>ENA-OWNT01000377-OWNT01000377.1-seawater-metagenome-genome-assembly--contig:-NODE-377-length-110067-cov-6.843058_pt1 | contig 110067 bp, 85 predicted proteins | sample MGYA00238136_ERZ651165 | MGnify/ENA primary metagenome ERZ651165 (study PRJEB26861, sample SAMN08777766) | seawater metagenome | isolation source: coastal seawater | place: USA: Florida | collected...
TCTTTTGTTCTTCGGACTTATCGCGGGCATGGGAATGTCTGCTTCCACCCATTTGGGTTCCTTGGACCAGTCCATCACCTATTTGGAAAAAGAGAACCTTCGCGGAAAAAAATCCAGGATCACTTTGCCAGATGGCTCTACGGTGTACCTCAATAACAACAGTAAAATTAAATATGCATCCAGATTTGTCAACGAACGGCAGGTCTTTTTGGAGGGCGAGGCCTATTTTGAGGTGGAAAAGGATCCTTCCAAACCCTTTTTGGTAAAATCCAACGGGTTGGTGACCAAGGCATTGGGGACTGCATTCAATGTAAAGGCCCACAAAGGACAAGGCGTGGAAGTTGGTCTTGTAGAGGGGAAGATTTCCGTGTCACCCGTATTTGAGGACCAAAAAGAAGGCATCTTGGATAGTCCGGGAGGTAAGGCCACCTATACATCTGAAGACGGGGAACTTAATTTTTCAGCCTACGCCGATATGGATTTCTATAAATGGACCAAACGGACCCTGGTCTTTAAGGCTGCTGGTTTTGATGAAATTGAAGAAACCCTTGAAAACTGGTACGATGTGGACATTACAGTACGGAATTTGAACAGGCGCATTACCTATACAGGAGAATTCCCAAGCGAAAGTTTGGAAAGCGTGTTGGCAAGGATAGCCTTCGTGGAAAAATTTTCATTTAGGATAAATGAGGAAAATGAAAGGGAGGTAACAATCTATTTTAAATAGCAAAAATTGGAACTTAAACAATTTGAAATAATAACCACTAAAACTTAAACGTATGAAACTGAAATGCTACCCGTAAAAAATAAGTTTGCTCCAAAGAAAATGGCACTTTCGATGGAGGCAAACTTATCATCAAAAGTTCAATTAAAAATAGTATCAACTAAACCGACGTAAAAGTATGAAATTTAAACTAACTAAAACGATCGCTGTGCTCTCAAGAATCTTTATTTTGCAACTAGTGTTTTGCTATTTTGCAATGGCCAATGAGGGGTATACACAAAGCTTGAAAGACATTTACCTCCAGTGGAATTCCGCTAAACAAGTGGATGTATTGGATGTCTTTGAAGAAATTGAGAGTCAATCGGCTTTCAAGTTCAATTATGACGAAAGAGATGTCAACAGAAAGGCAAAACTCGTCATTACCTCGGGATCATACTCTGTTTATGACCTGTTGGAACAAATAAGCCGTGAGGCCGCCCTTAATTTTAAAAGGACCAACAGTACTATTGCTGTTAGCCCTAGACCTAAGAAGGAAACTCCTGTAATTGTGGAAAAAGAGGTAGTTCAAAAAACGGTAACAGGTACTGTTACTGCCGCTTCAGATGGTATGCCCTTACCTGGAGTGAGCATCTTGGTGCAAGGAACTACCAATGGTACCCAAACTGATTTTGATGGAAACTACACCATTGAGGTGTCCCAAGGGGAAGTCTTGGTATTTTCCTATTTGGGAATGTTGTCCCAAAGTATCACTGTAGGTGCCTCCAACTCAATCGATATTGTAATGCAGGAAGACGCCAGCCAATTGGACGAGGTGGTTGTTACCGCATTGGGTATCAAAAGACAGGAAAAAACCCTTACGTACGCTCAACAGACTGTAGATTCTGAGGAGTTGACCAAAACACGGGACCCTAACTTTATGAACGCACTTTCTGGTAAGACCGCAGGTGTTGAAATCAAGAAAAGTAGTTCAGGTGCCGGTGGATCTACCAAAATTTTGCTTAGGGGTAACAAATCCCTTAGTGGTGACAGTTCTCCTCTTTTCGTAATCGATGGTATCCCAATGGCCAACAACAAAGGTGGCCAGCCAGGTATGTGGGGGGGTACTGATGGTGGTGATGGACTTTCCGCTTTGAACCCTGATGATATTGAAAGTATCAGTATCCTTAGAGGTGCCAATGCCGCTGTACTTTATGGTAGCCAAGGTGCTAACGGGGTTGTATTGATCACTACCAAAAGTGGTAAGGAAGGAAAAACCACTGTAACCGTTAACAGTAGCTACACATTTGAGCACTATTTGGAATTGCCCGAACTACAATTTAAGTACGGTGCCGTGGGTACGGCCAAAGAAAACTGGGATACTACCCCTGGCGATTATGAAAGTGATTATGTTGAAGATTTTTTCCAAACAGGACACAACTTCTTCAACTCTGTAAGTGTTAGTGGTGGTACAGAAAAGACCCAAGCGTATTTTTCTTATGGTAACATCAGTGCTTCAGGAATCACTCCTAAGAACAAGTACCTGAAGAACAACTTCACCTTCAAGCAATCCACAAAATTGTTTGATGACAAGTTGACCATTACTTCAAACGTTATTGGAGCCTTTGAAAGCAGCCACAACAGACTGCCTTCAGGGTATTACCTAAACCCACTTACAGGACTTTACTTTTTCCCAAGAAACCGTAATTTCAGTGCTTACAAGGAAAATTACTCTGTTTTTGATTCTGCAAGAAATATAGAGTCTCAAAATTGGTTCGTTTCGGATCACCACCAATCCAATCCGTATTGGATCATCAACAAGCAGCCTCAGATGAATAAGAGAGACCGTTTCATCGGTAACCTTACGTTGAGCTATGATATTACTGACAATCTTAACGTTCAGGCTAGGGCCAACTATGACTACTCAACTGTTTTGGCTGAACAAAGACATGCAGCAACATCCAACTCTACCAACGTGCATCCAAATGGTGCTTGGAACTACAATAAGTATGAAGACAAATTGCTTTATACTGATGTTATCTTGAACTATAACACTGATTTGACCAGTGACCTTAGTTTGAATGCTTCTTTGGGTGCCAGCCACCAGGAAACTGAATATGGATTGGGTGTATCTGTAGCAACAGGTACTTTAGGTTTGCTTTATCCTAACGAGTTCTTTATGCAAAACCTTCCGACCAACGTTCAGGTACTTTCAAACACTTCCGGAGTACAGATCAAGGAAGGGGTTTTCTTGAACGCTCAGTTTGGCTACAAAGAAATGTTGTTCTTAGATCTATCCGGGCGTAACGACTGGGCTTCTACCTTCGCACTTACCGATAACGAGTCATACTTCTACCCATCTGTAGGTCTGACCGCCATCATGAGTGAAATGTTCACTATGCCTGAAGCTATTAGCTTTTTCAAGCTTAGGGGATCATGGACCCAGGTAGGTAACGAGATACCTTACAATAGAATCAACCCTCAGAACACCATTGCTGCCAATGGTGGTGTGAACAGGAATACCACAAGACCATTCTTTAATGCTGAGCCGGAGATTATTACCAGTGCTGAAGCAGGATTTGACTTGAGGTTGTTCAACAACAGACTAGGATTGGATTTCACCTATTACTCCATCACCAGTACAGACCAATACATCTCTGTACCAACAACATCTGGAGAAGGAGGATATACTCAAGAATTCATCAACGCAGGGGAAATCAGCAACAAAGGGTTTGAGATTACCTTGAACACCACTCCTATCCAAACACAAGATTTAGAGTGGAACTCTTCCTTGAACTTCACTACCAACAAGAACGAGGTGGTAGATATAGGTCCAGATGATGAGAGAATCTATAACCTAGGGTCTTCCGAAGGATACTTCTCAAGACTTATTGAAGGTGGTAGATACAACGACCTTTATGTATACAAATTCCTAAGGGACGATCAAGGTAGGATCCTATTTAGTGGTGGTATCCCAAGAAAGACTGATTTACCAGAACTTATTGGTAATTTGGATCCTAAGTTCAGCTTGGGTTGGAACAACAGTGTTTCCTTTAAGCGTTTCTCTTTTGGAGCTTTGATCAACGCCAAGTTCGGCGGAAAAGTATTCAGCCAGACCCAATCCATGTTGGATGGTTATGGAGCTTCCAAAGTTACTGCAGACGCTCGTGATGCTGGATCGGTAACTGTAAATGGTTTTGATGAAGATTCTGGAACAGCCCTTACCAGTGTTGATCCTGAAACTTGGTACAGAGCCATCGGTGACAGGAATGGTGTTGGTGAGGCATATGTTTATGATCGAACCAACATTAAATTGAGCCAGCTTTCCGTTGGATACAACTTTGATATGTCCAATTCAAGCTTGCCTTTTAAAGCAGCTAGTTTGTCATTCATAGGAAACAATCTGTTCTTTTTCTACAAAGATGCCCCATTTGACCCTGAATTGGCGATGAACACGGGTAGAAGTGCACAAGGTTTGGATAACTTTAACTTGCCATCCACGGGAACCTATGGGTTTAACCTAAAACTAACTTTCTAAAAAATACAGTATGAAAAAGTTTTTATATCTATTAACTCTGGTAGCGGCTGTTAGTTCATGTACCGAAAATTTTGAGGACGCGAACACCAACCCTTACGAGATATCCAATGAGTCATTGCAACAGGATTTTAACCACGTTGGTGCTTTCTACCCTTCAATGCTCAACCAGATTTTTGGTAATCAGGTGAACCACAACTTGACCAATACGTCCTATGCCCAGCATTTGGCGCAACCTACTCCATTTACAGGTAATGTAAACAACACTACCTATTATATTAGATGGAACGGGTATTGGGGACGTGAGTACTCTAACATTATGGCTCCGGCCAAACAGGTTATCGAGATTGCGGAAGCAGATGGTTACACCATGTTTGTAGAATGGGCCAACTTGATCAGGATTTTGTCCATGTCAAGGGTAACAACCTTTTATGGTCCTGTAATCTATACGCAATATGGTAACGAAGGTCCTGGAGTCTATGACAGTGAGCCAACATTGTACGCTGCGTTTTTCAGTGATTTGGATCGAATCATTGCCGAGTTCAGTGCCAATATGGACTATACCGGTCTTAGTGCCTTTGATGCCACGTATGGTGGCGATGTGTCCTTGTGGGCCAAATTTGCTAATTCAATGCGCTTGCGTTTGGCCATGCGTATCTCTAAAGTAGATCCTGCCTTGGCCAAGACCCAAGGAGAAAAAGCTTTGGCCGATCCAGTAGGATTGATTGAAGCTAATGGAGATAACATGAACATTTCCTTATACGGAAACAAGTTCCACCCTGCACAGATTTGCTTCGAGTGGAATGATACCCGTATGAGTGCCACTATGGAATCTATCTTGGTAGGTTATCAAGATCCTAGAATCCATGCATTCTTTGATCCTGTGGATGATTTGTCATTGGTAGCCGACCACCCAGACTGGCCTTATAAAGGTATCCGAAATGGTGGTGAACTGATTGCCAAGGATGACCACCTAGCTTTCTCTACCATTGACATAAGCTTTAATGACCCAGCTGTTGTTACCAAGCGAAAAGTGTTGAGTGCTGATGAAGTATATTTCCTAAAGGCAGAAGCTGCATTGCGCGGTTGGGCCGGTGCTGGTGATGCACAGACCAACTACGAAGCTGGAGTAGCTGCTTCTTTTGAACTTTGGGGTGCAGGTGGTGTAGACGCTTATCTTGCTGATGACACTAGTTTGCCCATTGATTATGATGGGGTGGTTTATGATGGTGCGATCAACGATTTCACCAACCAGATCACCAACACCATTGCGTGGGATGAGGCTGCTGACAATGAAATCAAGTTGGAGAAAATCATCACTCAAAAATGGATTGCTTCTTATACCAATGAAATGGAAGCTTGGGTAGACTTTAGACGTACAGGATATCCAAAACTACCACCAGTTTATCAGAACAGTAGTAATGCGGACTGGGGTGTTGTTCCTGATGGAGAGTTTATCAAAAGGATGCCTTTTGTGCAAGACGAACGTGAAAACAATCCCTCAGGTGTTGCGGACGCAACCACCAAACTTGGTGGTCCGGATGAGATCAATACCCGCCTATGGTGGGATACCGGAGGTCCCAACTTCTAAATAAATGGGAAAACCCAAAAAAAACCTGTGGGATTCCCCACAGGTTTTTTCTTTTTAATTACAACCTAATTTCATCTCAATCCCTCAAAAAATGCGCTTTACGTATATCATTGGTGTGATAGGTGCCTTGGCCCTTACCTCATGCCTAAAGGATAACTCTGCCCAATTGTTTTCTAAAATGTCTTCTTCCGATACAGGTATCAAGTTTAAAAATCTGGTCGTGGAAACCGATGATCTCAATATCCTCACCTATGGCTATATCTACAATGGTGGCGGTGTGGCAGTAGGTGACATTAATAACGACGGATTGATGGACCTCTACTTCACCGGAAGTATGGTGGGTAGTAGATTATATCTGAACAAAGGCAACTTTGAGTTCGAGGAAATCGCCGAAAAAGCAGGCGTTTTTGCAGAAGGGCTCTGGAATACCGGAACATCCATGGCCGATGTGAACGGTGACGGATTGGTGGACATTTATGTATGCCGCTCTGCAGCAAAAGACGCTCCAAAAAGAAAAAACCTATTGTTCATCAACAACGGAGACCTCACTTTTACCGAAAAGGCCGCTGAGTATGGCTTGGACGACATGGGGTACTCCACAGAAGCCAATTTCTTTGATTATGACAAAGATGGCGACCTTGATGTGTTTGTACTCAACCATTCCGTACAACCGTATTCAAGTTTTAGGAACACCTCCAAGGAATTACGGTCCGAATACATTCCTGAATACGCAGACCGTTTATACCGGAACGACAACGGAAAATTCACCGACATCAGTTCCGAAGCTGGAATCATTTCCAGTGTGTTGGGATTTGGTCTGAGCGTGTCCATAGGCGACATCAACAACGATGATTGGCCAGACATGTACATTTCCAATGACTTTCACGAACACGATTTTTTATATCTCAACAATGGCGACGGTACTTTTACCGAAAGCCTAAAAAAATATATGGGCCATACCTCCTATTTCTCAATGGGTTCAGATGTGGCCGACATCAACGGGGATGGCAAACTGGACATTGTGACCCTTGATATGTTGCCCGAAGGAAACTTTAGGCAAAAAATGGTCTCGGGACCGGACAACTACGACAAATATGAGTTTTTGGTGAAATCCGATTTTCACCACCAGTATATGCGTAATATGCTGCATATAAACAATGGCAACTCTTTCTCCGAAGTAGGGCAGCTCTCCGGCATCCATGCCACAGACTGGAGTTGGGCACCCCTACTCACCGACTTTGACAATGATGGCCTTACCGACCTTTTTGTCACCAATGGTCTCAAACGGGACTACACCAATATGGACTTTATGAACTTTGCCGTACAAAAACGTCTGGAAGAAATGGATTCCGGTGTTGAGATGGCCATAAAAGACCTACTCCAAGAAATTCCGTCCTCCATTGAGGAAAATTATGCCTACAAAAACCTTGGGCATCTCCAATTTGAAAAAGAGACCACAGCTTGGGGCTTGGGAGGAAAATCCCTCTCCAGTGGGGCCGCCTATGTTGATCTGGACAATGACGGGGATTATGATCTTGTGGTCAACAATATGGATGAAGAAGCCTTTATCTACCGTAACAACACGGAAAAACTCACTCAGAACAACCATTTAAAAGTACAGCTAAAAGGAAAAGGAAAAAACACCTTGGCCATTGGTTCCAAAGTGATGATCAAAGCAGACACTTTGAACCTACAACATGAGCTATACACCTCAAGAGGATTCCAATCCTCTGTGGATCCTTCCATAATTTTTGGACTTGGAAAAATAGATACCATTGCAGAGCTCAAGGTTATCTGGCCCGATGGCAGCATCACCCAGAAAAACAACCTTGCCGTAAACCAAACGCTCCATTTAGATCAAAATGAGGCAACGGTACAAGAAAATACCGTTGAAGAGATAGCAACCCTATTTACCGAAATTACACAGGACAGCCTTGTCGCCTTCAACCACAAGGAAAATAAATATATTGACTTTGAAAGGGAGCTCCTCCTCCCCCACATGCTCTCCACCCAAGGCCCAAAATTGGCCGTTCAGGACGTCAATGGTGATGGTTTGGAAGACATTTACATAGGTGGTGCAAAAGACCAGGCTGGCGCATTGTTTTTACAGACACCCAATGGTAGCTACCTTTCCAAAAATGAAGCAGTTTTTGAAGGTGACAGTAAGTTTGAGGACATTGGGGTCGTTTTCTTCGATGCCAATGGCGATTCGCTACCTGATCTCTATGTAGTGAGTGGTGGAAATGAATACGATACCCTCCCAGGAAATTATACAGATAGACTTTACATCAATCTAGGCAATGGCCAATTTGAAAACCAGAGCGCGCTTCTTCCCAAATTGAGTTTTAGCGGTTCATGTGCCGTTGTGGGCGATGTGGATGGAGACGGGGACCAAGACCTCTTCATTGGTGGTCGTTTGGAGCCCGGAAGATACCCATTGGCACCCAAAAGTCAAATCCTTTTGAACGATGGAAAAGGAAACTTCTCAGATGGCACCGACGCCATTCTTGGGGAAAATTCCAATTTGGGGATGATCAACGATGCCGTGTTCTCGGATTTCAATGCCGACGGAAGTTTGGACCTTATTGCAGTTGGAGAATTCACCCCGGTAATCTTCCTAGCCAACAAAAATGGAAAACTTGTACCGGAAACCCCTGAAGGGCTCCAAAACTCAGATGGATGGTGGAACAGCATCACTCCTATTGACATCGACAATGATGGCGATATGGACTATGCCCTGGGTAATTTTGGTCAAAATTCCCAATTGAAAGCCAGTAACACAGAGCCTGTTACCCTTTATGCGGATGATTTTGACGACAATGGATCTTTGGACCCCATTCTTTGCTGCTATCTGGGCGGAAAGAACCATCCTGTTTTCTCCAAGGACGATATTGGCTCCCAATTGGCCTACCTAAAGAGCAAATATGTCAATTTTGCCGACTATGCCTCCCAAACCGTTTCCGAGGTTTTGGGAGAAGACAACCTGGCCAGGGCCCAAAAATTTGAGGCCCATACCTTTAAAACATCCATCTTAAGAAACAATGGTAATGGCTTCAGCTTGGAACCGCTGCCCATAGAAGCGCAGTTCGCTCCAATCTACGCCATGGTTCCACTTGATGTGGAAGGTGATGGCGATACCGACCTGATACTCTTTGGCAATTTCTTTGAAACCAGGGTCAAATTTGGTAGGTATGATGCCAACCATGGCCTAGTACTGACCAATGATGGAAACGGGCATTTCACCACAATGGAACAGTCCAGAACCGGCATGAACATCTCTGGTCAGGTACGGGACGCCAAACTTCTGAATGCTTCAACACTTCTTGTGGCCCAAAACAATGGGCCGTTATTGCTATATAAAACCAACTCGACAAACTAAAAATGAAACTTTTTCTTTACTCAGGCCTCCTACTCCTTTTTATAAACGGATATTCCCAGGCGACCATTACCGAGGAAACCATGGCGCTGGACACCTATGGCTTTGACACGCCAAATCCAGCCCCAATTCTAACGGAAAATCCAAAAATTTATCCCTATTTCAAGTATGAGGGCTATTCCCATACGTCCACAAAGAAAAACTGGAATGTGGTAAAGTTGGAGAACGAGTACATTGAAGTTTACATATTGCCCGAGATTGGTGGAAAAGTCTGGGGAGCAGTGGAAAAGAGTACCGGAAACGAGTTTTTATACAAAAATGAAGTGGTCAAATTCAGGAACATTGCCATGAGAGGCCCTTGGACCTCGGGCGGTATTGAATTTAACTTTGGTATCATTGGACACCATCCCGCAACGGCCACCCCCGTGGATTACATGACCCGAACCAATAGTGATGGCAGTGTAAGCTGCATAGTGGGCAATCTGGACCTACCCTCCCGTACCTATTGGCAGGTAGAGATCAAGCTGGAAAAAGACAAAGCTTATTTTGAAACCAATGCCTCTTGGTACAATGGAACGCCGTTAGATCAATCCTACTACAATTGGATGACCGGTGCAGCCGTAGCCACGAATGATTTGGAGTTCTTCATTCCCGGAAATGGGTATCTGGAACACAACGGCACTTGGGAAAAATGGCCTGTTGATGATCAGGGAAGAAACCTGTCAATGTACAAAAACAATGATTTTGGACCTGCAAAGTCCTATCATATTGTAGGTGATTACCAAAACTATTTTGGAGGATACTACCACGACAGAAACGTCGGATTTGGGCACTTGGCACCCTATGAGCAGATGCCCGGACAAAAACTATGGCTATGGGCCCTATCACGTTCTGGAGGCATTTGGGAGGACCTATTGACCGATTCTGACGGGCAATATATCGAATTTCAGGCCGGGCGTTTGTTCAACCAATACTCTCCTGGAGCTGAAAACCCCATAACACAAGCCAATTTTGACCCTTATGTCATGGATTCTTGGAGCGAACAATGGTTCCCCATCAAACAAATCGGTGGTATGGAAGCCGCTTCAAAATACGGGGTGCTCAACGTGGAACGCAACGGGAATTCGGCCTATTTGGGAATCAATGCACTTCAAGCATTTGATGAGCCCTTACAGATTTTGGTGAACGGAAAAGAAGTGTCCGTTGAAGACCTTGGGTTGCAACCCATGCAGGTTTTTGAAAAGACCATTGCCTGCAAGGACACTGATATCTTGGAAGTCAATCTGGGCAAAGGGAAGCTATACTATACTTCAAAGAGTAAAACCTTACTTAAAAGAAGTTTTGAACAGGATTCCGACCTACAAATCTCGGAGGTTGAAAAACTGTACCATGAGGCTTCAGAAGCCATTAAGTTCAGGGAATATGCCCTAGCCGAAGAAAAATTGAATGCGCTTTTGGCTTTGGACCCATCCCATCCTGGAGGATTGGCGCTCAGTTCCATTTCGGAATACCGAAAAACCAATTACAACAAGGCACTGGACTATGCCAACAAGGGCCTGCAACTGGATATCTATGATCCTACCGCGAACTATTTATCCGGAATAGCCTATTGGGCCCAAAATGATGCCCTAAACGCTTTGGAAGCCTTCGGGTGGTCCGCCAGATCCATACAGTACCGTTCTGTTTCGTATGCGCAGATGGCAGAAATCCATTTGCACGAAGGCAATCTGGAAACTGCCAAGGAGTACGCCAAAAAGGCCTTGGATTATAATCAACATAATCTTAATGCAAGACAGGTCCTCTTGGTTGTAAATAGGAAGATGGGCAACACCAACGCCTTCCATCAGCAAATCCAAGAAATTTCCAAAATCAGTCCAATCAACCATTTTGCGGCCTTTGAGGAAATACTCATGTCACAAAAAGACCCAAGTACCATACGTGGGAACATTCAAAACGAATTCCCCAACGAGACTTTGCTGGAACTTGCCCTCTCCTACCTTAATCTAGGTCAGGGAGAAGCTGCAACCCAAGTACTGGGCACAACAACAGATCCTAAGTCCAAACTTCTTATGGCGTACTTGGACCGTGATAGTGAAAGCGACAAGAGTACCAAACTTTTAAATGGCCTTTCCAAACAATCCCCGGATTTTGTGTTCCCCTATAGAAGGGAAATGCTGCCCGTAGTGGAATGGGCCGCTTCTGCCAACCCAGATTGGAAGTTTAAATATTATCTGGCCCAAAATTATTTGTCCGTTGGTTTGGAAGACAAGGCAAAACAGGCCCTTAACGAATGTGGTGAAGCCCCAGACAATGATACCTTCTACAGGTTTAGGGCAAAAGTGCTCTACAATGCGCCTTATGCTGTTCAACTGAAGGATTATGAAAAAGCCCTTGAACTCAATAACGGCTATTGGAAAAATTGGGACGATCTTATGCTGTTCCTTTTAAAGCACGACAAAAATGAAGCTGCGGCCAACTTGGGAAAAAAGGGGGTCCGAAAGTTCCCGAAAAACTATAACGTGGGATTAAGCTATGCAAAGGCCCTAGTGGCCACCAATGCGTATCCCAAAGCAATTTCAATCCTCAACAATATCCAGATATTACCTTTTGAACACGCTTCCGAAAGTAAAAGGATATATACCCAAGCACACATTTACCAAGCCAGAAAGTATATGGCCAAAAATCAGTTTTCCCGAGCCATCCCGCTATTGGAAGCATCAAAAAAATGGCCTGAAAATCTAGGTGTGGGCGCACCCTACAATCCTGATGACAGAATGGCCAACTATTTATTGGGGCTGTGCCATTCCAATATGGGGAATACCCCAAAAGCCAATGCCGCTTTTAAAGAAGTGGCCGATTATGAAACAGCACGTACCACTAGGACGAATGACATCTTTTCTGCCTTGGCCATGAAAAAGTTGAACCAGCAGGATTCTTTGCAAAAACTTCTGGAAAAAATAAAGACGGTCGCGGACAAAAACCAAAATGCAGCCATTGTTTGGGCCTTGTACAACCAAAATACGGACCAGGCAAAAAACCTAATGGTTTCGGAAGGCACAGATGTAAGACTGATTGACATTTTAACTAACTTATAATTTAAGGGATATGGTCTTCAAGCATAAAATCAAGAACATTATTCTTCCCTTGGGCATTGCTTTTTGTTTGACACAATGCACGGAACCGGGACGTGATGGAGGGCTTTTTCTGCCCGATGGTTTCACCTCAGTGGTGGTCGTGGACAGTATTCCTGAAAGGGTACGCCACATGGACGTGACCGAAGACAACATCCTTTACGCCAAACTCAGAAACTCCAAGGAAGATGGAGTTGTAGCGGCCATACAGGACACGGATGGCAATGGTGAAGCGGATATCATCGAAAAATTTGGCGGAAGCAATGGTCCCCAACGTTGGAGCTATGCTACTGCAATGAGAGTCTACAATGACTATATCTACTTCAGTTCAGAATTGGTTGTCTATCGACAAAAACTGAACCCCGGTACCCTGGTTCCGGAAGGAGAGGTCGAAGTGGTATTGACCGATGACCATGAACATGGCAAACACGAGCATATTGCCAAACCTGTGGCCTTTGATGACGAAGGAAATATGTATGTCCCTTTTGGAGCACCCTCAAATGCGTGCCAAGATCCAAAACGTACTCCTGGCGTTCCCGGAATGGACCCCTGCCCGCAGCTGGAAGACCACGGAGGTATCTGGAAGTTTGATGCCAACAAGTTGGGGCAGACCCAAAAAGATGGGGTAAAATATGCAACAGGCATTAGAAGTGTAGTGGCACTGACTTGGAACCCTACCGATGGTGAACTTTATGGACTTATGCACGGAAGAGACGATCTTTTGCGTTTATGGCCCGATAAGTACACCCCATGGGAAAGTGCGCTTTTGCCATCGGAGGAATTCATGAAAATAACCGAGGGATCGGACTTTGGGTGGCCGTACTGCTATTATGACCAACTCAAGGGTAAAAAAGTATTGGCTCCAGAATATGGCGGGGATGGTGAAATTATAGGAAGATGTGACCAGTACGAAGACCCTATCATAGGTTTTCCCGGGCATTGGGCCCCAAACGATGTGGTTTTTTATCAAGGGGATCAATTTCCCGATCGCTATAAAGATGGGGCATTCATTGCCTTCCATGGATCTACCAATAGGTCTCCTTACCCCCAATCGGGCTATTTTGTGGGCTTTGTCCCTTTTAAAGATGGGAAGCCCAGCGGGGATGTTGAAGTATTTGCCGATGGCTTTGCCGGCGTAGACCCACTTGTAAGCGTTAGGGATGCGGTATATCGCCCTATGGGAATTGCTTTTGGCCCAGATGGTTCCATGTATATCTCCGATTCTGTAAAAGGAAAGATTTGGAAAATCATCTTTAATGGCGACCGCAACAATTTTGGGGAAGAGCAATTATTGGCCATGGAAGATCGCAAGAAGCTCTCCCATATCAGGACCCCTGATGAAATCAAGGACAACCTGATTTCAGGAGGACTCGTGGGAGGCCCAAAAGCCTATCAGACCTATTGCAGCGCCTGCCACCAAAGAAATGGTAAAGGAGCGCCCGGTAGATTTCCTCCCCTTACCGGAACCGATTGGGTAACCGGTGACAAGGAAAGACTCATCAGTGTAGTGCTTCGGGGAATGGAAGGTAGCCTAAAGGTTGGGGATGAAGTTTATAATGGCATGATGCCCCAACACAGCTTTTTGAGTGACCAAGAAATTGCCGAGGTACTCACCTACATTAGGTCCAATTTTGGCAATGACGCCAGTGCCGTAAGTAAAAATGAAGTGACCAAATTAAGGGAACAACTCCAAGAGAGTGGTGAAAATGGTCCGATACAAGTGCAAACAGATTAACATTTATAAATAAAACCAACTTATGAAAACAAAAATTCTTTGGATAGGGAAATTGTATGCAACATCCTTCATCTTCTTATTTGCCATGGTGACCATGGCCCAAGATTATGACATCTTAATCAAAAATGGGCATTTGATCGATGCCAAAAACAATATTGACAAAGTCATGGATGTTGCCATTAAAGATGGCAAAATTGCTGAAGTTTCCAATAGCATATCCAAAAACAAAGCCAAGACCGTGATCGATGCCAAGGGACTTTATGTTAGTGCCGGCTTGATAGACATCCATAGCCATAACTTTTATGGTACGGAGTCCAATGCTTATTTGAGCAATGGTTTTTCCGCAGTTCCACCAGATGGTTTCACCTTCAGAAGCGGTGTTACCACCGTTGCGGATGCCGGGGGTGCCGGATGGCGTAACTTCAGACAGTTCAAGGAGCAGGTAATCGATAGGTCCAGAACCAGGGTATTGTCTTTCTTGAACATTGTAGGTTCCGGAATGAAAGGAGGACCCATAGAGCAAAACCTAAGTGATATGGATGCCCGGATGACTGCCATGGTGGCCAGACAGTTTCCCAACGAAGTGGTTGGGGTGAAGTTGGCACACTTCAGTGGATTTGATTGGACACCCGCAGAAAGGGCAGCGGAGGCAGGAAGACTTGCCGATATCCCTGTTATGATCGACTTTGGGGGAAGTGAGCCTGAATTGTCTTTGGAAACACTCTTTATGGAAAAATTACGTCCCGGGGATATTTTCACCCATGCCTATGGCCACGTAAATGGTCGTACCCCTATTGTGGATGAAAATGGAAAAGTAAGGGACTATGTTTTTGCCGCACAAAAGAGAGGAATCATTTTTGACGTGGGCCATGGTGGCGGAAGTTTTGTTTTCGAGCAAGCCGTTCCAGCCATGGAGCAAGGTCTTGAACCCAATTCCATCAGTACCGACCTTCACACAGGAAGTATGAACGGAGGAATGAAGGATATGGCCAATATCATGTCCAAATTTCTAAACTTGGGGATGTCCGTCAGCGAGGTTATCGCCGTATCTACTTGGGAACCCGCCAAAATTATTCAACGTACCGATTTAGGACATATTTCTGTAGGGGCTGTGGCCGATGTTACCGTATTAAACCATAAAAAGGGAGAATTCGGATTCATAGACACCAGAAATACCAAAATTGAAGGAGATCAAAAGATAGAATGCGAACTCACTATCAGGGATGGTAAGGTAGTCTACGACCTCAACGGTATTTCTAAACCTGCATGGAGCAAATAGTGAATCCGTATTTCAATAAAAACAAATTCAATAAATAGTAAGAACATTTTTAATATAAACAACCAAAGATTATGAGCAGAAGAAAAGTTTTAAAAACGCTTTCCGCCCTCCCCGTTGCGGGCGGACTAATGGGAACCGGATTGTTGTCCGCAAAAACCTTGGAAACATCGGTTGCCCAGCCCTTGGCAAGGGACTTCTTCAAGGAGCTTGGAGTGCGCACATTCATCAATGCCGCTGGTACCTATACCTCCATGACAGGATGTCTAATGAGCAAAGAAGTAACCGATGCCATTAAATATGCAACTACTGAATACGTAAACCTGGACGACCTACAGGACAAGGTCGGTGAGCGTATAGCCGAGTTGCTCGATTGTGAATATGCAACCGTTTCCTCTGGATGCTTTGGCGCCATGACCATTGGATTGGCAGGGATTATCTGTGGAATGGACAACAAAAAGGTAAGCCAACTTCCTGATACGACCGGATTGAAAAATGAGGTCATTGTACAAAAAGGACACGCTATTGGATACACCCATGCCCTATTGAACACTGGAGCAAAAATTATTGAAGTGGATGGTGTGAAAGAATTGGAAAAAGCCATCAACAAAAACACTGCAATGCTTTGGTTCCTTAATGCAAACACCGATAACGGTAAAATTAAGCATGAGGAATTTGTAGCCCTTTCCAGAAAACACGGTATTCCTTGTATGATTGATTGTGCTGCGGACGTTCCCCCAGTGGAGAACCTCTTCAAATACACCAAATTGGGCTTTGACCTGGTATGTTTTTCAGGAGGTAAGGGAATCCGTGGACCCCAGAGTGCCGGACTTCTGCTGGGCAAGCGTAAGTACATTGAGGCAGCAAGATTGCACTGCCCACCAAGAGGTACTACCATTGCTAGGGGTATGAAGGTGAACAAAGAGGAAATTTTAGGTATGTTGGTGGCCTTGGAGCTATACTTGGCCAAAGACCACGAACAAGAATGGAAACTTTGGGAAAGCCAAATTGAACTGATCAGCGAAAGTGCCAAATCCGTTGCAGGTGTTGAGACCGAAATCCATGTGCCTCCTTATGCCAACCATGTACCCAGCCTAAGGGTCACTTGGGATGAGAGTGTTGTGAAAATCACAAAAGAGGAAGCCCGTAAACAACTTCGTGAAGGGCACCCATCCATCCAAACCGTTGGTGGTAGAAACGATATCGGCATTACCACTTGGATGATGGATCCCGGACAGGAGCGCATTGTTGCAAAACGCTTGAAGGAAATATTGGCCAACGCATAAATTAGTTTTATATGAAACGTACAATCGCTTTTCTTGCAGTGGTCCTGATAGGAGCTGTCTCCTGCCAACCCAAACAAGAAAATTCAACAGCCGTTGAAAACGAGCCCGTAAAAAAGGAGGAGGTGATTGATCCCAGTTATAATCCTGAAGCCAAAATTCAGGAGTTGGGCATCACATTGAGTGAACCTTCCCCGCCAGTGGCCAATTACGTGAATGCCGTCCGTGTAGGGAATTTGATATTTCTTGCTGGAAAAGGTCCCCTTAAACCTGATGGCAAAAACATCACTGGAAAAGTTGGTGACGATCTTTCCATTGAGGAAGGGTACGAAGCAGCTCGAATTACGGGAATCAACCAACTCTCCGTTTTAAAGGGGGAATTGGGCAACCTCAATAAGGTGAAGCGTGTCGTAAAAGTAAAAGGTATGGTGAATGCCGCACCTGATTTTACGGACCACCCTAAGGTAATCAATGGGTATTCCGATCTAATGGTCGCCGTTTTCGGTGAGCGCGGAAAGCATGCCCGGGCTGCCGTAGGAATGGGTTCTTTACCTAGCAATATTGCGGTTGAAATTGAAATGATCGTAGAGGTACAAGACTAGATCAACCAATACTATATTAATAAGGGAAGGTGGAATTTGCTCCTTTGGGGCAATTTAATCTTCCCTTTCTTTTTTCAGCTCCTGGACATACTCCCTGGGTGATTTTCCGGTGTATTTCCTGAATACCGTTGAAAAATATTGTGAGGAGTTAAACCCCAAGGCGTAGGCCACCTCGGTCACGGAAGACTCCATTGGCAATATTTCCTTGGCTTTTTCCATACGTTTTCGGTTGATGTATTCCTTTGGTGTATTTCCTGTGTTCAACTTGAACCATGCCTTAAAATACCCTGTGGATACCTGAATCAGGTCGGCCAACTCATCCACATACATATTTCGATATAGATTCTTCTCTATAAAATCGTCTATAAGTATAACCCGTTGGGAAACCTCAGTATCCAGTTTCCGTTGGGAAAGGTCCAAAGTATCCAATAAGAGACGAAGTAACAGGGCCTCCCTTCGAATTTCGTCCAAATCCATTGCTTTATGGGCCGACAAGGCAAACAGTTCCACCAACAGCTCCTTGACCTGCTGCGCACCCTTAAAAGGAATATTGGAAACCTCCTCCAACCTTCGTAAAAGCAAACTACTCTTTGTTTGGGGAAGATGACATAGCTTTTCCCCATCCCCTGAAAGCTTCAACTGTATCCAATACAGCTCTCCCTTTTCCTCGGGCATTCCACCCGTGTTATGAGCCTTATTGGGTGGAACAATCAAAATGTCCCCGCCTTTTAGGTAATGCCTCTGATCTTCCACGATATACTGTTGCACCCCATCAAGGCAATAACAAATTTCAATAATATCTGCATGGAAATGGGTTTCCAAACCCGGCTTTGCCATTGCATACCTATAATGTCCAAATTGCTCCACCCTCGGAATGTGGTGCTGATGGGGCAAAAGAACGGTGCGGGTGGATATCTCTTTCATTAAATGTTCAAAAAAGTAAGGTTGTACAAAAATAGTAGCTATTTTGGGAAGGAGTTCAGATTTTTGGAAAAAGGTAACATCATGGAAAATATCAAAGAAACTTTTAGCACAGAGGGTTATGTGGCCATCCCTTCACTATTAACGACCCATGAGGTCGAGGAGCTACGAACCATATACAATCAACTCTTATCCGAAAAGGAGAAGACCAAAGGGTTGCGCAGTGACTTGGCCGGTAGCACCAATGGTGATGGTGAAAAAGTGGAACGCATCACCCAAATCATGCGCCCTAGCATGATCGAGGAAAAACTAATGGAACATAGTGCCTATAAAAAAGCGTTGCAATGGGTCAAACATCTTTTGGGAGAGGACATGGACCTTGATTTTGATATGTTGATCAATAAAGCACCCCATACCGATACCGAAACACCATGGCACCAAGATGCCGCCTATTGGATTGATTTGCCGGACAAGCGTGCCGCAAGCTGTTGGATTGCATTGGACCATGTGCATGAAGCCAATGGTTGTATGTGGTTTTTGCCGGTTGATGAAAAAAAAGTGCTGCCCCACAAAAGTTTGGCAGGAGGAGGAGCCCTCTATTGTGAAGCCGATACCACGAATGCCAAACCCATGCCATTACAGGCTGGTGGATGTACCTTCCATGATGGGCATACCCTCCACTACAGCAGGGGCAATAGTACGGATGGGCAACGCAGGGCACTGATTTTGAATTTCAGGCCAAAACAGATGATTCTTTTGGAACGGGAACAGGGAATGGACCATACGGGCAATCGCGAAAAAAGGAGTTGACAAGCTGTTTACTATATGATTCCAAACACAAATCGCACAATAGTCTAGAAATGATTCAAGTAAAGCAGAATGCTGAATAATATATGGCCAAGCCCGGTCCTGTTTAATGGACTGGCTTGGCCAACTGGTTTAGAGAACTAAACTCTAGCGCTGCGCTGCCAGAAAACGCTTTTCCACTTCTTTCCAATCAACCACATTCCAAAAAGCATCGATGTACTCTGGTCTTTTGTTTTGATAGTTAAGGCAAGTGGGATTGAATTTATAATAACGACTATGGATAGCAATGCCCCAATATGCTAATTAAACGAGCTAATTTCCAGGGCCATTTCAATATCATTGGCCAATTCTTCCACCACCTTTATGTGGTCCAACCTTCCGGATGGAAAAGAAAACAATCCTTCAGGATTCAACACTGCCAAATACATCTGTCTATTCTGAAAAGACAAAAATATGGGGCGGTCAAATTTTTCCTTTAAGGCCACAATCCTTTCCATTATCGAAGAAGATAAAACATAGCGGGCCTCCACTTGATCCGTGCCATACACTATAAAGCTTTCCGTAAATCTGGGGTCTTCCAAAAGTATTCTTTGCTCTTCCTTAAAATTAGAACTTGCCCATCTATCCCATTTGGTCGTTTCACTATTGGGCAAAACCACGGTATGACCATCCAGTTTCTTTTTAAATTGCAACCAACAAAACATTCCCCTAAAGGTAAAGTATTGATTATCTGCCGTTGTGTTTGAAACCAAATTCTTAAAAACATTCTGATAGAACACGACCAACATGTTCAGGATGGGAATGTGCAGTAAACCTCCGGTCACCGTATTGGAGGTATTTTGCTCCACAATTCCGATGTCCGCTATGTTCATGATAGAATCATTGACCCTTCCCCTTATCTGTCCATAGCTATATATCGGGGTCTCTTTTTTCACCCAAGCAAAGAATTTACTTTGAACCACTTCTTTTATGGGAGCAGTTGCCCCTTGCGTAAATTCCACTTGCGGGAACAACGTTCTTACCATTTTGGCCATGCTCTCCTTTTCCTTCAGCTTAAACTTTTGAAAAGCCTTGGCAAAAAGAAAGGTGGTTGGATATAGTAAAACCAACAACCCCACAAGTGGGTATACAGTGGCATATGGATTATTCTGGGAGGGTTGAAATGGTTTGAAAGCAGGTATAAAATCCAATTCCATGGATGGAAAATAATTCCGCATCAATAGTAATACCATGAACAAAAGGTACAAGCCGGTAAGACCCCACATCATCTTTTGAAAAAAAAGGGTGCGCTTTCTCCTTTCGTAAATGTCGTTCAGTGCCTTGCTGGTTTCCTTATATGCCTTTTGTATGACCTGTTCCATGATTATTGAGGCCAATCAATGGTGTTCCAAGGACTATTGGGGTTTTCCATAACTTGTTGATAGATATGGTACACCTCTTCTTTGTAATCGTTATAACTCTCCCTCATATCCAGGGCGAAACCCAGTGCAAAGCTTTTTCCGAACTCTTCCCAGGATGAAAAATGCCGCAATGCCAGTTCTTTGGCAAAATTGATGACCTTCCAAGCGTCCTTTTCAGAAATCAGATTGCCGGTATAGGCCTTTCTGGCCTGCCCCACCAAAATGGCGGCATCATAGCCGGCAACTCCCAGTTCCAATTCGGAATCGAACGTTAAAATTCCTTTTTGCTTCAATATGTCCAAGACTTCCCCATTGCGCAACAACTTAAAATAGCGGTAGGCACGCTCATTATGTCCAAACTTTTCGTCCATGAGCTCCTCCCATTGCCCTTCCGGCACGTTTTGAACCATTTGGTAAATGAAATCAAAATACCAGCGACGTCCATCTTTCATAAAATACTCCGTCAACTCCCAATAACCGTCAGGGGTGTTTATTCCCCAACCTTCCAAATAGGGCTGTATCTTCTTTGCATTTAGAAATGACAACGTGTTGGAATCGGCCTTCCACCATTCTGAAATGGGTGTGTAAAATGATAGGGCAAATAGCTGTTCTTTGTCCAAGTTGCTATCCGAGGATTTCCTGAATTTGGCTTCGGACAAATCAGGGGCATCATATTCTTTTTTTCCGATTTTAAAATAGCGATAGGCATATGAGGCAATGGCCAAGATCAGTATTACGTAGCTGTACCAAGGCAGGTTTTCAAACATTTGCATGATTTATGGGTTTAATAATTGGTTGATATCTATTTCTTTTTGTTCCGCTTTGGGGATTTCCAACAATACGGCTGTCTTGTCCTTTCTTAGTTGGGCCACCAAGCTTACCGGAAACATTTGAATCTTATTGTTGTAGATGGTCACTGCCGCATTATAGGCTCTTCGTGCTGCCGAGATATGGTCCTCGATATCGGTAAGCTTATATTGAAGGTCCAAGAACTGGGTATCGGCCTTCAGCCCGGGATAATTTTCCACGTTTAGGTCAAGACCTCCCATGATCTTCGTTAATTCATTGGAAGCCTCAATCTTTTCTTTGGGCGCTGTCGCTCCGCTTACTTGGCTGCGAAGCTGGGTCACTTTTAGCAGTACTTCCTTTTCATGTGCCATATATTTATTGAGCATGGCCACAAGGTTCGGGATTAAATCGAACCGCTTTTTTAGATAGATTTCAATACTTCCAAAGGCTTGTGCCACTTGATTTTTCCTGGCGATGATTTGGTTGTTGGCGATAATGGCAATACTGCCAATAAGCACCAAAACGGAGCTAATGATTATAATTTTCATACCCATATTTATTCGCTTTTGTATTCCTCCCCATTGAATTTTAACCTCGAGGTTTTGGTTGAAGTCGTTTCTTTTGAGATACACTCCCCGCTTTCATCCTCTTCGTTTATGGTCTCGGTAATCTTGTTTTTCACCAAAAAATCAAACCAACCATTGGTCTGCTCCTCGAATAGGATCAACAATTTTTCAGTGCGTTGAAATTCCCCCAAACAATCGGTATCCCATTCGCCACCATACTCCATGACACTATAGTTGTTCAGGACTTTTTGCAGGGATTGTCCCGATTCCACAAAAAGTGACAGGGTTTCATTCTCATACGGATTGGCGTGGGACATCCCATAATAATACACCCGTATGCCAAAGGCCCTCTTAGCTTCAGTGACATGATAGGGGGCTGTATCGATTTTTATCTCTTTAAGCACTATGGCATCAGAAACCCATTGATTGGTTGTGGCACTTTCAAAGAATCTATGTGTTATTTCCCCTGTATGGGCATTGGCCATCACGATATGGCTGTTGAGCTCAAAATAGTGCTCTTCCTCATCAACGATTTCGGGAATGACCACAATCTCACCACCGGGGTATTGGGGCGTGGACTTAGAGGTGACCAAATCCATTTTAACGGCCAACGGATGAAGTCGGAGTTCATCTAAAATGGACAAAACCAAGGTGTACTCCGCAAGGGTGTCACTTAATGTTCTAGAGTCCATTTCTTCTATTATTCCATCTCCATGGATACTGTATTCCTTTTGCTCAATCTCCTTTTTTTCGGCCCAAAAAATATGGTGCACCGTTATTTTATTCCCACTTATCCTGGATTCCACTCTGGACATGCTTTCAGCAATTTCATCATAGGCCACCAATTGATGGTCAATGATGTTACCTTCCAAATCATAGTTGATCAATGTGGATTCCATTTCGTGATCACCCTTTCTGTACGTCACAACCACGGTATTAAAGTTTGGTGACAATTCTAGTCTGTACGAGTCCATTGCCCGATATTTGGAACCGTCATCATGGAAATCGGGATAAATTCCTTCTATGCCCAAGGCCTGGGCATCAATCTCGCTTATATCGTCTTCATCAATAAAACGGTCAAAATTCGTTGTATCGATTTGAGGTACTTGTTTGACCTTTATCAAGGCCATTGCCTCTTTAGAACCAAGGGTTGTTTCCCCATGGTCGACTACGGGTTCCAAATGGACTACACTTTCTTCCTGTTCGACAAGCTCCGGCTCCTTTTTTTCTTTTGGCTTTTGGTTACAGGAAATCAATAAAGCCACCCATACAGCATATACTATTTTCATTACTTTTAAATTAAGTCCATGGTTTTTTCCAACAGATAGTGCAACGTGGCCACAAATACCATTATAAGCAGTAAGGCCACCGTCTGAACTACAAATTTGTTTTTGCTCGAAGCCCATTTTTTGTTTATCAGGAAGACGCTAAAAAGAATAAATAAAATGGCCACAATACTCCCTATGGTCAACCCTACACGAACGAGCCCGAAGAAGTACACTTTACCAAAGAAAAAATTCCAAATGTTTGTGGGTTCCGGTGGCGGGCCCAGCACAACATACATATAGCCCATACCAAGAAGCAGGGCAGCCATGGTCCATAGCGTATATTCCAAGATGGTTTTGGTCCACTTTTGCCGTGATATGTTGGCTTCCTTGTTCATTGTTCTGGCAGATTATTGGGTTGGATAGCAACCATATTCCACAAAATCTCAGTTTTGGATACTTCTCCATTGTTGTAATAACTCAGTTCACCACAATAGAAATCAGAATTATTTTCACAGGGATTCCATTGGAACCGGGCCAACCGATACGCGGCGTACATGGACAATTCCTCCACGACAAAACCACTTGAATCTTCTTCATTTTCCAAAAAATAGGCCGTTCCCGCATCTGCAAATAGGTTGATACCCCAGCTCTTGCTGTATTGATAAAAACGCAAGGAATAATTTGATGCAGCTTTTAAGGTGGAGATACTCTCATTGCTTTTATTTACCTGTTCAATTACAAACTCCTTTATGGCGGTATTCAGCTCCTTCTTGTCCTTGACCGGGTTTTTGACCAAGTATAGGTCGGGATATACCTTGGATTGAATGAAATGCATTTTTTTAAAGAAGACATTGTTGATACCCATGATCAAGAGTACCATACCGCACAATGAAAGGCTTACCATGGCATGCCCCTTACTTTTGAACATAAACCGGAGCAATTTGTAGCCAAGAAAAATCAGGGCAACCAATAAAAGAACCAACAGGGCGGTAATCAGTATCTCCATTTTTCAAAGTTCATGGTTACACAATACAGGGGTAAAAACTATTGACCATCGTAATACTTTTTGATTTCACTTAGGATTGCATGAATGATCTTGTCATTTTTTTCTATCTCCCTTCTTTTCCAAAAGGTGTACTTCCAATATTGCCCGTGTAGATTTTGCGAATCCGCCTTAAAATAAATGTCCTCAAAAAAGACCTCTTTGTTAGACTGATAAGCAATTTCTTTGTAGGCAGATAGGCATTCATCAACTTGTTTTTCAAAGACTTTTCGGTACAGATTCTTGGGAACATTTTTTAACAAACTGGCCTTGTACCGATCAAATGCCTGTTGCAAATTGCTAGGATTTCGATACCTGTTCAGAAAACCAAGGGTAAGGGTATTCGCCAACGAGTTGCTTTTGGCAAATAGCTTTTCCAAATAGGTATGGTCCAAGGCAAGGTTATCATAATCTATACTAGCACCGATCATGGCATTTATAAAACCCTGTTCCCCAAAATCATCCACCACTACGTCCAATATCGTATTCAAGCATAGGGGATCAAGTTCACCGATGGCCTGAAAACGTTTCATACAAGGGTTGATGATGGCATACTCGGGTTTGCTCAAATCAATGGTCTGATAGATGACCGTGTTGCCGTAAATTAATTCTTCCTTGGCAGATTCGTCCGCGATCATCTCATTTTCAAGAAGAACCTCATTTAAATGCTCATCTTCTTGTACCCGCTCCATCAACTTGAGTGACTCAAGTGAAAAATAATAGGCCACTCCCACCAAGCCAAGGCCCACAATAACCAAAATGACAACTGCTTTCTTCATTTCAATCTTTATAATGATCTTGGATTTCCTTTAAAATGGCATAGACCTCAGAGGCATTGTTTTCCGCAAAACGACGGTCCCAAAAGCTAAAGGGCCATGAATATTCGAAAGAACTGGTATACTCCACTGATGGAAAATCCAAGAAAACCTCATCCGAGATATCGTACATCCCATAAAACTCTTCATAGTTCAGAGACGTAGTAATGGTGTCGTGTATTTCTATGAGATCATCCACCACCTGTTTGCACAGCTCGTCGTATTTGCTTTTACTGAAAAATGTATAGACGTAGGACTTATTGCTTTTCCATAAATCGGTGATGTTTTCTCCAGACCGATCGGCCATCTTTACTTTTTGGGAAATGTAAAGCAATTGGCAAGTACGTTCAAAAAAGGAATAGTTTCCTGCATCGCCCAGATCGCCATAATCCTCTTCCAGATCGGGATACTCATAAACGGCAGGCACAATGTACAACGCATTATAGTTTGGCCTTTGGTACGTTTTGGTATTCCCATCGTATTCAAATGCGACATTGAAGATGGTATTCCAGTAGGTTTCACCGTATTCTTCATTTTCCATATGGCGCATTATCTCATCCCTTATGGTATTTTGATACGAAAACCAGTCCCTATCGTTCAGTCCCATTTCCAATAAGAAAACTTCGTAGCCGCTCAACGAATTTCGATAGTCTTGGAAATACTTAAAACCAGCGTATTTGTTTTCAGGCGGAAGGTCCTCTTCAACAATCCCCACAACACTTTGCCCGTGGATGCCATACCTTTCCACTCTTTTTTGATAGGCCGTATACTCCATGTACGCATAAAAAGATGCCCCTGCCACGAAAAATCCAGTCAATAAAAGTAAGGTCGCCAAAATGGCCTTCCTTTTTGATTTTATCAAAAGAACCACTAACAGAGCACAAAAGATGGCCGATGCCAAAACTATTTTCAAGGCAAATGTCATTCTCTTATTCTTGTCTTCAATCTTGTACCGCCGTAAGGATATGCTTTACGTTTTCCATTTACCGAACCAGATTGTCCAACCCCTCTACTTATATGGCCAGTTGCATGATGTTTCCAATATTTCAACGGTCTATTGGCTATATTATTCAGGTAAATAGGAGACCACCCTATGGTTTCGCATAGGGTGGTCTCCATTGGCTTTCTATTGCTCGTGTTGGACAAAACAAATGGTTATCCTTTTTAGGGTCTATAAGTCTGTCCAGGCTCTTACCGGTTTCACAAAGTAAATGTTGCCATCTTTACCGCTACCTCCTATTGCACCGGTAGTGAGATTCACGAGTGTTGCAGCGGTCGTATTGATTTCTGTAGAACTCCAATGAAATTGAGTTGTCACTTGCCCTCCATTTGCAGTGGTAGTGGCATTAACAATACTGATATTTGTATACATTTCAGTTAATTCATCTTCGCTGGGCAAAAACCAATCATCATATCCATTTAAATTTAAATTGGAAATTAGTTCAACTACACTTCCAGAAGTTGCACACCCTGACGAAACTATTGCTGCTGTATTTGCTGCTCCTGTGCCTATTGCCGTACCTGTAGCTCCAGTAAGGGTTCCGGTACAACCCCATGTTCCTGAATAAAATTGGTTGCTTACGGCAACTACCAATCCACTACTATTATTACTAACAGGGTCTATCCAAAAAATGACACCACCATATTTGTATTCCCCAATCTCGTTTAAGTCATTAAGCTCAACGAACGCATTGGCGGAAACAGTTTGGATACCATTGCTTACTGAAATGGTGGCCAACATATTGGGGTTGGTCTCAAAATCGAAAAGCGTTTCGTCCGCCACTGATAATTCACCTGTATTTTGATTTATGTTAAAAGCTCCTGCAGGGTTTTGGAACGTAATGGTGTACGTTAAATTAGAACCACTTGCCTGTAAAACTCCAATAACATCCCCGTTAGATGGGTTTTCATCAATAGTCAAGTTGGTATTTGTAGCAGATACTTCATCCACATCATTTAAATTAATTGTGGCTGTAGCACTAATGGATTCCGTACCATCGGTAACAGAAATATCAGCTGTGATTACGGGGTTGGTTTCAAAGTCGAACAGATTGGGGTCAAGGACCGTCAACTCTCCCGTACCAGTATTTATGGCCATGGCACCCATTGGGCTTTGTGCAGTAATGGAATAACTGAGAGTGCCATTGCCATTGGCTTGAATGTTTCCTAAAACCTGGCCATCGTTTGGATTTTCATCGACAGTAACTGTAAAATCCTGAATGGTAATTTCAAGGACATCGTTTAGGTTTACCGTGACCGTTACAGGGTTTTGGGCATCCGCCAAGGAAACCGTTGCGGTCAAGGTCGGATTTGATTCGTAATCGAACAACGAGGCGTCCGCCACGGTGACTTCCCCCGTCCCGGAATCAATGTCCATGGCCCCTGCTGGCGACTGAGATGTTATGGTAAAGCCCGGAGCACTACCAGTGGCCTGTACAGTGCCTATGGTTTGGCCATCAACAGGATTTTCATCCAAGGTCACTTCCAGGTTCTGGGCAGAGGTTTCACTTACGTTGTTCAAGTTTACCGTAATGGTTGCCGCATTTTCCGCATTCTCGGCAGAAATGGTTGCAGAAATGGTTGGGTTGGTTTCAAAATCAAACAACGATGCATCGGCTACGGTAAGCTCACCGGAGCTTGAATCAATGTTCAGGGCACCCGATGGTGTTTGGGAAGTTATGCTGAAGACCAGTGCGCCACCTCCATCGGTCTGTACCGTGCCAACCACCTGTCCCGCTGTGGGATTTTCATCGATGCTCACTTGTAAATCCTGTAGGTTGACCACGCTGCTTGCATCATCGTCATTGTTACACCCAAATACGGTAAGCAATGCTACCAATACCAATACGTTGATTGTTTTAAGTTTTTTGTTCATGATTATAGGTTTGATGTTTATTATATTAAGCTCTTTAATGATTCCATAATTGACAAACCTTTTGGAATACCACTGGAAATGCCCAAGATGGTCAGGGCAAGTTGTTTTTGGGATGTCTCCAAAATGATTGTTTTAGCACCATTTCCGGCTTAAGATATCCGAAGGAAAAAAGGTATTTCCGTTAGGCTATTTAGAGTAAGAAATGGTTTTCGCAGCTTAAAGGTCCACCAATGTGATTTCTTGGGGAATAGCGAATGTATATCCGAGGACTCCCAATACATATCTGCAAGGTTTCCGCATGAATATGTTTTGGGAAATGTTGTAAATATCCTGTAATCAGGTCTTGGAAGGTAAAAACTTATTGATGGTTGTAATTGAGAAAAGAGGTTAGAAAGGCCTCTTTCTTTCGGGTGGAAACTGGGATTCTTTTTCCATTTTTTAAATAGATGATACCCGATTTATCATATTTGTCAATAAATTTCAAGTTCACCATGAACGACTGGTGAGGTCTTGTAAAACTTACTTTTTCAAGTTGTTGCTCATATTCCTTTATAGGTTTTGAGGCCACATATTTTTTTCCATTTTCCAGATGGAACGTAGTATAGCCCTTGTCCGATTCGCAGTACAGTAGTTCTTGCAAATTTATTACCTGAAAGCTATCACTCAACGACAGCACCAAGGTGAAGTCGTTTTTGTGCCAAACTTGTTTTACCGTGTTTATCTGTTTCTTTTGTTCGGCCACAGGCAATCTTTTGACCTTTTCCAAGGCCAATTGCAGTTCTTCAACATCCACAGGTTTCAACAAATAGTCAACGGCTCCGATCTTTAGCGCCCTTAAGGCATATTCTTCATATGCGGTGATGAAGATTACCTTAAAATCCAAATGTTCGGTCTGGTCCAAAAAATCAAAACCGGTACCATCACTAAGGTTGATGTCCAAAAAGACCAGGTTCGGCTTACAGGCATTGGTTACCACCACCGCTTCTTTAACGGATCCACATTCGCCTATGACCTCAACGTCGGTGTCAATGGATTTCAACAAGTTGAGCAGTCCTTTTCTAATATATTCTTTGTCTTCTACCAACAGTGCTTTCATGCGGCCTCAAGTTTTTTATAGGGTATCACCAATGTAACGACCGTACCCCTTTCATGGTACTTTGCCCGGTCTTCAATGGTAACCGATCCATTCATTTTAAAATCTTTCGACAATATTCTTAGACGCTCAGAGGTTATGGCCGTTGCCAATGATTTCTTTCCGTTCCCTTTGTTTTCTTTATGGGAATCAATGCCCACCCCGTTGTCGGTTATCGTGCAGATCAACTCTCCGTTTAGATATTTGATATGGGTTGCCAATTCCCTATCTCCCTCCTGATCGGTAAACGCATGTTCAATGGCATTTTCAATGAACGGCTGGATGAGCATGGGGGGGATTTCAAATAAAGAAGCATCAATGGCATCATCAATTTCAACGGTATAATTGTATGCATCACTTTCCAGATTATGAAGCTCAAGGTAGTTTTCCAAAGCCGTGATCTCTTGCGAAAGCAACACCATTTTATCCCGTGAATTTTCCAAGGTTATCCGTAAAAGCCTAGAGAACCTTGACAAATAGCGGACCGATTTTTTCTCTTCTTTATTGAGTATCATCCCTTGTAGGACGGAGAGTGAGTTGAAAATAAAATGTGGCGTCATTTGCGATCGCAACAATTTTTGTTCGGTAATGATATTTTGGTTTTTGATCTTGATGGTATGTAATTTCTGATAGAAGACCGTAGACCCCAACAAAATTGACACCAATAAAATACCAATAACCGCCCAAAGGTAATTTTGACGAGATCTGGCTAGGTCTTGGGATGTTGTCATCACCGTTTTGGTCAGCTCCAGTTCCCGTATACTGGCAGAATCCAATGCTTGTTTGTGCTTGTATTCATATTCCAACTGGGCTACCTTTTCCACATTCTCTTTATTAAAAAGGCTATCGTTCAATAATTTGAACCGCTGGTGGCTTTCGAGAGCATCCTTGTAGTTACCTGTATTTTTGTAAATTTCAAAAAGCAGTTCCTGCACCATACTTTGATATAACAAAAAACCGTGGTCTTCGGCCAGCTTCCTGCTTTTTAAGGCATTGGTAAGTGCTTTGTTGTAGTCATGTTGATTTGCATATACCTTCGCCAACCCCCAGTAAGAAACACATAACCCTTTTTGGTTTTGAATCTCCAAGCTTATCCTTCTTGATTGTTCATAATATTCATAAGCTTTCGTATAATTTTTTGTCTCCAAATAGATATACCCAATATTGTTCAAGACAAAAGATTCACCACGTTTATCATTGACCTCTTTGTAAAGTTTTTGGCTTTTTTCCAAATATTCATAGGCCTGTTCAAGATTGTTTTTCTCTTTATACGCCAAACCTATATTGCTAAGGGTCTTTGAGGTTATTCCTTTATTGGAGTTCCCCGAAAGTATCAGGGTTTCCTCGAACAGTTCTATGGCCTTGTCATATTTTTTCAGTGCCACATAAATATTGCCCATATTGCCCAATGTTAGCAGTACACGTCTTGTATTTGAATTTTTTTTTGCTATTGCAAGGGTTTGGTTACAATAATCAAGGGCTACAGGGTAGTTTCCTTGGTTGGAGTATGTAACGGAAATACCATTTAAACAAGATGAGATTCCTGATGGATTTCCAATTTCTTCATTTAATTTCAATGCTCTGAACAGGTATGACCTTGCCTCGTTATAATTGTCCATTTCTATGTAAGACCACCCCATCTCATATTGGACCTGGGCTATTTCTCGCTTGTTGTTGATCGTTTCGAAAATTTCAAGCGATTTTTTGAAATAGGCCACTGCTTCATTTTGATTGCCATTATGGTACATGTAAATACCCATGCTTTTATAGCATGCGGCAATACCTTGGTCCCAAGCTATACGTTCATATAATTCAAGGGCCTTGGTATAATTTGAAAAGCCTCGTTCATAATTTGATTCATGGGCCTCTAGCAAACCTCTCACATAAAAATTCTTGGCTTTACCTTTGGTATAGTCAAGAGAATCTGCAAGCCGCTCTGATTCGGCCAAATATGATTCGGCCATAGCGCGATCTTTTCCCAAATACCCATCAACCAAATGATGTAGGAGGTCCACCCTAACAATATCTTTTGTTTTATGATTTTCCAGTTCAACTCTAAGGCTATCAATTTTGGGGCTTTGGGCCTGCATGTTTCCAATGGATAAGAACAAAAAGAACCAGCCAAAGAGTTTCAGGTAAAGTAACTTCCGTGTTGTTACACCTGTTTCGTTCATGGATAAGGATAGACAAACCATAGCAATCAACACATTACCCTGAAAACTGGTTTGTACATTCATATGTTACGCCACTAATTGGACCGAAAGGACAAAATACGGCATTTAAATTTCGTTCGAAAGGTTATAAGGGTAGTTTTCTTTACAATGAACTACTGTAAATGTACATCTGTAAGGTTGAGGTAAATATTTGCCAAACTTGAACATATATTCGACAATCATTGCCATTGCCATTTGGTCTTCCTTTCGAATAATTGGTCACTATATGGTTTCAACTCCGTAATGGTTGTATAAAAGGAACACCAAGAAGTTCCCAGGAAAGGTGGCTCCAATAGTATCAAAGGATGCCATAAAAAAACACTGAAAATCATAAGATCAACAGTGTTTTGATTTTACTTAAATAAGTTCAGTCGGGATGACTGAACCATCCATATGATCGTATATTGCTGTAAACCAGAAACAAAGACTGTTTTATTATATCTGAACACCTTATTGCACATTTAATATGAAAATGAGAATAAGAACATATCCATTTGATACTAAAAATACTGAAATCAGTTTAAATAGGATGAATTACCTTGAAAAAATAATAGTGATATCACCAATATTCAAATTTCATAATTTACCAGTCTATATTTATTTACATAACCTGTCCTAAAGATTGGGGTATCTGCAATCAACCCTCATTATAAAAAAACATGCTAAATTCGATTCCCAAATCGCTCAAAACCTTACTAAATTTAACCGAAAGGTAAATTGAGGGGTAGTCTAAATTGTATATAATGACTTCATAATTCAGATGATATTGAAAATCATATTCAGCTTTAATCTCTCTTAATATTCCAATATATGGCTCCCAGAACTTTATCCATGAGTCATGGACTTTTTCCAATTCAAAAACATTATCAGTAAATTCAAAATCAAATGATGTTTCCTTATATGAATTCGGATGTAATCTTCCATCTGATAAATATCTATTTTCTCCTTTAATATGGGTTGAATTTGGATTAGGCAATAATCCTACAATCTTACCATAATCATGTATACACTTATCTTTTACTGAAAAAAGAGTGAATCTCGAAATCACTTTTGCCTCTTTCATACTTAATAAATTGGAACAATTACTTTACCATCTTTTGAAATAAGTCTACCTTCTTTTGTGATAAAATCAACTTCAATATCAAATTTAGATTCATTTCCCCTACCTACATGACTTTCTTTTAAATCATGGGCATCTCTATATCCTCTTGATTTAGCATATTCATTTGCTTCATTATTTGAACGTAGCTTTTTAAAGTTGTTTCCATCACCATTGTTGCGATTACTATTATTTTTCTTTCAAAACAATCAATAAAATCAGAAACGCCACCAGCACTATTATTCAGTCCCATTCCAACCGAGGTCGAGCCATAGCTTTGAAGTTAAAATGCAAAACCCTAAAAGGACTGTACTATGAATATGACTCTTTATAGAAGTCAAAACGGTGTGTATAACTGTAACACTCATTTTTATTAATGTTACACAAAGTCCAGTTCTCCCTATTCTCTTCGGAATCATCAGTTGAAGTAATATCGCAAAAAACATCAAGTCTTTTTCCGCTTTTCAGAAAAATAGAAAAGTCTCCCAATTCGTTCGCAGAAATCTCAATAATAGTGTCGCCGACAAGTTTTTTAAGCTCAACAACAGACAGAGAACTCGGATTTTCCAAATTATCAACGGAACTGCTAAGTGCATTTATTTTCAGGGTTAATCTCCAAGTGCAATAAATATATATGACATATTTCTCAATTCTTGTTTCAAAATCAATCAATAATATTGAACCATTGCCTCCCCCAGCAATTACTTTGGTAACTTCCGCATTTTTTATATTTATAAGTGAATGTATCATTTTATTAAATACTCCTTAGTTTTAATAATTTCTTCTATTTCTTTCCGGGTATAGTTTTGCCCAGTAATATAGTCATGTAATTTTCTTTGCTCTTCCCTATTCAGCCTATATTTTTTCACCAAACTAACAACTTCTTCATTCTTAGACCTATTATCTCCCATTTTTGGGCGTTGATTTAATCCTTTGTCCTTTCTCTTCCCAAAATAATCAATAAAATCAGAAACGCCTCCAACACCATTATATAGGCCCATCCCAACCGAGGTCGAGCCATGCACCGCAATACCCACACCTACAGGAGCAACCGACAAGGAAGCTCCCCCAGTAAACGGAGTGCCAACCACACCTACACCTGCCAAAAAATCTCCAAATATAATTTCCCCTGCACCGGTAAAAATGGAGGCAATATCCCCGGCCAATTGGCCGGTTCTAAAGGTAAGATCAAATTCCGTTCCTTCATAATGGTTGGCTTTAAGCCTTCCCGCTCCCAGAACTTGGTTGGATCCCCACGCATTTAAGGCACCTTGGGTAGAGACCAATAAACGCGAGCCAACATCTTTAGCAAAACTTTTGATGCCTCCCCACACATTGGGCAGATCAAAGTTCCACTTTGATCTTGGTTTTTCCCTAGGGGGAGAAGCACTTGAGGTCATTCTGGAGTTATTGACATTGTTAGACGGTACAGGTGCAGGGTTGGCGTAACTTATTGGACCGTAAGCGGCCCCGCCATCAAACCAACCACTATTGATGGCTGTATTTATACCTAAACTTGCAAGTGCTATTATACCAATTGTAATCCAAGTAATAGGCTCAAAGATCTCCCCACTGGGATCCGTATACATCAATGGGTTGTTGAGAACATAACCATACCGGTTATAGTTTTGTGTATTGAACGGATCTTGGATATAGTTGTCCGGACTGAGGAACCTCCCCAATTGGGGGTCGTACATACGGCCGTTCATATGGATCAGGCCAACCTCAAAAAAGTGTTCATGGCCCGTATAGCCCCTGCCCAATAAGGAGGCATGGGTAAAGGTCGTGCCGCTGGAACTGTCCAAAAATTGATCTACTTTTCCCCAGGCCCCAAACTGCCGTTCTTCCTTAACATTACCATTGGTATCTGTAATGGCCAGAATACTACCCAAATAGTCCCGGTGCAGGTAATGGTATTCATCAATGGCCCCTGTACCCGTGGTCTTGATGTGGGCAATGGGTGCGGTATAACCATCCCCTCCCACATAGGTAATAATTTTGGTGGTCCCAGCTTGGGTATCCTCCACAATCTCTGCCGGGATAATGGCAGAGTAATGTTTTTTATACCTTCTTTGCGTCCTGTCCGACTGCTCCCCACCATAATAGGCCGTGCTTCTATTCATCAAGGGTCCATATTCAAAACTTACCCTGCCATGCCCTTGCTGATGGATATCCACCGGCTTTTTAAAGGCATTGTAACTGATCTGTTGGGTAGGGTGCTGCTGAAAGTAGGTCTCTCCAGCCGTATTGGGGTCAATTTCAGTCAACCGATATTTTTTGCCGGTATCCCCATATTCATAAGTCCCTAGAGCATTGTTGACATCTATGTTACCATTGCCCTTGTAGCTCATGGTATGGCCCACACTCCCGGTTATGGTGGTCAAACGGTCCAGATTGTCATACCCGAAGGTTTCCTGCCAATTAAAGCCAAAGTTTTCCCTACTGTTGAGCGTACCCCGCTGCGCATTGAAATCATATTCCGTATGCAGGGCCACCATGGGGCTGGTACCGGTTTCCTTGTCCTCTATCTTAGTCAAGTATCCATAGGCATCATAGGTCTTGTTCTGTACCATACCATTGCCCAAAGTAATGGTCAGGGCTTGTCCCCGAGCATTGATATTGTTGAGCTCCCATAATTTTTCAGGAATACCGGAATCGTTCCAGATTTCCTTAAGCAATCCAGAAGTGTCGTACACATTTTTAGTTACAACTGTCTTTGAAGCCCCACCGACCAAATTCGAAATCTGGGTCTCTTTTTCTACACGGCCATAGGCGTCATAGGTCATTTGGTATTCAAAATTGGCCAGTCCCGTGTTTTCCTTAACAGTTTTAAGACGTTTGTAGGCACCTGTTTCATAGATATATTCATAAAGGTAGGTCCTCCCACTACCCGTAAAATCATCACCTTCAATCTTGGTCAATCGCTTGCCGTCCGGGTCTTCATATTTATAGGTCAAAAACAGATCTGTATTGTCTCCCTTGATTTCCTTGGTCAATAATCTTCCTGTGGGTTCATCATAATCATAGGTAGTAGTTCCTTTGGGAGTGGTTTCCGTCAATAATTCCCCAACATTATTGTAAGTATAGCTATAACTGCCCGCTGAAGGGTCGTTCAAACTGACCTTTCTTCCCCAGCCATCGATACCCACGGTGACCACATTGCCCCCATAATCGGCGGTCTTCATGGTACCGTTGGCAAAATAGGTATAATCAATGGTTCCCCCTGGATCTACCACTTTTACCGTATTACCCAATGCGTCCAAGGTCGTTGTCACGACTTTTACTCCATCATCAACAGTGTAGGACAGTCCCGGACTAGAATAGCTATACGAAATGGTTCTGCCAGTATACAGGGTTTGGGTGGTAGGTCTGCCATATACATCATAATTGTAGATGTTCCACTGGCTTGGGGAACTATTATGGGGTTCACTTTCCCTTTTGATCTTCCCGTCCAAATAATATTCATAATCGGTATAGGCCCACTGGTTGTTCAAGCTTAATGTACCCGTTTGGGTAACCCAGCCAAAGGCATTATATATGTTTTTTTCCTTACCCCCATCCGGGTAGTCTGTGGAATGTTGCAAACCTCCCCCACTTAAGGTTGTATAGGTATGGTCTATATCATTGGACAAATAGTCAGTTTCCTTTGTTATTCGCCCCCAGTTGTCGTAGACATAGCTAGTGGTCAACCCAAGAGGATCTATGGTAGACTGTAAATTGCCGGTATGTGCTTCATAAACGAAAGTGGTTTCCAAGCCTTCCACATCAATGGACTTGGTCAAAAACCGTTCATCATAGGTGTTGCTATATTCGAAACTTTCACTTCTTGTGATTGACCCTCCATCAGTCAATGTTCTTGTAATTATGTTACCGTTTGCATCGTGTCCGAAATCCTCTGTCAACCAACCTGTACCATTTCCTTTTTTCTTGATTTTTGTGACCAAGTTATTGTTATAGGTATACTGTTCCTCAGTGCTGAAAGTATTTCCATTCAAAGTCACACTTTCTTTTACGTTTTTGAGGCGGCCAACATGGTAGGTGTTATTGGTAGCACTGGCATTATTATAGTACTGGTTGGTCATCGTCCTACTCCCACCTGTGAAGGTGGTAGTGGTCACTAAGGGGTTGTTATATTGATCATAGGTATAGGTCTCTGTGGTAAATACTCCTGTGAGCCCATTATCTGTCTCCTTACGTTCCAAAATGATATCCACGGCACCGGCATACCCTGTATCCCCCGGCTGTTCCTCGGGTGGAAAAATATAACCCCAATAGTCCCCATTGCTGCCGATGGCATGGAAACCAGGTTGTAGAGTAATGGACACCTCGGCCTCATCGGTCTGGGCCCCAGGAAGTAAAGAGTTCCGGGTAATGTTTTCGGTAATTTGGGGAGCAGAGGGCGAACCCGGGTTGGCAATAAGCTTATAATCATAAAAATAATTCACTTTGCTCATATAGCTTGCCGGATTGGAACTGAACGTATTGGCCACTATCTGCTCCGTAACTGCTCCGCGCAACATGGGATCATGTTTGGATATGCTCCATAGTGCCCCTACATCGTCCCCGTACCAGTTGCTCCGTTTTAAAACCTCAAACCCCACAAAACCAAGTCCACTGGTATGGGAGACGGCGCCTTCATAATAAAACTGTTGTTTTCTGGTCAGGCCCGCCCCGGCCTGTTCCAGTTCCCGGACCACTTTGAAGGAAGGAGCCACGTTCACATTGACAAAAGGATATGTCTGCGTATAGCTCGGGGTATAGGCAGAGTAATAATTAGGATCGCCATCCCCTTCAAAATAGGGGTTCACCTGATCGTATTTAATCGTAGTGGTCACCCCATTGTTGGTCACCTGTTCCAAGGTAACATCCTCTCTATGGTCCTTGGTAAAAACAAACGAAGTTACATGGTTGTCGCTAATGGAGGCAAAATCGAGGTTGTGGTTTGGAGCATTGGATGATAAAAATATAGGTATTGGAAAATGTTTGAGGTTCCCAGTTTTAGTAGTGGATCCAGCCGAAGAGAACTCAGGGTCGTCATAGGCATTAATAGGTTTGCTATTCTGATAGATGGAAACCGTTTGAGTTCCATTGCTGTTGTTATTATATGTAGTAGTGCGATAGTCAATAATGTCAGTTTTTCCATCTCCATTGATGTCAACAGGCACCAGGTTATAACCATATAAAGTCCCTTGGCCATTATAATCAGTTTCCTTATAATCAAAGGGGTTATACAAATCCCTTCTCACAAAACTATTGCCGTAAGACATAAACAAAGAAAAAGTTTGTGAGTTTTTTGCTTTGGGCATCATAAAATCTGTTTTCCCATCCCCATTATAATCTCCTGGCAAAATGGGAAACTCCATTTTTATATTCGCATTGGTAGTTTCCCAAAGCAATTGCAATGAATTGTTCTTGTCCAATGAATATACGTACACTTTACCTTCACGAAATTGCAGGATATCTGTTTTTCCATCCCCATTGACATCCATGGTGTATAATTGGTCCGTGGTCTTCAATTCCCGGCCAAAATAACCCGCCACCGTGGCAAATCCACTGGTCACTCTTCTATCCAGGCGTATAAAATGGGCCTTTGTGGTATTATAGGTAGAAGTTCCACAGGCATAACAGCAATAATCGATCCCGTTGCGGGTCACCTTATGCTCACAATTGGGATCTGAACTGGCAGGGTATTCTATACAATCCGATGCCGAATAGGTACGCTCCAAGGCCATCACATCGGAGAGCCCGTCCCCGTCAAAATCTCCAGAGAGGTACTTAAGCGGGACCCTATTTATGCTGGAGTTACCATATAAGTAGTAATCTTGGGGTTTGTATGTGGGTGCATTCCATAGCTTTTCATATTGGTAATAAACAGGCAAGACGGTGCCACCTGAGTACACCTTGAACTTTACCTCGTTGCCTCCATTGTTCTGGATTATGGCCAACCCTTGCCCGGATAGTAGCTTATTGGTATGGCTCAGCCAACTGACCGGAAAGATGTCCACAAACGCCCCTGTATTGACCTCATCCCCAAAATTCAGATTCCCGGCGTCCTGAATATCGTCAAAGAGCCAGAACTTTTTCTTGGCATCGGTCCCCGTGGTAGGATAGACAAGAAAATCCATCTTACCATCACCAGAAATATCAAGGGAAACCACCTTAGCATTTCGCTGCTCAATATTTTGGACCGTAAGACCCGCACGATCAACATTGGTTATTGAGGAAGTTGTATTTCCATAGGTAAAGCTGATGGCACTTCGGGAAAGACTATTGTCTCCTGTCTTCTCTTGAATACTAGTTACTCGTTCATAATCCAAAGAGGTATTATCATGTTGGATAACGTAATTGCGATAGGGAGTTCCCCCTTTTCCGTATACTTTTATTTCCTTTAGAATTTTATTTCTTGTAAAGCCAGCTCCATTGGAATAAGATTTCTCATCCCTCTCCCTAGTTACATAAACAAAATCGATTTCATTAATTGAGGTTACAGTTCCTCTGGTGCCATATGTAATTTTATCAATCCTAAATCCGGGCGTGGTGTGGTATAAATAATTTATACGAATTCCCTGTGGGTTTTCCCAGTAAGTGATGGCATAGTCCATTCGGGTTACAGAGTTGCTGGAGTTGCCATAATAAGCAATAGATCCATCAGGGTAGTAGACCTTGAAATAACTCGGTCCGGACACTCCTGATGTGGGATGCGTCCCGTGAGATGTAATCTTTACATTGGAATAGCTCTCCGTTTGGTATTCCGCTCCGTCCCCACCATAGGTCCCGGTTTTTAAAATCAAACGCTGACCATCAAAAGAAAACCTGTCATCCAGATCAAAGTCCACAGGATCGATTATGTCATCATGGAACTTGGTGGAGGGAATCCTTGTGATCACTGAGACACCGGAAACGTTCCAGCCCCAACCCGCCAACCCGTTGCCGGACTGGCTATCGTAGTGTAACGAAATATCAGGTTGTACCCCATTGAGTCCGGGAGGAACATCAATGGGAACAGAATAGGTGACACCTCCCGTTGGGGATACCGATAGGTTGCCCACCGTACTACCGTTTACCGTACCGCCGGCCATTGCGGCACTTGACAAGTTTATCGATTTCGAGGTGAAACTTTGGGTCTGTTGCGGGGTACCTTCCAACTGAACGGTGTTCTCGGTTACATTGGAAGCTTTCAAAGTTTTATAGGTAAAGGTATCTTGTGAGAACGCGGCCTTGCTCAATATAAGGCAAAGGGCAAAAAACAATATTCTCTTCATGGCGGGTTATTTTTTGATTACGTGAAAGGTTTGGCGGGTCTGGTCCGTGTAGAAAACGGAAACGATATAACGGCCTTGGGGATACCGTGCAAAATCCAGGTTCAAGCTTCCTTGTCTACTTTTTATGGTCTTCCGGGCCAATTGTTGCCCTATCCCGGAGAACAATATGATCTGGGCCACCTGTTTTTGGTCATCTACCCATTCCACAGTGAGCAATTCCGTGACCGGATTGGGGTAGGCCGTGATATTGGAGTTCCCATTTTCATCTTCTTGTCCCGATATACCTTCCAAAACATCGTCCTGTAGCGCAATTTCCTCTACCTTGGTAGAATCCACGGTTTCTTTTGAAGTCCCACAGTTGATGCATACCCGATCCCTTAGGGTCTGGTTGCCCGCACTATCGTAACTGAACTGTATCTTGTATTGGTTCTGGGCCATTAGGACACCTCCCATCATGGACCAGAATAGGCAAAGCAATAGTAATTTTTGTTTCAAAATCTTATTCTTTAAGGTTATTTATTGATTGTTCCATGGCTTCCAGTTTCTTGTTCAGAAGCACCATATCTTTTTGGTATTTGTTGATTTCTTTTTGCTGCTGTAGCGTGTAGAGCGTCAACTCCTCGATTTTCTCCAATAACAGTTTGTTCATCTCGCCCAGTTCAACCCCATTTGCCTCCACTTCCTTGGCCGAGGGGATATTGATCAGATGTCCTTTTTCTTTGATATGCTGTTCTACTTCCTCCAGGGTGGGCAAGTCATAATCCTCTTTAAAAACATAATCGGCCCAACCGGTCTCCACTTTTATCTCCTCTGCCCTTATTTTTCCTCTGACGGCCAGTTTGTAAATGCCTGGATTGGTGGTTCCTATTCCCACATTACCTGAAACATCAGTAATCACCATTTTGGGAGCCGCATCCATGGTTAGACCATGGGATATGGAAAATGCATTATCATTGTCCTTTACACCTATAGACCATTTTGAATTGGATTCAGCACCCTCATAAAAGCTGATATAAGCATCTCCAGGGCCTGTCTCCCCATTACCAACCAGATGTATCTGTCCCTGTGATTGTTCCCCTGACCCGCCCTTAATTTCAAGCTTCCCCAAGGGGTCGATCGTTCCGATGCCAACATTGCCCGAACTCAAAATATGTATTCCAAGAAGGGATGCATGGGGACTGATACCATGGGCAATATAAATTCGATCCTGTACAGCTCCCTCTCCGTATAGCCCTACCCCTCCCCACTTGGTGACTCCCGACGGGTCGTAAAAATGAGTGCCTCGAGCCCACCCTCCCGTCCTGGAAGGTATTCTAAAGCGTACACTATACCCGTCCATGATTGCATCAGAATCCAAAGGATACAGGTTCTGTGAAAAGCTAGTCTGAACAACCATCAACAAAAGGAACAGACCTGTCCCAAAATTGAAACTTTTAACCTTCTCACTTCCCATAGCTATTCTTTTTTAGTTGTTCTATTTCTCTTTGCTGGTTTTCATTCTCCTTCTTCAACTCAATCATGTAGAGTATCAACTCCTCGATCTTCTCCAACAACTTCATGTTCATCTCTCCCAATTGGATGCCATTCTCTTCCATTTCTTTGGCAGAGGGAATGTTGGGCAAGTGGCCATTCTCTTTAATGTAGCTTTGGACTTCTTCCAGAGTTTTGAGGTCATACCCCTCCTTGAACACATAATCGGGGCCTGGAACAGAAAGGTCCACTTTTACCTCTTCGGCGTGGATGTCGCCTTTTACCGTGAGTTTTGAATCTGGTGCGGAAGTACCTACACCTACTTTGCCACCATTGAAATAGGTAGTACCGTTGGATCTTATAGTAAACTTATTCTCAAAAGAGGAATTCCTTCCGTTTATATATGCATCATTTGTCCCGTTCAATGCAATCCGATAAGAACCTCCTTTTTGTATTACCAGAGCATCTTGAACACCTGTAGTTCCATTCACCTCCAATTTATTTGACGGAGTTGTTGTGCCAATTCCCACGTTACCACCATTGAAATAAGAGACACCTTCACTGTTGAACAATACCTTAAGGCTTGTTGATGCATTATACAAGTTTATTCTTCCATTGTCATCAGAAGTAACTGTTAAAGAAGAGCGTATTGCGGTACCACCACTGTTGTATATAGCTACACCATTATGGTAGGCTGTAGAATTGACACCACCTTTAACATTAAATTTACCAAATGGGGTTAGGCCGATACCAACATTATCATTCGTTGTTATTGAGCCGCCATTATCAACCCATTGAGCCTCCAAGCCCATTTGTACAAAAAGTATCGTGATAATCAATGTGTAGTTTTTCATTTAAGTGTGGTTTTAATTGTTTTCTGTAATAGCATTATGGTTCGGTCTTGAGCATCAAGCCTGTCTTCTAATAGTTGTATTTTTTTATTCTCCTCCCGAAGGGCTATTAAGTGTAAGGTCAGTTCTTCTATCTTCTCCAACAATCTCATGTTCATCTCCCCCAACTGGATTCCATTCTCTTCCATTTCTTTGGCAGAGGGGATATTGGGCAGGTGGCCATGCTCCTTTATGTAGTTTTGAACCTCTTCAAGGGATTTCAGGTCGTATCCCTCCTTGAAGACATAATCCGCCCCGGCATCCACAGTCACCTTAACTTCCCTGGATTCAACTTTGCCTGCCACCACAATATTTCCAGAGCCAGTAACTCCCCAAAGCCACTGGGAATTGCCATTGGTCGCTTTTACCGGGGAAGTGGCAGCACTGGCAACTGGGCCTTTGATCTGTTGGTATATGTATCCTGATTTGATTGGTGAATCTGACGGAAGGTTGCTTATGGTCCCATGGTTACCCGAAATCACCTCCATGAACATTCTAGGATAATGACCTTGGCTATAAAATCCGTGGCCTTCATTATTGTAATTCAAATAACCTCCGTAAATAGACCTGTAGGAAATATATTTGCTAATTGACCCCGAATTGCCATCGGTAAAAGTTGAGCCCGAAAAAGACCTGTAAGTGTTTGATGTTACCAGATTTTCTGTCGAAAGGTTTCCAAAGGTGTTTATGGCCCCTGCATGGGTCTCCAATGGACCCAAAACATGAAGTTTTGTTCTGGGACCTATAGTACCTATACCGACAAAACCGCCATTTAAATAGCTTGGGCCATTGGAGTTTATGGAAAACTTGTTCTCCGATAAAGAATTTCTTCCATTTATATAAGCGTTATCGGTTCCATTCAACGCAATTCTATATGTGCTTCCTTTTTTTATTACCAAAGCATCTTGAACACCTATAGTTCCATTTACCTCCAATTTATTTGACGGAGATGAGGTTCCAATACCCACGCTGCCATTGGGATCCTCATAAACTTGCCCTTGAACCGACATTGAAAAAGACACAACAAATAACATTAGTATTTTTTTCATCCTACTTTTCTATTTTATCTTCCAATTCTTTGATTCTTCTCACCTGTTCCTTTACCAAACCTTCCAGGATATTGGTTTTATCAACCTCCTTTTTTAACTCAATAACATATAAGGTCAACTCTTCAATTTTCTCCAAGAGCAGTTTGTTCATCTCTCCCAGTTCAATGCCGTTCTCCTCCACTTCTTTTGCTGATGGGATGTTAATAAGATATCCTCTTTCCTTGATGTGCTTTTCCACTTCTTCCAAAGTAGGTAGATCATAGCCCTCTTTAAACACATAATCGGCCCAACCGGTTTCCACTTTTATCTCCTCTGCCCTTATTTTTCCTTTGACGGCCAATTTATAGATACCCGGATCGGTGGTACCAATGCCCAAATTACCATCTTGATTTAGACGCATGTATTCACTCAATAGATGTTGCCCATTCGAATCATTGTTGGAAGGGCTCCTAAACAACCACCTAAAGCCGTAGTTGGATCCCTCAAAAACACCCTTTGCCGTGTACTGATTTGAGCCAAAAAAGTAATCTTTGGGGTCATCGTTACCTCTATAGGCATTAAAACCAATATGCCCTCCCCAACTGTTAGCATTTCCTCCCCAATTGGCCTGATACGTCCAATCTAAATGCAACATACCGTTCATACCCACTCTTGTTCTTCCCGACACATACAGTTTGGAGTCCGGGCTGGTTTGACCTATACCAACATTCCCTCCGTTATAGTAAATACTAGTGCCATTCGTATTCCATGGCGATTGTGAATACAATGGTGCCAAGCCGATTGACAGAAAAAAAAAGAAAGCAAATAATGGTTTTAAAAAAATCATCTCTATTGGATTTTAATAATTGTTTCCAACTCTCGAATACGGCCTTCCTGATCTATGATGTAGAGCGTCAACTCCTCTATCTTCTCCAATAATTTCATGTTCATTTCACCCAATTGAATGCCATTGGTTTCCATTTCGTTTGCAGAGGAGATATTGGGCAAATGCCCATGTTCTTTGATGTAGTTTTGGACCTCTTCCAAAGATTTGAGGTCGTAATCCTCATAAAAGACATAATCTGGGCCGGGTACCGAAAGATCTACTTTTATTTCCTCTGCATGGACTTTACCTTTGATCGTAAGCATTGCGTCTGGTGATGATGTCCCAATACCAACCTTTCCATCATTCATTAGCCTAATAACTTCATTGTATCCCGAACCATCGGTATTACTTAAAAATACTAAATCACCTGACCCCCAAACACTTCGAGCAATTCCTTGTATTTTCCAATTTTGGTATCGTTCCCGTCCATCTGGCGCGTATCCCGAGGACATAAATCGTAGCCCAGTTGAATGACTCAAAATGTTCGAACTAATAGCGGGAGTAGAGGTCAATAGTATATTCCCATTTACTTCCAATTTATCATGCGGGGATACGGTTCCAACACCTACATTTCCCGAATCTGGGAATATATTTGTAGTTTGTCCTTTTACAAAAATTGTTGACAGTAATACAATGGTAACGATAGTGATTTTTTGAAGCTTCTTCATTTTAATTTAGTTAGATTTTTTTCAATTTCACAAATGTGATTTTCTTGACTGGAATATTTTCTTTGTATTGCCAAAATATGATTATCCTTTTCCTCAAGTTTTAATTGTTGTAATCTTGTTTCCGACCTTTGCTGAAGAAGGTAAAGTGTCAATTCCTCAATCTTCTTTAAAAGCCGCACACCGATCAAGTAAACAAGCATAAGAGAGGAAAAGAAGACAGAAACCCCCATTATTTATCCTAGTTGAATTGAATCCATATTCATAATTTGGGGTACTATCCAAAAAGGGAAACAAAAATGTTGAACAAAGGACGGGGACAGGAACGAATCCATGAGCCCAAGGAGGGTAGAGGTTTTCAATAATTGGTATTTAATGGTTAGTGGTAAGAAAAATACCAATAAATGCTTGAAAATTATTACGTGAAAACCTTAAAAAAAGTAGGGTTTTTCTTCAATAGTTTTACAATTTCATGTACAGCACTGAATATCAATATATTGGTTTCGTATTTGTTGGATATTGAATTGATAATCTTACAATTTCTTAATCCTTACAACCATAACACTCCCTCGGGACTGATACTAGAATGATATTTCCCCAAATCCTTACGCCCAACTTTTGCGCATAGATCCTATCGGGTTTTTGTAGCGTCCGGAAAGATAAGCGTGAAGCAAAAGCACGACAGGGCGCAACCTACTTTTTTGGATTTCAGTACCCCATGTCCTCGCCTGTGCCCCTAGCTTTATTGATGCCTATTCCAAAGGTTTTGATGATCTTGGCATGTGCTTTTCTAGCAGCATAGGATTCCACATAGTTCCTGTTGAAAACTGTTGTCCTTTCAAAGGTACTTTTCTGCGGCTTGGTAAAAACTATCCCTATCAAAGCCTCTTTTGACCGTCTTTCCGTATGGATTCGTCCCGTTCCACTTTCCGTATCTCGTTTCTGAGCCTTGCTATCTCACCACGGTATGGGCATTTTCCTGAACAGACTGTAAGTGTTTGCTCCCGATGGGAACACGCTTGATATGATCTTAGATGGTTTTAAATGAACTCAAACGATATGCCTAAAAACACAAAACACTGAAAATCATAAGATTAACAGTGTTTTTATTTTACTTAAATAAGGTAAGTCGGGATGACTGGATTCGAACCAGCGACCACACGCACCCCATGCGTGTACGCTACCAGACTGCGCCACATCCCGAAAACGGATTGCAAAAATATAAATTTTACTGATATTACCTCGCCAATTCCTGAAATTAAAAAAGAAAAAACAAGCCTGTGGAAATATAGGAAATCTCACAGGTACAATTCACAGGTTTACCGTACTGAAAACAAGGCAGAACCAAGATCTATCTGTACAAGGTGAAATGCCCTACAAATCGTTGTTTCTCCCGGTCATTGGCATTGACCACATACCAGTAGTCCCCTGTGGGCAGGGGTTTACCCTCGTAGTTCCCATCCCATTTCTTTACTTGGTCCAAATGGGCCACTACCCTACCGTAACGGTCATAGATAATGACTTCAATGTTGGGGAAAAACTCACGATTGCCCGGGTACCAGTAATCATTGAGGTTGTCGCCATCCGGTGTGAAAAAATCCGGCATTTCCGGCATTCCCTCAAAGTCAAACGGCATTACCAAATTGGCCACGCATCCGCGTTCATCACGAACCATAATGTTGACATTGGCATCTACACTGATGTTAAAAGTGTTGGTTTCACCATACGATTCCCCTTGGAAGAAATATTCGTATCCGCCATAACCGCCCGTTGCAACGGCAGTCACCTCATTGGGACCCGTTTTTACTGCTTCCAAGGTTAGAGGTTCGTAGGCTTCAACTTCAAACTCCACAAAGGTTACACATCCATTTTGGTGATAAATGAATACTGTGTGCTCTCCCGCGGGGAGGTCACCAAAAGTACGCTGCTCGGTAGCCAGGGAAATATCATCCACATCCAAGGCAAACAGTAATTGGGAAACTTGGGAATTATCCGAAATATTGATACGAACAGTGCTATTAGGGAAAATACCGTCACAACCATACTCTACCACAGGTTCGGCTTCTATTTCAATCCCAATGCCTATATCCGCAACAACGGTGGTCTGACAGCCATTGGCATCCCTAACAAAAATCACATAGGTCTCTCCTCCCTGGAGATGGTCAAAAAACAGACTATCATTCTGGACAAAATCGGCATCATCGGCAGAATTCACACTGGTAAAATACGGTGCAGTTCCTCCCGTTACGTTCAAGGTCAAAGTACCATCACCATCTCCCAGACATACTTCAGGGGTGGTAGAGGCCACACTTGCCACCAACTCGGCCGGTTGGGTGATTTCCACCGTTCTGGTAATGGTACAGCCCAAATCATCCTGAATGATAATATCGTATGTTCTAGGAGACAAATCGTTGAACGTTTTTCTATTTGGATTGCTGGGGTCGTCCCCTTCAAAGAATTCGCTCAACGTATCGGAAATGGAGTACCGAATAGCTCCCGTACCACCACTGGCCTCGATAATGATCTGTCCGTTGGCATCGCCGGCACAGACTACTGGTACCGCTTCAAGATACTCTAATACCAAAGGTGGTTTGGGGTCTATAACTATAGGGTCGGATATAGCCTCACATCCGCCACTTTCTGCATATACATAATAGGTTCCGGGATTCAACTCCCTAAAGATTCCTGAACTTTGTGCCGGACGTACCATGGTGGCAGGGGTAACCGGCAAGGTGTTGGAGTTTACCAAAGTGTACATGTAACTACCAATCCCCCCAAAGGCTTCGGAACGGATAATTCCGGTTGCCTCTCCTGCACAATTGATGGTCGCGTTGGTCAAATCCAGTGCAATCACCAAAGGCGCTGCGGGGTCCAAGGAAATTTGGTTGGACTTTTCAAACGGACATCCGTTTGAATTCTGCACATCGTATTGGAACGGACCTGGGTCCACCGTAATGTCCTCGGCAATTACAACACTCGTCATTCCTGTGCCAAAGGCCACAAATGGGTCTGATGTACCGGCCCTGCGGTAGAAATATTCCACCCCGGGTTCTGGATTGGTCACCGTGAGCTCCATTCTACCCAAATCCCCACAACCGGGCGGTTGTAGCTCCACAAGCTCGGCCACTATGATTTCCGGATCATCAATGGTAATAAGATCCGTGGTGAAACTACAGTTCCATCCATCAAAAATGGTAATTCTATAGTCCCCGGCCGAAAGGTTGGCAAACGTTGGTGTGGTCTGCAACCCGCTATTGGTACCATCCGTAATTCTATTCAACTGATAGAGGTAATTTCCGGGGCCTTGTCCCCCAGATACCAAATCAGCTTGTATGATGGCATTGTTGTCATTGTTACAGGCCAGACCCTGCACGATTTCTATGTTTGCCGTAATTCCAACGGGGGGTAGTAAAAAGATGTCTCGACCAGCCTCACAACCTCTTACATCCTTAACGTTTACGGTATAGGTATCCGTGGATAGATTTTCAAAAACAGGATTGGTATTGGGATAATCCACCAAAACAGTACCATCCGAAGCCACCAATTGATATTGGTACGTACCCCAACCGCCATCACCGGTCGCCGTAATCTCACCCAAACCAGGAACATTACAGGTTACGGGTGAGGTTTGTACAAGGTTTACAGTAAGTGCCCTGTCCGGGGAACGGACTGTGGTCACATTGCTGACCACATCACAAAAGGGGGAATCCAAGGCTTCAATATGTACCACCAAGTTTCCAGCGGGCACATCGATGATTAATTCTGGTGAGTTGATGGGTGTATTGGTATCAAAACTACCCGTTACCCCTGTAGAAGTTTCCACACCCAAGTTGTCCCTAGTGAACACCTCATAATTGTATTGTCCGCTATAATTGTTGATTTCCAAACTGATGATGCCATCACTTCCGTTAAAACACATCACTGGTTGCACTTCGGCAATCACCGCCTCAATGGTATTGTATTCCGGCATGTTGACCGTGGTCGTTAGATAGGTACACCCACCACTGCCCACATCGGTCACCGCAAAAATGTAGTCCCCTGGGGTGGCAATATCCCATGTAACACGATCTGAACCCCCAGAACTTCTTGCCGGTTCAGAGCCTAAAGGAAGTATTTCCACCTCATAGTTTCCAGGGCCTTCATTGATAATGATATCAATGGTTCCCGGATTGACCCCCATACCCGAAGCGTCACAGGTAATCTGATTTACATTGTAGCTAAACGTGATATCCGTAGGACTGTTGATGGTTACCGTTGAAGTATCCTCGCATCCATTCTGGTCCCTTACCGTTAAGGTTATGGTCTGATTGGTACCATTGTCAATAACCTCAAAGGTATTACCGGTCTGGAAGTTGGTGCCATCAAACTGGGGCGTACCATCGTTCATGCTATAGGTGTATGGTCCGGTTCCTGTGCTAGTTCCCGTACCATCACCATTGGTATCCGTATAGATTGTGATTGTGGCGGTACTGAACTGGTTGCTGGATGGATTACAGCTGAATTCGGTATGGATGGCATTGGACTGCAGCAAAGAGGGCTCATCAATGATGATGTTGCCCGATCTATCGGTACAACCTCTATCCGATACCACCTCAACCTGATAGGTGTTGGGTTGTAGATCATCAAATACAGGTGAACCTTGAGGTCCGGCAATAATGGTTGAACTCGACCCCAAATACAGCACATAGTTTAACGGGGTATCCGTATCACTTCCGGGTTGCAACTCTACCGAAATAGTACCGTTGTCCGCCCCATTACAGGTAACATCACTGCTTGGGGTGGCCGTGATCACCGGAGTGTTTACGGTACTCACATTGACTATGGCCTCATCCGAACAGAGCGGTGTGGTGTTGGAGTTCAAATCGGTCACCAAAATATTGTAATCTCCGGGCAAAACATTGTTGAACACATTGGTATACTGGGCAGGACCTATATTGGCCAAGGTTCCCGCGTCCCGCAATTGATACTCAAAATTGCCACTACCTCCCGTAGTGTTCACGGTAATGACCCCATCCCCGGCATTACAAGTGGGGAATGAAGTAGCATCGGCCGAAATAGCGAAGAAATCGAACACTTCTGCCGTAACCGTATTGGTACAGCCATTGCCATCCCTAACAGTAATCAGGTATGTTCCCGGGTTGGGCACGGTAAAGGTAGTCCCAGATTGAAAACCACTACCTATATCATATTGAAATGTATTCTCCGGTTCAGGTCCAGAAGTCAACGGGGACACCATATGAATCTGATACCCACTGGTGGCCGTACATTGGTTGACCACATCTATGACTGGAGTAGGCACCCCAGCTTCTTGGGTAACGGTTAATGTGGTAAATGCGGTACACCCACTGGCATCCTGCACATAAAAATCGTAATCCGACGGGTAAGGTCCCGCTATCTCAAAAGTAGTTTCCGGTGAAAAAACCGTGGGTTCGGCAGCTCCCGTAGGCACATAGGCGTAATTGAACGGTCCTGTACCACCAAAACCACGCACCGTGACCAAAGCCCCTGCATTACAGGTAGCTTCCACAAAATTATCGATGGAGATGGAAGGAGAACTAAATCCAATGAATACCAAAGTACTTCCACTACATCCTGTATCGGTATCGTTGACGATAATCTGATAATTTCCAGGTGTCAAGCCTGTGAACGTATCCGTGAAGGGGAGTGATTCATTGGTAAAGGATGTTGGTCCTGACAATGTAGCTCCCGTATCCGTATTTTGTAGGGTGACCGTAAAATTGGCAGGGTCGTTCGGCAATCCCGAAACCTCATACGTAATGGTACCACTTCCCGATACATCACAAGAGGCCGTAGTGGTCGTGGCAGTGACCGTAACCGGACTTGGTGCGGTAATAGGGTCTATTTCTTCAATATAAATACATCCCAAAGCATCCATGACCTCCACAAAATAGGTCACTCCAAAGGTTACCACTGCCGAAAAATCATGAATATCCACCCCATTGACATTGGCTGGAACAAAGGCTCCCCCACCCACTAGTCTAAATTGGTAAGGTGCCGTACCTCCAACCGCCTGCACCCTATAGGAAAGGAAAGGGTCGGTACAATTTAGGGGAGCAGCATCCAAAGGAATCAAATCCAGACTATTTTGGTCAAGGACCACCTCATCACGGTCCTCACAACCTTGGGCATCCGTGGTGACGATGGTGTAATTTCCAGCAGGAAGGTTGGGGAAATTTACCGTGGTACTTGCCGTACTCATGGAAGAAGCCACCAAATTCCCGGCCACATCCAATAAGACATAATCAAATGGGGCAATACCATTGTTGATCGTTGTGGAAATAGAACCGTTCACGGACCCTGCTGAACACACCGGGTCTGTAGGGGTCACCGTGGCATCCAAAGGAGAGCTGGCCCCTATGGTCACATTATAGGCCGGACTTACACAGCCCCTGCTATCACGAATTACAAATCCGCCATGGGTTCCTGGTCCGTATCCTGAAAAGATATTCTGTGTACTAAAAGTGGCCCCATTATCATTACTGAACTCATATGGAGGTATCCCTTGACTCGTATCGGGAATCAGTTCCACAATGCCACTTGTATTGTCACCACATTGGGTATCCGTGCCCACTACAGAGCCTGCAATGGTCTCCGGCGGGGAAATGGTTACTACATTGGTTTCATTGGTACAGCCATTGGCATCGGTTATCAAAAACTGAAATGTGGTATCCGAAATGATGGAGCCATCATTGGGAATGCTGTACACAAATGAATTTCCTGTGATGTTGTTACTGTCCGAAGTATACGGCGCCCCATTGATACTTACTTCATAAATATCATAGTTTCCGCCCGAGGTATATCCGTTGCTGATGTTCACCTGAATTTGGGCAGGTGGCCCGGCACAATCCAACTCTTGGATGGTGGTGGCATTGGCGATCACCTGGGGCTCAATAGTCGCTGTGACCGTATCCCTACAATCGTTGCTATCCATTACCTCAATGGTGTAGGTTCCCGGAGTGAGACCGGAAAAGCTATTGCTTCCTCCCCATGCCCCTCCATTGATTCGATACTGGTAGGGAGCTGCTCCCAAGGTGGCATTCACCACCAAAGTGGCTGCGGTAAAATTATCGTAACAAAAATCAGAGGCTCCCGTATCCAAAGCCAAGGTGGGTGCTTCCAATTGGGTCAAAGTAAAGCTATCGGTAACTGTACAACCATTGGCATCGGTTACGCTTACCTGATAGGTACCATCTTGGGAAAGATTGGAGAAAGTACTTCCATTTTTAGGGCCTCTGGTGGAGCCATCTGGCTGGGTAAGGGTATAGCGGTTACCTCCCCATCCTCCAATGGTGTTGATTCGCACGGCACCAATGTTTCCATTTTGGCAGCTCATGTCGGTAACATCCAAACTGGAAATGGCAAAGGCTGTTGAAGGTTCCTCTATAACCAAAGTGGCCGTGTCGGTACAGTTGGTCTCTTCATCGGTCACAGAAATGACATAACTTCCTGCCGCCAACCCTGTCACTGGGATAATGCTTCCATTCTGACCGGTAAAAACCGTCCCTCCATCAATACTATAGCTGTAAGTGGTATTGAAACCATCTACCAAGAATCTACCTTCCCCATCGGAATCCCCAACACAGGTGACCACTTTGGTCTGTTGGGCCGTTACTCCAATGGAACTGATATCGGTAATGGCATAGTTTTCATCATAAGAGCAACCTTCATTGTCCGTCACCCTAAAGGTATAAGTCCCCAATCCCAACCCAGTAAAGGTGTCATTGTTCCCATTATTGACCACACTGGCAGCCGGGGCAATGATTTCATATGTATACGGTCCAGTTCCTCCGGTAACCGTAAGTTGTAGGGAAGCTGTGGTGGTGATACAATCCAAACTTGAAATGGCAAAATCCAGATTGGTGGGTTTGTCCAAAGCATTAAAAACTATATCTGGCAGTGTTTGAACACATCCATTGGCATCCCGTACCAATGGGGTATAGGTTCCCACTCCCAAGTTAGGGAAGACGGTGTTTGTACTGAATCCGGCTCCTACACTGTATTCATAAGGTGCTGTTCCCCCAGAAACCCCGGAAATGGTAATTTGTCCCCCATTTTCATTGGAGCAGGTAGGAACCGTATTGGGTGTAGCCGTGGCCACAATGGTCGAAGGCGTCCCAATGGTAGCCACTTGAGGTGTTGTGGTACAGGTAAAGGAATCCTGCTCGTACCGTAAAACCACATCGTAGTTGCCCGGGGCCAAATTGGAGAATACATTACTAATTTGAAAGGTAGCCCCATTGTTGATACTGTATTCAATTTCATACCCAAATCCATTGGTGACGTTAATGGTAACCCTACCATCATTGGCGCCACCACAGTTGGCATCTTCCTCAGTGATGTTGAAAATTGGCGGTGGAATATCGGGAACATCCACAGAAGCACTCCTTTGACAACCGTTGGCATCTTCCACCAGAACATTATAGGTCCCGGGGGTGGATACCGAAAAACTGGTGGACCCCGCATATGTGGAACCAAAAGGACCTCCATCCACACTAAAACGGTAGGGAGCGGTACCTCCTGAAGTGGTCAGGTTTACATTCACTGAAGTAGCCCCACAGCCAAAACTATCGGATGCCGTGGCCGATACCGCCAACGGGCTTATACCGTTTCCTATGGTAATGGCATCTCCATTGATATCCGTTGTGATGGTCTCAGAACAATTATTCGTCTCTACCCGGATGCTGTAGGTACCTGGACTAACATTGGCAAATGTGTAGGCATCGGCTCCATTGGGTCCAAAGGTATCCACGGTAACCCCGTTCTTCACCAAACGGTATGTATAAAATCCTGGAACACCGGATACTTGCACATCTATACTTCCCAATTCCCCACTACAAAGAATATCATTGGCGGTCACATCTACTGTAATATCCAACTCATTGACAGTAACACTGTTTGATGGAAAAACACAAGCACTGGCCGAAACATTTTTCAAGCGTACATATACCCTGTAACTTCCTGAAGCGGTAATATCGAAGAAAGGTGCATCTTGGTAAGGCCCAGCCGGACTGTTCAAACTGTATTCATATCCTGCAGGCACATTGGTCACCTCTACCCTACCCGGATTGCCACATACAATATCTTCCTTGATCAATTGTGGGTCCAATGGGTTTAAGGTCGATTTAAAATAATAGTATTGACCGGAGCCTACCCGTACCCTGAACTCTCCTGCCGTGGATAGGTTATAGGTAGGGTCTATTCCAACCGTGTTCCAAGTACAGGCCCCATTTATGGTGGGACAATCGTCCACCACCGTTGGCGCACAGGTATTGGGGTCCAATTTTTGCCATTGATAACTTGCACCAGATTGACTGAGCGTAAGGGTCCTGACGTCACTGGTACCGCACAGGAAAAATTTGGCAAGTGTACTTCCATCATTGGGGCAGACCACTTCTTGATTGGCCCCTTGGATAATGGTAGCGAACATGCTTGCACTGGCAAAAGAGGAGGATAAATCCGATTTAGATACAGAAGTATCAACAGTACGTACTGCCGTCTTCTTTTCCTCTCCGGATTCAGAAACCTTTGATACGATGTGGGTGAGCATCTTTTTGACTTCCGTCTTTGCTAATACCGTGGAACAAAAAATGGATATGGATACCATCAACACGGCATATAGCAGATGCCTTGTCTTTCGAGGGAGCATAGGTTAAGTCTTGTTAGGACAGAATATTCAGATTTGGGACCTTAATATTCTAAATCGTAGTTATCTATACTTATAAAATTCTCTTTATCTTTTCAGCAATCAACTACCAAAAAGTAGTCGTTCGTCTATAAAATCTATTATTTCAACGTAAAACTATGAAAAAAAGTGTGGTGTTTCTGTATTTTTTCGTTGTACTGCTCAGTACATCTTGTGCCCAAGTTCCCGATAAGGGCATTCAACTTCCAAAAACCATTGATTTTACTGTGGAACCCGTGATTACCGGTATCCAAACCCCATGGGGCATGGCTTTTCTTCCCGACAACAGTGTTTTGGTAACCGAAAAATCAGGGGAACTGATTCTATACAGCAATGGAAAAGCAACGAAAATAGGGAACATCCCAAAAGATATCTACGCCCGTGGACAGGGTGGGTTGATGGATATAGAGCTACATCCCAATTACAAAGAGAATGGCTGGATCTACTTCTCATACGCGTCCAGTTCAGGTGACCAAAAGGGAGGAAACACGGCTATTTTTAGGGCAAAACTCACCAAAAACAAACTTGCACAGACCCAACTTCTTTACAAAGCGGAACCCAACTCTACCAAAGGACACCATTTTGGTTCCCGCTTGGAGTTTGATACTGATGGGTATTTGTATTTTTCCATTGGAGACCGTGGGGACAGGGACATAAATCCTCAAGACATCACCAGGGATGGTGGCAAAATATACCGAATACATGACGATGGCCGTATCCCCAATGACAATCCTTTTGTTGGAAAAACCGGTGCAAAAACTGCTATTTACAGTTATGGACATCGAAATCCCCAAGGGTTGACCCTTCATCCCGAAACTGGAGATTTATGGGAGCACGAGCATGGTCCACGGGGTGGGGATGAAATCAATATCATCCAAAAAGGTAAAAACTATGGATGGCCCATCATTACATACGGAATCAACTATAGCGGCACAAAAATTACGGATGAGACCTCTAGACCAAGCATGGAGCAGCCCATATACCAATGGACCCCTTCGATTGGTCCGTCCGGAATGGCCTTTGTTTCTTCCAGCAAATATCCCAAATGGAAAGGGAATCTATTGGCCGGCTCTCTATCCTTCCAATACTTGGAACGCTTGGTCATTGAAAATGGCAAAGTCACCTACCGTGAAAAATTATTGGACGGCATGGGAAGAATACGAAATGTAAGACAAGCTCCTGACGGATTTATTTATGTTGGTATAGAAGGCAAGGGCATCTATAAATTAGTGCCCAAGCCTTGAGGTAAGCTTTACTTAAGCGCATCAACAGCTGCCTTGACGGAACCGTATTTCTTTAGGGCTTTTTCCGCTTCTTCGTATTCCAGCCCCAGTTCCTCCATGACATAACGGGTACCACGGTCCACCAATTTGATGTTGCTCAACTGCATGTTCACCATTTTGTTGCCCTTAACCCGTCCCACTCGGATCATAACCGCTGTGGAAATCATATTGAGCACCAATTTTTGACTGGTTCCACTCTTCATACGGGTACTTCCTGTCAAGAATTCCGGGCCTACATTGATTTCAATGGCAATATCACTTTCGGTGGCCAAGGGTGATCCAGGGTTATTGGTGATTCCGGCGGTAAGTATCCCATGTTTCTTGGCATCGGCAATACCTCCCAAAACATAAGGTGTGGTCCCGGATGCGGCGATGCCCACAAGAACATCATTGGCATTGATGTCGTGTTTCATCAAATCTTTCCAGGCCTGCTCCCTATCATCTTCGGCAAGCTCTACCGACTTGCGGATTGCAACGTCCCCGCCAGCCATCAACCCAACTACCCTAGTATGGGGCATTCCAAAGGTTGGGGGAATTTCGGAAGCATCCAGGATACCCAATCGCCCGCTGGTACCGGCCCCGATATAGAACAAACGCCCTCCCTTCTTAAAACGGGGTGCGATCTCATCCACCAGTTGTGCTACTTTGGGCAGTACCGCTTCCACGGCATGGGCCACTTTTTTGTCTTCATTGTTGATGTTGGTCACAATATCCAAGGCATCCATTTGGTCCAATTGGTCATAAAGTGACGGTTGTTCAGTGATTTTGATGTGTTTTTCCACTTGGTTACAATAATTGTATGTTCATATTCTTAAATGCATCGAGTTTAACATCCCATGGTTCCAGTTCGGTGATCAATACGTCTATCTCTTCAACGTCACATATCTTAAAACGTTGCAGCGAACCAATTTTTTCCGATATACATGGAGATACCACCTTTCGGGAACTGTGGATCATAGCCTTTTTCATTTGCACAATTTCCCAATCGAACTCGGTAAGTCCCTCAACCGGGTGCAAGGAATTGGTCCCTAAAAAACAGATGTCCACTTTAATCTCGGAAAGCATATTGATGGCACTGCCCCCAATGGCTATCTGGGAATCTTTGGACATTCGCCCCCCTATAAAAATAACCTCAATATTGCTCTTTGTCAACAATTGCACGGCAATGGGCAAACTGGGTGTAAAGCAGGTCAACTTAAATTTCGAGGGCAAACGCTTGGCCAACTCCAAATTTGTAGTTCCCCCGCTCAACAAAATTACCTGGCCTTCCTTGATCAAGGAGAGGCATTTTTCCGCAATTTGGGACTTTTCCTCCAGTGAGTATACAGTTTTCCCAATGGGGTTATAATTGTTGAATCCCAACGAAATGGCGCCCCCATGTACCTTTTTCAGCAGCTTGGAGTTATGGAGTTCCTTGATGTCCCTTCGCACCGTATCTACCGAAACATCCAACAAATTGGCAATATCCGTTAACAATACCCTATTATGGATGCCCACTTCATTGAGAATAAATCGATGCCGCTCTTCTTTTAGCATATGGAGGGTAAAGTTAAATAAATCCTAAAAAGATTGCTTATTACAGCAATATATTGCAAAAATAAGCAGATATCCGGATAATTTCGATTAAAATTGCTTTTACTTGCAATCTTTTGCTGTTTTTGCATATATTTGGATGTAGAATTTCGATTTTTTGCAAGAGTACTGTGGACTTTTATTCATTCTTTATTCCTGAAAAAGAATTTTTAATGATAAATATCAATCAAGTCCTTGGGATTTTGTCAGACCATCAAATTCGCCACGGAAAATATAGCTCCACCCAATGCGATTGACCGTGAACTTGCTAAATACTATTAACTCTTAATTAAACTACTCAGATTTATGGGAAAACTTCATGATTACCTAGGAAAAATGAGGTTCCGATTGGCCCTACTGGCCCTTTTGGCAACAACGTTGAGCGCGTTTGGCCAAAGTCAGTATACCTTGACGGGGACCGTAACTGAAAGCGGCACTGGACTTCCAGTGGTCGGCGCATCAGTATTTATTGAAAACACATCGTTCGGCACCGTTACCGATTTTGATGGAAACTACAGCTTTACGGCTTCATTAGAATCTGGATCATACAGCCTATCGTTCAGTTCATTGGGCTTTTCATCCCAAAAGGTGTCCATTGATGCCGGCGGTAACCTTACCATTACTACAGATGCCGTCCTTTCAGAGGATTTATTGAGCTTGGACGAGGTGGTCGTGACCGGTACTGGTGCCGGAGCCAACAAAAGAGCTTTGGGGAACGCCATTTCTTCAGTAAAATCCGAAGATTTGGTGGACAACGGGGCCACGCAAATCGACCAAGCCATTGCCGGTAAGATCACCGGTGCCTTGGTACAGCAGAACTCTGGTGACCCTGCAGGGGGTATCAGCATCCGTTTACGGGGGCCCAGTACCATTTCCGGTAATTCGGACCCACTTTATATTGTGGATGGTATCATCATCAGTAACTCCAGTAATGAGCTCGTAGATTTAGGGGGGAATGCCCAGAACCGTTTGGCGGATATCAACCCTAACGATATTGAAAAGATAGAAATCATCAAAGGGGCCGCCGCCGCCGCCATTTATGGTTCCAGGGCGAGTAACGGGGTAGTTCAGATTTTCACCAAACAAGGAAGAAGTGGGGAACCCAAGTTTTCTTTCATGACCAATACGCGTATCAACGAACTACGCAAGGAAATCGATTACAATACCGTGCCTTTGGCTTGGACCGCTCCAACCGACCGTTCCGACCTGAACACCGTTGCCGTAGACCGATACAACCTACAGGATGAAATATTTGAGTCTGGTTTTGGTGTGGAAAACTATTTTTCCATGACCGGAGGTACCGAAAAAACCTCCTATTACCTTTCCGCCTCCCATTTGAGCAACGATGGGATTGTGAAAAACACCAACTTCAAACGCTATGGGTTTAAGGCCAACCTTTCCCAACAAGCCTTTGATTGGTTAAAAATTACCGGTGGTTTCAATTATGTACGAAGCGTAAGTAAGGATGTACCCAACGGAGGGATCAACAATGCCTATGGCGCCATCACCGGATTTGTTTTCAGTGACAACTCGGTAAACCCAGCTCCGGATGAATCAGGAGTGTATCCGGTAACCTCTCTATTGGTTCCCAGGACCAACCCTGCAGAGGCCGTTGCCCGGTTCGATTTCGGTCAGAAGACCAATCGCTTTATCACCAGCGTTGCCTTGGATGCCAACTTTACGGATAATCTGAGCGCCAAGTACACCTTGGGTATGGATTATTACAACCAATCCGCCACAGCCTACATCCCCATCAACAATACATCACCCAATGCTGATGGATATGCAAGACGGTCGGATTTGAACAGCTTTCAGTACAACTCAGATTTGAACCTTACCTATAAAGCGGATATTACCGATGCCATCGCATCCACCTCCACACTTGGGGGATCATGGCAATATGAAGAGCGAGACAGGGTAGGCATCAATGCCACAGGACTTCCTCCCGTGGTGGAGACCGCTACCGGAGGTAGTATTTTGGAGCAAGGCGAAAGTCGTTCCCAAATATCCTATTGGGGTGCCTTCTTCCAACAATCCTTCTCCTTCAATGACAAAATTTACGTCAATGGAGCCGTGCGTATGGATGGCGCTTCAACATTTGGTGAAGACGAAAGAAACCAGTTGTACTTTAAGGCCAGTGGTTCTTATGTGGTTTCCGATGAAGACTTTTGGAAAAGTACCTTCGGTGGAGCCTTCAACCTGTTCAAGCTAAGAGCTTCTTGGGGACAGGCGGGTAACTTGACCGCCTTGGGTGCCTTTGATAGATTTTCAGTCTACAACCCCGATGCCTTGACCGGTTCGGTGAGTTTGATTCCTTCCACCGCCCAAGGTAACGAAGACCTTAAACCAGAACGTCAAGATGAAATTGAAATTGGTTTTGATGCCGGATTGCTGAACAGCCGATTGGGTATTGAATTCTCCTATTACAAACAAAAGGTGACCGATCTATTGCTTCCAAGAGTTTTGGCTCCTTCGAGCGGATTCGGTTCTCGTTTTGAAAATGTGGGGAACTTGGAAAATACCGGTGTTGAGATCCTATTACGTGGAGCTCCTATAAAAACCCAGGACTTTAGCTGGGACGTTACCGCTACCTTCTCCAAGAACAAGAACGAGGTGACCAACGTTGCCGGAGGTGGAAGACTGGCCTTGGCTGGAAGTTTCTCTACCAACTATGTTATTGAAGGAGAACCCTTGGGTGTGTTCTACAGACAGTTTTATGCCAGAAACGAAGATGGTTCCATTGCCTTGGATGCCGATGGGTATCCGTACAGAGGTACTACCGAAGATGGTGAATCCTCCAAAGTATTGGGCGATCCCAACCCAGATTGGTTCGGCTCTTTTATCAACGAATTCTCTTATAAGAACTTTGGTCTTCGTGTACAGTTCGACGCCGTTCAGGGATACGATGTATTCAACTGGAACCGCAGATTGCTGGACAACGTAATCTTTGGTGGTGGTGCCCAAGTAGGGCAAGAACTATTGGGCAATTTGCCTAAAGGATATGGAAGTGCACAGGCCAACATCTTCGAGGAATTTGTGGAGGATGGTTCCTTTGTAAAACTACGGGAAGTGGCCTTGAGCTATGACTTTAAACCCAAATGGGAGTGCATAGACAACGTGAAAATAAGTTTGGTGGGAAGAAACCTGATTTCTTGGGACGATTACTCCGGATGGGATCCAGAAGTAAGTGCCGCCGGACAGAGCAACGGAGTACGTGGATTTGATTTTGCCACCGTGCCTATTCCAAGAACCTATCAACTAGGCTTTAACGTTAGTTTCTAATCCAATAAAAAATTGATGATGAAAATATATAGATATACAAAACTAAAACTGATGTTATTGCTTACCTCCGTGGTGGCGATCACATCATGTGAAACCGATTTTGACAATCCGAATGCCGCAACGGACGATCAGGTATTCTCCTCCAGGGAGGGTATCTTGGCTGCGACCATAGGGATGCAACAACTCTATTCCACCACTGGTTTGCGATGGGTCGTTGAAACCCCTGCCATCACCGCCAGGGAGGGAGGTATTACCACTACCTTCCAAAACATGATCGAACTGGAAGACGGAGGGGACATTCCCAATTCCAACTCCAATGTCGTTGGACTTTGGTCCACCATGCTACGCGTGGTCGGCATCGCAGAGGATATAGCTGAAAATGCAGCAAACGTGGACATTGATGCAGGAACCCAAAGCGGATTGATTGCCTATGCCAAGCTCTACCAGGCCATGAGTATAGGGGCTTTGGCCCAAAGCTACGAACAGGTGATCGTAGCCACTTCGGAGGATAACCCACCTTTCGTTTCAAGAACCGAAGGTTTCAATACGGCGATCACTCTTTTGACCGAGGCCAAAGCTGCCATTGCTGCCAATCCCATATCCGGAGAGTTTCAATCCGAAATCTTAAGAGGGGATATCGATTTGGCCAATACCATTGATGCCATGCTGGCAAGGTTCAACCTTTATGCGGGAAATTATGAAGCTGCCATCAGTGCCGCTTCCGCTGTGGATCAGACCTCTGCCTCTGTATTTACGTACGATTCCCAAAACCTGAATCCTATCTGGAGCAGGGTGTATCAGAACAGTGCGCCTAACTTTAAGCCTAGGGACAACTTTGGTTTGCCGGATTCGTTTACATTCGATGCCAATGACGGCAGATTCGATTTCTATCTTATCGCTTTGGACGAGTTGAACCAAAACCAATTGCCCATTGAGGACTTGGCTGGTTTCTTTGATGGCGATACCGAATCCATTCCGGTGTACCTTCCAGACGAGATGAACCTGATCATTGCTGAAGCCAACCTAAGAAAAGGAACACCTGATACTGGAGCGGCCGTTGCTGCTTTGAACGAGGTATTGACCGACACCGATGACGTGTTTGGTGTAAATGCCAACGTTGCCGCTTATGCAGGGGACACCACAGTGGATGCCCTTTTGGACGAAGTGTACAAAAACAGACGTGCAGAATTGTTCTTGACCGGTTGCAGCTTGGAGGATAGTAGAAGGTTTGGAAGACCCCAACCCTCTCCAACGGTACAGAACTTTGACGAGGAACGCAACAGGAATTTCTATCCTTATCCAAATACGGAACGGGACAATAATACCAATACACCGGCCGATCCGTCAATTTGATCAAAATAAATTATTTGAGTTGTTAGTTGTTTTAATTTAATCCAAGTGAAAAGGCCTACATTTAGTGCATCGTAGGCCTTTTTTTTATTCTTATGAAGCGTATTTTATACATCCTTCCCGTTATTTTTTGTTTATCCTGTGCCGTGACCAAAGCCCCAAAAGAAGAGTTTAGGGGAGTTTGGATCGCCACTGTGGCCAACATTGATTGGCCCAAGAATCCCAAGGACCATGTTGAGAAAAAGAAGAGAGACTTCACTGAAATACTGGATTTTTACGAAGACTTGAACTTCAACGCTGCAATTGTCCAAGTCCGTACCGCTGGGGATGCCCTGTACGATTCGGATTTGGCCCCATGGTCCGAGTACCTCACTGGAAAAGAAGGTGAAGCCCCGGAAGGATTTTCAAATCCTTTGGAATGGATGATAACGGAAACCCACAAAAGGGGCATGGAATTCCATGCATGGCTCAATCCCTATAGAGCCACAGTCGATTTGGACACTTCCGCACTTTCCAAACAACATGACTTCCATCAACACCCGGACTGGATGGTAAAATATGGGAAAAAGTACTACTACAATCCCGGTTTGCCCGAAGTTCGACAGAAATTCAGTAAAATCATCGAAGAACTGGTCACCGGATATGAAGTGGATGCCATCCATTTCGATGATTATTTCTATCCCTACAAGGTCAAAGGAGAAGTTTTTAGGGATTCAACCACTTTTGCCACCTATGGCCTTCCCAATCAAAATATAGAGGATTGGCGCCGTAGCAATGTGGATTCCTTGGTGAAAGATGTACACCACACCATTAAAAAGAACAAGCCATGGGTACAGTTTGGCATCAGTCCCTTTGGTGTATGGAAAAACAAGAGTACGGACCCCAAAGGTTCCGACACCCAAGCGGGACAGACCACTTATGAGGATTTGTATGCCGACCCCCTACTCTGGGTAGAGAAAGGTTGGTTGGATTATCTGGCTCCACAAGTCTACTGGAGCATGGATTACCCAGTTGCCTCCCATAAAAAAATCACTACGTGGTGGGCCAACACCACCCCAAATACCCACCTTTATATCGGAAACGGTACCTACAAAATAAAGAACAACCCGGACAAAGCCTGGAAACGAAACAACGAAATTCCCAAGCAGTTGGACTTTGCTAGGCAAGAGAACAATATCAACGGGAACATCTTTTTCAGTGCCAAATCCCTAATCGGACAACACGAAAAAGTAAACCAGAAACTCAAACGGAAATTTTACAGGCTTCCAACACAAAGTCCCGGTCCGCTGAACCACATTAAAAGAACAGTTGCCATACCCGCGGTTGAATCCGTACAAAAACATGGCAGTCAACTAAAAATCTGTGTTTCGCATAGCGATTCTATCCCTAGATTCATCTTGCTCTACGAATTGGATCCCAAAACAAAGGAACCAAAAACACTTATCGGAACAGCGTATCTTTCCGAGAGTCAGGATTTGGGCTGTGTTCAAATGGAATTGGAAAGGAAGCAAATCAAAAAGAAGATGGGAGTAGTGGTTCGTGATGCCTATGGCAATGAAAGCCAAACCCAACCCTTGGAACAAAATCCAATGGATTAAAAACGTAAGAAAAACTATAAAATGGATGTAGCAAAAAAGGATAAAAACGCTTGGCTCTGGGTTCCCTTTCTCTATTTTACCCAAGGTATCCCCTACGTATTGGTGGTAACCGTTTCCGTTATCATGTACAAACGCTTGGGCATTGGAAATGCAGAAATTGGACTCTACACCAGCTGGCTCTACCTCCCTTGGGTCTTAAAACCGCTTTGGAGCCCTTTTGTGGAATTGAACGGCACCAAGCGGAAATGGTTCTTGGTCATGCAGTTGATCATGTCCTTGGCCTTTTTGGGCATTGGCCTCTTTTTGCCTTCCAACGCATTTTTCACCATTACCTTGGCTTTTTTCTGGATGGCAGCCTTTGCCTCCGCCACCAATGACATTGCCTCCGATGGTTATTACATGATCGGGCTTTCACAAAAAAAGCAGTCCTTTTTTATTGGCATGCGCAGTACCTTTTATCGATTGGCCATGGTGACCGGGCAAGGGCTTTTGGTGATTGTCGCCGGCTTTTTGGAGCACAAATATGGAGACAACACCAAAGCGTGGTCTTTGACCATGATCGGTGCTGCGGTATTGATGCTAATCTTGACCGCGACCAATTTTATGGCCGCTCCAAAATTCGAGGCACCGTCAACGAAAGATTCTGAAAAGCCCACCAGCTTTTGGGAGGTATTCGCATCCTTCTTTAGAAAAAAACACATTGGAATTTCCCTTTTGTTTGTCCTTAGCTATCGCTTGGGCGAATCGCAATTGGTAAAAATGGCCTCACCATTTCTCTTGGACAAACTGGAAGTTGGAGGGCTCAGTTATTCCACCGAAGCGGTAGGTACCATTTATGGTACGGTTGGGGTCATCATGCTGTCCTTGGGCGGAATCATCGGCGGAATCCTTATCTCGAGGGATGGATTAAAAAAATGGATGTTTCCCATGTTGTTGTCCCTAAACCTGCCCAATATCCTCTATGCCATATTGGCCATCACCCACACCACCAGCATTTATGCCGTAGTGGGCACCGTGGTGGTAGAGCAGTTTGGATATGGATTTGGGTTTGCCGCATTTCTGGTCTTTCTCATTTATGTGGCCGAAGGTGCTTCAAAAACATCACATTATGCCATTGCGACCGGCTTTATGGCCTTGGGCATGATGCTACCCGGTATGCTCAGCGGATACATCCAGGAATGGTTGGGATACGATGGTTTCTTTGTTTGGGTGGTCATCGCGGCCATTCCGGCATTCCTCCTACTCCGATTTATTGAATACCCAGCCGATTACGGCAAAAAGACAAGCGAATTAGATGCATAAAAGAATACTCCCATATACCACTGCCCAAAAAGACCTATCGTTACAACAAAAGATCGGGCAATTGTTCATGCCTGCCGTTTTTATAAATGATACCGAGGAAGAAGTGGCCAAAATGGAGCAATTGATCCATGACCATCATGTAGGAGCCCTGTGCTTCTTTCATAGTAGGGCCAGTGCGGCCACCAATTTTGAAGGAAAAAAGAAGGTTGTCCACAATGAAAAAAGTTATGACCGATTAAAAACCCTCATAGAGCGCTATCAAAAAGCGGCACAACAGCCTCTTCTGATTGCCATTGACGCTGAATGGGGCTTGGCCATGCGGATTGAAAATACCCCGCAATACCCGTATGCCATCACGTTGGGGGCCCTCACCAACAACTTGGACCTTATAGAACAGGTTGGGCAGCATATTGGCCTGGATTGTAAGGAAGCAGGTATCCATTGGAATTTGTCCCCTGTAGTGGATATCAACAGCAACCCTGAAAACCCCGTAATCGGTTACCGATCGTTCGGGGACAGTAAGGGTGAAGTGTTTTCCAAAGCCGGGGCATACCTAAAAGGTCTGGCAAGTTCAGGAACATTGAACTCCATAAAACATTTTCCCGGGCACGGCGATACCGCCACCGATTCCCATTTGGGACTTCCGGTCATTGATAAATCCTTGCAAGAACTCCAGGAAAGTGAATTGTACCCTTTCCAGCAATTGATACAAAAAGGAGTGGACTCCGTCATGGTGGGGCATTTGCTGCTTCCCCAGTTGGATAGCGAAGAACCCTCCACGACTTCATCAAAAATTATTACGGACTTGCTTCGCAATACTTTGGGGTTTGATGGAGTGGTCATCTCCGATGCACTGAACATGCATGCCGTTTCCCAAAGATATCCCGAAAAGGGCAAGTTGGAGGCAACCGCCTTTGCCGCGGGAATGGATATGTTATGTTTTAGCGAAAATGTGGCCGAAGGCATTACCGAAATCCTGAACACCGCCACCGAAGCAGAAATTGAACAAAGCTTCAAACGCATTTGGCAGCTCAAGGAAAAGGCATTTTCCCATTCAAAAGACACTTCTCCAACCAAAGAACCTTCAGGGCTAAACCGACTATTGGCACAAAACACCCTTACCGAACTCCACGGCAAAGCTGAGGAAGTATCCAAAATCAAGAGTGGTGCATTTCTCAACCTGTCGGTGAACAATAACATCCAAAATAGGTTTTCCGTAAAAATCGAAGAGGACCTCGGCCAGAAACCATGGGATTTGACAAAGGACAAAGCGACCGTTGAAACATTGTTGGAAAAGCATCAAAATGTTGTACTGTCCATCTTCCCTCCTGCCGTAAAGCCAAAAAATAACTTTGGTTTTGAAAACGAGGTGTTGGATTTCATCAAATACATCATCGCACAGAAAAATGTACTCATCTATCTTTTTGGAAATCCATACGCCTTGGACATCATGGGGCTATTGCCCACATCGAATGCGGTTCTGGTGTATCAAGATTTCTCAGAATTTCAAGAAGAGGCCTTCCAACATTTCATTGGAAAGTTGGCGGCCAAAGGAAAGCTACCCGTTCAACTTAAAACCTTTCAGCCATGAAAACCGATATCATTTCCTCATGGGAGAAAAATGCATTGGAATGGATCAAGGTCATCCAGAACCAAAGCATCCCCTCCAGAAAGTTCACCAACGCAGCTATTGTGGAAACCATCAAAAACCTAAAAGGCAAAAAAATTGCCGACATAGGTTGTGGCGAAGGTTGGTTGACCCGGGAAATGACTGCCTTGGGATGGGAAGCCACCGGCATGGATGCCATAGCCAGCCTAATTTCCGAAGCCAAGACCAAAGGGAAGGAAGCCTATCATGTAGTCACCTTTGAGGACATCATGTCGGGAAAAACCATTCCCAACGCACCATTTGATGCCGCGGTCTTCAACTTCTGTTTATATCTAAAAGATGACCTTGTTCCCCTTTTACAAAACACCTTGAACCATCTAACCGCTGGAGGCACTGTGGTGATTCAAACCCTGCACCCTTTTTTTCTGGTACAAAACGGCATGCCCTACAAAAGTCAGTGGCTCTCCGATTCTTGGAAAGGTCTACCCGGCAACTTTGAGGATGGCCATTCATGGTACGCCCGAACGCTGGAAGATTGGGTCAACGAATTGAATGGGTTACAGCATGGAGGGGTTTCCATTGAAGAGGTAATCAACGATGAAAAAAAACCCATTTCCTTGATCATCAAAATTAAAAAAGCATGAGCACCTATAAAGTTTTAGGGTTGATGTCCGGCACCTCCTTGGATGGATTGGATATGGCCTACTGTTATTTTACAGAGGATAATGGACGTTGGAAATTCTCCATTGAACGCACAAAAGAGGTTTCCTATACCGATGAGATGCGGGAACACCTCAAAAATGCCATTTTCCTGTCCGAAGAAGACCATGCCCAGCTCCACAAAGACTATGGCATTTGGCTGGGGGAACAATCCAAACACTTTATTGACGAAGAAAATTTGGATGTGGATTTCATTGCCAGTCACGGACATACATCGCACCATAGACCCGAAGATGGGTTCACCTTTCAACTTGGTGATGGTCAATTATTGGCCAATACCTGTAGAAAAAAGGTGGTTTGTGATTTCAGGACAAAGGACGTTACCTTGGGCGGCCAAGGAGCCCCGTTGGTGCCTATTGGGGACAAATTGTTGTTCCATGAATATGATTTCTGTCTTAACTTGGGAGGTATCAGCAATATCTCGTTTGATGATAACGGGGTCCGGATTGCCTATGACATTGGTTTGGCCAACATGCCCTTAAACTACATTACCCAAAGAATGGGGTTGGATTATGACGAAAATGGGAACCGGGCCAGAACGGGAACATTGGACCATGACCTGCTCCAAAAGCTGAATAGTTTAGCATATTACAAACTACCTTATCCGAAATCGACAGGGTATGAATGGTTCACTGGGGAAATTGTCCCTTTGATTCAAGCCTCAAAGGCCACAAACATTGATCTATTGCACACCTTCATTCATCACAATTGCGAGCAAATTGCTAACGAGGTAAAAAAATATGCCGTAAAGACCCCCAACAAATTATTGGCCACGGGTGGTGGTGCCTTGAACCAGTTTTTTATGGATACTTTACAAGAAAAATTAGGGGACACCGGCACGGTTTCCACTCCAACCAAAACCTTGATTGCGTACAAGGAAGCCTTGGTATTTGCCTTGATGGGCGTTTTACGCCTTAAAGGTGTAACCAATGTTCTCCGTTCGGTCACAGGGGCCCGTGAAGATTCCAGTAGCGGAGAGGTCTTTTATCCTATTCAGGGTTAAGCAGTCACCATTCTTCTGGGTTTTCTGCGCACCAGCATAAATATCAATACCGAAAATAGCCCGCAAACGGCCAAGCCCACAAACAGGGGCCAAACACTGTTTTTTACAAACTCCCCGATAAAGGTGGCTATGGGAATGGCAAAAATCGTGGATACAAAGCCATTTATGGCCGCTCCAATTCCTGCTATGTGTCCAATGGGTTCCATGGCTATGGACCTGAAATTTCCCCACATGAATCCTAGACAGAAGAACTGTGCAGACAAGAATGCCACCAATACATAAATGCTGGGGTTGGGTGAATTAAAAAAAAGTACCGTATACAACAAAGCAATGATGGTAAAGGCCAATGTGGCCATAAAGGACAGCTTTCGCATACCAAAACGCATCACCAAGGTCCCGTTCAAAAAGGTGGAAAGTCCAATGGAAATCGCCAATCCCGCAAAAATATAGGGAAATACCTCTTTTAGGGCATATTGGTCCTCAAAAATATGTTGGGCCGAACTCAGATACACCAAAAATGCTCCAGTCACCAGACCAGAGGTAATCGTAAAGGCTACGGTTTCCTTGTGGCGAATAAATTCTTTCAACCCATCAATGAACACATGTCCAGAAAATGGTATCTTAAATTCCGGGTGAAGAGTCTCGGGTTGTCGTTTCCAAAACCAAAGTGCTATGATCAAGGCAAAAATCAATTGGACATAGAAAATACCTTTCCAACCAAAACTATCCAGTATAACCTTCCCTATGGCTGGGGCCACCACGGGCACCAAAATAAAGAACGCCACCACAAACGACATGATCTTGGCCATATAATCTCCTTCATAGGTATCCCGGATGATGGATATGGATATGGTCCGAGGTGCCGAAAGTCCAATCCCTTGTAGAATCCTACCCAATACCATCACCTCCAGGGATGGAGCATACAAGCAGATAATACTAGCGAGTAGGAATAAAATAAATCCAGCATAGACCACAGGCTTTCTTCCATAACAATCAGACAGCGGACCGAAGAATAACTGCCCCAATCCCAGTCCCAAAAATATCATGGTCACCAACATTTGGTTATCCGTGGAATCCAAGCTGTTGATATCAACTCCAATATTGGAGATGGCGGGTAATAACGCATCAATAGCCAAGGCCACGATGGACATCAGGGCAGCCATTAGGGCTATAAATTCAAAATTAGGTTTTTGGATTTCTTTTTGCATGCTGCAAAATTAGGCATACCCCGTGGGTCCACGAAGCTTTTAAGAAAGTATTAATGTTATGTTTACGCATCAAACGTTATAGGTGAATAGAACTGGTGGCTTACATCTTTAAACCACCTTATTTTTATGACATTTTTTGATTTCGTTGTGTCTAGCTCGATGCCTATCTTTGAGAAAACCAAAAACTAAATGGACCTTTTAAAGACCTTGGTCGTGGGTTGTGGCAATATGGGAACTTCCCATGCCCGTGCCTACCACAAACTGGATGGATTTGAAATTGTGGGACTTGTGAGCCGCGGTGCCAAAAGCCGTGAACGATTGTCCAATGAATTGGGAGGGGTGCCCACTTTTTCCGATTACAGGAACGCCCTTGAAACGGCAAAACCTGATGTGGTTTCTATCAACACCTACCCTGATACCCATTTTGACTATGTAAAACAAGCTTTGGAATCTGGCGCCCATGTGTTTGTGGAAAAACCGCTTGCCTTAACGGTCGAAGAAGCCCAAATTTTAGTGGATTTGGCCCATCAACTTGGAAAAAAAATGGTGGTGGGATATATTCTCAGGGTACACCCTACATGGACCAAGTTTGTACAAATGGCCCAGGGCTTGGGTAAACCCTTGGTCATGCGAATGAACCTCAACCAACAAAGTTCTGGAGAACAGTGGCATACCCATAAACAGCTTATGCACTCCATGTCGCCCATTGTGGATTGTGGGGTCCACTATGTGGATGTCATGTGTTCCATGGTGCGTTCCAATCCCGTAAGCGTCTCTGCCATTGGGGCACGATTGACGGAGGAAGTGGACAAAAACATGTACAACTATGGTCAGTTACAGGTTCGTTTTGAAGATGGCTCCGTAGGTTGGTACGAGGCTGGCTGGGGACCCATGATGAGCGAAACCGCTTTTTTTGTCAAGGATGTGATAGGGCCAAAAGGTTGTGTTTCCATCAATGATATGGATAAGGGAGAATCCGGTGACATTGAGGGCCATACCAAGACGGGAAGCCTAAAATTGCACCATAGCCTGTTGGACAGTGATGGGCATTTTGTGAAGAATGATGAAATCATTGATACTGCCGATGAACCCGACCATGATGGTCTCTGTCTTTTGGAACAGGAATACCTGCTCAATGCCATCCAAAATGATGTTGACCTCACCGACCACTTGAACGATGCCGTGAACAGTCTCAAAGTCGTGTTGGCTGCGGATGAATCGGTAAAAACGGGGAAAACAGTAATCTTATAGTAAAAATGTCAGGTCGAGCGCAGTCGAGACCTTTTCCTTAAAACTTTGTTATGTTTGGTGTCAGGTCGAGCGCAGTCGAGACCTCTTCCAAATATGAAACTTTATTACGTATATCTTCTTTTATGCGCCGATGGTTCAACCTACACGGGAATTACCGATGCCATTGACCGAAGGATTGCTGAACACCAAAACGGAATCAATAAGACAGCTTACACGTATCGAAGAAGACCTGTTCAACTTATCTTTCAACAAGAATTCAATGATGTGTTACAAGCCATCTTTTTTGAAAAGAAATTAAAAAAGTGGAGTGCTAAAAAGAAAATGGCGCTGGTAGAAGATAATTTGGACTTGCTTCAAATTTTGTCTGAATGTAGAAATGTAACACATTACAAGTACCGTCCTGACCATGATTAAGGTCTCGACTGCGCTCGACCTGACAGTTCCAAAAAGACTCTTGTCCTGAGGTTCCGTTGTATTGAAAAAATTCATCACAACGGTATGTTCCCATGTTTTTTTCGGGGCGGTTGCACCTGTTTCTTTTCCAACATGGCAAAGGCCTTCAACAATTTTCGTCGGGTGTCTTTTGGTAAAATGACCTCGTCAATGAATCCACGTTGTGCCGCGCGGTAGGGATTGGCAAATTTTTCGGCGTACTCCGCTTCCTTTTCCTTGAGTTTAGCCGCTGGGTCGTCCGAAGCGGCAATTTCACGCCTAAAGATAATCTCACTGGCCCCCTTGGCTCCCATTACAGCAATCTCGGCACTGGGCCAAGCAAAATTGAAATCGGCACCAATGTGTTTGGAGTTCATCACATCATAAGCCCCTCCATAGGCCTTTCGGGTAATGAGAGTGACTCTGGGCACCGTGGCCTCGCTCAAGGCATACAACAGCTTTGCCCCATGCATGATGATACCGCTCCACTCCTGATCGGTGCCCGGCAGGAATCCGGGAACATCCACCAAAACCAACAATGGAATATTGAAGGCATCACAAAAACGGGTGAAACGGGCTGCCTTCCGGGAACTTTTCACATCCAACACCCCAGCCAAGAACATGGGTTGATTGGCAATGACCCCCACACTTCTACCCCCTATTCGGGCAAAGCCTACAATAATATTTTCGGCATACTCCTTATGGATTTCGTAGAACGAATCGGCGTCAATAATACCCTTGATGACCTCATGCATGTCATACGGTTTATTGGGATTGTCCGGCACAATGTGCGACAGTTCTTCCCGTACCTCATCCCCTAAAACGTAGTCCTGTAATTTTGGTGCCTCGGTGTTGTTCTGTGGCAAATACGCCAACAATTTTTTGATATCATCCAGACAAGTTGCATCATTGGAGGAGGTTTTATGGGCCACCCCAGACTTGGCCGCGTGGGTACTGGCACCCCCCAATTCTTCAGAGGTAACCTCTTCATTGGTCACCGTCTTGACCACGTTGGGCCCGGTAACGAACATATAACTCGTTTCCTCCACCATCACAATAAAATCGGTCATGGCCGGCGAATACACCGCTCCACCCGCGCAGGGTCCCATCACTGCAGATATTTGGGGAATCACCCCCGATGCCTGCACGTTCCTGTAAAAAATATCGGCATAGCCTCCCAATGATCGCACACCCTCTTGGATTCGGGCTCCCCCAGAATCGTTCAACCCAATGATGGGCGCCCCGACCTTCATGGCCAAATCCATTACCTTACAGATTTTTTCGGCATGGGTTTCGGACAAGGCTCCCCCAAAAACGGTGAAATCTTGGGCATATACATATACCAACCTGCCATGTACGGTTCCATAACCGGTGACCACCCCATCGCCATAGTACTTTTCCTTCTCCATCCCAAAATCTGTGGTCCTATGGGTTACCAATGCGCCCATCTCTTCGAAGGAGCCTTCGTCCAACAAATAGTGGACACGTTCCCGGGCCGTGAGTTTCTTCTTTTCGTGCTGTTTTTCTATGCGTTTTTCACCTCCACCCAAATGAGCTTTGGCCAACTTTTCCTGAAGTGTTTTTATTTTCGGGTCCATGGATTCAATTTTTGGGCAGTTGAACTATTTTTTGGTCCTCCAGATAGCTGTGGAAAGCCACCAATGCAGCAACTTCCATCTCCTTGGCCTGTTGCTGTTTGACCATTTCCGGAGCATAGTGGGTCTTCACAAAGTGAGTATCAAAATCCCCGGAACGAAAGGCCTCATGGGAAAAGACAAAGCTTCCAAAGGGCAAAGTAGTCTCCACTCCCTTTATCTTGTACGCTTTGATGGCGTTGAGCATCAATTCAATGGCCTCCTCCCGAGTTTTCCCGTAGGCAATCAATTTGGAAAGCATGGGGTCATAAAAAATGGGAATATCCATTCCTTCCGTAAAACCATTATCCACCCGAATACCTTCACCAACAGGCAATTGATAGGTTTCCAAACGCCCAACGCTCGGCAAAAAATCATTCAAGGGGTCTTCGGCATATACCCGCAACTCCACCGCATGCCCTTGGATTTTAAGGTCTTCCTGTTTCATGGGCAGCTCCTCACCCTTGGCCACACGTATCTGCAGTTCCACTAAGTCCATCCCTGTAATCATTTCGGTAACCGGGTGCTCCACTTGCAAACGGGTGTTCATCTCCAAAAAATAGAAGTTGTGGTCGGCATCCATTAAAAATTCCACCGTTCCTGCCCCAACATAGTCGCACGCTTGGGCCACCTTGACCGCGGCCATGCCCATTTCGTCCCGAAGCTTGGGGGTTAAAATAGAGGATGGAGCTTCTTCCACCACCTTCTGGTGTCGGCGTTGCACACTGCATTCCCGTTCAAAAAAATGAAGGATGTTCCCGTGGGTATCGGCCATTATTTGGACTTCTATATGTCGGGGCGATGCCACATACTTTTCCACAAATACAGAGCCATCCCCAAACGCAGAAGTTGCCTCACTGATGGCGCGCCGCATGCCCGATTCCAAATCGCTTTCCTTTTCCACGATACGCATACCCTTACCCCCACCTCCGGCAGAGGCCTTGATCAAAATGGGATATCCCACTTCATTGGCAATCTCACGGGCGGTGGCCACATCGGTAATGGCCTCGTCTATCCCCGGCACCATGGGAATACCGTACGCTTTGACAGCTTCCTTGGCCGCCAGTTTACTGCCCATCATGCGGATGGCCTTTGATTTGGGTCCGATGAATATCAGTCCATTTTTCTCTACTGCTTCGGCAAAATCGGCGTTCTCACTCAAAAAGCCGTAGCCTGGATGTATGCCGTCAACATTCAACTTTTTGGCCACCTCTATGATTTTATCTCCACGTAAATACGATTGATTGGAAGATGCCTCACCAATACAAACCGCTTCATCCGCCATTTGCACATGGGGTGCGTTCCGATCCACTGTTGAATAAACCGCCACGGTTCGTATGCCCATTTTCTTTGCGGTTTTCATCACCCGGACCGCAATTTCCCCTCTATTGGCTATCAGTATTTTATTCATGATTTCCTATTCAAACTCTATGAGCAATTGTTTTTTATCCACTGCATCACCTTTTGTCACCCCAATTTTTTTGATGGTCCCACTCCTAGGCGAAGCAATGATATTTTCCATTTTCATGGCCTCCAAAATCAAGAGTTGGTCGTCCTCTTCCACTTCCTGCCCCTCACTGACCAGGATGTCCAAAATCAGTCCTGGCATGGGTGCCATAATGGAGTCAATGCTTTTTTGTCCGTTGGAGGCAAAACCCATTGCTTTGATGAGCCCGTCCAAAGGGGTGTTTATGGATACTTGATGCTCAGTCCCATTCACGCTGACGGTATAGGTACGGGTATTGAATTGCGTCTCCACCATTTGAATATGATAGGAAGTGCCATCCTTCAGGAGATGGAATCCATTGGGGCCCGTTTTTATGATATCCAGGGAAGCAATATCCTCTTTTGACAGTTGAAATTCAGAAGTTCCATCAACCACAACGGTATACGGATTGTCCATAAATAGTGTTCCTATAGGTTAGTTTGATAAATATAAGATTAATGCACCAATCGGCATAAAGGCAGTTGGGTTATACAGTATCATCAACCACAAATCCCGTCAAATGTTTACTTTTGGGACTAAAATCTTCTTTATGCTGATTCTAGGGATTGCCGGTGGAACAGGTTGCGGAAAAACTACCGTGGTGAACCAGATTGTGGACCAACTACCCGCAAATGAGGTGGGTATCATCTCGCAGGATTCCTATTACAACGATTTGGCGCATTTGACCAAGGAAGAACGGAGCAAAATCAACTTTGACCATCCCAATTCCATAGATTTTGATCTATTGATTTCGCATTTGGAGCAATTGAAACAAGGGAAGACCGTAAATAAACCCGTGTATTCCTTTGTAGAGGAAACCCGTTTGGAGGAAACCATTCCCACTCCGCCCAGAAAAGTGATGATCGTTGAGGGTATCTTGGTACTGAGCAACCCTCAGCTACGGGATTTGTTCGACATCAAAATATTTGTACATGCCGATTCCGATGAACGATTGATCCGAAGATTGCAACGGGATATCCGGGAACGTGGACACGATTTGGAAAAAGTACTAACCCGTTACCAAACCGCGGTAAAGCCCATGCACGAGCAATTCATAGAGCCGTCAAAGGAATTTGCCGATATCATTATCCCCAACAACCATTACAATACGGTTGCGGTGGATATGGTTAGGACCATCATCAACAACAAACTGGTGTAGCACATGAAGTTAAAGGAACTGAGAAATAAAAGGTGGTTCAAGGTCATGACCAATATGTATGTGTTGGTGTTGACCATTTTTGTGATTTGGATGGCTTTTTTCGATACCAATTCTTTTTTGATACACTGGGAACTTCGTTCGGAAATCAAAAAGTTGGAAAAACAGAAAGAGTTTCTAAAAGGGGAAATCGCCAAGGACAAGGAAATCTTGGAAAAAATGTCCAATCCGGGGGAAATGGAAAAATTTGCCCGGGAGAAATACTACATGAAAAAGGAGAATGAGGAAATTTTCCTCATTGAATATGAAGACAGCCTAAAAATCAAGGAAGATGAGTAATACAGGCCTATTCGAAGAATTTCCCGAGGTATCCGCCAAACAGTGGAAACAAAAAATCCAATTCGACCTGAAGGGAGCGGATTACAACGACACCTTGGTTTGGGAGTCCTTGGAAGGGATAGCGGTAAAACCTTTTTATCACGAAGAGGACCTGCAAAACACCGAATTCCGCCCAACTTCCGCTTCCCGGAAATGGCACATCGGGCAAACCATTTATGCAGGTGATTCTGCAAAGGCCAATGCGAAGGCATTGAACAGCTTGGAAAAAGGCGTTGAAAGTTTGGCGTTCACCATTCCAAATGAGCAGGTTGATTTTAAAACATTGCTCCATGACATTGATTTGGAAAGCGTACCATTACACTTTAATTTTCAGTATTTGGCGATAGAGCCCATCAAAAACCTTTTGGAAATTTTGAAGGGTAAAAATGCCAAGGCATACCTCAATATTGATTTAGTAGGGCATCTGTCCCGTGACGGAAATTGGTTCCATAACCTTGAAAAGGACCACGTCATTTTGGAAGAAATCCATGGACTTGCCACAACGCATGCATCAGTCAGCACTTTTGGCGTGGATATAGCGCTCTACCAAAATGCAGGGGCCAATAGCATTCAGCAATTGGCATACGGGTTGGCCCATGCCCATGAATACCTGAACCATTTCGGCACCCAGAATTCCTTTCCCATAGTATTCAAGGTTGCCATGGGAAGCAACTATTTCTTTGAAATAGCCAAGCTAAGGGCCCTACGCTGGCTTTGGGCCAGTCTAGCTTCTGAATATGGGATTGAAAGCGATTGCCACATCACGGCCATCCCCACTAAACGGAACAAAACCCTGTACGACTATAATGTGAATATGCTCCGTACTACCTCGGAAAGCATGTCGGCCATACTGGGCGGTGCCGATACCGTATGCAACCTTCCCTATGACGCCATTTACCACAAGGACAATGCATTTGCAGAACGGATTGCCCGCAATCAACTGTTATTGTTGAAGGAGGAAAGCTATTTTGAAGACGTTTCAGCCGTTGCCAATGGAGCCTACTTTATCGAAAGCATCACGGAGCAATTGGCGGAAAAGGCTTTGGCGCTCTTCAAACAGATTGAAAAATCCGGTGGTTTTTTAAGTGCGCTCAAAAAAGGGACCATTCAACAAAAAATCAAGGAAAGTGCCGCCAAGGAACAGCAACTTTTTGATGACGGTAAAATTGTGCTGCTGGGAACCAACACCTATCAAAATCCACAAGACCGTATGAAAAATGATCTGGAACTGTATCCCTTTGTAAAAACGCAGCCCAGAAAAACCTTGATAGAGCCCATCATTGAAAAACGATTGGCCGAGGCCTTGGAACAAAAAAGACTGGATGATGAGTAGAAAAGACCTTCAACATTTGGAATTGAGTTCAGAGTTCGGAGTTCAGAGTTCAGAGCTTGGAAAAACCCATAATCCCAGCCACGTCAACTTTGCTGCGGGCATATCCCCTTTTCTTCGTGGTCCGTACTCCACCATGTATGTTCGCAGACCATGGACCATCCGTCAGTATGCCGGTTTTTCAACGGCAGAGGAAAGTAATGCGTTTTACAGAAGAAATTTGGAGGCGGGTCAAAAAGGCCTTTCCGTGGCCTTTGACCTTCCCACCCACCGGGGGTACGACTCGGACAACGAACGGGTAGTAGGCGATGTGGGCAAGGCAGGAGTAGCGATTGACTCGATCGAGGACATGAAAATCCTGTTCGACCAAATTCCCCTAGATCAAATGTCGGTATCCATGACCATGAATGGGGCCGTTATCCCGATCATGGCCTTTTATATTGCAGCGGCCGAGGAACAGGGCGTGTCCATGGAAAAGCTTTCCGGAACCATCCAAAACGACATTCTCAAGGAATTCATGGTGCGGAACACCTATATTTATCCGCCTACCCCTTCCATGCAAATTGTTGCGGATATTTTTGAGTTTACCAGTAAACATATGCCCCGTTTCAACAGCATCAGCATTTCCGGGTACCATATGCACGAAGCTGGAGCTCCAGCGGCCATGGAATTGGCCTATACCCTGTCCGATGGGATTGAATACATCCGGACGGGAATCAAGGCAGGATTGAAAATCGATGAATTTGCCCCCAGACTTTCTTTCTTTTGGGGCATTGGGATGAACCATTTTACCGAAATTGCCAAAATGCGTGCCGGTCGAATGTTATGGGCCAAATTGGTGAGCCCGTTCCATCCCAAGAATGAAAAATCACTCATGCTCCGCACCCATTGCCAGACCAGCGGGTGGAGTTTGACCGAGCAAGACCCCTTCAACAACGTGGCACGGACCACCATTGAGGCCATGGCCGCGGTATTCGGCGGCACCCAGAGCCTTCATACCAATGCCTTGGATGAGGCCATTGCCCTACCGACCGATTTTTCGGCACGGATAGCCCGGAACACCCAAATCTACTTACAGCAAGAGACCCATATCACCAAAACGGTAGACCCTTGGGCCGGAAGTCATGTCGTTGAAAAATTGACCGAAGAGATTGCCGAGGAAGCTTGGAAATTGATTCAAGAAGTGGAGCAACTGGGCGGTATGACCAAGGCCATTGAGGCCGGAATTCCCAAAAGACGGATTGAAGAGGCCGCAGCCAAGAAACAAGCCCGAATCGATAGTGGTCAGGATGCCATCATCGGGGTGAACAAATACCAACTGGAAGATGAGGATGAGCTCCAAATTTTGGAGGTGGACAATGCCAAAGTGCGCCAACAGCAAATGAAGCGACTGCAACGAATTAAATCCAACCGGGATTCCAAGGCGGTTGAAAAAGCACTGGACAGCATTCAATTGGCAGCCAAAAAAGCCAGTCAGGACAATACTGACCGTGAAAATTTGTTAGCTTTAGCGGTACAAGCGGCCAAAGCACGTGCTACCTTGGGCGAAATCAGCGATGCCATGGAAAGTGCCTTTGGGCGCTACAAAGCAAAAATCCAATCTTTTACCGGCGTGTATTCCAAAGAAATCAAAAACGACGAAAGTTTTGCCAAGGCCCAGAAAATGGCCGATGAGTTTGCCGCACAAGAAGGTCGAAGACCTCGAATCATGGTGGCCAAAATGGGTCAGGATGGTCATGATCGTGGCGCAAAAGTGGTGGCGACCGGCTATGCCGACCTCGGTTTCGATGTGGACATAAGCCCCCTGTTCCAAACACCTTCCGAAGTAGCCCAACAAGCCGTTGAAAATGATGTCCACGTATTGGGCATTTCATCCTTGGCAGGTGGTCACAAGACCTTGGTGCCCGAGGTGATCAAGGAGCTAAAAAAACAGGGGCGGGAAGACATCATGGTCATTGTGGGTGGAGTCATCCCCAAACAGGATTACCAACACCTGTTGGACCACGGCGCCGTAGCGGTATTTGGCCCCGGGACCAAAATTGGGGACACCGCCATTGAGATCTTAAAGATTTTGATGGGATAATCCCCCTTAATGATCTCATAAATATAACTTTAACTTTCTTTAACGCAGATTGGTATGGTTATTCACCCACTGTTAACAAAATACATTTTTTAGCATCTTAAATAATCGTATTTTTAGCACCTAACTTACTATGAAATGGGCAAGATTATTGCTATTGCAAACCAAAAGGGCGGTGTGGGCAAAACCACCACCACGGTAAACCTTGCGGCCTCCCTTGGTGTATTGGAAAAGAAAGTGTTATTGATTGATGCCGATCCCCAGGCAAATGCCACTTCCGGTCTTGGTATCGATGTGGACTCCGTGGAACATGGTACCTACCAGCTCTTGGAACATACCATGCCTGTAGAGGATGTGATCATACAGACCGATTCCCCGAATGTGGACTTGGTGCCCGCGCACATCGATTTGGTGGCCATTGAAATAGAATTGGTGGACAAGGACAACAGGGAGTACATGTTGAAGGAAGCCCTCAAAAACTTGGGCGACCGCTATGATTTTGTTTTGATCGATTGTGCCCCCTCTTTGGGACTGCTGACGCTAAACGCACTTACCGCAGCAGATTCAGTCATGATTCCCATCCAATGTGAATACTTTGCACTGGAAGGCCTCGGAAAACTATTGAACACGGTAAAAAGTGTCCAGAAAATACATAACAACGATTTGGATATAGAAGGCATGTTGTTGACCATGTACGATTCAAGGTTACGCCTATCCAACCAAGTCGTGGAAGAAGTGAAGAAACACTTCGCCGATATGGTCTTCGATACCATTATACAGCGAAATGTAAGGCTGAGTGAAGCGCCCAGTTATGGCGAGAGCATCATAAAATATGATGCCAGCAGCAAGGGTGCCTCAAATTATCTTAACTTGGCCCATGAAATTTTGAAGAAAAATAAGGAGAAAGTTTAAATGGCGAAAGCAACCAAAAAACAGGCTTTGGGTAGAGGCCTGTCCGCTCTATTGAAAGACCCCGAGAACGATATCCAATCGGTTGGGGACAAAAATGCGGACCAGGTCATAGGAAATGTAGTTGAGCTGGATATAGAATCCATTGAGGTAAACCCTTTCCAGCCACGATCCAATTTTAATGACGAGGCTTTGGAAGAGTTGGCCAGTTCCATTCGTGAATTGGGCATTATTCAACCTATTACGGTTCGGAAATTGGATTTCAACAAATTCCAATTGGTTTCCGGGGAACGCCGTTTCCGTGCTTCCAAATTGGTTGGGCTCGAAACCATTCCTGCATACATACGCATTGCCAACGATCAAGAATCCTTGGAAATGGCCTTGGTGGAAAACATCCAACGCCAAGACTTGGACCCCATCGAGATTGCACTCTCCTATCAGCGCCTTATTGACGAAATCCAGATTACCCAAGAGAAATTGAGTGACCGCGTGGGGAAAAAACGCTCCACCATCACCAATTATCTTCGCCTTTTAAAACTACATCCCATTATCCAGACCGGAATGCGGGATGGCTTTATCAGCATGGGACATGGAAGGGCCCTGATCAATATCGATAAGAAAAAAGAACAGATTGCCATATACGAGAAAGTGGTCTCCGATGGTCTTTCGGTAAGGGATACCGAGCAACTGGTAAAATCCCTTAAAAATCCGCAAAACGATTCGGGAGAAAAGAAACCAAAATCATCCAAGACAACCCCTGGATTTGTTTCCAAGGGTATGGACGAGCTCAAGGAATACCTTTCCACCAAGGTAGACGTTACCTCATCCCAAACCGGGAAGGGCAAGATTGTGATTCCCTTTCATTCCCAAGAGGAATTTCAGCGCATAAAAAAATTATTGACAGGTGAATAAAAACCTATTCTTCTTGTTGTTTTCCGTACTGTGCCTGTATTCTGGTTTTGCCCAAGAGGAAGGCGAAACGGATGATGCGGAACAACCCCATCCTTCCGAGATTGACTCCTTGGCCCAAAATCTGGAGGGCGCAGGAATCACGCTCGAGGAAGTCACCTACGAAAAGAAGAAAATCAATCCCCTTGCCCCTAGTAAAGCCGCATTCTATTCTGCAGTATTTCCGGGCTTGGGACAGATTTACAACAAACGGTATTGGAAAGCGCCCATTGTGTGGGGCGCCCTAGGGACCGCCATCTATACCTATTCGTTCAACAATACCGAATACAGAGGGGCACGGGATGCCTTCAAAAGAAGATTGGCCGGCTTTACGGATGATGAGTTTTATGACATCAATGGAGATGGCGAAGGCCCTGACGTGTCTGACGAGGCCCTACAGGATGCGCAGGAACGCACCCAACGTAGCAGGGACCTTTCCTTGGTAATCACTATTGCCCTTTACGCCCTGAACATTATAGATGCCAACGTGGACGCGCACCTAAAGCAATATAATGTTGATGATGATCTTGCAGTTGATTTTAAACCCTATCTGGATATAAACCCCTTTACCCAGGAGCCAAATTATGGAATGGCCCTGGTCATTAAATTTTAAACTATGAACATTGCTCTCTTTGGTTATGGGAAAATGGGAAAAATGATTGAGCAAATTGCCCAAGACAGAGGACATACCATTGTTGCAAAGATAGATGTGGACACCAAGGAAATCCCTTATGACAACATGGATGTTGCCATAGATTTCAGTACTCCCGAAGCTGCATTCGAAAATATCACAGGCTGTTTTAAAAACGGTGTCCCTGTGATTTGTGGCACCACAGGTTGGCTATCCAACTACGAACAGGCCATTGATATCTGCAACAAAAACCAAGGGGGATTTATCTATGCCTCTAATTTCAGCTTGGGCGTGAATATCTTTTTTGAGCTGAATGCCCATTTGGCCAAAATGATGTCCGGATTGGAACAATACAATGTTTCCATGGAGGAAATCCATCACACCCAAAAGCTGGATGCCCCCAGTGGTACGGCCATTACTTTGGCAGAAGGCATCATTGCCAACACCAATTATGAGGATTGGAAACTGGACCAAACTGGGGAAGGTACCATTCCAATTACATCCAAACGGGAGGGAATGGTTCCTGGTACCCACAGCATATCCTATGATAGTGCGGTAGACTCCATAGAAATAAAACATACAGCCCACAATCGCGAAGGATTTGCTTTGGGAGCGGTCATTGCCGCAGAATGGATACAGGGCAAAACAGGTATCTTCACCATGAAAGATGTGTTAAACCTGTATTAAAAAACGTAACAACAATAAAGACATTAAGTCTTACAAAGAAACTTTTATATGAGCGGTACACAATGGATCATTTTTATATTGGTCATCCAAATCATCCATTTTTTGGGTACATGGAAACTTTATGTAAAAGCAGGACGTAAAGCATGGGAAGCTGCGGTTCCCGTATACAATGCCGTAGTTTTGATGAAGATCATCAACCGACCTTGGTGGTGGGTTTTGCTCTTGTTCATCCCCATTATCAATCTATTGATGTTTCCGGTGGTATGGGTAGAGACCATCCGTAGTTTTGGGAAAAATTCGCTGTTGGACACGTGGTTGGTGATACTGAGCCTTGGGTTCTACACTTACTACATCAATTATGCGGAAGACGTCAGCTATATTGAAGACCGAAGCCTTAAACCAAGAACCGGCCTTGGCGAGTGGGTAAGCTCCATAGTCTTTGCCATTGTGGCGGCCACTTTTGTACATACTTATTTTATTCAACCTTATGTTATTCCTACCGGCTCATTGGAGCGCACCTTGCGCATCGGTGATTTTCTGTTCGTGAGCAAGTTCCATTATGGAGCAAGGATTCCCATGACCACTTTGGCGGCCCCTATGGTGCATGACACACTTCCCGGCATGAAAAAGAGGTCCTATTTGGCCGATGTGAACCCAGAAACCTATAAAACTTCTTGGATCAACAAGCTGCAACTGCCCTACATGCGCATCCCTGGTTTTCAAAAGGTCAAGAAAAACGATATAGTGGTCTTTAGCTTGCCTTCAGATACACTCTACCAATTTTTTAAGGCCGAAAAAGCGGTAAAAAAGCCCATAGACAAAAAGTCCAACTATGTAAAACGATGTGTGGGCACCCCTGGGGATTCTTTGGAGGTCATCAATGGCTATGTCCATATCAATGGGAAAAGGCTTCAGCTATCCGATCGGGCCAAGCCCATGTACAATTACGACATTTATGCCCAGAACGGTGTATCCAGCAGACTATTGGAGGAAGTGGATGCCTCAGATTATCTGAGAACGTATATTTCGGGAAACCTCAACCAGAATCAATATAACGCCTTAGCTCCGTTTGTCCTTGGGGCCAATAGGACCCAAGATGGCAAAATAGAGCTCATTACTGAGGAAAAAGGGATTCCAACCGATGTTATCAGACAGCTCAGGTTATCCTTGACGGAAGAAAAACCACGGTCGCGCATTGCAAATCTAACCGATGAAATGGTAGTCCAACTCCGAGAAAACCCAGCCATAGATTCCGTGATCAAAACCGATGATGGAAAAGGGGTCTACATGGGTGCCTTTCCACAAAAACCCAACCTATACCCTTGGAACAATGATAATTTTGGACCCATTTACATTCCCAAAGCGGGAACTACTGTGGAAATCAACTCCAGGACCATCCCATTGTACAAAAAAATCATACGGGACTACGAGCATAACGATGTAAAGGTCTCTGGACAAAAGGTCCTCATCAATGGAGAAGAGGCCAACTCCTATACATTCAAGCAGGATTATTATTGGATGATGGGCGACAATAGGGACCATTCCGAGGACAGTAGGACCTGGGGCTATGTCCCGGAAGACCACATAGTGGGCAAACCTGTTTTTCTATGGATGAGTTTTGATAATTTCAAGGAAGGCATTGCCAATTGGAAACCACGTTGGGACCGTATTTTTACCACCGTAGGGGGGAGTGGGGAACCCATTTCCTACTTTAAATATTTTGTGGGCCTTATTGTAGTTTGGATCCTTTTCGATTTTATCAATAAACGCAGAAAGAAAAAGACAGAGTAACACACCCTGTCGCGTAAAACACCACGTTCTTGAAACTTGTACTGCATCCATCCTATTTCCCCAACATAGCCACGTTTTCTGCCATGGTCCAGAACGGTGTGGTCTGGGAAGCACACGACAATTTTCAAAAGCAGACCTACCGGAACCGTTGCTATATCTGTACCGACCAAGGAAAGCACATGCTCAACATCCCCATTAAACATGTGGGAGGGAAAGAAGGAAGGCAAAAATATGCCGAGGTGGAAATGGACAACAGCTATCCATGGAAGAAAATCCATTGGCGCACCTTGGAGACCGCTTACAGGACCTCTCCCTTTTTTGAGTTTTACGAAGATGACCTAAGACCTTTGTTTGAAGGAACAGATACTTCATTATACCATTTCAACCTAAAGGCCATACAAATCCTTGGCGATTGTTTGGGAGTGAAAATTCCAATCATCCATACCGATACATATGAGACGACCCTTTCCCAAAACAAGGATGCCCGATTTTTGGTTAGCGCCAAAAAAGAAATGGCAATGGAATTGGATGCATACCCGCAGGTCTTTGATGATCGGCATGGGTTTATCCCCAACCTAAGCATTTTGGACCTCTTGTTCAACGAAGGGACCAATGCCCTATCCTATCTAAAAGACCAATCCTTGGAGTTTTTGCATGCTTAGACATTTCATCCATTATGGCATTCATTTTTTAGTCCCCATACTCATTGCACTTTTGTTTTTTAAGGACAATAAGCTCAGAGTGGCCATTATCCTTTTGCTGGGAATTGTAATTGATGTGGACCACCTGTGGGCAGAACCCCTGTTCGACCCCAACCGGTGCAGTATCGGATTTCATCCCCTACATAGCTATTGGGCCATCTTGGTATATGCCGTTCTCCCGTTTTTTAAACCCACACGAATCATTGGTCTAGCTTTGCTTATCCATATTGCCGCGGACACAATGGATTGCCTACTGATCTGATGTAAGCCGTAAGGTAGACATCACAGGATAGTGATCGGACAGTTTTTCATTGAAGTTTTGGTGGGAAAGTACCTCAAAATCCGAATCGGCCAAAATATAATCAATGCGAATGGGGAATCCCAAGAGGTTATAGGTTCTTCCAAACCCTTTTCCACTTTCCAGGAAAGAATCCTGCATATCCCCCTTCACAATCTTATAGACATTGGAGAACTGCGTATTATTTAAATCCCCACAAACAATGTTGGGGTATGGACTCTTTTCCATATGCTCCGCGAAAATCTTTGCCTGTTCCAATTGCTTGGCAAAGGTCCTTACCAAGCGTTTGTAATTTTTCTCGGATTCCTCCCCATCCGAGAGAGTTTCGGCCCTTGGAACTATGCTAAAGGATTGTAGATGCAGATTGTACACCCTAACGGTATCACTCATGTAAAGAATATCTGCATATATGATATTGTTTGCCGTTTCCGGTAAATCCAAGGACCCATTTCCCAATATGGGGTGCTTTGAAAATATGGCTTGGATCGATCTTGGCGTCTCATACGGTGTTTCACTCCGATATGGATATTGGTCCAGTTGCCGATACCGTATTCTGCTATGTTCCTGAATGCAAAGGATATCCGGGTCGTTCTCCTTGATGAATGAAATAATTTGGTCACCAATATTGGGACCCTTCATCCACCCATATTTATTAAACCCCCGAACATTATAGGTCATCACCTTAAGACTAGAAGAGGAGTGCTCCTCCGGCTCATCGCCCATCTTATAAAACGGTCCAAAACCAAAATACCCTATCAATAATGCCATCAAAGGGACCCATAGTCTTCGTTTTCGCTTGACCGCCCAATACCCCAAAAACAAAATGTTCAGGATAAACAAAAAAGGGACAAATAAGCTCAGTGCTGAAAACAACGGCAGAATCTGAAATGAAAGGTAAGAGGACAAACAGGTAACGAGCAATAAAAAGGCAATCAATATATTGATTGCATAGATTACCCATTCCAGTATAGAGGTTGATTTTTTCATGTGCTACTCTTCCTTGCCCGCTTTAAACAAAAAATCCTTTTCCTCTTTGGAGAGACTTTCATACCCCGACTTGCTTATTTTATCCAAAATGGAGTCAATTTTTTTCTGTCGAGCCATCTTATCATAGTCGCCGGAACGCTTCCCAGAAGTATCTTTCTTGTACACGGTTTTCATAGGCGCTTTTTTCTCCCTTGGTTTAAAAAGCTGGGCAATGGCTTCCCTAAATCTGGTAAAACCCACTCCAATATCCTTTCCATTCAATAGTTGTCTAGCATATACATATCCCAACAAAGCACCTCCCAAATGCGCCAACCTGCCCCCCACATTTCCTCCGTAGGGTATTTGGATTAAATCCACCAAAACAAAGAACACGCCCACATACCATAATTTGACATTGAAGAAGATCACGCGCACTTCTTGATTGGGTATATACGCACAGATAAAAATCAGAACGGCGGTCACCCCTGCCGAAGCCCCGATCAGTGCCGTATTGGTGTTCAACAAGGTCGGAAAGATATTATAGCTGAGGAGAAAAACAATCCCTCCAATAATAACGCCCAAGAAGTATACATTCAAGAAACGCTGATTGTCAAAAAGGTTCAAGAAAATTCTCCCGGTAAAGTAGAGCATGAGCATATTCCAAAAAATATGCCCCAGGCCTGCATGAAAAAAGGAATAGGTGATCAAGGACCACGGCTGTCCAAAAAACTCCAGAAAATCCTTGGGCAAATGAAACCATTGGGAAACCGAATAGCCCAACAAGGCCGTGGAAAGACCATCCAAGATAAAGATCAGCACATTGATGGCAATGAGCTTTTCGGCAATGTTCAACCGAGCAAATTGATATTGTAATCCGCCGTTAGCCATAGCCTAGTCCCAACGATTATTGTTAAACTGGTTTCTTTTCCAGTACCACATCATGATGAACCCAATCAACGCTCCACCAATGTGGGCAAAATGCGCCACCCCCGTATTCACATTACTAATACCGAATATTAAATCCCCTGCTATCAATAAGGGTACAAAGTATTTGGCCTTGATGGGCACGGGAAGAAAAATCAACATTAGTTTTGCTTCGGAATACATAAAGGCAAAAGCTACCAAAATACCATAAATGGCCCCTGAAGCCCCAACGGCCGGAACATTGTATGCCGACAGAAAACTATCGATCGTGCTTTTGGAGGCCAGATTGTACCAATCAGGACTGTATTGCCCTGCGGATATGATATCCATGATCTGCGTTCTGGCCAAACCTGCACTTTCCAATGCATTCAGCCCTTCATTGAAGAAGTAATAATTTACCCCGGTATGCAAAGCTGCGGAGCCCAAACCGGCCGAAAAATAAAAGAACAGGAACTTGTTTCGGCCCCAAACCCGCTCCAATGGAGTTCCAAAGGCCCATAGCGCATACATATTGAACACAATGTGCATAAGGTTGCCATGCATGAACATATGGGTGCCTACCTGCCACCATTCAAAATTGCCGTTCTTTGGAAACCAGAGGGACATCCATTGATACATTTGGTCCCCGTATAATTGTGTGGCAAAAAACATGATCACATTAATGATCAATAAGTGTTTTACTGCCTCGGTCATTCTACCCATCTAGCTAAATTTTTTATCGATATCCCCTTCGGAGATAATGGTGTACGTCAGTTTTTGAAACGGACTCAAGGTCGGTTCCTTACAGGCAAACAAATTGTTCACCAAGGCCAACTGGGATTCTTGGTCCAAGAGTTCCCCTGTTTTCACGGCCAGGTTTTTGGAAAGCACCTTGGCCAAGACTTCGGCTTGGGAAACAGTACCTTCATTAAATCCTTCTGCATAGTCCGCGATCAAACGATCCAATACCGTGCCAATCCCACTTTCCGGCACCATCAAGGGCACTCCTGTCAGTTTTACAGTCTCTTCCTCCAAACTTTCAAAGGCAAAACCAATGTTTGTCAGGCTATCCTTGATTTCCCTCAATATCCCCAATTCCTGTGGATTGAAGGTAAGCTCCAACGGAAACAACAGCTGTTGGCTCACCCCTTCCTTTACCGTGATCTCCCCCAGGAACTTTTCAAAAAGAATCCGTTCGTGCGCCCGGTTCTGGTGAATGACCAGCATTCCGGATTTCACTGTACTCACCACAAATTTACGCCGTAGCTGGAACGTGGTGGCCATATGTTCACCAACCCCATCATCATACAAGGTTCCCTGGGCATCACTATCCGATTCAATGGCCACGCTACTAAAATTATCCGTGTCCACATCTTGCTCCAGACCTTCATACAGATTTTCCCAACCCTTGGAACTGGCTCTCTGAAAGGAACCCCCGCTTTTTCGTTCTCTCTCCTGAAAAGGATTGAATGTGGCATCCACCGTTACTTTGGGCAAAACCGCCCCTTTTTCTTTGTACGCATAAGGCGTGTCCAAGTTGGGATCGTGGTCAAAATCCAATACCGGGGCCACATTGAATTGTCCCAAGCTATGCTTTATGGTTGACCGCAATATGGCATACAGTGTATTCTCATCATCAAACTTCACCTCTGTCTTGGTGGGATGGATGTTGATATCGATCGAAGACGGATCTACCTCCAAATAAATAAAATACCCGGGGTAGGTATCCGGTTTGATGAGTCCTTCAAAAGCCGCCACCACCGCGTGGTGCAAATACGGACTTTTGATGAATCTATCATTGGCAAAGAAAAACTGTTCCCCCCTACTCTTCTTGGCAAATTCCGGCTTACAGATAAAACCGGAAATCTTAACCACTTCGGTTTCCTCGCTAACCGGCACCAACCGGTTTTCCATGCGACTTCCAAAAATATGCGCTATACGTTGGCGCGGCTTTCCTTTGGGCAGATTGAAAATCTCTGAACCATTATTGTAAAAATGAAACTCGATATTGGGATGCACCAAAGCCACTCTGTGGAACTCATCCGTGATATGACGCAATTCCACCTGATTCGACTTTAAGAAATTGCGTCGGGCCGGAATATTGAAAAAGAGATTTTTTACCGATATGGAGGTGCCTTGGGGTGTGGCCACCACTTCTTGGGACACAATTTTGCTCCCTTCTATCTTTATATGGACACCCACCTCATTGGTTTCAGTCCGGGTCTGCATATCTACATGGGCAATGGCCGCAATGGAAGCCAGTGCCTCTCCACGGAACCCTTTGGTATGCAAGTTAAATAGATCCTGTGCCGATGAAATCTTGGAAGTGGCATGCCGTTCAAAGGATAACCGGGCATCGGTCTCGCTCATCCCCATCCCATCATCCACTACTTGAATCAATGCTTTACCCCCATCTTTTACAATCAGTTTGACTGTAGTGGCCCCTGCATCAATGGCATTCTCCATAAGTTCCTTGACCACCGAGGCCGGACGTTGGACCACTTCCCCTGCTGCAATCTGGTTGGCAACATGGTCCGGTAAAAGTTTAATGATGTCCGTCATTAGGGATTTAGGAATATGGATAAATCAAAGTCGATCACAAAAAGGAACAACAACACCAAAATGGCCACAATAACGAGAAAACGAAGTTTCATGTTCTTATCACCTTCCATTTTTAGATCTTCCTTGGCCGAACCGATTTTGTTCAATAGCCCCCTCTGCGTATGCGCGGTACTTCGAAATTTATCTAGTTTGTGTTCTATTTTATACGGATTGCCCTCGCCCTTGTAGTAGCGCGGCGAGTAACTGAACGATTTATTCTTTTTAAGTTTAAAAGGATTTCGCATGGCATTTGTATCCGTGTAACCTCAAAGGTACTTAAAATAGAAAAAAAGGATCAGGGGATGCTCCCAAAAAATGTTAACAAGAAAACACAGTTGCTAATTCAAGTACAAGTTCAGGAACAAGGAAGTGCAAAATCAAGAACCAAGAGCAGATATGGTATTTTGTACTTGAACTTGTACTTGAAACTTCACATTACCTTCCCAAAACAGCCATCTGAATGGCGGCAATGGCAGCTTCCGTACCCTTGTTCCCATGTCGGCCACCACTACGGTCTTGAGCCTGTTGCAAGGTGTTGTCGGTCAAGACGCAGAAAATCACAGGAACATCATAGGCTATGTTCAGGTCTTTGATGCCTTGGGCCGTGGCACTGCACACAAAGTCAAAATGACTGGTCTCGCCACGAATGACACTCCCAATGGCAATAACAGCATCTACCTGTTGGTCCGTGATCATTTTTTTGCACCCAAAGGTCAGCTCAAAGCTTCCGGGGACGTTCCAACGAACCACATTTTCCGGCAATGCCCCACAGTCTACCAAAGCGTCATGTGCACCTTGAAAAAGAGCTTCTGTGATTTCATGGTTCCATTCAGAAACAACAATCCCAAACCGAAGTTGCTTCGCATTTGGGATTTTGGTCTTATCGTAAACGGATAGGTTTTTGTTCTCGGTGGCCATAGATTAGTTTTTGGCCAATCCGATAAGGGCGTCTATGCCTACCCCTTCCGAGGATTTCGGATAGTCTTCCTTGATGCGCTCAAAGTAACCAAGCGCTTTACTTTTCTGATCCAACTCAAGGGCCGCAACCCCTGCCTTGTACAAAAATCTTGGTGTGGTGAACTCATTGTCGCTGTGCGCAATGGCTTTCTCGTAAAAGTCCAAGGCATCCTCGGTTTGGTTCAATTGGGAAAATGCATCCCCAATACCTCCTTTGGCCATGGCTCCCAATACAGCATCATCCGAAGAAAAGTTCTCCAAATGCGCAATGGCCTCCTGATATTGCTGTAGGTTCAAATAGGTCATCCCAGCAGAATATTCCGCCAAGTTGGCCGCTTTGGTACCACTGTATTCCTCAATGATGTCCAAAAATCCATATTTCCCTTCGGCACCGTTCAATGCTTTGGTAAAGAGGGAATCCTTTTCAGTTTCACTGGCCAGGGCCTGATCAAAATATTGCTGTGGATAAAAAAGCTCATTGGCTGCAGTGGCCTCTTTTGGCTTTTGGATGAACTGGTGGTATCCCAAGTAGGCCAATACCCCCAATGCAATGGCACCAATAACCCCCAAAATATAGTTTTGGTTCTGTTGTACCCACGCCTCGGTCTTGGAAGCACTCTCGTCCAGCGTGTTGAACACCTCTGCCGTTGTACTGTCCTGTTCTTCAACTTGGGCTTCCTCTGCCTTGTTTTTGGGTTTAAAGCCTCTTCTCTTGTATGTTGCCATGCGTCATTTTATTGGTCGGGCAAAAATAAAGTTTTTATCCAAAATCAAAAGGCAATTTATTCGTTATTTTTGGAATCTTTAACCGGTCCGCAAAATCACAGAACCCTTTTGGTCCCATAAACGTTTATGTTTTTAAGACATTTATCCTTAGTGAATTACAAAAACTTCGATTCCAAGACCTTGGATTTCGACCCTGTGATCAATTGTCTTGTGGGCGATAATGGAGTGGGAAAGACCAACATCTTGGACGCCATTTACCACCTCTGTTTCGGGAAAAGCTACTTTAATCCCGTAGCTACCCAGAACATTAAGCACGACACGGATTTTTTTGTGGTGGATGGGGAGTTTGAAAAGGAAGGCAGGACCGAAAAAATCATCTGCAGCTTTAAGAAAGGGACCAAAAAAGTCATTAAACGAAACGGAAAGGCCTATGAAAAGTTTTCGGAACACATTGGCTTTTTGCCCTTGGTGATCATATCGCCTTCGGACCGGGACCTAATCCTGGAAGGTAGCGACACCCGAAGGAAGTTCATGGATGGGGTGATTTCACAATCGGACAAGGCCTATCTACAGACCCTTATCAAATACAATAAGGTGTTGACACAACGAAACTCCTTGCTGAAGTATTTTGTGGCCAACCACACCTTTGATCCCAATACCCTGGCCATCTACAATGAGCAATTGCACAATTTAGGGACGGAGATTCATAAAAAACGGGTTGACTTCATTGACTCACTTATCCCGATATTCCAAAAACAGTACGCCCATATTTCCGAAAAGGACGAACAGATTACCCTCTCCTATGAAAGTCAACTTTCCGAAGGAAACCTCTTGGACTTATTGGAAAAGAATGTTGATAAGGACCGTGCCTTGCAGTACACCAGTGTGGGCATCCATAAAGACGATTTGAATTTTACCATTGGCGGACATCCCATCAAAAAATTCGGAAGTCAAGGCCAGCAAAAGTCCTTTTTGATCGCCCTGAAATTGGCACAGTTCCATTTTATCAAGGAACAGGCCAGCACCACGCCCATCCTGTTGTTGGATGATATTTTTGACAAGCTGGACGAAAACCGGGTCTCCCATATCGTAGGCCTTGTCAAGGATGATAATTTCGGACAGATCTTTATCAGCGACACCCATGCGGAGCGCACTGAAAATGTGGTCAAGAACATTCACCAGAGCTATAAAATCTTTACCTTGTAACATGGCACGGATTCTATTTTTTCTTTCGATTTTGATGGTATGGGGATGTCAGGAAAGCGCCATTCCCAAAGAAAACCTTCGATATCTCAACGGGTATTGGGAGATTGCCGAAGTGCAATTCCCTGACGGTTCCAAAAAGGAATATGGGGTAAATCCCACCATAGATTTTATCCAACTGGACAATGGAACAGGGTTCCGCAAAAAAATGCAGCCCCGTTTTGATGGCACCTACAAGACCTCCCATGATGTGGAACTGCTCACCGTTAGCCAAGTGGACGCCATTTTTGTCCTTCGCTATTCCAGTGAATTCAGTGATTGGGAAGAAACCTTGGTGCAGGTGGACTCCACCTCCTTTTCCGTAGTGAACCAAGAAGGTGTCACCTACTCCTACAAACGCTTTGAACCCATTAAAATTCCCAAGTAATGGCCAAAAGACACAACTCCCATCTGCCCTTGGGCGAAGCACTGAACGAGTTCATCAAGGAAAACAAGCTCCAAAAAGGCATGGACAAGGTAGATGCCCGTGAAGCTTGGTCCCGATTAATGGGCAATGGGGTAAACAATTATACCACCGCGGTGGAACTCAAAAACGACACCTTGTTCGTCTCCCTATCCTCTTCCGTACTCCGGGAAGAACTGAGCCTGGGCAAAAGCAAAATCATTGCCATGATCAATGAGGAACTAGGGAAAGAGTTGGTAAAAAAGCTGGTGTTACGCTAAACAAAAAAAGCCACCTTTAAAGGTGGCTTTTTTTGTGGCTTTCTACATAAAACTAGTACACTTCCCTTCCCGAGAAATGGAAAGCGCCCTCAATGGCCGCATTCTCATCGCTATCGGAACCATGTACGGCGTTCTCGCCAATGCTCGCGGCATATAATTTTCTAATGGTGCCCTCGGCAGCCTCTGCTGGGTTGGTGGCCCCGATCAACGCACGGAAATCATCCACAGCATTATCCTTTTCCAAAATGGCCGCCACAATGGGACCTCTGGTCATAAACTCCACCAATTCTCCAAAAAATGGGCGTTCCTTGTGGATAGCGTAGAACTCTCCGGCATCCCTTCGGCTCAATTGGGTGTATTTCATGGCCACAATCTTAAATCCTGCAGCCGTTATTTTTTCCAAAATCGCACCAATATGGCCGTTTTCAACCGCATCTGGCTTGATCATGGTAAATGTTCTATTTCCAGTCATTTTTTAAAATTTTGCGCAAACTTACGGTTTTTCAACCAACAGGCAAGGCTTAATAGGTTTGTTTTAGCTCTTGAAGCACAGTACCCTCCTCTTCCATAATCTTAAAATGTACTTCCTTGGTTTCAAGGTTGATGGCTATGGTGCCATAGCTGGTACGGGAAACCACCTCCCCCACTCGAAACGGATTGGGCTCCCCCGAAAAACTGGAATACGAATGTGTGAGTCCGCTACTGGTAAAATCCACCAAAGGATAGGTCAAGTCCGAAACGGCTTTTCGGGAAAACTCTGAAATATGTCGGTCTCCGGACAAAATTATAACACCCTTTGCCTTAGAATCCACAATGAGCTTTTCCAGCTTTTCCACTTCCTTGGGAAAATTCCCCCAGGTCTCGAACCCATGCTCACCGGATAAAAACTGGATGCTGGACATGATCAGGTTAAAATCAGCATCGGAATGGTTGAGCTCATCTTCCAACCATGCCCACTGCTCGGCTCCCAAGACGGTAGCATCCATGTCCAAATTGGGACTGTATCGTTTTTTGGAAACGGTATCCTTGACCAAGGCGCTTCGAAAATAACGGGTATCCAAAACCACGATTTTCACTTTGCCCTTGGGTGTTTCGTAATCATGCGAAGCATATACCCCTTCCCTAGTTCTTCGGGAACTGTTTTTCGGCACTTCCATAAAATCCAGAAACACCTGTTGACTCTGGGTTTTCACCACAAACTCCTCCCCGCCGTCATTGACCCCAAAATCATGGTCGTCCCAAGTACCAATTATGGGCACCTTCGCCTTCAATTGGGCATACCCTTCAACACTATCCTGTAAGGCGTAGATGGCCCTGAGTTTTTCCATATTGTCCGTATCTGCGTAGACAATATCGCCTCCCCAGACCCAAACATCAGGGTTCTCGTTCAAAATATCGTCCCAAAACGGATTGGGCTCCTGGGGCATGTTGCAGGAACCAAAGGCCACCAAAAAAGTGGAGCTTGGCGTGTCCTGCTTTTGTTTGCATCCAGAGAGGAAGATCAATAGGCTCAAGTAAATGGAAATATACTTCATGGGCTCGGCTTACTTTTAAACAAAAATAAGATATAGCGAGTTACCTCTGTATTATATTATTGTATCTTTGGCCGCATGAATTTAGCGGACATCTCAACAGTTAAGTCTATACTTTCCCAACCTCAAAAAATCGTTATCATTCCCCATAAAAACCCAGATGGCGATGCCATGGGCGCCTGTTTGGGGCTCTATGGTTTTTTAAAGGGAATGGGACAGAATGCCCGTGTGGTCGCGCCAAACGACTACCCCAAATTCCTAAAGTGGATGCCGGGACATGAGACCGTCGTGAACTTTGAATGGGACAATGGTGAGGCCCAAAGACTACTGGATGAGGCCACGGTCATTTTCACCTTGGACTTCAATGACTTTTCACGTACCGGGCAAATGGCATCGGTTTTGGAGGGCAAGGAAGCTGATTTCATCATGATCGACCATCACCAACAGCCCAGCGACTATGCCAAGGTCACCTATTCCGATGTAAGCATGAGCTCCACCTGCGAGATGATCTATAATTTCATTGCCTTTTTAGGTCAAACAGATAGCATTACGGCAGACATTGCCTCAAACCTGTATACGGGGATCATGACCGACACCGGCTCTTTTAAATACCGATCCACCTCCAGCAAGACCCATAGGGTCGTAGCCGACCTTATTGAGCGTGGCGCGGACAATATGGAGATCCATAGACAGGTTTTTGATACCAATTCACCTTCCCGCCTACACCTGCTGGGCGTGGCCCTGAGCAATATGGTCATTCTTCCGGAATATAGAACGGCCTACATTACCCTTACCCAAGAGGAGTTGGATGCCAACGATTTTAAAAAAGGGGACACCGAAGGTTTTGTGAACTACGGACTTACGCTGGAAGGGATTATTTTTGCACTGATCTTTATTGAGAACAAGGACGAGGGCATCATAAAGATTTCCCTGCGATCCGTAGGGGATTTTTCGGTGAACGAGTTTGCCCGAAAACATTTTAATGGTGGTGGACACGACAATGCGGCCGGGGGCAGAAGTGATCTGTCCATGGACGAGACCTTGGAACAGTTCAATGAAATCCTAAAAACCTATAAAAGCACATTGAATCCATGAGAATAGCTTTTATTCTAATCACCACGTTCCTATTTGTGGCTTGCGGAGGCCCTGAACCCCGAAGGCCTGTGGAAGTAAAATCCGGTAGCTTTTTTAAGGAAAGCGTGGAGCGCAACAAGGCCTTGATCGCCGAAGAGGAAAAACTCATCCAGCAAATCATCGCCAAGGACAGCCTCCATGACTATCTGACCAGCCCCAATGGGTTCTGGTACTATTTTGAAACCCAAAACGATACGGCCACCTACCTTCCCAAAACCAATGACCAGGTGTTGTTTTCCTATAATCTGATGACCTTGGACAATGATACCATCTATACGGCGGAAAGCATAGGTCCAACTTCTTATGTCGTGGACAAGGAGCAATTGTTCCCTGGACTTCAAAATGCAGTAAAACTCCTCAAGATAAGTGAAAAAGCCACTTTTATTTTTCCATCTTTGCAGGCTTATGGCTACCAAGGGGACAATAATGCCATAGCCCCAAGGACGCCTGTAAAATCATCCGTGGAATTGCATACGATCATTATACACAAAGACAGTCTAAATTAAATTCACACATACCATGAAACATACCTTAGTATTCATCGCTTTGTTTTCCCTCGCTTTTGTTGGGTGTAAATCCAGCAAATTTGCTGATTTGGGGGATGGCATCTTTGCGGATATCCAAACCAGCCAAGGCGATATCATTGTAAAACTGGAATATCAAAAGACCCCGGTCACCGTGGCCAATTTTGTATCCTTGGCCGAAGGCAACAGTCCTTTTGTTTCGGATAGCTTGAAAGAGAAGAAATACTTTGATGGACTTATATTCCATCGTGTCATCAAGGATTTTATGATCCAAGGGGGCGACCCATCCGGTACAGGACGCGGAAACCCGGGTTATAAATTCAAGGATGAGTTCAACGATTCCCTTAGGCACTCCAAAAAAGGAATGCTTTCCATGGCCAATTCCGGTCCCAAAACCAACGGAAGCCAATTTTTCATCACACACAAGGCCACACCATGGCTCAATGACAAGCACACTGTCTTTGGCGAAGTGGTGAGCGGTATGGAAGTGGTGGATTCCATTGCCAATGTAAAAACCGACCCTAGGGACAAACCCATGGTTCCTGTGATCATGAAAAAGGTGGAAATTGTCCGCAAAGGAAAAGAAGCCAAAAATTTCGATGCCGTCAAGATCATGGGCGACTATTTTGAGGAAGAGAAAGTTGCAGAGGCTACCTTTCAAAAGATGAAAGAAGATCTGATTGCCGAATTTGCCCAACAAAAAGAAGCAGGAGAGGAAACCCCTACCGGTCTTATCATCTATACCGTGACCGAAGGAGAGGGGGAACAACCCAAAGAAGGGCAACAGGTGATGGTGAACTATGCAGGATACTTGGCCAATGGAGACCTGTTCGACACCAACATCCAAGAGGTAGCGGAAAAATTCAATCAATTGAACCCAGGCAGAAGGGACCACGGCGGATATGCCCCGGTTTCCATGCAATACAGCCCTGAAGCCAGATTGTTCCCAGGTTTCCGGGAAGGACTTCTTACCATGAAAGTGGGGGACAAAGTTCGCATCTTTATGCCTCCCCACTTGGGTCTTGGTCCTCAAGGTGGCGGTCCCATTCCTCCGAACTCCGATCTTATATTTGATGTGGAGATCACCGCAATCTCGCAATAGACCGCCCATTAAAAACATAAAAAGCCGTACTTTTCCGTGCGGCTTTTTTTATGCGTTCAATCATAGATGAAAGACAAAGTTAAAACCATCATAGCCATAGCGCTTCCTGTCCAAATTGTATTGGTAAAATGGATGGCAGCCTACCCTGACTTTGTTGAGACGTATTACAGTAATGGACTGTATCCACCTATCTCCCAATTCTCAAGATTACTTTTGGGATGGATTCCGTTTTCCGTGGGAGACCTGTTCTATTTGGCCCTGGGCATTCTTGCCATTCGGTATTTGTATAAATATTGGAAATCCATCAAGGGCAGACCTCTTAATTTTCTAAAAGACATTGCCGTAGTACTTTCCATGACCTATTTTGCCTTTCATTTGCTTTGGGGGATGAACTATTATCGACAGCCTATCACTTGGAAATTGGGTATGGAACGGGAGTACACCCTCAAAGAACTTACGCAGTTCACCCAATATCTTGCAGAGAAAACCAATGCATATCAACAACAAATCACCGGAGACAGTATTGAAGCGGTGCAGATTCCCTATTCCCGAAAAGGGATTTTCAAAAAGACCGAGGAGGGATATGCGAAGTTGAAGAACCAATACCCCAATTTGGAATACAAAAACCCAAGCCTAAAATCCTCAATTTTTAGCGTCGCACTCACCTATATGGGGTATGGAGGGTATTTAAACCCTTTTACCAATGAGGCGCAAGTGAATGGCATTACCCCTTTATTCCGTATGCCTACCGTAAGCGGACACGAAGTGGGTCACCAGTTGGGGTATTCCGCGGAAGATGCCACCAACTTTATCGGGTACTTGGTCACGGTACAGAATGACGACCCCTATTTTAAATATGCGGCTTACCACAACGCCTTGGGATATTGCCTATCCGACCTGTCCAGAAAAGATGAACAAACTTCCAAGCAGATCATTGCCACATTGCATCCCGGGGTGAAAAAGAATTTTCAGGAACTCAGGGATTTCTGGGAACAATACCAAAATCCGTTGGAACCCGTTTTCAAGTCCATCTTCAATACTTTTTTAAAAATCAACAATCAGAAAGAAGGCATCCATAGCTATAATTCCGTGGTGGGGCTTATGATCAATTTCCACTTCAAAAAAGAGACTTTGCCTTAGGGTTGTGCAATACCTCCACTTCCTTTACCTTTAAACCGACTAATTCAATTGACATAAATATGAAAATGAAACTCTTGGCACTGACCTTTTTGTTAGGTGGTGCTTTTTTAATGGCACAAGATTATTTTCCAAAAAATGATGGTGTCAAAGCAAAGAACAACAACTACATGGCATTCACCAATGCCAAAATTTATGTAAGTCCAACACAGATTATCCAAAACGGAACCCTGCTCATCCAAGATGGCAAAGTGGTGCAAGTGGGCAAATCCGTAACCATTCCCAAAAATGCCATTGTTGAAGATCTTCAGGGAAAATTCATTTATCCCTCTTTCATCGACGTATTCTCGGATTATGGTATGGCCAAGCCCGAAAATGCGGATGGTAGTGGCAGGTCATCACAATACAATCCAAACCGCGATGGGTTTTATTGGAACGACCACATTATGCCTGAAAACAGCGCCATTGGTAGTTTCACCTATGACAAGAAAAAGGCGGAAGAACTCCGTAAGGCAGGTTTTGGCGTGGTCAATTCACACATTCAAGATGGAATAGCCCGCGGTACAGGTGTTCTGGTCGCTCTGAACGATTCGGGCAGCGAGGCACAAAGAATCCTCTCCGATAAATCGGCCCAGTATTTTTCGTTTGAGAAAAGCATTACCTCAAGGCAATCCTACCCTACTTCCATCATGGGGGCCACCGCTTTGATGCGTCAGTTATATTATGATTTGGATTGGTACAACAAAGGAAATATTAAAACCACGGACCGTTCCTTGGAAGCCTTGGAGGAGAACAAAAGCCTAAATCAAATCTTTGCTGCCGGGGGCAACGGTAATATCCTTCGGGCCGATAAGATTGGGGATTTGTTTGGAATCCAGTATACCATTTTGGCAGGAGGCGATGAATATGAGCGCATAGCGGATGTCAAGGCCACCAATGCCCGATTGATTGTTCCCCTAAATTTCCCCGATGCCTATGATGTTTCCAACCCCTACGAGGCCCAATACGTAGCCTTGAAAGATATGCGCCATTGGAACTTGGCCCCCTCCAACCCAAAGGTTTTGGAGGACAATGGGGTCCAATTTTCATTTACCCTGCATGAGTTGAAGTCACCATCGGACCTCAAATCCAAGTTGATGAAGGCCATCACCTACGGCCTTTCAAAAACCAAGGCTTTGGAAGCGTTGACCACGGTACCGGCGTCCATTTTGGGAAAATCATCCGAAATAGGTTCCCTTCAACCTGGGAGTCAAGCCAACTTTTTGATTACTTCAGGAGACATTTTTGATGAAGCGACCTCACTCTACGAAAACTGGGTCCAAGGGAACAAGAACATTATCCAGTCCAAAAACCTGAAAGACGTACGTGGCGAATATACCCTTGCCACCAATGGACAGAACTATACCGTTTCCATAACCGGGGACGCGAACAAACCCAAAGTAGAACTTAAAAAAGGAACTGAAAAAGTCTCTTCCAAATTGGAATACACCACAGATTGGTTGAACGTTTCCTTTTCCGAAAACGGGACGGAATCCTATCGTTTTGCAGGCAAAATTGTATCAGGTTCCGATGACATTTCAGGAAAAATGGTTCTTCCCAACGGAACTGAAACCACGGCCACTCTTACCAAGACAGGTCCATTCAAGGAGACTACCAAGACTTCGGACGACAAAAAACCACAGCTTATGGCGGTCACCTACCCCAATGTAAGCTACGGGTACAAAGCAAAACCCCAACAGGAAAGCATCCTCTTCAAGAATGCCACCGTTTGGACGGGGAATAGCATTTTGGAAAACACCGACGTACTGGTAAAAAATGGTAAGATTGCCAAGGTGGGCAAAGATTTGCGAGCCGGAGGTGCGACCACCGTGGATGCCACCGGAAAACACCTTACAGCCGGAATCATTGATGAACATTCGCACATAGCGGCCTTGTCCATCAATGAAGCGGGGCACAACTCCTCAGCCGAAGTAAGGATGAAGGATGCCATAGACCCAAAAGACATGGACATCTACAGAAACTTGGCCGGTGGGGTCACTACCATTCAATTGTTACACGGTTCCGCCAACCCCATTGGAGGGCGTTCTGCCATTCTTCGTTTGAAATGGGGTGAAAATACCGATGGGCTGGTATTCCCTGGTTCTCCCAAGTTTATAAAATTTGCCTTGGGTGAAAACGTAAAACAATCCAACTGGGGCAGTTACTCCCGTTTTCCACAAACACGGATGGGTGTGGAACAGGTGTATACGGATTACTTCCAACGCGCCAAGGAATATGATGCCAAGAAAAAAAGTGGACAACCGGTACGTCATGATGAAGAAATGGAAGTGCTTGCCGAAATTCTGAATAGCGAGCGCTTTATCAGCTGCCATTCCTATGTACAGAGTGAGATCAATATGATGATGAAGGTTGCGGAAAAATTCGGTTTCCGAATGAATACCTTCACCCACATTTTGGAAGGGTACAAAGTGGCCGATAAAATGGCCGAGCACGGTGTGGGAGGTTCCACTTTCAGTGATTGGTGGGCCTATAAGTTTGAAGTGAACGATGCCATTCCCTACAATGCCGCCATCATGGCCAGCCAAGGGGTTACCGTGGCCATCAACAGTGATGATGCCGAAATGTCCCGAAGATTGAACCAAGAAGCCGGAAAAACGGTAAAATATGGAGGCATGTCCGAACTTGAGGCTTGGAAGACCGTAACCTTGAACCCAGCAAAACTGTTGCATTTGGATGATAGGGTCGGAAGTGTTGAAGAAGGCAAGGACGCCGATTTGGTGCTTTGGAGCGACCACCCCCTATCCGTTTATGCCAAAGCTGAAAAAACCTTAATCGAAGGTGCCGTGTATTTCGACCTGGAGAAGGACAAGGCCATACGTCAATCCGTACAACAGGAAAGAAACCAGCTCATCAATATGATGCTGAACGAAAAGGAAAAAGGGGGAAAAACACAGACCCCGGTCCAGAACAAGAAAGAACGATTTGAATGTGAAACCCTTTAATACGCAAATCATGAAGAAAATAATAACCATCATATGTCTCGTTTTTGGGGTTTTACTACAAGCACAACAAACCCCTGCTGCCCCACAGACCGAACAAGTTGCCATTTTTGGTGCAACGGCGCATATTGGCAATGGGGAAGTGATAGAGAATTGTACCATCATTTTTAATGATGGAAAGATAACGGCCATTGGGGCCGACCTTATGGCACCGACCATCGGCACCATGATCAATGCCCAAGGAAAGCATGTATATCCCGGTTTTATTGCCCCGTCCAAATCTTTGGGACTTGTGGAAGTGGATGCAGTACGTGCCAGTAATGACCAAGATGAACTTGGGGAAATGATTCCAAACATACGCAGTATTGTTGCGTACAATGCAGAATCCAAGGTAGTGGAAAGCATGCGGCCCAACGGGATACTTTTGGCTCAGGTAACCCCTAAAGGCGGTAGAATCTCCGGGACCTCCACCATTGTACAGTTCGATGCCTGGAACTGGGAAGATGCCGCGGTAAAATGGGATGACGGCATCCATTTGAACTGGCCCTCCTTGTTCAGAAAAGGAAGCTCCTGGCTGGGAGAACCCAATGCCTTTCTTCCCAATAAAAACTATCAGGAACAGGTTGATGAGGTGTTGACCTTCGTACAAAATGCCAAAGCGTATGGAGCGGGAATATCCCAAGAACTCAATCTCCCCTTTGCGGCCATGCAAGGTCTTTTTAACGGCTCCCAACGCTTGTTCATCCACGCCAATGGAGAAAAGGAAATCATGGACGCCGTGACCAGCGCCCAAAAAGCGGGCATACCGCATATGGTTGTGGTAGGAGGGTACCGGGCCCATAAGATTACCGACTTTTTAAAGCAACATAACATTCCGGTATTGGTCAGTGAGCCTCATGCCCTACCCCAATTTGATGATGATGATTACGACTTTCCATACAAGTTGCCAAAACTATTGGTGGAGGCTGGTCTCTTGGTAGGTCTACAGAACGAATCCATGTCCAACTTCCAGACCCGAAACCTACCCTTTTACGCCGGACATGTTGCCGGACAGGGCCTGGATAAAGAAAAAGCACTTCAGCTGATAACTGGAAATACTGCAAAGATTTTAGGAATCGATGGCGATTATGGCACCCTGGAAGTAGGTAAGAGCGCTACCCTATTCATCTCCGAAGGAGATGCTTTGGATATGCGCACCAATCAGCTTACCAAAGCCTTTATTGATGGCAGGGACATTTCACTGGAAACCCACCAAACCGAACTTTGGAAACGGTATATGGGCAAGTACGAAAGCGAAGGAAAATAAAAAAAGAGCGGCGTTCATTTGAACGCCGCTCTTTTTTAACAAATCTCCAATAGTTATCAGTTCTTTTTGGCAACCACAGATATAGCCCCTTCAGGTTTGGCATAAAATTCTTTGGGTTTAGGTGTGGTGCCCAAGGCCACATCAGTGAAAACCACGGTGCTTTTGGGGTCAAGAATAGTATTCCCTTCATAATTGTACCATGTAATGGATTTAGGCAGTACCAATCCATTTACGGTCTGCCAATCATCATAGCGAATCCATTTTATATTATCTGATTTTTCTCCAGTACGATAGGTGACCGTATACCCCAACCATGCCATTTGATAGGTATCCGGATCAAAATGGATATAGTATTCGTCTTTGGACGAAACTCCTACCCCAGATTCATACGCAATCCGTACACCCGGATATTCTTTTCCCTCGAACGCCAACGCATCGGCCTCGCTATACACAATACCGTCATCGGCCAGCACAAAGGGCATGGCATAGAAATAGAACATCAGGTTATGGTAGAACGCCGCATCCCCCTTGTAGGTCGATTCAGGGTCCAACAACCATGTTTCGTTACCATCAAACCCCATGGAGACCCCCTTGGAATCCACCCGGTCCCTTCTGGACCAAAGGTCCACCGTATGGGTCTCAGGGTTATCAGGATGAGGGATACCAAACGACAAGGTTCGTTGTTGTTTCCACAGTTGCAATCCACCATGGGCATCAAAAACCTGCATCATGGCATTGGGATAATTGGAGGTGTCTTCGGTAAGCTTTTCCGGAACAGAACTTTGGACAGCTTTCTGTTTCACATTGGGCTTACATGCCCCTAGAATCAGAACTAGGGCTAGGATGGTTATTTTTTTCATGGTCAATAAATTTCACGATTGGTCGAAAACCCCTTTCATTAATTACAGGAATCTCTATTTTTGGACTGTGATGGAAGCCAAATTGATCAGCAGTCTCCAAAATCCTTTGGTAAAAAGAACACTGCTCCTTAAAGAAAAAGCCAGGGAACGGAAGAAAACCGGCCGTTTTGTTGTGGAAGGCAGGCGCGAGATGGAACTGGCCCAAAAAGGAGGCTATGTTTTGGAAGTGGTATTTTTTTGCACTGAAGTCCTTGCTGATACGAATATCGATGCCTTTTTAGGGAACCCTCAAACCGAATTGGTCCAACTTACCCAACAGGTTTATGAAAAACTGGCCTATCGGGAAACCACGGAAGGTATCCTGGCCATTGCGAAAAGTAAGTCCCATGCCTTGGATGGGATTCAATTCAAGAGCAAATCCCCCTTGATTCTTGTGGCCGAAGCCCCCGAAAAACCGGGCAACGTGGGAGCCTTGTTGCGAACCGCGGATGCAGCTGCCTTGGATGCTGTGCTCATCGCCAATCCAAAATCTGACCTGTATAACCCCAATATTATCCGTTCCAGTGTGGGCTGTGTCTTTACCAATACGATAGGAATGGGTACCACCGAAGAAATCATTCACTTTCTTAAAGCAAATAACGTAACCATCCATTGCGCGGCCCTATCGGCCTCCAAAAACTATGTGGAATGCGATTTTAAACCCGCTACGGCAATTGTTGTGGGCACCGAGGCTACAGGTCTAACAAAAGATTGGCTGCAAAACTCCGACCAAAATGTGATCATTCCCATGCAGGGTGAAATAGACTCCATGAATGTTTCCGTATCGGCAGCAATACTTATATTTGAAGCCAAGCGGCAACGTGGATTTTAAGCTATGGAGAAAAATCTACTCTTTTATGTGATCCTTGCGATTTTGGTCATCCAGTATTTGGTGCATTTGTTGCTGGAATATTTGAACGCCAAACGATTCAAATCCAAAGTACCCCCAGAGCTTTCCGATGTTTTTGACGAAGCGGAATATCAAAAATCCCAAGAATACAAAAAGGCCAATTACCGTTTTGGTTTGCTTTCCGATGGATTTTCCCTTGTCATCACCTTGGGCTTTTTATGGTTTGGAGGATTTGAATGGGTAGACCAGTTGACACGCTCCTTCACAGAGAACCCCATTCCCATGGCATTGCTATTTTTTGGGTTCATCATGATGGGAAGCGCAATCATAGGGCTGCCATTCTCATACTACAAAACCTTTGTGATTGAAGAAACCTACGGTTTTAACAAGACCACAAAAAAACTGTTCTTTTTGGACAAGCTCAAAGGAGCTATCCTTACCATTCTTTTTGGCGGTGGAATACTTTCATTGTTCATGCTCTTTTACCAATGGACCGGTCCAAATTTTTGGCTCTATGCATGGTTGCTCATTGGAACGATCATTCTTTTCATCAACCTGTTCTACAGCCGACTGATCGTACCCTTGTTCAACAAACAGACTCCTCTGGATGATGGTAGCCTAAAGAACGCCATTGAAAATTATGCCCAAAAAGTGGGATTCGAACTCAAGAATATCTTTGTGATCGATGGGTCCAAACGATCTACCAAGGCCAACGCCTATTTTTCTGGATTGGGCAAGGAAAAACGCATTACACTTTTTGACACATTGATCAATGACCTCGATGAAGAGGAAATCGTGGCTGTATTGGCCCATGAAGTAGGTCACTACAAAAGAAAGCATATCATATTCAACCTTTTGGCCTCCTTGGGTACCATGGGCCTTACCCTATACATCCTGTCGGTATTCATCAACCATCCAGAGATTTCAAGGGCCATTGGGGTTTCCATTCCGAGTTTTCATGCAGGGCTTATTGGGTTTGCCTTATTGTACAGCCCCATTTCGGAAATCACGGGACTTGCCATGAACTATCTGTCACGAAAATTTGAATTCCAAGCGGATGACTATGCCAAAACGACCTTTGCGGCCACTCCACTGGTCACCTCATTAAAAAAGCTTTCCAAGAACAGTTTGAGCAATCTCACCCCGCATCCCGCATACGTTTTTGTGCACTATTCCCATCCCCCATTGGTCGAACGCATCAGGAACTTAAAGGCATAGTTTTTGTTGTTTAGCTGTAAAGATTGTGCTAACTTTAATATACTATGACGGAGGCAGCCATTGAAAAAGAAAACAAAGAGATTGCCAAGCAGTATAAAGAATTGCTTCGCATTAGCTATCAGACCTTGTCCGATGAGGACAAAAAACTGATACGCTCCGCCTTTGATGTGGCCGTGGACGCCCATAAGGAACAACGTAGAAAATCTGGCGAGGCCTATATTTTCCACCCCATAGCGGTGGCCAAGATTGTGGCTTCCAAAATTGGTCTGGATGCCGTTTCCATTGCCTCTGCCCTACTCCATGATGTGGTTGAGGACACTCCCTACACCTTGGCCGATATTGAGCGCATGTTCGGCGAAACCGTGGCCCGTATTGTGGACGGACTCACCAAGATAGCCCACCTTAAAAAGGATATGGACATCAGTCAGCAAGCGGAGAATTTCCGAAAAATGCTGTTGACCCTGCATGACGATGTCCGGGTAATCATCATCAAAATTGCCGATCGCTACCACAACATGCTCACCATGGATTCCATGCCCGAGCACAAGCAGGTAAAAATCGCTTCGGAAACCTTATACATTTATGCTCCGTTGGCCCACAGGATCGGTCTGTACAACATCAAGACCCACTTGGAGGATCTTGCCCTAAAATATACAGAACCCGAAGTCTACAAGGACATTCAGGCAAAAATCGTGGACTCTGAGGAGGACCAAATGGCCTATATCGAGGATTTCTCCAATGTAATCCGAAATTCATTGGACAAGGAAGGTCTCAATTATTACATCAAAGGGCGGATGAAATCCATTTTTTCCATCCGGAGAAAGATGAAGGCCCAAAATGTCTCCTTTGACGAGGTGTACGACAAATTTGCCATACGGATCATCTATAAATCCGATCGCAAGAATGAAAAATTTCTGGCCTGGAAAATCTATTCCATAGTCACGGATCACTTTACCCCCAACCCTGTTCGACTCAGGGACTGGATCACCTCCCCAAAATCAACGGGATACGAGGCATTGCACATCACCGTCATGGGTCCAAAAGGCAGATGGGTAGAGGTACAGATACGCAGTGAGCGGATGCACGAAATAGCCGAAAAAGGCTATGCCGCACACTTTAAATACAAACACGGGGACCAAAAGGAACAAGGTATTGAAGGATGGCTCAACCGTTTGCAGGAAGCCTTGGAAAGTGCCAATGGCAATGCCGTGGACTTTGTGGAAGAGTTTAAACTCAACCTATATTCCAAGGAAATTTTTGTCTTTACCCCCAAAGGAGATCTAAAATCCATGCCTAAAGGGGCCACTGCCTTGGACTTTGCCTTCCATATCCATACTGAAATTGGTATGAAAACCCGTGGGGCCCGAGTAAATGGAAAGCTGGTACCCCTAGGCACCCAACTCAAGAGTGGCGATCAAGTGGAGATCATCACCTCGGAAAGTGCCAAACCCTCACAGACTTGGTTGGACTACACCCAAACGGCAAGGGCTCGTTCCAAGATCAAATCCTCATTAAGTGAAGAAAAGAAAGCTGTTGCTGCCGAGGGAAAGGAAATCCTGCGCAGAAAGTTAAAGTCACAAAAAATAACCTTGAATGAGGATGCCATCAACAAGTTGGTCACCTATTTTAAGTTAAAGACCAGTCTGGACCTTTTCTACCGAGTGGGCATTGGAGTCATAGACAATGATAAATTGAAGGATTTTGCCTCATCCTATCATAACGCCTTCCTGAATTTCTTTAAAAATAAAATCCGAAGGAGTCCTGCCCCAAAGGATGTTGACAAGGATGAAATCACCACCAAATATGACATGCTCGTATTTGGAAAGGAAGAGGAAAAGCTGAACTACAAACTGTCCCAATGCTGCAATCCCATTCCGGGTGACGATGTTTTTGGTTTTGTAAGCGTAAACGATGGGATCAAGGTGCACAAGAAAAATTGCCCCAACGCCATTTCATTGCAATCCAACTACGCTTACCGGATCATGACCGCCAAGTGGATAGATTCCACGCAAGAAGAGTTTTCGGTGGATATTAAATTGGCCGGTATAGATAACTTAGGATTGGTAAACGATATTACCCGGATCATTTCGGACAATATGCATGTGAACATGCGCAACCTTAACTTTAATGCAGATGGAGGCACGTTTACCGGAAAGATCACCTTGGTGGTAAAAAACAACAACATCCTGAAAAAGTTAATGGACAATCTAAAGCGGGTCGAGGGAATAGATAAAGTGACCAGAATTTAATTTTTAGCTGTACCTTTGTGCATTAGCATAGGTAGAGAAAGCCATGGGGAACAACAAAAATCAGGAAATCGTAAAAAATGTGTTCACTGCCTTCCTTGAGGAAAAAGGACACCGCAAAACACCGGAACGCTACGCTATCCTACAGGAAATCTATGAGAGTGATGACCACTTTGACGTGGAGTCCCTCTATATTAAGATGAAAACCAAAAACTACCGGGTAAGCCGGGCCACACTCTACAATACCATAGAATTGCTGATGGAATGCAAACTGGTACGCAAGCACCAATTTGGAAAAAGTCAGGCGCAATACGAGAAATCCTATTTTGATCGCCAGCACGACCATGTGATCTTGACCGATACTGGTGAGGTGGTTGAATTCTGCGACCCTCGCATTCAATCCATCAAGAAAACCATTGAAGAGGTTTTTGATATCAAGATCAGCAATCACTCATTATATTTCTACGGCACCCGAAACAAAGAAAAGAACCTAACTGAATAACCGACACATTTCATGGTAGATTTATTGCTTGGACTCCAATGGGGAGACGAAGGAAAAGGAAAAATTGTTGATGTACTGACCAAGGAATACGATATCATAGCCCGTTTTCAAGGTGGTCCAAACGCTGGCCACACCTTGGAGTTCGATGGCATTAAACACGTATTGCATACCATCCCTTCCGGGATTTTTCACAAAAATGCCATCAATGTTGTGGGCAATGGAGTGGTCATAGACCCCGTGATATTTAAAAAGGAACTGGAGAATCTGGATCAATTCAACATTGATATTGTATCCAAGCTATTGATATCCAGAAAAGCACACCTAATCCTGCCTACCCACCGTTTATTGGATGCCGCTTCCGAAGCCTCCAAGGGAAAGGCCAAAATAGGGTCTACCTTAAAGGGTATTGGCCCTACGTATATGGACAAGACCGGACGTAATGGAATGCGCGTGGGTGATTTGGAGTTTGAGGATTGGAAAACCAAATACCGTGCCTTGGCTGACAAACATGAGGCCATGATCAACTTCTACAACGTGGAAATAGAGTACAATTTGGCTGAATTGGAAGCCGAATTCTGTGAAGGTGTGGAAAGGTTGAAAACGTTGACTTTCATAGATAGCGAGGAATATATCTTCAAGGCCCAGGCCGAAGGCAAAAAAATATTGGCGGAAGGTGCCCAAGGGTCTCTTTTAGACATTGATTTTGGCACCTACCCCTATGTAACCTCATCCAATACCACGGCAGCAGGAGCCTGTACAGGTTTAGGCGTGGCCCCAAATAAAATTGATAGGGTACTGGGTATTTTCAAGGCCTATACCACACGTGTGGGCAGTGGACCTTTCCCCACAGAGCTTTTTGATGCCGATGGCGAGACCATGGGTCGAGTGGGCAATGAATTTGGCGCCACCACAGGAAGACCAAGACGTTGTGGTTGGCTGGATTTGGTGGCATTGAAATACGCCGTTCAAATCAATGGGGTAACCGAATTGATGATGATGAAAGCTGACGTACTCAGCATCTTCGACACGATCAAAGTATGTACACATTACGAATACCAAGGTGAGACCATCGATTACCTACCGTATGACATCGAAGACAAATCGCTGACTCCAGTATACAAGGAGATTCAAGGTTGGAAGGACATCGACTTGACTGGATTGAGTTCTGTTGAGGAGATTCCTCAAGCACTAAATGATTACATCGATTTTCTTGAAAAAGAATTGGAAACACCGATCACAATTGTAAGTGTTGGACCAAACAGGAACCAAACCATCCTTAGAGACAAGGTTTTGGCCTAAACAATAAACAAGGATAATCAACGTATTTGTGCAGTGGCACAAAAGACTTTAAATAGAATCAAAACCACATTGACAATGCTCTTTGTGGTTTTGTCGTTTCTGGGCTATGGTCAAGATCCAATCCAGAAGACGAACAGGATTCAAATTGTGAATTCCGATCGTCTGGTAAAGCGCAAAAATAGCACAGCGCAGAAGTTCATTGGGAATGTGGAATTAAAACATCAAGAAGTGACGATGTTTTGTGACAGCGCTGATTTATTCCTAGACTCAAACAGTCTGCACGCATATGGCAATGTTCGAATCTTACAGGGAGATTCCCTTTCTCTTGTGGGAGACACACTATTCTACAAGGGGAACAACAAAGAGGCTACCATGTTGGGTAATGTGCAAATGCAAGATCGAGACCTTACATTGGTGACCACCTCTATGAAATACAACCTTGCGGATTCGGTTGGAAGTTATTCGAAAGGGGCGACCATTACGAGTAAAAAAAATGAAAATGTACTCACGAGTAAGGTCGGCTTGTACTACTCCAATGCAC
>ENA-OWNT01000381-OWNT01000381.1-seawater-metagenome-genome-assembly--contig:-NODE-381-length-109489-cov-6.249232_pt1 | contig 109489 bp, 112 predicted proteins | sample MGYA00238136_ERZ651165 | MGnify/ENA primary metagenome ERZ651165 (study PRJEB26861, sample SAMN08777766) | seawater metagenome | isolation source: coastal seawater | place: USA: Florida | collected...
TTATCGCAATTATTCCCCGGGTGATGACCTGCGAAAATTGGATTGGAATGTGTATGCGCGTCTGGAAAAGCCCTATATCAAATTGCTGGAAGATGAAGAAGATTTAGCTGTGCATCTGCTGCTGGATGTGAGTGCCAGCATGAATTGGCCCAACGATGACGATAGCGAAGGTGGCAATCCGGCGCATAATAAATTGCTCTTCGCGAAACGGTTGTTTGCAGGGCTGGCGTATATGTCATTGAAATCAGGCGACCGATTAATGCTCTCAGCAATGAATGACAGAGGTAATAATCAATTTGGTCCCTCGCGTGGACGCTCTCAGATTGTGCCGATGTTGCGGTATGCTCATAACCTTGAAGCAGAAGGTGTCACTGACCTCAATCAAACCCTGCGAAATTATGCCCTCCGTGAAAAACGTACCGGACTGGTCATCATCATTACAGATATGTTCTCGCCAAATGGTTATGTCGATGGACTGAATATGCTACTCGGCAAAGGACATGAAGTTGCAATCATTCACCTGTTATCACCGGATGAAGTTACACCTCCCCTCGCAGGTGATTTGAGTCTGATTGACATCGAAACGGGGATTACACAGGAAGTCACTGTTGATGCCAATATGCGGGCGATTTATCAGCAACGTTTGATTGGCTGGCTGGATAGCATTCGCAATGATTGTGCCCGGAAAGGCATTCACTATTTGATGGTTGAGACAGACATCCCATTCGAAAAAGTGATTCTATTCGAGTTACGGAAATTGGGCATCGTCCGGTAACACCTATTATTTGAATTATCATCTGCTTTTCCTTCTAAAAATAGTCTTGCAAGCAATCGACCATCTCAGAAACGATTGGCAATACTGTATTTGTTCCTTTCAGCTTTCCACCTTCTTCGCTAACATTTAACATGAATCTGATAGCAATCAGTGTTATTGTGGTAGACAAAAATACTCAGGGAGACACCGTTCATGATTGATGCAAAAACAGGTCAGATTGCCCTCACCGATGATGATATTATCACAGCAAAGATGAGCAAAGATTCGTTTGCCGCACAATTCCCGGAAGCCAGTGTCGATTGGGAGCATAATACCCGTTCCGCGTATAAAGTCAGTCGCCATTATGAGAGTGGATGGGAAGCGCATCTCACACTGCATTTCACCGATGATACCCTCTTAGACGTTCTCATGCGTTTCTCCGACGGTAGTGAGTCAGGGGATGACGATTACGAAAAACTGGTTAATATGCACCTCGACCTGCTCAAAGAATGGCTGGGTGAAGAACCACCTTATCACTATGACTGGGGCGGTGTACAATTATTAAAAGATAGTCCGTATAGTAATCAGTTTATATCGGTTCAATATACGTAACATAATAGCATTCTAAAATAAGAGACATCCATGTAAGGGCGCAACATGTTGCGCCCCTACTCGATATATTTAGCATAAAACACAGGACATTATCATCATGAAACAGGTCTTATTCTGCCTGGCACTGGTATTTCTTGTGTCGGGTTGCAATCTCGGTACATCTGATGCGACACCTCTACCAACACCGGATATTCCAACAATTGAGATTCTATCACCGGCAAATAATCAACAGGCGTATGAAGGTGTAGAATTCGATTTTGATATTGTTGCGCGGGACAATAATCCGGGCATTGCACGGGTTGAATTGTATATTGATGATACGCTGATTAACTCTTCGACCCCTGTGGATGATGAGTCCGTGCCTGTATTCCGTACCGTGATGAACTGGCGGGCTGCGGGTGTCGGGCGGCATATCATCGAGGTCATTGCCTATCGCCCCGATGGTCAGCAGAGTGATCCGGCACGTCTCAATATTGAGGTGCTTCCGCGTGATGAATAAATCCGCAGCAGCAAAAAACTGGTTGAAATCACCCGGACACGATGCACCGTGCCCCTACATTATTCTTCTAGTAATTGTGTTCATTTTGACAGGGTGCGGGACTGATACGCCTGATTCAGTTATCGGAACGCCTGTTATCCCCGAAAACGAACTCCCGCAATCGGATTGGGGAACGGTTGAATTGATTGCCCGTTCAGAGCATCTATCCGCCCCGATTTTCACAGACACCCGCAACGGTACTATTTATGTCTGGACGGGTTCAGAAGATGGAGAAGCACGGCATTTCTCGCAGGGGACAAACGGCAGTAATCAGATTGTTGCCCTATCAGCTAATTTTCCGATACAGCAACAACTCTTTCCAATAGACAATGGCGCTCTGATGTTATGGTTAGATCGCACTGAAACATCTCAGGATTTGCGTTTGCAGGCAGGCACACTCAATGAAGGCGGTATCGCAATGGTCGGGTCGGTCTCTGTCTCTGACCAGCGTACCCGTCATTACGATGCAATTGCGATAGATGATGAGCAAATTCGGATTGTGTGGAGTGGTGGATTAGGGGAAGTCACAAATCTCTATTTGCATCATATTGATCATGCTGCACGTCCGATCAGTGGTGGCACAGTTCGTATTGATGCTGATTATCCGGCGATGATTCGAGATAATGACGGAATTGTACATCTCTTCTGGTTGGAAAATAACGGACGCGATGCCTATCATGCCCGATTTGATGACTCTGCCCCGCCTGTTTTGATTGATATTCAACGGGTTGCTTCCAGTACTATTGCCGGAACAGATGAAATTTCGGATTTTAGCGCTGCATTCGATGGGACACATGTCTATCTCTTCTGGAATATCCGCCGCACAGATGATAGTCGTGTTGTTCTCATGAGCAGTGGACAATTGAGCGATGACCGATTCAGTACGCCGGAAATAATTCAGACAGAAACAGGTGAGACCATTCAGTGGCTGAGTCCGGTGCGTGATAGTCAAAATCCGCTTCCTGTAGTAGCGAATCAGGGAGACAATTTGCTATTGCTATGGATGCAGGATGGGGTATTGCACGACTCAGAGTGGATTGTCGGGAGTGGCACATTGATTGGCTTACCCTATATCGCGACAACAAACACCGGAGTACGGGTTAGCTGGTCACAGATAACGGACAATGGTTACGCCAATCTTTTCACTGTTATCCGACCATAATCATACAAGGCATAAAAAAAGAGAGCCGGAGCTCCCTTTTATCAGGCAATTACGCGGTGTTCCCTGTCGATAATGATACGGAGAGCATCCTCGCGTGAGTCTGTGTTGTAGATATGTTTTACTGCGGGTAATCCTGTGCGCTTTGCCATCAAGACAAAGGCTTTAATCACGGCATTGGCATTCACATAGACGACAACACCCTGATTGGTCGGTAGTATGCGATTCGCGAAATGAAACCCGGCAAGTAAATCGCGGGGAGTTGCTGTACTTTCAGCAAATTCATAAATCACATGCACCGGATGAGGCACCTGGCGCATCATAGTCGCACTATTATCCAATACCGACATAAAATCTGACACATCCCAATTACCGATAAAACGCGCTCTTATCATCCGTTGTGAATCGCCATACCAACTAATACTGATAGGCATTAAAGCCTCCTGATACATTACATTATGTTACAAATTTTAGCATAAAACTTGTCGTTTAGTAATAAACATCGTGTAAAATAATTATCCATCATTCACAATGAATTCACTATTTTGACGCCTGTCCCTATATGTATAATTACGCAAAAATGTAAAAATTGGGTCTATTAAAGAAATTTTTTAACGAGATTTTTCTAAGTCAAGTCCATAATAGACCATAACAGTCCGGTAGTAAGTCCACACAGGAAAGTAGCCTCCATGCGCTTTAAGACAATGCAAGATGCAATTGACTTCATGATGTATACCCGCCGCACCCGTATTAGCAAACGCGGTCTGGATGAAAACACGCGGGACATCAATCACACCCGTAAATTACTGATAAAAACCGGGCTGCCCAAAAATAAACAGCGCCAGTATTGCGTCATCACCGGGAGCAAAGGCAAAGGTAGTACCGCCGCCATCACCGCAAAATTACTAGAATCTCTCGGACACAAAACCGGGTTGATTACCAGTCCACATTTACGGTTCTGGAATGAGCGCATCCGTATCAATGGCAAAGCGATTCCCGATGACGATTTCATCCGTATCATGGATAGGCTTGCTCCTGCAATTGAAGAGCACATCACAACATTGACCGATACACAATACATCAGTCCACAGGGCATTTTGCTGATGGTTGCGCTGCAATGGTGGGATGAGCAGGATGTTAGCGCCGCAGTTGTTGAAGTCGGGCGTGGCGGACGTTTTGATGATATGTCGCTTGTTCCCAATAAGGTCTCTCTTTTCACCCCTATTTTCACCGAACATGCACAATATCTGGGGAATTCACTGGAGCGGATCGCCTGGCATAAAGCTGGCATCATGAAACAGGGAGGTTATGCTTATAGTGTCGCTCAAGACCCGGATGTGATGGATGTTCTCACGAAAGAAGCCGATGCCACCGATACTGAATTTTTCTGGTTCTCGAATATTGATATGGGCGAGTATATCCACGATACAGAAAATGGTATTCGCTTCAAATTACAGCGCTATGGCGAAATTGACCTGCCCTTTTATGCCCGGTATCAGATTCAGAATGCGACCCTGGCGGTACAGGCGGCTGGCAACATGCACTCCCGTTTACAGGGGATTTCACACAGTTCACCGGAATATGTAGAGCGGATTCGCAAAGGCTTAGAATCGGTCGTCTGGCACGGTCGTTTACAAAAGTTACAGGATAAACCTGCTGTTTATGTTGATGGCGCGATTAATGTGCATTCAGCTAAAGATTTTCTGGACAGCATCGGTAGTCGCCTGACCCATCCGATTGTGACAATCATGGGTGTGCCTGAAGACCGTGATGTGGAAGGCGTGTATAAAATTTACGCAGAAGCCAGCGATTCGCTCATCATCACCGAGAATAACATTCATCCCTATATACATTTCCCGGAAAAAGATGTCTCTTTAGGGATTGCAAGCAAATATCACGGAGATGTCTCACACAGGAAAATATTGCCTGATGCTGTCGAACTAGCGTATGAAAAAGCTGGCGATAGTGGCACGATTTTATTAGGGGTCGCGCAGCCACTTGTCGGGGAAGCGATGATGATATGGGATGTTGATACCTTACAAATTTAAAAGAGAGGGACGAGCCCTCTCATAAAAATCGATTGTTAGTGAAGATAATACTTATTTTTCGGATTCAACACCGGAAAATTCTGCGGTTTCACCTGCCATTGCCGCGATGCCAGCAGAGACGGATTTCAGGTCTGTGTGGATATATACGGGAACAACTGCGGTCTGAACCAGATAATGGACACTATCCAGGTGAACTTGATTGCTCGCATACCAGAGGATAAGGGTACGCTTTGAATACCATTTTTCGTATATTTTCGCGATGATGCGAACGAATAATTCGAGCGGGATACGCTGATCATAGCGAACCTTCGAAGTATCCATCACAACATGAATGACCTCATTCTCCGAACGACGACTAATCTTATCATTCATCGCTTGATATATGCGTGAGGGTTCGCCATCAATCACCGGTGCATGGATGGTTGCCACAATTTCTTTATATTCGGGCATCGTTTGTACTAAGAAAGGCATGATCGTATCAATTCTCACACTGAATGTTTAGTCATCTTACTGTCTATATTACAACAATTGTACATGAATATTTACAAAATACTGATAGATTCCGGTTTGTATTTGCCTACTTTTTGTTAGTTTTTTGATATTCGATCATTTTGGTAAAAATTTCTTGCATCATCCGAGCCTCTTCCAGACTGAAAAAGGAAGCAAATTGCGTCACAATGCTATCGCGATAGATTTCCCAGGCATGATGAAGCGCGGTCTGCCCTTTCTCCGTTATGATGGCGTAAAAACCGCGTCTATCATCCGGGTCAATTTCGCGTGTCAGTAAATCTGCTTTCTCCAATTTATCAACGAGGCGCGTCAAACCACTCCGTGACAGTACCACTTTGTCTGCAAGCTCAGCCATCCGCAAGCGCTTGTCCGGTGCTTCATCCAATTCAATTAAAACATCATACCAGTTGAGGGGAATCTGCCCTGCTGCCTGTAAATCTGTATCAATTTTGTTAATCAGCCTTGAATGTGCTGTGATGAATAAGCGCCAGACATCAAGATGTGTTTTCGATAATTTGCTCATGAAACCCGCCATTTTTCTGTATTTGAGTACACATAACAAAATTATAACCACAAAATAGTTGCACATGCAACTACTTATATGATATACATTTAATTGCGCGCGCAACTATTGCAAATACAACTAGAAGGTATCTAATGAAACATCCAATTATCAATTTAGCAGATGTCCCGGAAAGTGGTAGTACAGTCGTTGAATTTTTCGGGCGGGAAGTTCATGTTTTCAAGCAGAACGGGAAAGTGCGTGCTGTCGCGAATACTTGCCTCCATTTCGGGGGTCCTCTGGATTTTGATAGCGAAAGTTGTCAATTTACCTGTCAGTGGCATCAGGCAGTCTATGACGCGGAGTCCGGCAAACCTGTTGCGGGTCCTGCCCCGTCCGCATCGCGGTTAATGTATCTTTCTACGATTGAGGAAAATGGTCAACTGACATACGTCTGGGGCGAATAAACCTGATAGCAGGTGGTACATGTTTGTACCGCCCTGCTACTGTTATTTCTGTAGAACCGATCAATCAGGGATTCAGGAAGCTCCAGGTGTCATCTTCATAGAATTGTTCAGTTGCGCCCAGTAATCGCTCGATGGCTTCAATCACTTCTCTGTATTCTGTATAAACATGCACAGGCAGCTTGATTGTGCGGGTCAGAGAGCGGAGTACAGGCAATAATGAGAGTTCGACAACAATCCATAACTTCAAATCGGTTTTCAAGTGCCATTTATCATAAACTTGTGATAGCACACTCATAAATTGTGAGACAGGAAATTTTTCGGAAAACGAAATTGTGCTCAGATCAAGAACGATATGCAAGGATTGGTTGTCCTTGAGATGGCGTTTTTTTTCATAGAGGCTCATCAATAGCCGGATTGCATCATCGCCATCCGACGGTAATAGTATTTTTATCCACCAGACAGGCTTTTTGTCCAGTGTTTCGATCACATATGCCATTACATATCCTTTACCCGGTTCGTGCTTGCTTAAGAATCTGAGAACACAATATTTGCCTACCAACGCCATGTTAAAGCCGTCCCCTTCTGATTAAACCGTAATAACGATATAAATGTTACAATTTGTTATACGTCATTGCCGGAGAGTGATTTAATATTGCTAAGCACACTTTCAAGAAACAGCTATTCTGCTAAGATTAAGCAACTTAAATGCAAGCACAATTGATGAGACATCTATGTTCAGGGTTTTCCTTTCAACTGTTATCGGTGTTATTGCAGGTATTCTGCTCGGGGTGGGTCTGGGATGGTACTTCCCCGCCGAATACCGGGATAGTGAATTATCCGAATTAGCGACCGTTCATCAGGATAATTACACGGTGATGATTGCCGCCGGATATGTCAGGGATGGTGATATTCAAGGTGCGCTCGGACGCCTGCAATTACTGGATGTCGAGAATGTGCCGCTCTATGTTCAGGATATGACAGAACGCTACATCACAAATTCACGTGACCTTGATGATATTCAATTGCTGGTTGCCCTATCGGACGGGTTCGGTCGTCTGACACCTGTGATGCAACCGTATTGCCAGCTTTGCCGGGGAGACAGTTAATTATGTCGAAATCAAGCCCTCCACCTACCACATTACCGGAACAGGAAGCTGTCTACCGCAATAGTCGTTATCAGCGCAAACGTAGTCCAATTTCGATGTTTGCCCTCTTCATTGGATTGCTCATCGGCGCTGCAATTGGCTGGTATTACGCTTTTTTCATTAACCCGACACAGGAATTGAGTACCCATCCCTCGCAATTGCGTTATGAAGAAAAAGAGCATTATGTCGTGGCGATTATGCTTGCCTATGGTTATGACAGTAATTTAGCGCTTGCTGTCGAACGCTTATTGACACTCGATTTTGATAATGACCCGGTTCAAGAAGTGGCAACAATTGCCTGTAACTTAGCCAGTACCGGGTATGTTGATGGGACATCCGGTGTTCGAGCCGTGCGTGCGATGCGAACCTTCTATCAATTACAGGGACGTGCGGGTTGTGCGGATACGATCATCCCTGACCCTGAAACCGTGCCTCTAGAAGTTGCAATCACCGTGCCAACGCCAACACCGACGCTGCCGCCTCCTCCGACGAAAACACCGTCGGGGCTTCCCGTAACAGAGACGCCTTCCGGTGTGGTGGTTGTTCCGACCAATCCGCCGCAACGCACGTATAATGGCTTCATTCAGGGAACATTCTGTGATGCAGAACTCTCCGGCGTGATTGAAGTATATGTGTATGTTAGTCCGGGCGGCGATGAAGCGCCCGGTGAGCCTGTGCGTGTTCTCTGGGAAGATGGTCAAAGCAACTTTGTGACCGGACTCAAACCTGAACGTGGTGATGGTTATGCCGATTTCCAGATGCAAGATGGCGTGAGTTATATTGTCTCGATGCCTGGCTTGAGTGACCCGATTCAAAATCCACTGGTTGCTGATTCCTGCTTCCTTGATAATGGCGGCACAGCGACCACATCATACAGAGTGGTTTTTCTTCGGAATTAGCGAACACGTTTGGCAGGCGTTAGACGACATCAGACAACATGAACTTGTATCCGAAAAATTTGACGCAAAGGCGCAAAGACGCAGAGCAACATTTCAAAAATCTGCTGGAGTCGCTCAGAGCCAGGCTTCTCAAAGCTAAAACCGGATCGTTTTTGAAAACAGTCTTCGTGCCTTCTTCTCTTCGTGGTAAAAATCCGTACCGGGTATAAGTTAGTGTCACACGCCAAAGCCTACATTTTACGCGATAGTCATCGGGACAGTTTCCGGTGATTTTTGTTTGAGGTTCGCTTTGAGTTGTTTGGCAGCCATTGCGTAACCTCCGGCATCGGCATCCAGAAAATGTACCTGTCGTCCGAAACGGTCAAAGACAATGCAGGTCATCAAGCTATGGTCGGCGGTGTGAATGCCGTAGCTCAAATCACCGATAGACTGATAAATATCGAGAAATTCGATTAATTTTGCGCGTTGTTCGTGTGTACCACTAATTGTCATCCGCAACATATCATCAAATTTTTCGTGGTCAGTCGAATTACGAACGACATTCTTATATTTGTCCCAGATTTTATCGACATATTTCCAGAGGAAATAGCCACCGATAGCCAGGAACATTAACTTGAGCATATCTATTAAAGTGACTTTTTCCTGCTTCCAGCCAAGCTCATTTTTGTACTGAGCCGGAGTCGTTGAAACACGCATTTTCTCAAATTCAATCGGATGGCGGGAGTCGAAATCGCCGTAGATGTCCGTAATCGAATCAATCACATGCTCATAGATGCGATGATTGCGGTCTGTATCCGGTGTCGTGGCTTTGACCAGTAAACTGAGTACTTCCCCTCTCGCTGCCGGGTGCTTGCTCCAGCGACATTCAAATCCTGAGAAATCGGCTTCACCTGCAAAATCGTCCCCGATTAAGTATTTTTCGGCATGTTGCGGGGTTTTGATAAGGGCGTCGGCGTAGTCTAAGCCGCCTCCGGTAAACACAGGTTGCTGAAAATTCTCGCTGATATTGACCTTACCCACTTTGAGCAGGTAGCCATCGCGCAGTACGTGTCTGACAGGGACAATTCCGGCACGGACTTCTAAATCAAAGTTTTCGCGTCCGAGGCGTTTGACGGCTGCCAGCGCGTGATAGACTTCGTTGGAGACAGTTGGTGGAAAGACAATTGATGCGCCATCCCCACCAAACATGAAGGGCACATCGGTATCGGGGATGCTGTTCAATACCGCCGTGATGGTGACTGCTGCCATAGTATTGACAGCTTTGTAACGCCCTGCTTCAATCGCTTTTGTGGAATTTCGCACATCGGTGATCGCAATCAGCCAATCTTCCGGCACATCCTGATATTGCTTGATGTCGGTAATTTGCTTGAGGTTGTTCATGGATGGCATTTCATGGAAAAAGGTATTTTGACTCACGGCGCGACTACTCTCACTATTCAATGGCTTCATCTTATAATACGCACAGAATATAGGATTAAGATGAATTACGAACCATACTCATACTTTGTTAACGCAATTGTCGTGTGTTTGTGGCAGTGGGTGAGTGTTTTTCTGCCAGTATGCCGGACACCCTCTCCCATCAAGGGCGAGGGACTTTAATGTTCGCAATACAGTGTCATGACCTTCGCCAATCATCAGCCTTATCCTTATTCGGTGCATTTCACCGCTAGATGCTCAAGCATCCAGCAACAAAAATTCGGCGACTAAAGTCGGCTCTAAAAGCGTTGATTCCTTTTGTTGGTAGGCATCGGGTGTGATGTAGCTTACCCTTACAGATATTGCTCAAGGATAATAAATTCCCTTTTTTCTTATATAGCAGTTTCAGATTATAAGGGGACAACATTTACTAAATTTTCCAGGGCGAGGCAACGCCTAGCCCCTACAGTTTGTCTACCTGTGAATTGACTTTGCTATAGATTAGCACAGGAGGCAGATTTGATGTTGTGCATATGATCGTTCATATCAACGTTGATATGCCCGGAGTGACAGTGCGTGCAAATATGTTGTGGCAGATAGTGGCAGAGGGCTATTTTTCATGTCATTCGTGCCGGTAGCGGTGGCAGTCGGTTGGCAGAGCGGGGTTTTTCGTGGCAGAGTGCCAGAATAAAATTTTTGACACAAAGTCTCAAAGGCACAAAGAAACGCAAAGACTAAATGCCTTCAGATAAACCGTGAAGGCTACAAAAAAACCGACACAAGGTCAGCAACAGTAACATCTTATTTGGAATATTTTTCAATCATGAGGCGTGCGCCATCTTTCCATGCTCCAGTACGACCCTCTATATCCAGTACTTTATGACAATCCTTCAAGGCTTCTTCTATTCTATCCATTTCAATGAGACCTTTTGCTCTCATAAAATATAGAAACGAGCTATTATCCTCTACCTCAATGCTGTAGTTGTAATCCTTCATAGCCAATTCGTATTTGCCCATTTTCAGGTATATATCAGCACGGGCAATAAGGTAAGTAGTATTTTCCCCCTGAGTCAGTAAAACAGCAGCCGTATAATCTTCAAGAGCGGACTCATAATTACCTATTTCAAGATATGCTCTTCCTCTTGCTGAGAAGTGCCACTCCATGTAAGGCTCTATCTCCATGATGACCGTCATATCTTTAATGACTTCCTCAAAGCGCCCCATTTCACGAAGATAGTCAACTCTTCTTTCCAGATATTTAATGCTTTTATCAGGAGCTAACTCAATGGCTTTCGTTATGGTATGTACAGCTTCGTCATATTTCCCGAGTTGCCAGAAGCGGTAAGATTCATTGAGGTAGAATTCTGATTTCCCTTTGCTTTCGCTCATTCGATTGGCTCCAATTTCGGAGGCGGTGCATCACCTCCCTACGATTATAGGTACTGCTCGATGATGGATTTCATCTTGAGGGCGCGGTGCTGGAACGTATGCTCGTTGAGGAAGCGTTCGTAGGCGGCGGTTGCCATTTTTTCACGTTCGCTATCGTGTGAGAGCAGGTATTTGTAGCGGTCGATGGCTTCTTCTGCGGATTCCACGATGATAATTTCTTTTTCCGGCTCGAACCATAATTCCAGCCCGGAATAGGGATTCGCAACCATTGCCGAACGCATTGCCGCCAGTTCAAAGGGGCGCATGGACGATGAGCCGTAAACGCTGGCATGTGCGCCGCGTGTAATCACCAGATTGAGTTTGCTGCGGCAGACATATTCCCGCAATTTACTGAAACTCAGGTAAGGCAACTGCTCTACCCGCCCTAAATCCCCGAGATTTTTCCCACGCACAGCAAATTTCGCATCGGGCATTGCTTGAGAGGGTTCGATTAACATGGCATCGACCCACTCTGCACGGTATTCGCGTCCGTGTCCGAAGAAGAAGGCATCGTAATCTTTTTGCATAGTAATTGGCGCATAGAGTGCGGGGTCAGCACCGTACCAGACCGTATGAGCGGCTTTCGCGCCTAATTGCAATAAATATTCTTCTCCGCCGAGGCTGTTACTAATAAACGCTGTGTATTCGCTTGCATCAGCGCCTTGATAAATACGAAAACCCGATGCAAAGCCTTTCATGTTGGGGAGACTTGCTGGAACATCACCATCGTAATAGATGACGGGCTTATTGAATTTATCCTGAATGTATGTCGGGACACCTGCTAAATGATTGAGTGGCACTGTCAGGAAAATGACCGCATCAATATCGGGTTGTTTCGTCAGGATTTTATCGAGATGCCGTTGCCAGAGCGGTGCAATCAGGGTTTGTGCCATTGTGCGGGTGAGTTTATCCATACCCGATTCGGCATTGCTATCATCAGCAGAGGTTGTCTCCTCCATTTGAACCTGGTTCGAAGACATCACACGGCGCAGGGTATCGCGTGCTGATTTGAAGGCATCGCCGTATAATTTTGCTGGATTCGGTTCTGCACGCCACCAGAGCGATTCGATTGCGGGTCCCTGATACGGAGTTGCAACGACTTCCACGCCCACTTCGTAGAGGGCTTTCATCAATTGCCAGAATCCAGGTGTTGCACTGAATGGCTGTGTTAAATCTAAGGATGAGACAACAATCAGAAGTTTCATGAGTTTTCTTAGTGCCGGGTTGCGGGTAATGAGTGCCGAGTATAGAAGTAAATTGAACAGGCTTCAATAGCGTAGGGTATCCGCCCCTGTTGACTACTTCCCCCCTCATGCTATAATCGCGCCCTCAAGTATAGATGATTCAATCCGATTTTTAACGGAGAACGTAATGCAGAAACGCAAGCTAACCATCGTGCTGGTGTTGATGATGGCACTGTGGATAACAATGACAACTCATGCCCAGGAAAATTTGCTCAATAATCCCGGGTTTAATCGCTCCGGGGACTATGTTGACCAGCGTCCATCGGGGTCGGCTTATCCGTTTGCGATTGCACCGGGATGGAGTGGCTGGCAAACTCTTTCCCCGAGTACCGCAAGCTGGATGAACATCGAACCGATTGCTTTCCCGCATACCGCAGAATTCAAGCGTGAAGGTGATGCCAGCCAGAATATTGGTCGTGGTGATGCGACTTTTACGGCAGCGGTCTATCAGACAGTTGGTGGTGTGGCAGAAGGCAATACCTATCGTTTTAATGTCTGGGTTTTCCATGATAGCGACTCCGGCAGTGGTTCTCAAACCCGCGTTGGTATCGGTAGCAATGTTGGTGGCAATCCCCTGGGTAGCCCGATTACATGGTCGCCCTGGATGACAGCGATTGATAGCTGGCAGGAAGTGACTGTTGAGGCAACGGTTCCGGCAGGTAGCATTACCGTCTTTATCTATTCGACACAGAGTTCACCTAATGCGGGCAATCAGAATTATTATGATGATGCCGAGCTCATTCTGGTGAGTGGTGAAGGTACGGTTGATGTAGGCGATGGTCAGGAAGGTGGCGAAGGTACAGTTGCGCCTCCACCTCCCCCGACATCAACACCCCGTACATTTGCACCTTTCGTCAATGCACAGCCAACGCAGGAAAGTGGACGGGTCGTACATACCGTTCAACCCGGCGATACACTGGCAGCGATTGCCGTTGCTTATGGTGTTCCATCAAGTGAAATCCTCGAACTGAATAATCTCACCCGCGACCAGGCACGTTTCCTGGCTGTGGGTCAACAACTGATTATCAGTGAAGGTAATCCTGATGCGGAAGTCGAAGTTGATGAGACGGAAGAGGTCGAAGAAACCGAAGACGCTGACGGTGATGGATTTGCATCACCTACGCCACAGGAAGAAGAGGATGAGGAAGAACCAACAGACATTCCGACTCCAACAGAAATTCCTACAGAAGAAGAAGTCGAAGAAACTGAAGAACCGACACCGGACTTTTCTCCAACGCCGACTGAAATTCCGGCAACTCCGACCAATGCACCGACTGCCCCTGTCGAACAGGGAGACGAAAGTGATCCACTCGAAATCGACACAGGCGTTTGTACCATCATGTTTGATGATCTCAATGCGAACAACATTCAAGATGCCGACGAAGAGCCGATGAGTGGTGGTCAAATCAGTGTTGAAGATAGTTCCGGCGAGATAGTTCAGGAATATGTCACCGATGGTAGTGAGCCATTCTGCTTTGAAGAATTAGACGCTGGCACGTATACTATGCGCGGGGTTGCACCCGATGGTTATGGGCTGAATATTCCGGTACGTGCGGTGAGTGTTCAGGCAGGACAGGTCTTCACCGTACCATTCGCAGCAGTCGAAGGGCTTGAAGTTGCGGTTGTTCCGACTGTTGATACCACTGCTGGCGATGATGACCCGGCAGAAATCATCGAAGAAGAGCCTGATCCGATTAGCAATATTCGCAATGTCGCAGGGATTATCGTGCTGGCAATTGCAGGTGCGGTACTGCTCGGCGGGATTGTGGTTGGCGTTATCATCGGGCGTAATTAGGATACAATCCAGACGGGATATTTTAGTCGCGGACGGCATCCATGCCGTCCCTACAATATTTCTCTTTATGAGAATGACTAATCACAAAATTGATTATGTGTAGGGACACGATGTATCGTGTCCGAAAAATTCATCCGATTCAGGCATAAGCTGTAATTAAGAAATGGGATTACATAGGAACAGGAGACATTCATGACCCGCAAGCTATTCATAACTGTGTTGTTGACTTTGCTACTGGTGAGTGTGGTGGCAGCACAATCCTCAAGCGGGCAATTGTGTATCCGCGCATTTGAAGACCGCAACGGCAATGGTGAACAGGATGCCAATGAGCCGCCGATTATCCGGGGTGTGGCTGCGACACTGGCAAATGCAACCGGAGTCATTATTGATACCGCATTGATGGAAACGTCTAGCAGTGCGTCCAGTGGTACACTCTGTTTTCAGCGTCTGGAAGCCGGTCAATATACGATCCGTGTAAGCAGTGCAGATTACGTTGCGACAACGGTCAGTGATTTTACAGCAGCAGTCAGTGATAGCGGGATTCCACAGGTTTTATCTTATGGCGGGCAATTCATTCCTGTCGAAATGCCTGTTGAAGAATCCGGTATATCAGAAGAAGAGCGCTTGCAAATCACCCTGGTTAAAGCTGTGATCGCAGGAATTGGCGCATTAGTTGTGATGGGTGCTATGGTCGTTATCGGGGCGATTATCTATTTCGCGGTCATACGGAATCGGCGACCTGCCCGTACAGGTGTTTATCAGCCTGTGCCAGGAACAGGACAATATCCGCGTGTGGGAACAGGGCAATATCAAGCTGTGCCAGGTACAGGACAATATCAAGCCGTACCGGGAACAGGGCAATATCCGGCAACGAATACCCCTCCGCGTGGTACACCTGCTGTCGCAGATGATACCGATATGCCGAATGTCGTCACGCAGGAAGATGCCTATAATATGTATTCCGATGACGAGGATGATACTAACAAACCCGCACAGCGCATTAATCCTGACCCCTATGGTGATGTGCCGGATGATAATTTCCAGTTCGATGATGAAGATTCCCCCTATCGTCCACCACATGAATAAGCAAAAACATTAACGCAGAGACACAGAAAATCAGAGGCGAATCTATGACAGGTTCGCCTTTTTATTTATGTTATTGTGGTGTTATTTTAGACATCTTTCGCACCTGTCATAATAGCAACACCATCCGACATACTATATTCATCGGGTTTTATGACTGCGGCGCGGCGACCGAGACGTTGAATATGGATACGGTCTGCTAATTCCCAGACGTGCGGCATGTTATGGCTGATGAGAATGACAGGCAAGCCTTTATCGCGAACCTTACGAATCAAATCCAGCACCATACCGGATTCTTTAACCCCCAGTGCTGCGGTGGGTTCATCCATGATAACCACATTTCTTGCGAAGGCGGCGCTACGGGCAACCGCTACACCCTGCCGTTGACCGCCGGAGAGTGTACTAACCGGTTGCGTCATCGATTGGATACGAAACTTAAGGTCTTGCATGTATCCTGTTGCCTCTTCCAGCATTTTTTTCTTATCAATCATACGGAATATGCTGCCAAAGATTCCAGGGCGCAAAATCTCACGACCAAGAAACAGGTTCTCGACAATGTTCATCGATGGTGAAACAGCAAGTGTCTGATAAACCGTTTCAATTCCATGATTGCGTGCATCGCTGGGACCCATGAAGCGAATCGGCTGACCGTTAAGCCGGATTGTCCCTTCGTCAGGTTGAATTGCACCGGATAGCGCTTTAATCAAGGTTGATTTACCTGCACCATTATCCCCGATAACAGCAAGAATTTCGCCTTCGTATAATTCAAAATCTGCTCCGTCAAGGGCTGTCACCTGACCATAACGCTTGACCAGTCCGCGTGCTTCAAGTACCGGAATTCCGTCCTGTGGTTTATCCTGCATTATCGAATCCTTTGTGAGAATTGATCAACAGCAACAGCAAGAATCACGAGCACACCTGTAATAAAACGTTGCCAGAGCGGGTCAACACCTGTAATTTGTAAGCCTGTGATGAAGACACCGACGATAAGCGCACCAACCAGTGATCCCAGGATGTTGCCACGTCCACCGAAGAGGCTCACACCACCGATCACAACAGCCGTGATGCTATCGAGATTTGCGGTTTGTCCGGCATTCGGGTCACCGGAGCCAATACGTCCGACGAGAATCCAACCTGCGATACCATAGAAAAAGCCTGAGAGTGTATAGACAATGATCAACATGCGGTTGACCGGGATACCCATCAGACGCGCAGCTTCGGGGTCATCCCCAACGGCGTAGAGATGGCGTCCAAAGTCTGTTTCTCGCAGAACCCACCACATCACGAAGTAAAGCACCAGCACAGCTATTGCCCCCACTGTAAAGGGCGTTGTGAACCAGCGATTATCTGATTCCGACAGTGCGGGGAAAAAATCATCCAGCGCGATGCGAATACCGAAGACTGTGTGTAGATCCGGTAAATTGTTGATGGTGGTGGTTGAGACAATGCGGGTCAATGCAAAAGCAATATTGAGCGTCCCCAGCGTCACAATGAAAGGCGGGATGTTCAATTGTGTGACAAGCAAGCCGTTCAGCAAGCCAAAGCCAGTGGTTACTGTGAATCCAATCAGGAGGGCAAGAGAAGGATCCATACCATATTCGACAGCCAGCGTCGTCATCACCACTGTGCCGAGTGCCATAACCAGCCCGTTCGAGAGATCAATCCCTGCTGTGAGGATGATCAGGGTTTGTCCGATTGCAAGCGCGGCAATCCAGCTTGTCTGCTGTAAAATGAGTGAAATCGTACCGGGGGCAATGATACGTTCATTCTGTGTATAAAAGTACGCTACAGCAATGATCAGCGCGATCAAGGGTCCAATTGCAGGTATATCGGAAATGCGCCGTGCAAGCTGTCGCCAGTCAAAGCCCTCTGGCTCAACATTTTTTGCTTTTTCTGTCATAACAATTCGTCCGTTTTGTAATAATAATAGTCGTATTGGCAGGTCATCAAAAACAAATTTGCTATGAGCGATATTGCCCATCGGGAGAGCAAAGATACCCTCCCGAACAATGCTGTTTAGATTATGCTACCGATACGACTTATTTTATCAGATATTGATTAGTCGCCCCAGCAATTATCCAGACCGAACTGAACATCTTCACTGGCAACACCATCTACGGCAGTCGCAGCAATCAGGGTCACACCTGTGTCGGTGTATCCGGTCACGAATTCGCCACCGAGCGCAGCAGCTACGATGTTCTGTACACCGAGAGATGCCATACGAAGCGGATATTGTTGGGATGTGGCAGCAATACGTCCATCGATGACACCTTCAACACCTGCACAACCACCATCGACTGAAACGATCATGACTTCTCCGGCACGTCCGGCATTGTCGATTGCTGTGTATGCACCGAATGCAGCAGGTTCGTTGATAGTGTAAACAAGGTCAATGTCTGGATTCTGAACAAGGCAGTTTTCCATTGCTGTTTGACCGAGGCTCTGGTCGCCCTGGGTATCCTGCTGACAAACAATCTGTTCACTTTCAAGGGTAATGCCGAAACCTTCGAGGAAACCGTCGCGGCGTAATTCACCAACTGTGATACCTGGCAGCAGGTTCAGCAGTGCAATCTGTGCGTCATCAGGGCTTTCCATTGCAGCACGGGCATATTCACCGATGAGGACACCTGCCTGGAAGTTATCCGTTGCATAAAGGGCATCGGTTGCATCCTGGGGATCGGTTGGCGTATCGAGCGCGATCACAATCACGCCTTCTGCACGCGCAGCTTCAATTGCAGGAACAATCGCGCTGGTATCACTCGGCGTAATCAGAATACCACTCGCGCCAGCAGCAACCATATTTTCGATTGCCGTTACCTGGGAAGCGTTATCACCGTCAAATTGTCCGGCGGCGGTCAACAGTGTTATGCCAAGTGCATCGGCAGATTCCTGAGCGCCTTCACGCATTTTTACAAAGAATGGATTGGTTTCTGTCTTGGTGATTAGACCAATGATGATATCTTCATCCTGAGCAAACACATTAGACAAAGCGGGGATACTCGTTATAGCAACAAGTAACACAAAGACCATAAATCTTCTGTAGTTTTGTGACATGTATCAAACTCCTGAAATAGAAATTAGTATATGTAGTTTCGTGGCTATTCAGGGGCAATGAAGTTTTCAGCAACGGGTAAAATAGTTTTCACGATACTCGACTGAAAAATATTGTAATCGATTACAATTATGTTGTCAATAATTTCTTATAATTCTGTAGTGAATCACTTTTTTATAGGGTAAACTATTGAAATATGTGGTAGCATTAATGTATATTATTCTGTAAACGATTACATTTAAGGTGTAAACATGGTAACAATGCAAGAGGTTGCAGACGCAGCAGAAGTATCCATTGCAACAGTCTCACGTGTACTGAGAGATCAACCAAATGTTAGACCCGAAGTTCGCGCCCATGTCTTGAAAGTTGTTGAAGAACTGGGCTACCGTATGAACCGCACGGCAAGACGATTACGAACACAAACCTCGGGTGTTATCGGTTTACTGGTATCTGATATTCGCAATCCGTTTTTTACAGATATTGCGCGCGCCATTGAAGATGTCGCTCATCAAAATGACCTGAGCGTGTTTTTATGTAATACAGATGAAGACCCTGAAAAAGAGATACACTATCTCAATACCTTGATTGATGAAGGAGTGGATGGGATTATTCTATCTCCAACACCGAGTCAGGCTAAACATTTCCAGATGATTATGGAACATCCCACACCGATTGTATTTATTGACCGGCGCATTGATGGGTTAGATGCGGATACCGTCCTCAGCGACAATTTTGACTCAGCCTATACAATAACTTCGCACCTCATTGAGCGCGGATGCCAGCGCATCGGGGCAGTAATCGGGATGAGTGAGAGTACAACCGGTCGCGAACGTATGGCTGGATACAAAAGTTGCCTTGAAGAAAACAAGCAAGTTCCCCTATCGGCATTTGTGCTACCCCATGAAGAAAATGCAGAGAAAATTGTGACGGACTGGCTACAATCCAATAGCCCTCCTGATGCTATTTTGACTGGAAATAGTCGTCTGACAATCGGTGCGCTGAATGCGATAAAGCAGCACGGCTTAAGCATACCGGACGATATTTTATTAGCTGGTTTTGATGAGACAGTCTGGATGCACCATATCGGGAATGGCATCACAGTGGTCAGTCAACCGACCTATGAAATGGGACGGAATGCCGCGGAGCTATTGTTACAGCGCTTAAAAGACCATGATCGCCCGGCACGCGAAGTTATCCTGAAAGGTAAACTCATTGAGCGGGGTTCGACAGCAACAGCAGATTAGACCATCATGTTTATTCCTATCCATTGCGATCTAAATCCTGTGTATAGCAATATTTTTCTCTATCAGGCGCAGGATAATTTGCTTGAACAGGTCGTGAGATTCTCCGGCGAAATCATGCACGAGAATAATATCAGCAGACGCATCGTCATTGAGACCGCGCCAGCCATCCGGTACATTTTCATCGAGACGGGCTAAGACTTTTTGAGGGGAATCAATTCCATGCGGTGGCTCATCCATCCGGGGGGCATAATCATGCGAATCATATGTCCAGTACCAGTCAATATCCTGTAGATAGGGTTTGAACCAGTCATACTTTATATCAGCAAAATCCGGTAAGGTGTAATTCAACTTCCGCAGATAATTCTGGATTTCAGCGTGGCGTTTTGTGCTATCCTCAGCAGGAAGTGACTCATTTTTCCCTTTATCGCCATATGGAAAACGAAAGAAGTGATGCTGACGCGGGACACCTGCGCGGTCATGCAAATCATTGAGAACAGCGTCGGTTGCACGGATTTCAGCAAAACATTGATCGACAGTCAAAGCAGAAAATGCAGGATGTGTGTAGCTGTGATTGCCGAAAATTGCCCCGCGCTGAATTGCCTCAATTATCATCTCAGGGCGTTGTTCCATATAATTGCCCTGCGCGAACCAGATTGCAGGGATGTCGTGTTCCTCTAAAAAGTTGAATTTATCAAGAAATTTTTCGGATGGTGCATCGTCGATTGTGAGATACGCAATTTTTGTCATAATTTTCGCTTTATTATTTTTAGGGCGTAGCGTGCTACGCCCCTACAAGATATGTTAGAGTCCGTAGACTTCGGTGTATTTATCGGTGAGGTATTGAATGTAATCGTCGGATTGGATGCTCTCGCCTGTGATGCGTTGTGTGAGTTCCTGTCCGGTGAATTTACGTCCATGCTGATGGATATTGCTATTGAGCCAATTCAGCAGAGTATCAAATTTACCGTTGGCGATGTCATCCGGGATTGATGGAATATCCGAAATGGCTTTATTGTAATATTGCACCGAGAGCAAATTACCAAGCGCATAGGTCGGGAAATAACCGAATAGCCCCGCGCTCCAGTGAACATCCTGTAAAACACCATCGGCATCATTTTCCGGTGTGATTCCGAAGAATTCAGTGAATTTACTATTCCAGACTTCTGGTAAATCATCGACTTTGATGTCTCCGGTTAAAATGCCCTGCTCAATTTCAAAACGCAGGATGATATGCAGGTTATAGGTCGCTTCATCAGCTTCGACACGAATGAAGGAGGGTTCAACTTTGTTCGCCCCTTTGAAGAATTGGTCGAGTGTGACATCTGCCAGTTGGGGGAACGTCTCTTTAATCTGAGGCAATGCCCATGACCAGAAACCTTTGCTGCGTCCCACGATATTTTCCCACATGCGTGATTGTGATTCATGCACGCCGAGCGATGTTCCCGCGCAGAGTGGCGTGCCTTCCAGCGAATCTGCTATCCCCTGTTCATACATACCATGTCCGGCTTCGTGCATCATGCCGAAAAGTGCAGGATTGAGGAAATCATCTTCAAAACGGGTGGTGATTCGCACATCATTTTTGCTGAAATTGGTGCAGAATGGATGCACCGAAATTGCCTGAATACCGCGATTAAAATCAAAGCCAAATGCCTTAACCATCTTGAGACCGAAATCACGCTGTTTATTTTGTTCAAAATTGTAGTGCAGGAAGCTATCATCGACTTGCTTTGCATCGGCTATTTTTGCAATAAGTTCGACCAGTTTGGGGCGATGGGCATCGAAAATTGCAGTCACTTCCGATGTTTTCATACCGCGTTCGTATTGACCCATCAGCGCGTCATAGGGATGCTCGTCGTATCCGCGTAATTCGGCTTCCTGTAGATTGAGGTCAATCAATTTTTTGAGCGCATCGGAGAAAATACTGAAATCAGCTTTTTCACGGGCTTCAACCCATACATTATGGGCGAGTGCGACCTGTTCTGTGCGTTCAGCTACAAACGAGGATGGTAGCTTAGTCGCATCTTCGTAATCCTGACTGACAACACGAATCATGCTGGCTTCGTCACTGTCGTAATCTGCGCCGTTGAGTTCGGATTTTGCAGCATCAAGCAATTTTGACGTTTCATCGGATGTGAGCATTTCGTGACCGAGCTTCGCCAGAGTCGCCATCTGACTGGCACGGGCTTCTGCCCCACCGTGTGGCATCTGTGTTTCCTGATCCCATGAGAGGATGTCTTCCGCATGACCGATATTAGTAATATCCCGTAAACGATTGATGAGTTTCGTGTAATTTTCGCTCATTTGTGTGTGTATTCCTGTTGTTGATTAATTGTGTATTCAGTGTAGGCAGATGTGGAGAGTAAGTCTATGTCCGATCATGGGGAAGTAAGAATAGATCATCAATAATAAGATTAGACTAATCAAATTTAAAGGAATTCCATTCAGAATCTTGCTGTGTTTTCCAGTAGCCATTTACAGCAACAATGTTCACATTTAAATTTTCAAGTTGAATGAAATAATGTTCTCCCCGGTATTCTAAATCGTGTTCTTTAATCAATTTGGAATCCTGGACTTTGTACACAAACGGATTCCAACAAAATTGATCTTGAACCCACTGCTTACGCCATTTTACATGAGCAGTTGTGTAAGCTGGATTCAACTGATTGTTTTCATCATATGGCTCTGGAAAATCCTGCGGGTAAATGGCTGACCAGTCATAACGATGTTGTATGGTGAAATGAGCATCAGGTTCACATAAAATCCACGCACCTTCGTATTCTGTTTCAAAACGCATCTGTATCGTTTTATATTCCCAAATTATTTCACCTTCATCTGTTAATCTTTGCGGAAGCCATTCAACCTGGAAACTAATGTCCACATCCTTTTTGTGAGTAATTGACATTTGGAATTGAGAATCTGTGAAACAAATCCACCAGGGTACTTTTAATGGGATTAATCCGGGTTTTTGGTCATTCATAATTAACTCTTTTTCTTTTGAATAATTCCGTGCATATGAACGTTGATATGTTCGACATTTGCTGTGTGATTTGTGGTAGAGTGAAATCAGCAGCTTAAAAATTTAAATATTCGCCGGGTATGTCTATCGCGGACACGATGCATCGTGTCCCTACATCTAAATAAATTTGCCTGTTCCACACTGTTAAACAGGCAAAATTCAGCTATTTTTCGTTCAAATCCCAGGCATTGAGGTCAGCGATGAATCGGTAAGCCGTCATATCAAGGTGAATGGGTGTCAGGCTGGCGTATCCGTTATGGACTGCCCATAAATCTGTGCCTTCTTCATCTAATACGCCTGTAGGAGGCTCACCCACAATGCGAACTTTGTTGCCGTCGCGTGCCATCTCATCGCGGTAGATGCGAACACCCTGCCGTGTGATGCGAATGCCTTTGACTTCTCCTGCCGGTACATTCAAATTGAGAATGGTGAATTCAGGGAGACTCTTATTTTTGTCCAGCATGATTTTGACCACATGAGCAGCGACTTTTGCAGCGTTGGCGTAATCTTCGACTGCGTTGGCTTCATGATTTGATAGCGACACGGCTAAAGCAGGTACACCATGTATCACGGCTTCGAGTGCAGCGGTGACTGTTCCGCTATAGGTGATGTCCTGTCCCATGTTTTCACCGCGATTAATGCCTGAAACAACCAGTCGCGGCGGGAATGGTCGTAAGCCCATCGCACACAGGGCAATGCAATCTGCCGGAGAACCATCGACTGATAAGGCTGGCATCCCGTTGGCGAGTTGGGTCTCTTCGATTTCAATATCTGTGAACAGGGTTTTCTTGTGTCCGCTTGCACTTTGATTGCGTGCCGGGGCAGCGATATGGATCGTACCAAATTGTTGCATGGCTTCTGCCAGTGCCTGTATGCCAGGTGCGTGAATGCCATCATCATTCGTAACCAGTAGAGATGTCATGGTTTGTTTTCCAAATGTTAACGCTGGATAAAGAATAGTCAGTGTATCATGATCAGGACTGTTGCGGATACGATTATCTGCTATGATTCAGCGCAGAACACATGTATTTATTGGTACTTCATAACAATTTCTGACCCGAACTGATGTTTATTAATCCACCGATAATCGGACTCTTAAAAGTAGACAACATTTATTACTGGCGTATTGTGTAAAATGGACGTAGCTACAAAAGGGGGATTTACCCCACACTAGAGTCGTAGCACGCTAGAGCGAGGGTACACAACATGGCAGAAGATCGTAGTTTCCAGACAAGCTACATTGAAGGCGTGAATAAATTCCAGAATGTGCGGACAAAAGCATTTCTTAGCGAGATGATGAGTCTGCTCCGGGGGCAATCAGCCGAGTTGCTCAGTTTTGATGATGTACGCGCACGTCTGCGTTTACGTGAGGAAAGCTATAAAGGCTTACAGGATATTCCACTGGCAAAAATCGTCGGCAGCGTCGGTCGGCATAAAGACTTCACCGGAACGTTTCTCCCTAAAACAGCAGAAATGAAAGAACGTTGGAGCCGGGTATACGCGAAAATGAATAGCATGGAGGGTGTTCCTCCAATTGAAGTGTATCAGGTCGATGATGTCTATTTTGTGCGCGATGGTAATCATCGTGTATCGGTTGCGCGGGAAATTGGCTCGGAGACGATACAGGCACATGTAACAGAATTACCAACCAGTGTTGACCTCGAACCGGGGATGACTCTGGAAGATTTAGATGCAGCCGCCGTTTATGTTGCATTCTTGGAAGAGACAGAACTCAAGCGCACCCGTCCGATACATCAATCCATGCAATTGAGTGACCCGAGCGGTTACGCCGAATTGATGGGGCACATTTATCTACATGGTCAGGTGATGGAAACACTCTCGGGGCAACCTGTCAAAACAGCCGATGCAGCAGCCGACTGGTATGACAATATTTATCGCCCTGCTCTGACGCTGATTCGCAAGCATAATGTGCTTGACCGTACCGGAGAGAATAAAAAACACACCGAAGCAGATTTATATGTGTGGATGGTTGACCATCTGCGGGATATACGTCGTCAGCATGGTAATCAGAATCCGGCACGCAAATTCAGTCATGCGCTGGTGGATTATCTCACCGAGAAGAAAATTGCTATTCCACGCGAATTGCTGGATGAAGAAGATGAGACAGTTATGCTCTCACGGACACAGGTTATGAGAGCCGTTCGTGACGCTGGCGAGAAGTAAAACACAATTGCATAGTATATGATGTGACGCGCTGATGATTCCGGCGCGTTTTTGATTTTGCCCTCACCCTAAATCCCTCTCCCGACCATTCGTTCCTCATTGGGAGAGGGACTTTTTGATAATATCATTTGTACAAAAGGAGAAATATATGCCTGAGAAAGAACATCCGATAGAGACGATTTCGACGCGGGTGGATTGGGAGTGCCCATATTATCAGGTGCGGAAAGATGCGATTCGTCTGCCGGATGGGAATGCAGGGACTTATCATGTGGTGGAAGCGCCGGATTCTGTGTTTATTGTGCCTGTGACTACAAATGGCGAGATTGTGCTGATTCGCAATTATCGCTACACACTCAAGCAATGGACATGGGAAGTGCCTGCGGGGAGTATCAAAGATGGACAATCTGCCGATGATGCTGCACGCGAAGAATTACGGGAAGAAATCGGCGGCACAAGCGATGATTTACGGTTTTTGATGCGTGCCAGCACGATGAATGGTATCGGAAACAATTATGCTAATTTCTTTCTGGCGAAAAACGTTATTTTAGGTCAACCCGAGCATGAATCTGCCGAAGTGATGACGATTCATCCAATGGCGGTTGAGGATGTATATGCTTTGATTGCACGCGGCGAGATGAATGATGTCAGCAGTATGATGGCGCTGTTTCTGGCGCGGGAATTTCTCTTATAATGCGCCCTGGACGGAATAGATTCCGTCCCTACATCTTGCATTTTATGTCTCAAATCTCCTTTAAAATTTGACCTTTTATAACACTTTAGAGACCTTTAGATTGCTTTAATAGCCCCGTTAATTTGCTTCGGATTGAGGGTCAAAAATGGTATAATAGAGGTATCGAAAATTGCCTCAAAGGAACGTATTTTATGCCTCCAAAACAGCCTCAAAATCAGGGTTATACTGCTGCAAATATTGTCTCACTTACGCCGCGAGAGCATATCCGGAAACGTCCTGGAATGTACATCGGCGGAACGGATAAACGGGCATTGCATCATCTACTGTGGGAAGTCGTTGATAACTCTATTGATGAAGCAATGGCAGGACACTGTACTGAAATCAAAATTGTGCTGCACTCCCCTACACAGGTATCTGTGATTGATAACGGGCGGGGAATCCCTGTCGAAACTGCTGAGTATGGAAAAACTTATCTTGAGATGTTAATGACAATGGTGGGGTGTTGCTGAGGGATTATGTTTAAAAGCTATAAAGTTCGCGGTGGATTGCATGGTGTAGGCATCAGCGCAGTCAATGACCTATCGTCCGAATTGATTGCCAGGGTAAAACGTAGCGGGTATCTATGGCAACAGACCTATAGTGAAGGTATTGTCACATCGGATGTCGAGAAAATACGCCCACTTGATGAAAACGAATCAACAGGATTCAGTGTGACATTTGCACCTGATATGTCGATTCTGGATGAGGGACTTACTTTTAACCATGCTCTGATAGTCGAACGGTGTCGTGAGTTGGCATACCTGTTGCCACAGGTGACTTTTTCTGTTGAGGATGAAGCATATGAGACGACTCAAATTTTCAATTTTAAAGATGGGATTGCAGGATGGGTCAGTGATTTGAATGATGGCATCCCGGTTTTACATCCGGTACTGCAAACAACAATCATCAGAAAATTTGATCCAGAAGACTCATATTTTGACCGGGATATGCGTGTGGAGCTTGCACTGCAATTTAGAAGCGATGAGCCGGGCATTGTTAGAGGTTTTGTGAATACAGTGGAAGCTGTTCACGGTGGAACACATATAGACGGGTTGTTGTCGGATTTAGTTTCTGCAATCGGGGAGGAAAATAAACATATTCTGAATAATCTCGTAGCTATCCTGCATGTTTATCATCCTGACCCGCAATTCGAGAGCCAGACAGAGATAAGTTTGCTCAACTCCGAGGTCAAGGATATTGTCTCAGACTGTGTAAAGCAGTTGTTTGACGAAAATCCTGATGTGCTTGAATTGCTACAAAACAAAGGAATGTGATTATGTCGAAACAGCCTCAAAATCAGACTTATAGTGCTGCAAATATTCCAAAGTTAACACCGCAAGAACATGTGCGAAAACGTCCTGGAATGTATGTCGGCGGGACAGATAAACGGGCATTGCATAATATGCTCTGGTACGTAGTGGAGGAAGCATCAGCCGAAGCACTACAGTTTCCTGATTTGAACGAGATTACTATTACTTTTCTGAATGATACTCAAATCAGGATAACAGATAATGGGATGGGAATACCTGTTACAGTACACAAATCTGGTAAACCAGTTTTTGAAGTCTACATGACAGATCATGGATTGAGACGAGAAAACTATGTCATTAGTAAATCTAATGATTTATCAGCAGGTGGGCTTCATGCAATTCATATGTTCATGATGAATGCTCTTTGCATAGAGTGTATTGCTGAAACAAAAGTCGCTGGTTTTCTGTGGCAGCAGACATATAGCGAAGGTGTAGCAACATCGTCAGTTGAGCAGATTCGTCCTCTGGCTGATGGGGAATCAACCGGCACAAGTATCACATTTACACCTGATTTCACCATTATGGATAAGGGGCTGACTTTTGATTATGACTTGATTGTAGAGCGTTGCAGGGAATTAGCTTATATGTTGCCGCATGTGACTTTTCGTGTGGAACGGGAAGATCAATCAGTTGAACCTGTCATCTGGCACTACCCTGCTGGAATCCGGGATTGGATAGCTGAGGTCAATAAAGAAATTGCGACACTTCATCCGGTTTTGTACAAGGATTTTTCCGGTGAGTATGAGTACAAGCATGGCAAACACACTATCAGAGTGGAACTCGCCTTTCAGTTCAGAACACTTGATGCAGGGGAAATTAAATCCTTTGTGAATACAATTCCTGTTCCTGAGGGCGGAACACACATAGACGGATTGAATGAAAGTCTCCTGACTGCAATTTATGGAGATGCACATTCAGATTTGATTGACCCGCTCAATGGTCTAATTGCTATTCTGCATATTTATCATCCCGACCCGCAATTTCAAAGTCAGACAAAGGTCGAGTTACTCAATCCCGAAGTTAAAGAGGCTGTGATGGATTGTGTCGAAGTGTTGCTTGCTGAAAATATGGACATTCACGCACAATTGCAGGGATATTTCAGAATATAGATATAGAGGGCATGGCGCACCATGCCCCTACAGACATCTCTATTTCAGGACGGCTTTGATGTGTCCCCATATCAGAGCCGGTAAACTCCCGAGGAAGTCGAAGAACGCATCCCACCCTGCCCGACCGAGGACACGGAATAACACAGGTGGTGCGACAGGTCGGAAACCATATTGTGAGTCGGCGAGTGTCTCCCCTGCACGTAATTTTTCCAGCGATTTTTTGACCGCAACCGTATCATTCCAGTCTGAACGCGCTAAGATTGTGCCATCTGCCCCGATGACGTAAATCATGTTCGGGAGACTGCCATAGATTTGATGTGCTGAACCGTCAATATCATCGACAAGAATAGTGCGGTGTTCATTTTCTTCGTCGCGTGTCCGGCAGGCGAGTGTATGTTTGTCGTCCGGTGAATTGTGATTGCCGACGTTATCTCCAGGATGCGCCTCACGTACATAGAGCACAAGGAATTCAAATTCAGGGTATTCTGCGGCGAATTTGTTCATTGGATTGATACGGGCGACATACTGTGGACAGGTGAAGCTGCCTGTTTCCAGCAGAATCGGTTTGCCGTAAAAATCGGATAGGCTAACAGTTTCTCCGTCCAATGTGGTTGCTGTGAAATCGACTGCCTGTTCCCCGACTTTGGGTCCAATGAAGGCATCGAGCTCATATAGATTGGCGTTGAACGTCGCGTAGTTATAGGTTTTTGTTGCTTGCATGATATTGCTCCTTTTATCTGAACGAACGATCGTTCATTTGATGGTAAAATTTTTTACTCAATACAACATCGTTTAAGAAAATCCGATACTAGCGGGAGGGCACAGAGACACCTCCCGTACACATATTTCCGTTTTAATTTTTTATCCGTATTATCTCAGCCCTACATAAGGATGCCATCAATATAGATGCTGATTAAATCGTCTATATTTAATTTTCCAGGCATGATGCGCCCTGACATGGCATAGGCAAAGAGCACACTCATCAACCACTGAAATAGCATATCGGGTGAATGTGACTTGAGTTCACCCGGAACGTGCATAAGGTGCTTTACCCAGGTTTTCATGCTCGTTTCCAGTTCCGAAAACAGGTGCGGCATATGCTTCCCATCAAATTCTACTAATTCGATGAATAGCAGGTGGTAGGCGGACGGGCTTGAATCATAGACCATAATCACGCGGCGAATCGTATCTGCGAGACGCTCACGGACAGTCTCCCCTTCTACTTTTTCGAGTTGCGGTTGCATCCGCACAAAGGGATGCCATCGCCTGATAATTGCCTCAAAAATAGCTTCTTTATTGGAAAAATGATTGTACATGCCGCTGACAGCTAATCCGGCAGTATCGGCAATATTCCGCATTGATGTGCCGTGATATCCTTTTGCTATGAATAGCTCAAAAGCCGTGTCGATGATGTGGTCGCGTGTTGGTTTGCTATCAGCCATGTTTCTCTTTTCAATTGGTGAACGAACGTTCATTCATATACAGAATAGCATAAATTTGAGGTGTGAGTCAAGTAATTTCACCACAAAGCCATAAACGGCTTATTTCTGAAAAATGATGATAGGTATTCTAATCGGGATAAAGCACCTCCCCCGAAAATCAGAGGAGGTTTTTGCGGTTATCTTAGTTACTGGCGCTTGCGAGGATTGCGTCACGGGCTTCGATGGCAGGCTGGAAATTGGCGTTAATCTGGAGTGCCGTGTTGAAATTCAGGAGAGCGCTATCCGTCTCACCCATTGCAGCGCGTGCCAGACCTGCATAATAGTAAGTTTCTTCTACGTAGCAGATACCATCGGGATTCTGGCAATTGTCGATAGTTTGACGTGCCAGGCGAATGATTTCGGCGTAAAGACCGTCCGCATAGGCTTGATCTGTGCTTGCCTGTGCGAGTTCATAATTGACTTCATAGACACCGAATTGATACCAGAGCATCCGCCAGGGCACACCGATTTCACGGGCGCGATCAAAAGCAGTTTTGGCATTATTGAAGTAAGTCATTGCAGTGTCTTCATTGCCATTTTCGCGTTCGAGACGGGCAAGTTCAGTATAGCCTGTACCGATATTGAACCATGCGAAGGAATTGTTGTTGTTGGCTTCCGCTTCGCTGATTGCAATGGTTATCGCGTTGATGATATTCGTGAATTCGTCGGCATCATCCCCGAGCAATTCGAGTAATTCAGCTTCACGGTCGGCAGTATAGAGGACGATGTAGGTATAGTTGAAGTTTTGCCAGAATTCAGCAATATGGTCGTAACCGTAATTGTAGTCGGGTCCTTCGTAGCTATCATGTGTGCTGAAAATCCGTGTATTGTCGTCATAACCTTTGATAAGCAAGTAATGCCCCATCCAGCCAGCACCGAGTTCAGGCGGGTCATAGCCTTCTTCGATGATAACAGGGAAATCATTCGCTATCAGAGTACGTAAGGTGTCGATGTCGCCACCGTAACGCTGTAAAGCATAGACAGGAATTTCAGGAATCTGCGTGTTCACAAATTCGACCATCTGCCAGGGACTGACATTCTTATCTTCAATATTGGGTTTCAGGAAATTTTGTGCGCGAACCTGATTATCACCATAACCGAAAAAAGTGAGTGCATTGGTCATGGTTGCAGGACCACAGTTATTCCAGCGCTGTGGTTCGTAGGTGAATCCGGTCAGCATGTAGGATGATGGTAAGTCGGAGTCTGTTTGTTCATCCTGCGCCATAGATGCTGTCGCTGGAATCAGCATTAATGCCACAAATAGAATGATACGCCAGAGTGATTTGTTCATTTTAATGAGTACCCTCTTCTTGTTCGGATATGACCGTATTATACAGGGAAAGCATGGCATGAAAATGTGCCACTACATGACGCTTTCCCTATGCCATATATATTATGGTGAGAAAATATTACATAGAACATAAGACCAATAGATTTTGATTGGCAAGGGTTTTCCCTTACAATGCAGGAAAGTTATATCAAGAGGTAAAAGATGCCTGTCAAGACAGCCTGGGATAATCCTCAAAAAGATATCATTCGCATTGATGTTACTGCCCCCTGGACATGGCAGGATTACGATAACTGTACCCTGCAACTCCGTGAGATGCTGCTGTCTGTTGAGCACCGTGTTGATTTTGTTGCTGACATGACAGAAAGCGGTCGCGTTCCTGATAGCACGAATAGCACACAGCATGTCAAACGCGGGCGGGATGTTCGCCCGGATAATTACGGTATCACAGTTAATGTGGGGGCAAACACCGTCGCAAAAGCAACATTTAATGCAGGAACAGTATTAAGTCCACGTAACAGACAGACCATATTCTTTGTCGATACGATAGACGAGGCATACGAATTAATCAAAAAAGATCGTCAGCGCCATAACGGTACAGAGGATATGTAGTCTTATGCCGATTTCATTCAAATGGGACAGTGAGAAAAAAGAGATTGTCCGTATCGAGATTGTCGGGGATTGGACATGGCAGGAATACAATGATGCCGTTATTCAATTGATTGAAATGTCTAACAGTGTTGACCACCGGGTTGATTTCATCGCTGATATGCGAAAAAGTGGGCGGGTTCCGGCAGGGGAATATAGTTCGCAGCATCTCAAACGGGGGAGCGAGTTACGACCGGAAAATTATGGAATCACAGTCAATGTTGGGGCAGACATCCTCACAAAAGTAACTTTTACATCAGGTGACACACCCCGGCTACCCCGTTTGTATGTCAATACCATTGAGGAGGCATATGACATTATCAAAAAAGAACGTACTCTGGACAATTTAAGCTCCGATAAAGAAGCGCCAGAGGAAGAAAACAACCAATCCGCCCCCGATGGTTAGCAAGAGGCTCTGGAAGCGCCAGGCAATCAATGCAGCGATGATACTGGCATAGAGATAAGCATTATTCAAGCCAAACTCAATGTTGCCATCGCGGACAAGTGCTTCAGGGACAAGAATCGCAGTCAGCACGGCAACAGGCACATAACGTAGCGCACGAAAGAGACTCTCCGGTAATTCCACACGTCCGACAATCAGCATAGGGATATAACGCGGCAAAAATGTCACCAGCATCATCCCGATAATTAAAATGAGTTCGTTGCTTTTCATGCTAATTCCTCCGTTGCAGGTTCGAAGCGTTTTTCTTTCTTGAGATAGCTTTCCGCGATAATGCCAGCCGCAATCGCGATAATTGAAGCGACCATCAAACCACCGTTGTTGGGGATTCCACGTGCGAGAACCGATACAACTGCTGCAACAACTGCTGTTAAGAGCATCGGGCGCGTGGTCAACATGGGAATCACGATACCGATGAAGGTCACGACCAGCGCGAATTCCAGTCCTAAATCAGCGATACCTTCCAATTGAGTGCCCGCTACCAGACCTATAATTGTCCAGATTTGCCAGTTCACATACATCGCGACCGATGAGCCCAATTGATACCAGCGTTTATAGGGGGCATCGGTTTCATAGTGATTGATGACGACCGCGTATGTTTCATCTGTAAGCCAGAAAGCAAGCGGCAGCATCCATTTCTGCGAAAAGTCTTTTGTATAGGGTCCCAATGATGCGCTATACAGGGCGTGTCGTAGATTGACAACGAAAGTTGTGAAAACAATCAGCGCGATACTCAAGCCATCTGCGAATAATTTGGCAGCGATGAACTGAGCAGAACCTGCAAAGACAATCATCGAAAAGCCCATAACTGCCCCGGGTGTTAATCCTGCGCCGACTGCAATCACCCCGAATATCAAACCAAAGGGTGCAGCACCAACCATCATGGGAATAGTGTCTTTTGCGCCTCTGGCAAATTCGACGCCTCTGGATGATTTATTTTTTTGTTTTTCTGGCATTAGACATCCTGCTATATCAATTTTCAGCAAAACTGGCGCGATACATCACGCCCCAGCATGATTTTTATCCGGTGAATTGACCCGGCGGGACACCAACGACCCGCTTGAACCATTTTGTCAGGTGGCTCTGGTCTGCGAATCCTACTTCTAAAGCAACATCAGCGATTGGCATTCCGGCGTTGAGCAGGTCTTTTGCCCGATGTACTCTGACCTGTATCAGATATTTATGCGGCGGGAGACCTGTTTGCTGTTTGAACACACGCGACAGGTGATAAGGACTGAGTCCGACTTCCCCGGCAATATCATCCAGAGAAACATCATCCGCATAATGAGCCTGTAGATAGTCTGTTGCGTTAGCGATTGCCCGGTTATCAGACAATGACTGTGAATCACCGGATTGGTTAACTGCATGTTTACGAATCAGCAAACCCATTGCCTCGCGTAGGAGTGTGTCTTTCACCAGACGGGTTTTACTATGTTCCATTGCCTGATGCAGCGTTAATAGTCGATTGGCTAATCTGGCATCATTCACGATTAAATTGACGAATTCCGGTGCTTGCCAGTTTTCATCACTGATTTCTTCCGCTAATTCCTGCATCATACTCACTGATGGATAGAAACAGCGATATTGCCAGCCTTTTTCATCATCATAGCAACCGTGTACTTCGCCGGGATTAATCAGGACAATATCTCCCTGAGACATGGTATGGCGCTTGCCATGATACCAGAATTGATGATAGCCACGTTCAACCACACTAACCACATATTCCTCGTGAAAATGCAGAGGAAAACGATGGTTAATGTAACGGGCATGGAGCATCTCCATACCGTCGTATTCCGGCACACGCCAGTAATTCGCTTTGTCGTTGAATTGTTCGTTCATGGCATTATCCTACAGGCTACGATTGAGGGGGTCTTGTCGATTCTTGCTATTTATCGAATTGAATCGGGAATGAATTCTATATTATCAGCTATATTCCGTCACCCGGAGACATACGCTGATGCCTCCCCACAAGAATGAAGATACTATTTATCCGGTGAATTGACCGGGAGGGACGCCAATCACCCGTTTGAACCATTTTGTCAGGTGACTCTGGTCAGCGAATCCCACTTCTAAAGCAACATCGGCTATGGGATGCCCCTGATTGAGGAGTGTTTTCGCCCGTTGAACACGAATTTGAATCAGGTATTGATGCGGGGCTAAACCGAGTTGTGCTTTAAATATCCGGGATAAGTGATAGGGGCTAAGTGCGGCAGCATTCGCAACATCATCCAGAGAGACATCTTCTGCATAATGGGTTTCCAGGTAATCGCGTGCTATAGAGACTGCCCTGTTATCGGATACCAGTCTTAGATTGCGCGGTTTATCGCTGGCATATTTGCGAATCAGCAAACCCATTGCCTCGCGCAGGAGTGTATCTTTCACCAGACGGGTTTTGCTGTGTTCCATTGCTGTGTGGAGGGTTGTCAGTTGTTGTGATAATTGTAAATCGGCAATCACGGGACTGGTAAAGGCAGGCATTCGCCAATCCTGTCCGGTAATTTCACAGGCAAGTTGTTTCATCATATGGGCTGCGGGGTAAAATGTACGATACTGCCATCCGTGATTATCAAGAGCGTAACCACTGTGAATCTCGCCCGGATTAATCAGCACAATTTCGCCCTGTCGAATCTGACGATGACTGCCCTCAAAGTCGAATTCATAGTAACCCCGTTCGATGACACCGACGACATATTCTTCATGAAAATGTAAGGGGAAGCGATGGGAAATATAGCGTGCATGGAGCATTTCCATGTCGTTGTATTCCGGCGCACGCCAGAAAGTCGCTTTATCACTTTGCCGATTACTCATGATGATTACCCTTATCCGGTGAATTGTCCCGGTGGTACGCCGATGATTCGTTTGAACCATTTTGTGAGATGACTCTGGTCAGCAAATCCCACTTCCGATGCAACATCGGCTATCGACATCCCCGACATCAACAGCACCCGCGCACGTTGTATGCGTATTTGTATCAGATATTTGTAGGGAGGCAAGCCAACGACCTGTTTAAATGTACGCGATAGATGATAAGGACTGAGTCCGACTTCTCCGGCGATGTTATCCAGTGAAACATCATCTGAATAATGACTCTGGAGATAATCCTGTGCGTTGCGGATGGCGCGATTATTGGCTGTCAGACATAATTTATTGGATTGATTGCTGGCGTGTTTACGAATCAGTAGACCCATCGCTTCACGCAGGATGGTATCTTTGACCAGGCGCACTTTACTATGCTCAATTGCCCGATGCAGTGTGCCGAGTTGTTGACTCAGTTGCGGGTCACGAATTTGCGGCGCGGTAAAAGTGGGCATTTCCCAATCTGTTCCGGTGATGTCACGCGCAATTTGCTTCATGAGCGTCACACCGGGATAAAATGCACGATATGACCATCCCTTCTCATCAAGAGCATGTCCGCTATGTACCTCCCCGGGATTAATTAGCACCATTGACCCGGCTGTCACCTGTTCACGATTTCCAGCATAATGAAATTCGTAGCGTCCGCGTTCGATCACGCAGATGGCATATTCTTCGTGGAAATGCAGGGGAAAACGATGATTGATAAACGTGGCGTTCATCAACTCCATGTCTCCATATTCAGGCGCACGCCAGTATGTTGCTTTTTCGCGAAGTCCGGTGCTCATGAGTTTATCCTATCGCATTATTTAACGGTCGGTCTTGTCGATTCTTGCGGTTTATCACAGTTTCACATCGAAAAGGGAACAATCCGGGTCAAAAAATCGTTTCAATACCATGATGTGTTTGTCACATGGATAGCGATGTGTGGTGCACATATTATGCTAGACTATCTATAAGGACTTTACATAATCGAGGGAAAATTACTATGTCCAGATGGTTACGATTTGTTCCGGTTATAATGCTCGTTCTATTTTCAATTACCGGAGTTCTTGCACAGGAAGAAATTCGTGTTGGCGACACTGTCGAAGGTGAAGCAAGCCAGGAACCCGCCGAATACGAAATTGACCTTGAAACCGGTCAGGTGGTTGAATTTTCGATTGAAGCAGATTGGGATACCTATCTCGAACTTTATGATGAAGATGGCAATCAGGTCGCTTACGACGATGATGGTGGCGATGGGTTACAGTCATTACTGGTTTACGCAGTCCCGGAAACCGGTACATACACCATTCTCGTGCGGGCATTCAGCGGAAGCTCTCCTGAAGGCGATTATGAATTAACAGTGGAAGAAATCCAGGTTGTCAATCTTATTGATGGCGGCATGATCGAATATGACGATGATGAAGATGTTGATGCTGATGATGCACTTGCCGTTGAAGTACGTTTTGAAGGCGAAGAAGGCGATGTTATCAATATCTATACCGTATCCGATAATTATCTCGATACAACCATGACACTGCTTGACCCGCAGGGAAATGAAGTCGCTGTATCCGATAATTACTATGGTGATGCTGTGTTGCGCCGCATTGAACTTGAGGAAGATGGTATATACACCATTCATATTGAAGGCACAAACAGGAGCATTCTGAACGGTGATATTGAAATTGAAATCGAATTAACTGAAATTCTCACACTGGATGATGGCGAAATTACGGTTGAGATTGGCGACGGAGATGATTTGACCTTCATCAATTTCACGGGTGAAGATGATGCTGTCTACACGATTTCCATCGAATTTGACGATGAACCTAACTATTATTCAGACGTAGCGCTCTATATTCTGGAAGAGGGTCAAAATCTGAACGATTATTCCGACTACACTCTGCGTATGCGCGGTGGTACAGGGATGACCTATACCTTTGAAGCCGATGATGATGGCGAATTTGTCATCCGTGTCGAATATTATGGGGATGACGAACTTGAAATGACGATCGGTATTGAAGAAGTTGAGGATTAAAGCTGCGTCGATGTATTGAGTTTAAGAGAGCATGGTGAAAGCTATGCTCTTTTTGTATTGTGACTATATCCCCGTCAGTGATACAGCATCCCATTTTCCCGAAAAATGTATACAGCGCAGGGCTTTATGCTATAATATATGTGTAAGCACACATATATTGAGATAAGGTATCAAGTAGGGCAACTATGTCCCAAAAAACATACAACATTGGTAATCTGGACTGTGCAAATTGTGCGAAAGAACTCGAAACTGGCATCAATAAGCTGGATGGTGTGCAATCTGCAAGCGTGAATTTTGCCAACATGACACTCATCGTCAATGGTGAGGCAACATTCGACAGTTTAAAACAACGCACCGAACAATTCGGGCATAACCTCTCAGAACAACAATCCACCGGACAGAAAAAACCCGGGATAAAACAATCACGCGGTGGCATCATCGGCTTCTGGCATTATTTGATGGGGCGTGAAGATACGCGATTGGCTGTTATTGGCGCGGCATTGGTCATAATCGGATTGATTGTGAGTGTTGCGATCAGTGCGGAAACCATCCCGGCAGCGATATATACAGTTGCACTTATCATTGCGGTGTATCCCGTCGGGAAAAAAGGCTTGAATGCCCTGCGAATCAATCACCGCTTCACAATTGACCTTCTGATGAGCATTGCAGGTATCGGTGCGCTGATTATTGGCGAGTATCTGGAAGCTGCAACTGTCGTTTTCCTCTATAGCATCGGGGAAGCGCTCGAAGGATATGTCACCAACCGCGCACGGGATAGCATCGGTGCATTGCTGGAATTACAACCCGATAATGCGCTCCTGCTCAAAGACGGGCGGGAAATGCAGGTTGCGGTTGAATCACTGGCTATCGGCGACAATATTTTAGTCAAACCCGGTGAACGTATTCCGATGGATGGCAAGGTTATCAAAGGGCATAGCGGTGTCAATCAAGCAGCAATCACAGGTGAGAGTATGCCTGTTAGCAAAGCTGAGGGTGATGAAGTTTTTGCCGGAAGTATCAATGAAAATGGCTCATTGACTATCGAAGTGACTGCCCTCGCAGAAAATAACACGCTGAGCCGGATTATCAAGATGGTTGCCGATGCACAGGGTCGTCATGCCCCATCACAACGGATGATTGACCAATTCGCACAGTATTACACTCCGGCAGTGATTGTCTTTGCGGCATTGATTGCGATTGTGCCAACACTCTTTTTCGGTCAGCCCTTGATTGCAGCAGAAGCCAGTCAGGGATGGTTGTACAGAGCACTCACGATTCTGGTGATTGCCTGCCCCTGTGCGCTGGTTATCAGTACACCTGTGACCGTCATCAGTGCGATTACCCGTGCAGCGAGAAGCGGCGTACTCATTAAAGGTGGCGCGTATTTAGAAGCATCCGGCACGATTGAGGCGGTGGCATTCGATAAAACAGGCACATTGACAGAAGGTCGTCCTGTGGTGATGGAAACGCGCAGTGTCGATTGTAAAACTGGCGAAATTTGCGCTCTCTGTGATGATGTTCTGGCTCTTGCAGCAGCCGTCGAAAGCCGCAGCACGCATCCTCTGGCACAGGCAGTCGTTAACGAAGCCGAATCACGCAATATCTTGAACCGCTATGCCCATGCTGATGATGTTGAGAATATGAGTGGGCGTGGTGTCAAAGGCATGATTGATGGTCAACAGGTCGTGGTCGGCTCACATGCCCTCTTTGATAGTGAATTTGAGCATCAGGGCGACTTATGTAACATGGTCAAAGATGCTGAGAAACGCGGTCAAACCACGATGATGCTCCACGATGGCGAACGGGTACGAGGGTATATCGCAGTCGCCGATAAAGTGCGTGTTAGCAGTCAAAACGTGGTTGCAGCATTAAACGAGCGTGGATTAGAAACCGTTATGCTCACAGGCGATAATCCGACTGTGGCAGAAGCTGTTGGTGATAAAGTTGGTGTAAGTGATGTTCGTGCATCGCTATTGCCGGATGATAAAGTGAGTGCTGTCGAAACATTAATGCAATCCGGTAAACAGGTCGCGATGGTTGGTGATGGTGTCAATGATACCCCTGCTCTGGCGGCGGCAACTGTCGGGATTGCGATGGGCGGCGCGGGTACGGCTCAGGCAATGGAAACTGCCGATATTGTTTTGATGGCTGATGATTTGCGTCAATTGCCATTCGTATTCAATCTATCCCGACATGCACGGAATCTGATTTTGCAGAATATCGTGCTGGCAATCGGCATGAAATTGATTTTCCTGCTATTGGCGGCAAGTGGTGGTGTGACGATGTGGATGGCGATTTTCGCTGATGTCGGCATGTCGCTTGTTGTCACACTCAACGGGATGCGTGCTTTACGCTATCAAGAGAAGCAGATTAGCGAATCCGCAAAGCCGCAACTGGCAACAGCAAAATAAGGAATCAAGCAGAAAGCTGTGTAGTAGAGTTATAGGTTTCTGCATAAAACCTTTTCCTCAGAGGGTGTGTCTATCATGACACACCTTTTCAATTTCTAGGACAGAATTCTTGAAATCTCTTGCATCTGCTCATCAGATAAAGCGCCGTATTCCAGTGCCCGTGCATTCTCCTCAACCTGTTTAACTGTTTTGAAGCCCGGCAGAGGAATCGTCAGAAGATGACGCGCCCATAGCCATGCCAGTGCGCCCTGTGCAATCGTGCGTCCATCACTTCGCAAAATGTCTTTAATGACATCTATCTTAGAAAAAAGACCCTGAAACCGTTCCTGTGAAAAATCAAATCGCTTGCGGAGGTCATCATCACCAAAATCAGAAGCAGTTGTGTATTTTCCAGTGAGCAAGCCCAGGTAAAACGGTATTCCGGCAAGAAGTGCTACCTTATGTTGCTCCAATAGAGCCAGCATCTCAGGCGCATCCATCAGGATATTGTGATTTGTGATGATGTTTGCACAGTGTGGCGCTTCAACAAATAATCGGGCGCGGTCAATATGAGGTGTTCCCATGCTATAGGAACGGATTTTGCCCGCTCTGATTAAGTCTTCAAGTGTTTCGAGAATAGCGGGAATGCCATCAAGGGGATACTCGCCGATTTGAAACTGAAAAATATCAACATAATTAGTCTGCAAGCGACGTAAACTGCCTTCCAGTGAATTGCGTATCCAAACAGGTTCAATCAAGCCATCATAGTCAATTTGTGCTTTTGTAACTTCGTCGAAAGATGCCCCGAATTTGACCTGTAAAATTGCCTGTTGCCGTTTTCCTTGCAATGCCTGACCGAGTATACGCTCTGCGTGCCCTGCCCCATACATATTGGCGACATCGAATAACTGGATGCCATGAGATAGTGCGGCATGAATTGCATTGATAGACTCGTTATCATCAATTGTACCGCGTGAGGCAACCTGACCGTTCCGGGTATAGTAGCCGCCAATTGCAGCACAACCCGATCCAAGCGGGTTGATTTCAATATTACTCTTGCCGATTCGCCGTTTCTCCATTGTTTTGCTCCTTTTGCCTGTTGATGGCTTCCTCAAAGCGTCCTATTTTTGAGAGCAAAAATTTATGAGTATCAGCAAGTTCAGCCTGTTGTGTTTCGACACGGGTTAAATGCGCCCGGATAATATCCAGACGTCCCTGTAAATCGGTACGCTGGCGATGTAAATCAGCAAATTGGCGCAGATCATCAAGTGGCATTCCGGTTTTCTGCATACATTTCACGAACTCAATCCAGTCGATGTCTCTTTCAGAAAATTGTCGGTAGCCATTTTCATCACGACGAATTTCTTTAATCAAGCCAATGCGTTCATAGTAGCGCAGGGTCGATGAAGGTAAATTGGTGCGGGCAGATGCCTCGCGAATGGTCATATCTTTGCTCATATCAGGTATCCTAAACCTTAAAGTTAGCTTTAAGGCAAGGGTAACTTATATCGCGGTTGATGCAAAACTACCTGAGACACGGGGAAGTGAGGATTCATCCGGTTAATAAAATGGTCTTTCAATAATTGAACCCGGTTCGGGAATCAGTCCTAAGCTCATCCAGAGAAGCCCGAAAATAAAGGTGGTCACGTAGACTAAGATAAATAATGCCAGCACGACCCATAGATATTTCCAGCGTGTTTGCTGTTTTTCCTCATCTTTGAATAACTTTCGGAACGGAAGATATGCCAGTCCCATTGTTGAGCCATATGCCAGAAACACATAAAGCCAGAAAATGATGCCAACCGGAAATGTACTCAGACCCGCGATAAATACCGCGCCCTGTTGTTCGATGAACACGCCGTATAAGCCATGCGTGATGAAGAGCGATGGCAAGGTAAAATTGTAGCGTCGGAGTGCAATTGTCCATGTGATTGCCCAGGCACTATAAAAACCAACTGCAATCAATAAATCCGGTATCAGTTGGGGATGAAAGAGAATTGGCTCAGGATTTGCCTCAACATAATTCGATAACCAGGCAAGAATCTCCAGTAACAGTGAACTCAGCATAATAGCGATGACAAAATACAGATAGCGCTGTTTCTCTGATTTAAGCGTAAGTCGATCTCTGAAAAAATATGCCAGCACAAATAGTGGATACATTGTCAGGGGATTGGGAGATAGCGAAAATAGCAATGCTATCAGACCACTGAGAGCTAATAGTATCTTCCATTTTCGGGATAGGACATTTTCTTCTTGCATCAATAACGCCTCTCACTTTACACCTATTATGATCCGGTGGGATTCAATAATGAAGTCAGCACACTCACCCTATTTGATGATTCCGGTCATTATGTTGATGTGATTGCTATCATAGGGTTAAACTATAAAATAGGGATTCATCTCAGGGACGATATGTATGGAAAAGCTCAAACAATCAACAATTTTAATTACAGGTATTATGGCAGCCGGAAAGTCCACAATTGCACAGGCTTTAGCAGAACGATTGCCGGAATCAGTGCATTTGCGTGGTGATGTTTTCCGTAGAATGATTGTGAATGGACAGGCGAAAATTGAAGCACCCGTCTCAGAAGAAGCGATGGCGCAGTTGCGATTGCGGTATCAGATCGCGGCATTGGCTGCGGATGCCTATTGCGATGCCGGATTTACGGTTGTCTATCAGGATGTGATTATCGGGAAAATTCTACGTGAGGTGGTTGAGATGCACCGGAAGCACCTGCTCTATGTAGTCGTATTGTGCCCCTCCTCCGATGTTGCTCTCAAACGCGATGAATCACGTCATAAACAGGTGTATGATTCATGGACACCGGATATGCTTGATAATGCGCTCCGAACGGAAACACCCCGGATTGGCTTATGGTTAGACACATCAGCCCTCACGATAGAGGAAACTGTTTCCAGCATTTTGAATCGACTGGATGAGGCAACAATATCAGGCGCGATTTAAAGGGCATTCTTCTTATCCTGCGGTATCATCAAAGAAATTCACATTAAATGAGATTATTACGATGCCCTCTCCACAAAAAACAATTACTTTAGATCGCTTTCTTGTCGAACGTCAGCATAACTATCCCGCCGCAACCGGACGTTTCACCCGTTTCATGACACAGATTGGCACGATTGGCAAAATCATCGCCAGTCAGATGCGTCATGCTGCTCTCAATGATTTAACAGGCACAACAGATCAAACCAATGTTCAGGGTGAGAGTGTCAAGCCACTGGATTTAATCGGTAATCAGGCATTTATCGAAGCGCTGGAATATGTTGATATTGTCGGGATGCTGATTTCAGAAGAAATGGATGAACCTAAATCACTGGAAAGTAGCGGCGGCGGATCGGGCTACGCGGTGATGGTTGACCCGATTGATGGCTCGACCAATATTGATGTCAACGGGATTATCGGCTCGATATTTTCAGTGCATGATATTGATACAGCGACATCATATTCCGAAGAAGATGCGCTCAAACGTAAAGGTCATGACCAGGTTGCAGCAGGATACATCATGTATGGACCTTCAACGATGCTGGTCTATACAGCGCGGGATGGTGTGCATAGTTTTGTGCTGAATCATGAAATTGGCGAGTTCATCCTGCACAAAACAGGTATCCAGATGCCGGAAAAAGGCAAAGTATTCAGCGCGAATCTCGGCTACTACAGTCAATGGAAGCCGACTACCCGTGCCTATACCGATCATTTCATGCAGGATAATGAGTATTCACTGCGCTATTCAGGTGCATTGTTAGCAGATTTTCATCAGATATTGCATCAAGGCGGTGTGTTCTATTATCCCTCATCAGAGAAAAATCCCGACGGAAAATTGCGTTTACTCTATGAATGTGCGCCTCTGGCACTAATCGCAGAGCAAGCCGGTGGCATTGCTTCGAACGGAGATATACCGATTCTTGATATTCAGCCGACAGATATTCATCAGCGTACTCCGATTATTGTGGGGAGTCCGGTTGAGGTGAATATGTTTCTGGAGATGAGGGAAGGATAGTAACGGCTACATCACCGGAGAGAAAAATGTAGGGGTTTGTCGGTGACAAACCCGTTGAATTGTATTCAGGATTAGAGTTTGGGCATTTCGGAGGTGGCTTTCATCTGGGCATCAGCGACGTTCGCTGCATCGGCTGTCATGCCAAGTTTGGTGAAGATTGCCAGTGCGCGTTGATACAATTTTGCCGCAGACGATTTTTTACTACGCCGTGCAAGGCTGTTGGCACGGGAATACAGTGTTTTAGCCACATCACCTTCCATTTTGACCTGCTGGAAATTCGAGAGTGCAGCTTTATAGTAAAAATCTGGATCGTCCTTGAATTCCGGTGCAGGAGATTGTCCGAGTGCAGTAATCACATCCGCTATCGCACGATTGCCATAGCCCATCCGCATGGGGTGTCCGGTTTCATCACCGTATTTGTAAGATTGCCGGGCATAAAGCCATGCCGCGTCAGGATTACCTTCTGTAAGAGCAATTTGCGTCAACGCATGGTAAATTTCTGCCAGCACACCGATCCGGGATAGATAGATGCTTTCATTATCTTCATCGGGATAGGGTGTTTTTGCAATTTCAATCGCTTCATCCAGACATTCGCGTGCTTTGCGGAAACTGCCTGAACTTAACCACATTTGTCCTTCATTGGTGAGTGCGACTGCCATCGTGCGGGGATTATTCAGTGCCTTTGCTTCATCATAGGCGCGGCGGAAAAACATCTGTGCGCGGGAGAAATTACCCTGTAAACGATAGACTTCCCCGATATTCAAATCACAGGTAATCACGCGGCTCTTTGCTCCGGCTGCTTCAAATTGCTGCCGGGCGCTCTCAAAATGGCGTGCGCTTTCTACAAAATTCGCGAGATAGCCTTCAATAATGCCAATATTCAATTCAACGCCGCCCTGATTCATCGGATTACCGTCATCAGCAGCTTCTTCGACCATCGATTCAAGCGCCATCTTTGCGGAATTTGCCGATACGTCTCCGGCTTGCCATTCCTGCATGATGGCACGAAAGCGCTCTGCGAAGGCTTCATCTACAGTTGGTTCGGGCGTATTTTCGGATGTCATTGTTTCGTTGTCCTGTGTGTGGTGCGAAATAATTATCAAAAATGTGTGTTAATAATCTTCGGTGTTTCCAGGGCACGATGGCATCGCACCCCTACAAATTCGTCGTGAAGTTAGATAATTTTTGTCTGAGCTTCCGCAGCTTCGGCAGCAAAATCCATCATACCGAGACGGGTGAAAATGACCATCGCCTGTTGATATTTGTTACCTGCGGAACGTTTTTTGCCGCGAATAGCAAGGCTTTGTCCCTGTGCTAAGAGTGTTTTCGCGACTTCCCCTTCTGCTTTTACCTGTTTGAAGGCACTCAGCGCTTCGGAATAGTAATAATCAACATCGCTGTTAAAGTCAGGTGACGGGGACTGTCCCAACCGGGTGATGACATCGCCCAGTGCTCGATTGGCATATCCCATGCGAACGATGCGCCCGGAAAATTCTGCATTTTCATAGGCTTTTGCAGCATGATCCCATGCTTCTTCAAGATCATTATCTTCGAGGGCAACACCGACCAGCGCATGATGAATTTCACAGGCATTATCTGCCCGGTTGATTTCTTCCCGTTCATCTTCGGGCTTCCATTGGTTAATTGAGATGTCCAGGGCTTGCGTCAGCGTTTCACGGGCTTTGTCATAGCTCTTTAAGCTAAACCAGATTTGCCCTTCATTGGTGATGGCTGTCACCTGTAAGGCTATATTCCCGAGTGCCGATGCTTCTTCATATGCGCGGTGGAAATAGGTTTTTGCGCGTGTGAAATTACCGAGGAGTCGATAGGTTTCGCCGAGGTTCAAATCGACTGTTGCAAGACGACGTGTTGCGCCATTTTCTTCATAAATCTGGCGTGCCCTATCGAAATTGATAATGGAATTTTCGTATTTGCTACGATAGCCGTGCATAATCCCTAAAATATTGTAGATACCCGCTTCATTAACGGGATTTTCCTCTGCGATGGCTTCCTGACGGAGGCTTTCAAGCTGGCGGGACGCATCGACAAAGGGAATATCATTTCTGTGCCAGGCGTCATAAATTTCGTTGACCCGTGCGCGGAAAACCTCATCAATATCGGGAACTGCCGGTTGTGTGCTTTCTGTTGACATAGTTATTTATCCTGTTACATACTCCGGGGGAAAATGAGAATACCCGGATGTCTAAAGGCTTACAGGTATATTTTGCCCCGGTATTCGTTTGTCGTATAGCATGATTTAATTGCTACTATTTTCGAACAATGCTGGAATTGCCCCGACACGAATACCTGATTTTTTTGATGATGTAAAATCACAATCTAAAAAGACGCGGGTTGCGTCTCTGAATTATTACTTACATAACTTCCAGTTGGGCTTCGGCAGCGCTGGCAGCATCATCTGTCATACCGAGTCGGGTAAATGTAACCATCGCTTCACGGTAGAGTTGGGCTGCATGACGCCGACGTTTACGTCTTGCATAACTACGGGCATGACTATAAATCGTGCGTCCGATTTCGGCTTCGGCATCAATCTCACGGAACGTATCAAGTGCTGCACGGTAGTATTCATCAGGGGTATCAAAGTCTGAGTCGTCCGGTGTTTCGCCGGGTACGGTCAATACATCCCCCAGAATACGATAAGCCAGTCCGATACTGTGCATGTTTTCGCCCTGACGGGCATTTTCCAGTGAGCGTTGTGCATGTTCCCATGCAGTATTGTATGAATTGTTTGCCAGAGCGACCTGTGCCAGTCCAAAATAAATTTCTGTGAGAAGTGCTTGCAGGTTGCTCCGGTCGTCCCAATGGTTACTGAGTTCCAGACCATGTAGCAGTGCCTGTTCAGCACGGTCAAATTCATGGAGACTAACCAGGGATAAGCCTTCATTGGTAATGGCGATGGTTTGCAAGCGGGCATTATTTATTGTGTTTGCGGCTTCGTATGCCTGATGATAAAGGCGACGGGCGCGTTTGAATTCACCACGATAGCGGTAATTTTCGCCCTGGTTAATGTCCATCACAATCACACGACTACGATTGCCAACACGGTCGAAGAGATGACGGGCTTTTTCGTAGTGCATGATGCTGATACTGAGATTGCCTATATAGTGCTGGATATAACCGGAGAGATGTTCGGCGCGGGCTTCGTTGGCGATGTGTCCTGTGGCATGTGCTTCACGGGCAAGGTCTTTGAGCTTATCCACAACCTCTGATGAGGGTATTTCCCCGTGTTGCCATCCCCTGATGTAGGTCATGCACCGTGCATCGAACTCCGGTGTGGGTTCGGTATCGGGCGTGACTTGCGTGTGTGTAGCCATTTAAATTGCTCCAAAAAGTGGTTTTGTTATATTTTCTTAAAAGAATTGTGTGTATTTTAACGAAGAAAATCTTATATGGATACAGTAATGGTATATCACGAAAGAATAAAGATTTTATTCGCTTTCAACAAAATTTAATTCATCATACATAGAAATACTATAGTTTCCATGCCGGGATTGTTGATTGCGCGTTAGGATTTAGTTGTCAAAATTTATTGAATTGTGATTGTATTTTCGCGACCTATTTTCCCGATAATTTAAGAGTATTGCAAACAACATAACATATTCCTAACAAAAAATAATCGTTTTCCTAACGGAGGAAGATAGTATGCGATAATCGGTCAGGAGATATTTACGCGGTCATCACGAATGAACCAGACGTTTTACAACGATTTTCTGCCAGTTAAAAATATCAATGCGAGGGAAAAATGGTACTCGAAAACATAGATGACATACAATGGGATAAGTTGGACTGCGCTTATGGAGATGCGAGGGATGTTCCGTTGCTCCTTCAACATGTAAGTAAAGCGGAATCTGAGATCGAATGGGTGGCTGCGTACAACAAGGTATTGGATTTTGTTCACCGTGATGAAATCATTTACCCTGCAACCGCGCCAACCGTTCATTTTCTGATGCAACTATTAGCTGCAAATGATGATCCGCATTACAAAATTCGACACTGTTTTTCTCTAGGTGGCATTCTGCTCAAAACACACATGACATTATATCCACCACATATCTCTGCTCTACCGGAATCAATTACAAGCCAGCGCTCTAAACTCACAACCTATGACGCTTTTGCCAATAATGTTGATATTTTTATAGACATGCTCTCACATGATAGTCCTGATGTACGCACAGCTAGTCTGGCGATTCTAGGATTTTTAGTAGAACAATCGCAACAAATCTTCCCGGCGGTAGTGGATTGCATTGAAAAGACAGACGATGTTTGGACGCAGGCTGTCGGGGCATGGGCATACACGCTCTTAGTTTACCATTCCATCAAGTTTAACTCTATCGTCAGGGCTGATATTAATTCGCATATTAATCAGGTATTGCAATGGTTAGAAGATACAGATAATCCAATCCTTAAATATACGGCAGCAATCTCATGTCTCTTATTGCAGCAACCTTACAGCAGACGCTTGCCTGAACCGGTGTTTGATGCGGTCATCAAAGGAATGAATGCAGATAGCAACGACTTCATATCCACTACGGATAACGAAGAAATGGATACTTTACGGGATGAATTTTTACCATTCGATCATGTTGCAAGTATCATTAGCTTGAACTGTCGTCGCTTCAGTCGTCCTGACCTGTGGCTCCGGCTTTTACCCGAACTTGAGCTAACGCCGATGCAAGCACATATCTATTGCCGCGAAATGATGGAACTCGAATTCTACTCCTTCAACAGGGATGCAAGCACTAAAAGATGGAATAATTGGGATCATCTTCGTAAACATCATTTTTTGGAGGTTGTCAATTATCGTTGGAGCGGAAAACCTTTTTTTTATCGACCGGGGCACGGGTTCGCAAATTATCAACCCACTATCCTGAAAACAATCATCAACTGTGATCCCTTCTGGGAATTACCGTCCAATCTATTCTCGTTTTATTATCGTCTGCCGGATGATCGCGATGAATTACGCGAAATGATTCCGTAGGGTATCCGCCGCTCACACAAAATCAGAGGGCAGGTCATGTACCATGTTGGCGCTATTGGCAATGATACGGATGTTTCGATCTGTTGAGGTTTTTCCGATATAGAGGCGGGCATGGTCGGTGATGCTGGCATAGGCATTCGGGAAGCGGAGAATTGCCGAACCAACTAACCCGGTATCTAGCAGAAGTTGAATGCAATCGCCTGATGGGGCAATGCTGAATTCTGCCCCCTGCCATGTAACCGGACAGTCAAAATAGCCGACATCGCTAAACAATAGATAGAAAATCGCCGGGGCATGACGATCTTCTCCTTTATATACGGAAAGATATAAGCGCGAGAGTCGATTATGGTAATGCAAAACCTGGCATCTATATTGATCGGGATTGGTGATGTTGAAAATGTTGGTATCGCCGTGATTGTGTTTGACCATGTTTAGTTATCAGTTTTTAGTGATTTCCTGAAAAGATTTAGCGTTCTGTAGGAGCGTAACATGCTATGCCCTTACATTTACACGAGATTTTTAGCTAATGCTTTTCGATAGTTTACATAGTAATCGGTTTTTAGTGATTTTCTGAAAGTTTTGAGCCTTCTGTCGGGGCAGACCGACGGTCAGCCCTTACGCAGAGATAATTTTCTGGCTAATTAATTTCAATAATTTACCAGGGTCTTAGTGATATGTTGGTGTAGATTGAACCACAGGGGCGGGGCAAAGTACACAGAGAATTTTTCGCATTCAATTTCTAGCAGACCTGTATCTGTTAACTCAGGAGGTAATTTACTCTCATACAGGTACTCTGATAGGCATTCAGATATAGCAAAAATCCGATAATCACGGTACATTATTCATAATTGGCATTCTGGCACATTTTTTGGTTATAAGTATCAAGAAAAGTACAGATTAATTTGTATGGTTTCCCGATGTGAGAAGCCAATTGCTGTGCAGTTAGCTACTTTTCACAAGAATTACGTGATTTTAAACAATCTTTTGTATGAATCTTCTATAAAACTGCTATTTTTTTGTCGCATTCTCACTAACGACTGCTTAATCAGGACTTCATATAATCGTGAATATTGTAACGATTCATCAAATATCACCAAAAGGAGTCACTGATGCCAAAGTTTGTCCCACCTGAATCAGCAATGGAATCCCCCGCCGCCTTATTATCCTGGGCTAAAGAAAATGAAATCGCGGAAATCGATGTTCGCTTTGTCGATGTTCGTGGTATGCCACAACATTTCAGTATGCCGCTCGTCATGGTAGACGAAGGTTCATTCGAAGATGGTTTCGGCTTTGACGGTTCGAGTGTTCAAGGTTTCCAGACTATCAACGAATCTGACATGATTTTGAAAGCTGACCTGAGCACTGCAAAGGTTGACCCTTTCTTCAAATATCCTACCCTCTCCATTAAATGCGATATTTATGACCCGATTTCCGGTGAGGCATATGGTAGTGACCCGCGTGGTTTTGCAAAACGTGCGGAAGCCTATCTGATAGAAACCGGTATTGCTGATACAGCATTCTTCGGTCCTGAAGCTGAATTCTTCATCTTCAACAATGTTCAGTATAAATCCAGCAGCAACATCAGCATGTACAAAGTTGATAGCTTTGAAGCTGATTGGAACAGCGACAGCGAAGACCCTTCAATCGGTTATGTTAACCGTGTTAAAGAAGGTTACTTCCCGCTTCCTCCGAATGATGCAACCCAGGATTTGCGTGCTGAAATGACCGCAACCCTGCTGGATTTCGGTATTCCGATTGAAGTACATCACCATGAAGTTGGTGGCGCATCCCAGGCAGAAATCGATAAAAAATTCGATACCCTGCTCAAGATGGCTGACATGCTGATTGATTACAAATATATCGTGAAAAATGTTGCTGCTAAAAATGGTGTTTACGCAACATTCATGCCAAAACCAATTTTCGGTGACAACGGTTCCGGTATGCACGTTCACCAATCACTCTGGAAAGATGGCAATACGCTCTTTGCAGGTGACGAATATGCAGGTTTGAGCCAGATGGCACTCTGGTACATCGGTGGTGTTCTGAAACATGCCCCGGCACTGATCGCATTCACCAACCCGACAACCAACAGCTTCCGTCGTCTGGTACCGGGTTATGAAGCACCTGTGAACCTGATTTACAGTGCGCGTAACCGTTCGGCTGCGGTTCGTATTCCGATGTACAGCAACAGTCCAAAAGCAAAACGTATTGAAACACGCTGGCCAGACCCGACAGCCAATCCATACCTCGCATTCCCTGCTCTCTTGATGGCAGGTCTTGATGGTATCAAAAATCAGATTGATCCGGGTGCGGCAGCAACAACCGACCTTTACGAAGGTGGAGAAGAAACACCACTCGTACCGGGTAGTCTGCGTGATGCTCTACTGGCACTGCAAGCTGACCATGACTTCCTGCTCGAAGGTGGCGTATTCACCAAAGAATACATCGAAAATTACATCGAATACAAACTGGTTCACGATGCAGACGCTGTTGCAATGCGCGTTCACCCGCACGAATTCAGCCTCTACTTCGACGTGTAAATCTCCAGAGAATCTCTCCTCTGACTATATGTGTGTGCAGAACTGCTCATCGAAAGATGGGCGGTTTTGTTTTATATAGTCGTCAGTTTTTAGTTTTTAGTGAAAAGTGCTGAGTTAAGAGTAAAAGCAGTAACGGGTAGGCAAAGTAACGGGTGACGGGTAAAAGTGGAAGTGAGGCACAATTAAATTTGATATGGTGTGCCTCAATGTTGTGAGTTATTTGAGTTTGGCACGGGCTTTTGGTAGCCATTCTTTTGCATTTTCATGATTTGGGTCAAGTTGAAGCACTTTTTCCCATTCATCGATACATTTCATCCACTCACCCCGTTTCCAGTAAAAAACGCCACGACCAAAATAAGCATTAGCATGATCTGGCTTGAGATGAATTGCTTGATTATAATTCTCCATTGCGCTACTCAAGTCACCGTTCGCTTCATGGACAGTCCCTCGATTATGGTAAGCATCAGCATAATCTGGCTTGAGACGGATTGCCTCGTTGTAATCGGCTATCGCACTATCTAAATTCCCATTGGCTCTATGCGCTCGTCCTCGATTGACATAGGCATAATGATTTATTGGATCAAGTGCAATCGCTTTTTGAGCATCAGCCATCGCACCTTCTAAGTCACCCGAATCATGTCTAGCCCAGCCTCTATTATTGTATGCCATACTATATTTTGGATCTAATTCTATTGCCTTGGAGTAGTATTCAATTGCAGCAACAAAATCATGTTCTTCTTGATGTTTTCTATACGCAAATTCAAACCACTCCTGCGCGGTGAGTTCCTTTTCTTTGACCTGTGGCTCTGATTTTGCCTGTTGTTGAGCTTTGTTTGCTGCTCTTTGGGCAACCGTATTTCTCGGGTGAAGAACAGCATCCAGCGTGATATTCAAGTGGCGGGTGCAGAGGCGATCCATCGCTTCCATGAAATAATCTGCCGGTACACGCAGTGCATTGTAACTCTTGAGCGGCGCGAGTCCCCCTGTCAGGTGTTTTCCTGCGGCAGACCAATCGAAATTTTCCATTGTCAGGGGAACGATATTGCGCTTGGTCTGAATCGCGTATTCGATTTCACGGCGTAACCAATCCCCCGGTTCATCAAGGCGTTCAAGTGCGGACGGTGTCAGCAGGACGACAAAATGCGCCCGTGATGCGATGTTGTTTAAAATGATTTGCTCAAAATCACCGCTATCAATGCTGTTGTAATCGAAGAAAACATCAAAACCCTGTTGAGTCAAATTCTGGAAAATAGCGAGGGCATATCCAATATTGGTACGTCGATAGCTGATAAAAACGCTTTTTTCTATCTGTGGCATGGCGGCTCATCCCGTGTTGTCATGATTTGTGCTGATCATATTGTATTGCTAACAGTGGGCTATGACAAGCACAGTGCAATTCTTCCTGCTATCATTTTTAGCTTTACCGAAATTAATTTTTAGACTTACACCAAACCCCCAATAATTGGGGGGATAGGAAGTATAAAAATGTGATAAAAATAATGAAATTGTTTCTATATCGGGGGGTTGTGTTACAGTCTACGGGCAGAAACAAACACATTTAATTTGTAGGGAAAGGCATAATGGCATGAGTAAGCATGTCATCGAGACGCAAGATTTAACAGTCTATTACGGTAAACATCGCGGGATTTTGAATATCAATCTGGCGGTGAATGAAGGGGAAGTATTCGGGTTTCTGGGTCCGAATGGCGCAGGAAAAACGACAACACAGCGTGTGTTGATGGATGTGATTCATCCTTCATCGGGCAAAGCAAGCATTTTTGGCATGGATTGTCAGGCAGATGGTGTTGAGATTCGTAAGCGGGTTGGCTATTTGCCGGGGGAACTCGCACTCTATCCGGGAATGAAAGCAACAAATTTCCTCGATATGCTGGCATCGTTGCAAGATAGCGCACCGGATAAAAAATTCCGGCAGCAACTCTGTGAGCGTCTGGATTTAGACACATCACGCAAAATGAAAGAGTATTCTCGCGGGAACAAGCAGAAAGTCGGTATTGTCGCGGCATTCATGAATAAGCCTGATTTGCTGATTTTAGATGAGCCAACAGGTGGTCTTGACCCGCTTGTGCAACAGACCGTGATGGAACTGGTGCGCGAAGTCAAAGCTGACGGTCGGACAGTATTTTTCTCTTCCCATATTTTGCCGGAAGTGCAAGCCGTCTGTGACCGTGTGGGTATTATTCGTGAGGGTCAACTCATTGAAACAGCCGGAGTTGAAGAATTGACACACCAATCCTTCAAACGTCTCCATCTGACCTTCCAGAATGTTCCGCCTGCGGATGCTTTCGCGATGAACGGTATCAACGAAACCGGACGCGATGGCAACACAGTTATGCTGGAAATTAATGATGGGATGCCGGAATTGATGAAGGTTGCTGCCTCTTTTGGTATTGAGGATGTCGAGTCGCCACATGTTACTCTGGAAGAAATTTTCCTCAAATATTATGACAGCAGCCAGAACGGAGGCAAATAAATCATGTTTAATCTGTTCAAACATGAAGTTGTTTCCCGTTGGGGCATGATTCTCGGCTGGGGAATTGGCTTAACGCTATTTTCTTCCATGTATATCGGTGTTTATCCGCAGATGGCAGAAGAAATGGGCAGCCTGGCAAACCTGAGCATTTACCGCTTGATGGGCATTGACCTTGCTTCATTTGCAGGATATATCGCATCCATCGTCGTTCAGATATTGCCGATTATCCTCGGTGTCTATGTCATCATGATGGCGACAGGAACACTCGCCGGAGAAGAAGAAAATGGCACACTGGAACTCATCGTTGCCATGCCGCTCAAACGCTGGCAGATTGTCACGATGAAAACGCTTGCCCTTTTGATTGTGACGTTGCTTATCATGGTCATTTTCGGAATCGGTAGCGCGGTTATCCTGTATATGGTAATTGAAGCGGTCGAAATCACGATTGATATTACACCATTACAACTGTTTTATGCTCTGATGTGGGCATTCCCGCTGATGGTGGCGATTTATGGGATTGCACTGTTTCTCAGTACATTCATGCCAACCCGTCGCTCAGCTATGATTGTGATGTTCACATTCTATCTGGCAAGTTACCTCGGAAACAATATTTCCGCGACAGTTGAATCAATGGAATGGGTACAAAATATCTCTCTGTTCTCTTATGTGAATACAACAGCAACAGTCTTCACAGATGGTGTGGATATGGTCAATATCAGTATCCTGCTGGCAATCGGTGTGATTTTCTTCGGATTAGCGGTATGGACATTCCAGGGGCGTAACCTCACCGTCGGACAATGGATATGGGAACGGAATCAGTCCCCTGCCGGGAAAGGAGCATAATTGCTATGTTTAATCTATTCAAACATGAACTTTTGTCGCGGCGGATGATGATCCTCATCTGGGGTATCGGTCTGACGCTATGGGGGTCAATCTATATTTACATTTTTCCCGAAATCCAGGATCAAATCGGGATGTTTGCTGATATGGAAATCATGGAATTGTTCGGTATGGAGGATGTTTCCACGCTGGAAGGCTGGATAGGCGCTATCGTCATTCAGGTGATGCCAATTGTTCTCGGAGTTTATACCATCATCATGGCAAGTAACACTCTCGCCGGAGAAGAAGAAAATGGCACGCTGGAACTGGTGGTTGCTATGCCACTCAAACGCTGGCAGGTTGTTACCATGAAAACCCTATCTCTGCTGCTTGTGTTATTCCTGATAATGGTCGTTTTCGCAGTCGGAAGCGGACTCGTTCTAGCCATCACGGTCAGTACCTCTGATATTGCAACAGATGTAACATCCTGGCAATTCTTCGTCGGTCTGCTGGCAAGCTATCCGCTCCAGGTGGCAGTATTCGGTATCACGCTCTTCCTGGGTGCATTCCTGCCGGGTCGCCGGATGGCTATGATTGTGATGTTCGTCTTATACATTGCCAGTTATGTTTTAAACTCTGCTGGCGGTATGGCGGAAAGCGTTTCATGGATGGAAAATTTTTCAATTTTTGGCTACGTCAACACCACCGCAAGCGTCTTTACCGATGGTCCGGCTGCAAGTGACATTCTCATATTGCTATCAATCGGCGTTATCGGATTCGCATTGACACTCTGGAGCTTCCAGGGGCGGAATATCACTGTCGGTCAATGGATGTGGCAGCGCAATCAAGTTCCAACCAGCTAAACCGGAAAATCGTCTAATTTTCAGAATCGCTCATCCCATGATGGGCGATTTTTAATTGTGACGGAATTGGAACGATTATAAGGGATTAGTCGTTTAGAATAATAGAAAAGCAATATAAAGGGCAATATTATGGGACGCAAACACTTATCACTATTAATATCAGGAACGATATTATGTCTGATGATGATATTCACCACATCACCTGTCTTCGCCTGTTCCCCGAATGAAGAAGATTTTGCGCTAACATTTGAAGACCGTGTAGCAAATGCACCGATGATTCTCGTCGGGACTGTGAGCAATGAGTATTTCACAAGTTATGGCGGTGGCTATGAATTTGTAAATGAGGTCGATGTTGAGGTAGAGCAGTATTTAAAAGGTGAAGGTCCCACATTAGTGCGGATTAGTAACTTTGGTGAAGGAGCTGATTGTTTATCAGTTGCCCCCGCAGTTGGTCAGCGTGCAATATTCATGGTGGATGGCAATCCTGATAGGGGCTTACAGGCATACTATCTTGGTGTACATGATGCCGTGCGGCAAGCCAGTGATGCGAATATTCAAACCGCTATCAGCATCACCGGCGAAAATAATGAACCCTATCCCCTGCCAATGTCACAACAGATTATGCGTGCGCTGACAAATGGCAATCTCTGGCTGATGGCTGGAATTATGATATTGCTAGTGTTGCTCATTCCACTGTTCTTCATCGTGCGTCGTCGTTCCCCGCGTAAATCAAAGGCAAAAAACTCATGATGAAACGTGTTTCTATACTGATCGTGTTCGTTCTGGTATTTGCTCTATTCGCGCAGGTCAATCGAGTTCATGCTTGTAGCCCTGCCACACCTTCACCGGACGACCCCACTCCAATTCCCTATACCTATGGCGATCACGCCGGATCAGTGGATTATGTTCTGGTCGGTACAGTCATCGGTGGCGAAGAGATAAGCGGTTTTCTAGTCGAAGCTGATATTGAAGTTGAGTACTATCTCAAGGGTCAAGGCGAAGGAATTGTCACGATTGAGGGTATCAGTTTGCTTAACACCTGTGATCGTATATGGGAAGTTCTCATCGACCGGGAATATGTTTTCTTCGCAACACGCAATGAAACCACAGGTAATCTACAACTTCAACGTTATCTCGGGCGTGCAGGTATTGACTTTGCAGAGGAACATATCATCTCTGATATATATAGTGAAGGTGGTCTAGCGCCTGATGCTTATTACCCGCCTCCAGGTGAACAGATTCGGCGTATTTTACAGAATGCCAACCCGTGGATATTCATTTCCGGTATTGTCATTTTAATTGTACTGTCTGCTTCTATTTTCTTCATCGTGCGTCGTCGTTCCCCGCGCAAATCAAAGGCAAAAAACTCATGATTAACCGCATTTCTGTAGTCGTTCTGTACGCTTTTATATTCGCTCTATTCACGCAGGTCAATCAGGTTCATGCCTGTACTCAACCGCCTGAGCCAATCCCGACAGCTGTCACACTCGAAGAACGGGTTAACAACGCGCCGATTATTCTTGTAGGACAGGTTGCCGGATATGACGATGAAACGGGGTACAACTTTATCGCCGAAGTACAGGTTGAACGCTATCTCAAGGGGGAAGGCACATCACCTGTTCAAATTTCAGGCTTCGGTTACAGTTCAATGTGTCTAACAGGTGTAAGCGAAGGTAGTCGCTATATTTTCTTTGTCCAACCGGATGGTGAGACATTGCGCGGGATTTATTTTCAAGGCTACGCACCTGTCATGATTCCATCCGATGAAAATATAGATGCAATCGTGGCTATCACAGGTCAATCCACTCTGCCTGCAGTTAGCGCCGATACGGTCAGTGAAACTACAGATAAGCAGACATCAGGATTCCCCATCGCAATCATTATCTGGCTCTATATTATGGCAATCATAATCGGTTTAGAACTAAGCCGTGCCCCGCGTAAGAAAAAAGCAAAGCGAGAATAGCTACCAGACCTTTTCCAGACCTCAAGTCCGGCGACTGTTATTTGATACAGGGATAGACTGTGTTTAACGAATTCACACAGGAGGATTATTCCCATGAAAATGACTAAGATTTCGATTGCTGTTAATGATATGGATGCGATGGTTGCTTTTTACAATGCAGTTTTTGATTGTGGGTTGAGTGCCATTCCCGGTACACCATTCCATGCCGGAACATTATTTGGTGTGCAATTGATGCTTGTGCCAAATAGCATTGTCGGAATTAACGCGGAGAAGAATCGCATTCAATTTGATGTGCAGGTTGATGATGTGGATGCTCTGCTGGAGACAGTTCAGGCAAATAGTGGCAGTCTCTATGATGATCGCGCTGAAACGGAAAGCGTCATTGTTCAGGGTATCAAAGACCCCGACGGCAATTCCTTCGTATTAACACAGGCAAAAAGCTAAACATTGCGAGGGCATTTTCTATAGAGATGCCCTTTTCTCTTTGCATATATTACCCGTACTATCGGGTAAATGATTTGTACGGGTTGATTCATCCTCAAAATCAATTACAATTACCCGAAAAAGTGAATAATTCGAATAATTATTTCAGGATAGGAGCTTATTATGCGAACAACCACTCTCGGGAAAACTGATGTTGAGGTGAATGTTATCGGTCTGGGTTGTATGGGGATGTCAGCGTTTTTTGGTCCCACTGACCGTGAAGAATCATTGAAAGCACTGCACAGGGCAATTGAACTCGGTGTGAATTTCTTTGATACTTCGATTTCTTATGGCACATTCGACGGCGAAAATGAACAACTTATCCGTGAAGGTCTGATAGAAAAAGGCTATCGCGATAAGATGATTATCGGGACAAAAGTCGCTTACGGGACAACCGAAGAAGCAGGAGTTGATGCTTCACCGGAAACGGTTAAACGTCGCTGTGATGAGAGTTTGCAGAATCTCGGTATCGACACAATTGACATTTACTATCTGCATGGACGTGACCCGAAAACCCCTGTTGAAGATACCTTCGGCGCGATGGCTGACCTGGTCAAAACCGGGAAAGTGCGTTATCTCGGGATATCTAATCACTTTGAAGAAGCCATCCGTAAAGCGCACGCTGTTCATCCTCTAACTGCCTGTCAAATTGAATATTCGATGTTCCGGCGTGACCCCGGAGAAACAGTTTTACCTGCCTGCCGTGAACTGGGCATTTCGCTGGTAGCGTACAGTCCACTGGGACGTGGTTTTCTGACAGGGAAATTAACCCGTTTTGAGCAATTGACCGAAGATGATTTCCGTCGCCAGGTGATTTCGACACTGGTTTATGACGATTTCAATGAGCGTGTGGATAGCATTGTGGAAACTCTGAGCGAGATAGCAGAAGCACATAATGCAAGCATCCCACAGATTGCAATTGCCTGGGTTCATGCACAGGGAGATGACATTATCAGTATTCCGGGGACAAAACGCCGCAGCTATCTGGCAGACAACCTCGGTGCGTATGATGTCGAATTGACAGAAGATGATTTAGAGCGTTTATCCGATCTGCCATCATGGTTAGACCGCGCCAAATTAGAAGCACGCTAAACAATTATCGCGAGTAATATCAGGGAAGAAACTATGGAATATCGCAATTTAGGACGCACCGGGGTGAAAGTTAGCCCGCTCTGTCTGGGGACAATGAATTTCGGACCCCGCACACCGGAAGCCGACGCAATCAAAATGATGGATGCCGCAATTGATGCGGGAATCAATTTTGTTGATACAGCCAATTACTATGGTCAGCCCTTGAAAGATGGGCGTGGTCAGGGCGCATCTGAAGAAATTATCGGCAAGGCATTGAAACAAAACGGTAAACGAGATTTTATCGTGCTGGCAACAAAGTTCACCATGTATACCGAAAATCACCCCGAAGACCCCAACAGTTTCGGTGGTAGTCGTCGTCATATCATGCAGGAAGTCGAAAAATCGCTGCGCCGTCTACAAACCGATCACATCGACCTGTATCAATTACATAGCGCTCATTTGAGTGTTCCGATTGATGAAACCCTCCGGGCATTGGATGATTTAGTGACATCAGGGAAAGTACGCTATATCGGAACAAGCAATCATCCTTCATGGCGCATCATGGAAGGGCTCTGGACATCGGATAAGCTCAGACTGAATCGTTTTGTTTCGGAACAGGCATCTTATAGCATCTTACACCGGACAATGGAACGCGAAGTTGTGCCTGTCGCAGAGCGCTTTGACATCGCATTAATCCCCTTCTCGCCTTTATTCGGGGGTGTTTTGACAGGGAAATATCGCAGAGACACACCTTTCCCCGATGAATCACGTTTCAAGTTTAAGCCCTGGGATGGCTACTGGAGTTCAGGCGTCAATGATGTTGTTTATGATGCTGTCGATGCACTGGATGAGATGGCACAGAAAAAAGGCTGCACGCTGAGTCAACTTGCCTTAGCCTGGGTCATAAATCAGAAGGCGATTACCAGCCCGATAATTGGTCCCCGCACAGTAGAACAATTGCAGGATAATATCGGCGCGATAGATGTCACATTCAGTGATGAAGACTTTGCGCGGATTGATGATTTTGCGCCGCCCGGAAGTAGTCTGGTCGCGAAAATTTAATTTTGTTTCAGGGCAAGCTCACCGAGTAGTTGCAGACAGGTCGAACGAATGCTGTGTAGATTGTAATCTCCTGCGAGTTCGATAGCCGTGTTGAGATGCTGCCCTGCTTCATCTAAATAATTGCCACTTTGAACCGCCAGTTGTGCCAGATTCATATGATTGGCGACAATGCGTATCGGGGACTCAATTTCATAGGCGAGATTGAGTCCTTCTTCGAGATATATCCGGGCATCATCATAGCGTTTCTGGCGCATCGCAAAGATACCGAGATGATTGATTGCCCAGGATAACCCGATTAAATCTCCGGCTTCACGATAGAGACGGGCGCATTCTGCCGTGTGCTTGATTCCATCCTCATAATCCCCGCGAGAGTAAGCAAAATACGCTTTGCTATCAATCGCTCTCACGATGTCTTTCTGACTGTTGTGTGCTTCAAAAATAGCAAGTGCCTCATCTATCACCTCTTCACGGGTTGCATTATCCGGTGAAAATTCACCCGCACGGAGCATCACACGGGCTTTATAAAGGGCGTTGTCGCTATCTTTTAGCAAATCAAATGCCTGTAAATAATAGGGTTTGCTCTGTTCAGTCTCATAGTGTGCAGCTAAATCACCCTGCCACATGATAATCCGTGCCAGTTCATCACTATCGGAGGATTTCAGTAGAGAATGAGCTTCGTCTAATAATTGTTCTAATTCTTCAAAACGGGTATTCACATCGAGGAAGATATTCAGGGCTTCTATCATGCCGATAATTGCGTCGTAATTTTCTGTTTTCAGGGCGAATTGCCAAGCAGCACGGGCATTATCATAATTGGTGTGAATAACATGCAGCGCATCCAGTTGACCATGTCCGTAGAGCGATGGTGTTTCATTGTGAATCACATCGGCGTAATATTTGAGATGGGCGGATTGTGTTTCTATAGTGAGTTGATTTTCAGATAATTTACGGGCAGCGTACTGTCGCAACAATTCGTGCATATCGTAATAACCATCATGAGTCGTCGTCAGCATGGATTTACTCAGGAGACGTTTGAGGGTGCGTCCATTTGCTCCGGCGACAATTTCAGCCGCAAAGGGTGTAAATCCGCCACGAAATACACTCAATTTCTGCCAGATTTGATGTTCCTGTTCTGAGAGTTGTTTCCAGGCATATTCAAATACCAGACGAATCGAACGCTGTCTTTCGGGAATATCGCGCATATCGGTTTCCAGAAAATCAATACTGGCTTCAATTTCATCCCCGATACGCTTGAGGTCATAAGTATCAAACCAGCTTATCGCAAGTAATATCCCGAGAGGCATTCCCTGTGTGATTTGACAGAGGCGTAAAGCATCTTGAAACGTGCTATCGTCCAATTCCCATCCAGGCTTGATGCGCTGTGCAGCTTGAATCAATAATTGCATCGCATCACTTTGCCCGACATCATCCAGGGCTAGATTATCTGGACTATGCAAGCCATCAAGTGTATAGACTGTCTCACTCATTAGATTAAGTCGCTCACGGGATGTGACCAGCAGCTTAACCTGTGGCGCAGATTCGAGTATTTCCGTAATCAGGCTGACATCATCTAACAATTGTTCAAAATTATCGAGCAACAGGAGCATTGTTTTATTCGAGAGATAATCCAGTAATTGTTGTTTCAGAGAATTATTTTTCTCCTGAAAGACAAAAGGCGTGTATTCCGCGATGGCACGGACAATATCTTTCGAGTGGTCGATTTTTTGCAGGGGAATGAAAAACAGCCCATCTTTGAAATCACCTGATAAACTGGCAGCAAATTCCAGTGAAAGACGTGTTTTACCCATGCCGCCCTGTGCGAGAATTGTCACCAGTCGATGATTGTCATCCTCAAAGATACGGGATAATTCCTCTATTTCCTGTTTACGCCCGATAAAACGATTGGCATGTGCTGGAAAATTAGTCGGGGGGTTTTCCGTTTGTAGTAAACCGAGTCTTTTTGCACGGGCGACAATCTCATGACGATTGGCAGTTGCCAGTTTGCTATTGATCTGTGTGATATACCATTTGACCGTTTTGACCGCCAGAAAGAGATGGTTTGCGATGTCTCGATTGCTATGTCCCTGCGCTAGCAAAGTGATGATTTCTAATTCACGCTCGTTGAGGTCATCCAGTTGAATGGGTTGTCCGGTCATGAGTTAATGTCCTGTGAAATGGTTACAGAAGGAGTTTAGCACAGTTTTTTATCTCAACACTTCCTGAGCAATACTGCCTGGTGTATGCTTACTATATTGACTTGAGTTAATCGAAAACACTATGCCGACACCCTTCACACATTTAGACATTTCCCTGCGTTTAATGAATGACCCGCTTGTACCGCATACTGTACGAGAATTTGCAGAGCGCTATCGCCCCGACTTTTTGCTGGGTGGCGTGATTGCAGACCAGCGCCCTGATGGTGGCAAACGTGCCGATACGCATTTCTATGAATACACCAAACCGATGCCGGATAATCCCTGGCGCGAGATGTTCCGTCAGCATCCATCATTGAAAGAACCGGAATCGGAGGCGCACAAGGCATTTCTGATGGCTTATGTTGCTCATCTTGCCGCCGATGAATACTGGTCACGCAATATGCTGAAACCTCATTTTGCTGATTCTGATTGGGGCGGTGATATTCGTGGACGCTTTTTTCTATTGCATCTGTTACTGATTACGATGGATGAACGCGACCAGAAATTGCTACCAGAGGGTATCGGGGCAGTGATGAAAGGCAGTATTCCACATGAGTGGTTGCCCTTTTTGCCAGACCATCTGATTTGTGATTGGCGGGATTTCATCGCACAGCAAATTGATGAAGATGACAGTCAAACACTGGTGATTTTCGGCGGACGTATCAATACTGCACCTGAAAAAGTACGCGAATTGCTGGACGATGACGACTATATGCAATCAGAGTTGTGGGACAATGTTACCCGTGAAACCCTCGCAGAGATAGAGGATGGCTTATATCAGTTTGCACGGGAACAGATGCTTGTCTATCTGGATGAGTTCTTCTAAGCAAAAACGCCCCGGATAATGGGGCGTATTGGTTTCTTAGAGTAATGCCAGGGCATCCTCCAGTGAATCGGCAACCCGCAAATCATCTGACAAGCCCATTTTGCGGAAGCCATCCACTGATTTTTTCATAATACCCATTTTGCTAATAACAATCGTGTTGAGGGTTTTTGAATGCTTTGCCGTATTCATGTCGGGTTTAAAGGCGAGGCGTGTCCCTTCCAGCAGGTCATTGAGTGACATGGAAAACTCTGTTAAATCAATGATTATGGTTACCGGGTTGGATTCAGCGTCGAGTAATTTCATGGCATCTTTTGTAGACAGGGCATAATCAGAGCTAATATCGAAGTCGTCATGATAGCTTATTAAAATTGCGGGATAATCTTTGAGGCGTTGTACCGTATAAGACATTTTAAATACCCTTTTTCACACTAATTTACCTGGTTTAGACTGGTAGCGGAGTTCTCTCAAGCCGGGGCTTTGATAGAGTTTTGATGCCAACTCTATGTATCTCATGTGTTGAGGATGTGTGCGGTGTATCCTGTCTATATATACTATTATACACCTATTATTCATTAATAGAAATTACAATCAAAAACGCCCCGGATAATGGGGCGTATGAATTTCTCAGGATATTGTTCTTAGATTATGACAGCCAGCGACGACCAAAGACCAGGCTCAGTACCAGCACAATCAGACCGATGAAGAAGAAAATCTCCGCGCCGGATGCTGCGATACCTGCTAATCCGCCGAAACCGAACAGGGCTGCCAGTAATGCGATAACCAGAAATGCGAGTGCTAAGCGAAACATGATTGTCTCCTTGTTTATTTATCGAATTTTGATCTAACAATTACAGTTTAAATTACGCATTGTTAGATTTATATACACATAAAATTATGCTTAGATGATTATTGCTACATCAGGATTTATACTTATCTGATGTTCAATTCATCTCCGGCACATTAAATTAAAAACGCCCCCGCAGGAGCGTCTTAAATGCTATATTCCGACTGTTAGTCCACTAACCAGCGACTACCGAATACCAGTCCCAGTACCACTACGACCAGACCGATGAAGAAGAAGATTTGCGCGCCTGATGCTGCGATGCCTGCTAATCCGCCGAAACCGAACAGGGCTGCCAGTAATGCAATTACTAAAAATGCGAGTGCTAAGCGAAACATATTTATCTCCTTTGTACGAATTTGACTTGTTTTGTCTTTACACTCTTAGTCTAGGTCATACCTTATAAGATTTTTATAAGTATAAAATTACCCCTAAATGACTATCATAGCATCGGGTCTTACGGGATTCTGATAGCAACTTAAGGATAAATTCAGACAGGGTATTCCCATCAATTGCGCGTATCGTCAGTGAATTTGATTCAGGCTATAATTGAATCATAATTCAAATATTAGTGTTTATTGGTGGATTGACATGACCTTATGGAATAATCGTGAACGCCGGGCGATGGGCGCAATATGTGAGGCACTGGTTACTCCCACCGGAGAGACTACCGGATTGTCTCAGTGGGCGGCTGATGATAGCCAGCTCCTGTCACGAATTGAAGAAGCCTATGAGCAAATCGCCAGTGAAGAAGAACAACGCGACCTCAAATTATTGCTGGGTGCTTTCGAACGCAGCTTATTCAACGGCATGATTAGCGGTGTCTGGAAACCACTAAGTAGAATGAGCATCACTGAACGGGAAGCAATTCTCGCAAATTGGGCGAAAAGCCGCTTTGAATTACGCCGGAAAGCCTTTCAGGGAATCAAACGCCTAGCACTTTTCATCGCCTATAGCAATCAACCGGATAAAGAAAAACACCCTGCATGGGATGCCTTCAACTATCCGGGTGCGCCGGGTGCTGGAACAGAAGGCCGCAAAATTATCCCTTATGAAATCAACAATAATAAGACTTTGACCTGTGATGTCCTGGTAATAGGTAGTGGCGCAGGAGGTGGTGTTGTCGCGGGTGAATTGAGCGCAGTCGGATATGATGTGATGGTCGTCGAAAAGGGCGATTATTACGCTGAAAAAGACTTTGATGGCAATGAACTCAATGCCACAGAAACAATGTTAGAGAAGTTCGGTTCATTGACCACACATGATACTTCTATGGTTGTTCTCGCCGGAAAATTGCTCGGTGGCGGGACAACAATTAACTGGAGCGCTTCTTTCCGCACACCGGATCATGTCCTGAGTGAATGGGCTAATGAATACGGAGTCACAGATGCGAATACAGATGTCTGGCAGAACAGTCTGGATGCAGTCTGGACACGGAGCAATGTCAACTGTGATGAGAGTCATCTCAATGGCAACAACACCGTGCTGGAACGCGGTTTGAAGAAACTCGGTTATCACGTCGATACCATTCCACGTAATGTCAAAGGCTGCGAAGATTGCGGATTCTGCAATTATGGTTGTTCATTCGGCGCAAAACAAAGCACACTGAAAACTTATCTACAGGATGCTTATGAACGGGGCTCCCGCATTGTCGTTCGTGCGACTGTCAAACGGGTCATGCACGAAAATGGTATCGCGAAAGGTGCTATCGTTGAAGCAGAAGATACCAACGGCAAGATTCATCTGGTGACAGTGCGTGCGAAAGTGGTTGTTGTCAGTGCAGGAACGATTCATACTCCGGCAATTTTGAAACGCTCCGGTCTGGAAAATCCGAATATTGGCAAACATCTGCATTTACATCCAGTCTCAATGGTTTTCAGTCTATTTGATGAAGAAATTATGCCCTGGCGTGGTGTTCCAATGTCGCGAATCAGCAAAGAATTCAGCAATCTGGATGGACAGGGCTACGGTGTGGCTCTCGAAACTGCGCCCGCACATCCGGGGCTGACAGCAGCAACGTTGCCCTGGTTGAACACAAAAATGCACAAAGATTTGATGAGCCGGATAGATAAAATGGCGAATCTGATTGTGATTACCCGCGACAGAGAAGGTGGGAAAATTAAGCTCGACAGGTATGGCGAACCACAATTGCACTATCGCCTGAGTGATTACGATAGACGCCATTTGCAACGCGGTCTTGTAGAAGCAGCGAAAGTGCATTTTGCGGCGGGAGCGAAAGAAATTTATGCGCCTCATGCTGCGATGTACACCTTTGTCAATGATGGCAATGAATCGCGATTTGTACGCTGGTTGCGGCATGTCGAAGATGCTGGATTAGAGCCGAATGCCTTCCCATTATTCAGTGCCCATCAGATGTCTACCGCCCGTATGTCAGGCAGTGCGCGTCAGGGGGCATGTAAACCGACAGGCGAAACCTGGGAAGTGAAAAACCTGTTTGTGGCGGATGGCAGTTCAATGCCAACGGCGACAGGTGTTAATCCGATGATTAGTATTATGGGAACGGCACACTATATTGCACAGCATATCAAAGCTGCGATGGAGTGAATTCTGTTAGAAACCTCTGAAATGCAGAAGCATGTCCTTACTTAATTTTCGCGACTTCTTCCAGCGTGATAATATACAGGCATTGAATACAATCTGAGGAAAGCTATTATGTCAATCAAACGAGTCCTGTGGATTTTGACAATTATGACGTGTATTGTCGGACTTGTCGCAGCGCAAACGGATACCTGTCCGATGATGGTTGAAACTGCCCTGGAAGCTGTCGGAGATGCCTGTAACGACATCGGGCGCAATGAAGTTTGCTATGGCAACAACATGCTCACCGCGCTTGATTTCGATGATGTGCCTGTCAATGAATTGAGCGAGGTCGGAGATAGTATGGACATTTCCGGTATTGGCTCAATAACCACCGCAGCATTCGACCTTGATAGCGAAACATGGGGCGTAGCTGTCCTCGTTTTACAGGCTGATTTACCGGATTCATTACCCGGACAAAATATAACCTTCGTGGTCTTCGGCGATACACAAGTCACCAGTGAATTTATCCCGGAAGAACAGGGAAATGATGATTTTTCTGCCCCGATGCAGGTATTTAGCCTCAGCACCGGAGTCGGTCAACTTGAATGTGAGGGCGTGCCGCCGGATGGTGTTCTAATTCAATCACCAAGCGATACAACAGTTCATTTTCTGATTAATGGCATTGAAGTCGAAATCGGAAGCACTGTTTTCATTGAATATACAGGCGGCGTGCTGATTGTGACCAATTTAGACGGCAGTGTAACCGTCACGCATTCCGGTGTCACACAAATGATTGAACCGGGATATAGCGTTTCTGTCTCGGTTGATGGCGAACCGGGCGCTCCCATCGAATTCAATTATGAAGATTTTTCCACCTTGCCTGTCATTTTGCTGCCTGACCCTGTCGGCATTCCTGTACTGGTGCGTGCCAACAATGCCTGGCGCGATACAGGTATTGCTGTAGATGCCGGAGATACCTTCACATTGTTGACCGGCGGAGTTATCAATTTCTGGGATAACTGTGAAGCCGAAAAGGTCGCGAATGGTCAACCGGACATTGATTGCGATAGCTTAATCTTTGACCCGGCAGGCGGCGACCCTGTGACACTTTCCGGCGAAATCCTCGGCAGCGATATGAGCTTATTTCCTGTTCCGGCAGCACCACCGCACTCCCTCGTGGGTCGCATCGGTTCGAGTACCTATTTTGTCGGCAATGGTGGCGATTTTACTGCGGCAGAGAGTGGCACGCTTGAATTCCGGGCAAATGATGTCGATTTGAACAATCTCGGGGCATTCTTCGTGAGTGTGGTTCTGCATCCATAAGATTTTTGTAGTGGATGGCAAGCCTGCTATCCACTACTTATCACAATTTCATGAAAGTAATCCGAAGAAATCCAGAATCAATTGCTCTGTATTGCCAATAGTCGTCCGGTCGCTTAGCACATAAGCCGGTGTAACCGGATAAGCATGGTCATGTTCTACAATGAAAACAGCATCAAAGCGTGTTTCCTCAGCACAGGTGCGAAATTCACGGACAACTTGATAGGGACTCGTATTGTCATCAATGCGAAAGACCTCTTTTTCCGTATCACAATTGAGAAGCGTTGATAGAAAACCTGTCATCTGAGCGAATGAAAAGCGAATATTCAGTATGTCCCCGTTGATTGCAGCTAATCCGGCAAGCGGGAATACATGGTCGTTTGTACCGAGGATGACAAGTGTATCGACCGGGTTTTCAACTTCTAAACAGTGATTGGCTATTTCCGGTGTTGGCGTTGAGGCGACAATTGCGACACCTGCTACAGGCAATTCGCACATCAGGCGATAGGTCATTGAGCCGCCATTGGAATATCCCGTGATATAGATGCGTTCCGGGTCGATGTTATAGTCTGTCTGGAGTTGTTCCAGCAGCATTTCCATAAATAGCACATCATCGACAACATCCGAACCAGGACGATATTCGTCACTGTCTAATGCAAACCATCCCTGACGATAGCCGGATGGATAGACCAGAATCAAGTTGTTATCAGCCGTATAGTCTGAAAATCGCGTGAGTGTGGTTTCAGTGATACCTGTTCCGCCGCTTCCGTGCAGAACAATCAATACAGGTGAGGCATTCTGAGCGTCAAAATTCTCCGGTAATTCGACCACATAATGGCGTTCCATATCATCGACCATAATTGTGGATTCGATTAGTTGGGCTTGAACCGATGCCACCAATAAAAATAGCAGCAGGAAAATGGGCATATATTTCATGAAAATTCCTATCTTTTGGATACATGTCCCGAATATAGCAAGCGCTTATCACGATCTGATGTTGTTTGAGAGAATATTGCATAATGCTATATTAACTTATCATGATTTATATCAAGATAAAGTATTTTATCCCAAATAATCCAATAGAAATTTGTGTCTCCCCTATGCGATTGAATTTAATGTTTCTTAAAAGACGAAACGATGTGACCCGTCAGGACGAATCATCAAGGGAGCAATGACAAGCGCGTACATCAAATCTTCCGTTTCCATATAAACACGCGAATTGCACTCGATATAATAGCCCTCGTCTGTCTTTTCAATCTGCGTACAAACAATTTCATCGTCGTCGGGTACATCTATCTCTTTATAAAGAACTTCCAGTGCAATTTCAATCGCTTCGTCTTCACTCATGCTGTGACATCCTTGTTGTGCAGTAACTCTATCTGGAACGCTGTCATGATTAGACGGGTCTAACAGGTTGTGACTATGCGTTTTGGAAAGAGAGTTTGCTATGATGATAAGTAATAATTCGATCAATTTGAGTAAGCGTAACATGGCAGAGATAAACGAACAACAAATTGGCATAGATGGGCAATTTTTAGTAGATGAATATCGTAATTATCGACGGTGGGGATCGATTCTGATTCTCGGAGGATTTTTGCTGCTGATTGGCGGGTTATCCGTGTCAGCCCTATTTCAGGATGATACTGTTCCGGTCGCTGAAACTGGCAAAATGGGCGTGCATTTGTTACTGGATGATGGACGCAACAATTGGGATACATCACTATGGGAAAGTCATATTTCCTATGCCGCACAAATTTCCAGTGATGGCGGCATTGCGGTGCAGGTGATTCGCAGCGATGATCTTGCCCCCGAACGCTGGCAGGTTTTCATGGATTTGAGCACGGAATACAATCTAAGTCCGGTCTTGCGCCTATCGACAACCTTCGATTTTGATAATGGCTGGTGGACTGCACCACAACGGGGAGCTGATGGTAGATATCAGCAATGGGGGCAGAATTATGCCGATTTCATCAATGCACTGGATTGGGGTGATGCGCCAAAACGGGTGATTCTCCTCAATGAGACCAATAACGGTCATGAATGGGGCGGCGTCCCGAATCCAGAAGACTATGCGAATTTCGTGGTCGATGTGGCAGCAGTTTTGCGGCAAGAAGTCCCTGATATTGTGATTTTGAACGGTGCATTTGACCTCAATTTACCGGACACAAACGGACAATTTTTCCCGGGAAGCAATGTCGTTCTCATCAATGCCAACAGCTATATTGACCGTATGGAAGCGGCACAACCGGGCATTTTCGATACTTTTGACATCTGGAATAGCCACCCCTACCCGCTTGATATTCGTCGGCATCCGAATGAACAATTTTATCGTTTTGACTATATGAACGGTGCGGCAGAAACAGCGATTGCGCCACCGGATGGTATCTTCAACCGGGGGATTAATGGCTATGAATGGGAATTGTGGAAGCTGCAACAACTCGGCTATTCTGCGGATATACCGATCATGATTACCGAAACAGGCTGGCGACATAGTAGTGCAATAGATGCGAGTTCAGCAGATGCAGCCCCGGATTATCCATCGCCCGAACAGGTGGCGGAATATTTTCAACTTGCCCTATCCGGCGGTGAGGAAGTGACCTTTACGCCCTGGCTTGAGGATGAGCGTGTGATTGCGATTGCGCCATTTGCATTAAATGGTGTCCCGAACGAATGGAGTCATACAAATTTATTGCAAATCACAGCAAATGGTGAGGTGATTGGCACGTATCCACATTTTGAGACATTAGCGGCAATTGCATCCGGCGAGTAGAATAGTATTAGTGACGAGTAAAAATAGAAGTGCTGAGGGTAGGAGAAGTAAAGAGTCATGAGTGAAAAATCATAAGTAAGGGCAAAATGCGTATATGAAATTGATTCTGGTTAATCCGAACAGCATATTGTGCGAAGCATGGGAAAAATATTTCGGCGATTTGCCCGATTACGAAGTTAAAACTGGCTTTTTCCAGCAGATTAAAGAGTTTGATTGCATGGTGAGTGCTGCTAATTCATTTGGATTAATGGATGGTGGTGTTGATGCTGCGATTATCAAATTTTTCGGCTCAAAGTTAGAACGTAAGGTGCAAAAACGTATTATCGAAGAATGGCGCGGCGAACAACCTGTCGGAACATCCATGATTGTGGCAACTGGCAATGAGAAGCATCCTTATATTGCTCATACACCAACGATGCGGATTCCACTGGACATCACTCATACTGATAATGTCTACAATGCGATGTGGGCAATGTTAGTCGCTGTCGATAGACATAATGCCACCAAAGAAAAACAGATTGAGACAGTGCTTTGCCCTGGATTGGGAACAGGAACGGGTCGAGTGCCGCCCTTTGAAGCAGCACGTCAGATGGCACTCGCTTACCACAATTTCTTGAACCCGCCCCGCTATATCGAATGGGGTTATGCAACGGCGAGACAACTCTCTGTGCGGTATGGTGGCGTAGATGGGTTTCGCTTCCCGATGGATAACAGTACATCTCTGAAAAGCAGGGAGGAGGGCTGATTGGAAACGGAAAAGTATCCATGTACATTACGAGAGTTCATACTTCTGGGACGGTTGGGTTTCCTGGAATTGGGAATTTCGCAGGATGTTGTATTAGAACGTCTCGGAATACCGCCATTATTTGACTTCTCATACGGTGGTAATCAGATCAAAAATTGTGAACAATCCAGTCAGTGGTACTATCATACACTTGAACTGCGCTGGGATATGGAAAGCCTGACTTTAACAGATATTATCGTATATCCACTGGAGGATATGGGATTACCCGAACCACTTAAAGCAGTCGGATATTTTCCGCTTGAACGAACTGTAATAGCCGAAGACTTCCAGATTTACCTCAAGATGGCAGATATTAATTTCATCAAGAGAGAATATGACTATTTGATCGGAAAGGCATCGGATAAAAGGTTTCAGATATTTATTGCCCCTAATGTATATGTTAGTTTTTTCGTCTACGAAGGCAAAAGTAAGCTGCAAGCAATATGGTTATGCCGTGATAAGCGCTTCGGGAAAGTGTAAGGTTGTTGCCGGAAATAATGAGCAAGACTAAAACGCAGAGAATAAGAGGCACAGAGACATGACGATAAGTCGCTATCCCTGCACATTGAAACAATTTCTACTGTTACGACAGATTGGACAGGTTGAAGTCGGGATGTCGCGTGAGGATGTGCTGAAATTATGGGGAAAACCGACTTATGTGCCGCCCTGGTATGGCGATGATTTCATGAAGGTGCATCAATGGAATTATGAGGCGCTTGTCATGATGTGGGCACCATATGATGATAAGCTGGATAGTATGCGACTGTATTTGATTGATGGTGAAGTCAAGTTGCCGCCCGCGTTACAAAAAATGGGGTATTTTCCCACAGAAAAAAGTGATTCATCTGAATTCATTGACTATCTGAAATTCGAGGGATTGGGTTTTCGCAAAGAAGTCGCTGAAGCATTTGACCCGGATTACGGCTACGATTACATGATCTATCTCCTGTTGGAATCCGGTGCAAAAGTATGTTTTACCAGCACAGATGATGAAGAGGAACTCCGTCATATAGTCGTTAAAAGGCTTTCGCATGAAAAGTAATGCCTATCCCTGCACATTCAAGCAATTCCTGATTCTCGGGCAACTGGGATTCATTGAACCCGGTGTATCTCAGGATACGATTCTGTTATATATGGGCAAGCCGGGACGACAATTACACCGTGTCTGGACATACGGGTCACTGGAATTATGGTGGGATACGGCACAAACAACCTTAAATACCATCTACTTGAATAATTCTTCTCAAAACGGGATGACTCTACCGGATTCGATACAGATGTATGATTATTTTCCGCGACATGATACCTCGCTGCTGGAAATGTTGCTCTATCTGCGGCAGGAAGGCATTGACTACAAGAAAAATGAGTATGACTACTACAAAGACCTCTGGATTGCGCCCAATATCACAATGACATTCAGAGGACATCAGCAATATCCGCGCTTATCACAGATTACATGCTATAAGCGTCATCACAGGCAGGTAATGGTCTAGGGAGACACATCATGCAGGAGGAAATCAAATGTACATTGCGTGAGTTTTTGTTGCTCGGACGATTGGGCTTCGTGCAAATCGGTATGACCTGTGACGACGTATTGAAACACCTGGGCAAACCGACTGGCTTTTATCGCGATGGGACAAGGACAAGTTATCAAAAGTCGCATCGCTGGTTTTACGGTTCAATGGAAATTATCCGCGATATGCCATCGAACACGGTCAATATCATCCGCTTGAATCCAATCAGTACGAAGGGCTTACCGCTACCACTACGCCCTGCCGGATTTTTCCCGGAAGCCAATACCACCGATGAAGAATTCGACATTTACATGAATCTGGAAAATATCCACAGCACCATTACGCGCAAATGGCATCCTATCGGGCTGGAATCACAGGTTGTGTTTTATAAGCATGTGCTACCAAATGTATTTGTGAGATTTTCTACCCGCAAGGATGTTAGTTCCTTTACCTGGATGGTCTGTGTTAATCCAGGGTTATTAGAACCAGCCGTGAGAAAAACACAGTCAACTCAGCCGTAGGTCAAACTTATGAAAAAATACCCCTGCACACTAAAACAATTTTTGCTGTTAGGACAATTGGGTTTTCTTGAAATCGGGATGCCACAGCAGGAGGTAGAAGCCCGTCTCGGGAAGCCACAACGGAAAATTGGCACAGGCGCATGGGAATATTATTCAGTAGAGATGTGGTGGGATACAAAACAACGCATTGATGTGCTGATTTTGAACATGTTTCTCTATCCGGCAATTACTTTACCTGAACCGCTCGGGGTTTATGATTATTTTCCAGGACGTTATACCACCCTATCCGATATTCAGACCTATCTCGCACTGGAAGGCATTCAGTATATGGTGTCGGAACATACCGTGCATCAGGGCATCACGCTGGAGATTGACTCCCCGATTGATATGTTGTTGTCCTTCAGAGGCTATGATGATAATGCTGAACTAGCGACCATCTGCTGTTGTGATTTGTAATAGAGTAACGGGTAGAAAAAGTAATGAGTGAAGAGTAAAAGCGATTGAAGAAATATCCCTGTACACTAAAAGAGTTTTTGCTGTTAGGACAATTGGGCTTTCTTGAAATTGGTATGCCGCGCAAAAATATCATTGAACATATCGGTTTACCAGCCAACTTTGATAAATATCAGGAATTAGAATCCCAAAAAGTATGGAGCTATAATTCTCTATCTTTAGGCTGGGATGTAGAAGCAAAAGCACTTAGTACCATCGCAATACACATAGACCGGGCAATAAGACTTCCTGAATCATTATATCTTCTGGATTATGCACCAACTATGGACACAAGCCTTGAAGAATTCAAATACTTCCTGAATTCAGAGAAGATTGACTATATGCAAAATAGACATCCGCAGGTCAAGAGCATTACCATTCTTGGTATTCACCCTAATATTCAAATTCTTTTTGATCAGGATGGGGAACATCCACAACTTATTGGAAAGATTCTATGTAATTACAATATTGATACAGCACCCAAATAGCTAGAGGACTATATGAAATTCTATATTTTAGATGTATTTGCGGAAGAAAAATTAGCGGGAAATCAGTTAGCGGTCATCCGGGGCAATCCATCGACAGAGATGATGCACCGTTGGGCACAGGAGATGAATTACAGCGAAACGACGTTTATCACGGATGATTCGCCTGTAGATGGTGGTTATAACACACGCATTTTCACGCCGGAAGTCGAATTCGAATTTGCCGGACACCCGACTCTCGGGACAGCCTATGTTGTGCGGGAGGAAATCATCGGTGAGCCTGTAGAGGAAGTCATCCTCAATGAAAAAGTGGGGCAAATTCCGGTGACATTTGGAGACGATGGTGTGCTCTGGATGACACAGAAGCCACCGCAATTCGGGACTGTTTATAAGCGTAAAGACATCGCAAAGGTACTCGATTTGCTGCCGGATGAGCTTGACTCAAATTTTCCTATTCAAGAAGTCAGCACAGGGACAGCTTTCATCATTGTGCCTGTCAAAACACTGAGTTCAGTACAGCGGGCGACAGTCAAACTCAGTAAATTCAAGAAATTGCTGGACAAAACAGAGCGGCAACTGAATGCTGATGCGCTATTTGTCTTTTGCCCGGAAGCCCTACATGCCGAAAATCAGATTCATGCCCGTGCATTTGTACATTTACATGGTGTTCCCGAAGACCCGGCAACAGGCTCGGCAAATGGTTGTTTTGCTGGCTGGCTGGCGAAATATCGTTACTTCGGCGATAGTAAGGTAGATGTGCGCGTCGAACAGGGCTATGAAATCAAACGTCCCTCACTCTTATTGCTCAAAGCAGAAGATACAGGCGAGACGATTGATGTCCGGGTTGGCGGGCGCGTCCAGATGATCGCACGGGGTGAATTGGTGGATTAATGCGAACAAAACGACGCTCATTGCTGGCACGCTCACTGATGCTGTTTGGTCCCCGAACACTGGATTGGACGGAGGATATGTTGCCATTGGTCGGTGAACAGGATGTTGTGATTGAGACGATTGCAGGTGCAGTCAGTATCGGCAGCGAGATTCCGCGTTTTCTAGGCACATCACGGGAAGCAAAGGGACTCGACTATCCGATGATGACCGGCTATGAGAGTTATGGTCGTATCACGGGTGTGGGGAAAGCCGTACCGGAACAACTCATCGGTGAGAAAGTCGTCGCCACCTATGGACATCGCACTCACGCGATATTACCTGTAAACGATGTGATTTTCGTGCCTTCCCGCGTACCACCGCCAACTGCTCTCCTGACCATTTTGACCTGTGATGTGGCGAAAGGTATCCGCAAGCTGAATATCAAACCGGAAGACCGCGTATTGATTTCGGGTGCAGGTGCTATCGGACTGATGACAATCTGGTTACTAAGAAAATATGGTGTGCAGACCATTCATGTGCTGGAAATTGACAAAGAACGCTGCGAAAAAGCGCTTGAACTCGGCGCAACGGTAGCCAATCATCCGGCAGAGGCACAACGCTGGCGGGATGATTTTGAGGTCGGAATCGAATGCAGTAATCGCGACATGGCGTTTCAATTGTTGCAGGAAAAAATGGGGCGTAACGGGCGTATTTGCATCCTCAGTGATGGCAATCTTGAACCTCTTACGCTCTCGGCACATTTTCATCATAAAGAATTGACGATTACTGGTAGCAGTGACGGATGGGATTATCAGCGTCATGCGATCTGGTTCTGGCAGGTCGTTGAAGATGACCATTCCCTGGCAGAAATTCTCTTCGATATAACAATTCCGCACAGTGATTTGCCAAAAACATTCGCGAAACTGGGCAAAGAGATGATTAATCCGGTGAAGGTACTGGTGAATTATCAGGTGGAAAGCTGGTAAAACAGTGCTGAGCCTTTGTAGCTGCACACCGACGGTGTGCCACTACATTTCATCATTTTTTAACTTACCATTTTCGATAGTCCACATAAATCCTATGCCCTATATGCTAATCAATCAAATGACGTTTAAGGGCAGCAGCAACGGCGGAAGCTCTATCCGCGACATTGAGTTTGCGGTAAATATTGGACAGGTGCGTTTTGACTGTTGCCTCACTGATGTGCAATGAATTTGCAATGACACTGTTCGTTCTGCCTTCTGCGACCAATTCCAGAATTTCAACTTCACGCTCAGATAGTGCGACCCCGAGGGTTTCATCAGCAGGTAATAGATGTGAGAGGGTTTCATCACTGAATGTGGTGCGTCCCTGTGCCGCCCGACGAATCGCCCGGTAAAGTTCCTCACGGGGGGTATCTTTCAGCATGTAACCGACTGCCCCGGCTTGAATTGCAGCGTTGATGTCATAAGCGGTGTTGTAAGATGTCAGGACAAGCACCTGTGTATCAGAATAATTCTGTTTGATATAGCGAATCGCTTCCAGACCGTCGATCTCAGGTAAACGTAAATCACATAAAACCACATCCGGGTGATGCTTCTCAATCAGAGTAAAACCGTCCCGGGCAGAATCGGCTTCCCCTAATACAGCAAAATCTGCCTGCCCTTCTAACATGCCAGCGATACCTGTTCGCACGACAGGATGGTCGTCTATGATGATGAGCTTAATCGACATCGGCTTCCTCATTCATGATAAGTTTTTGTGGAAAAATAGCTGCAATCGTTGTGCCTTCTTTTGTACAACTTGCAACTGAAAATGTACCATCGAAAGCCTGTGTTCGCTGTCGCATATTCGGGATACCGTTGCCTGTCTTTGCCCCGGTATCAAAGCCCTTGCCATCATCGGCTATAAAGAGTTTTACAGCATCCGGCGTGAATTTGAGTGTGACAAAAACTTGTGAGGCATCAGCGTGGCGGCTAATATTGGCGAGTGATTCCTGTGTGATGCGAATGATGGCATGTTGCATTTCATTCGATAGTATGACAGCATTCCCTGCCTGTGTGAATTCGATAGCGAAATTGCTACGATTTTTCCATTTCTGACAGACTTTCAAGATTTCATCACGGAAAGCATCCGCATTATTGGCAGGTGGTCGTAAGCCCTGAATCACCTGACGCGCATCCTGAAGGCTATCCCGTGCTGCCTGTTTTGCTGTTTGCAGATGATGTATTGTCTGTTCGGGCGTGTTTTCGGCAGCTTCGAGATGAGTCACCACACTAATTAAACTCTGCACAAGCGTATCATGCAAATCGGCGGCAAGGCGCTGACGTTCGTGAGCGATTCCGGCTAAACGTTCTGCCTGAGCTAATTGTTCACGGGTTTCCTGTAATTCTTCAATCAAGCGGCGACGTTCAATGCTCTGGCTGATAATGTCATTGATGAAATATCCGAGGATAATCCCGCTTGCCGATGTTATCAAAATCAGCATGAGCCATGTGCCCATGAATTCAGGCATCATCTGGTTCAAACGCAGCAAAACAAGAGCATTCAATCCGACAATACCACTGATTGCATTGCGAAAATTGAGATAAAAGAACATGTGCGGGAATAAGCCTGTCAGGAGCAAAAAATAGGCATTTGATCCTGAAACCATCCCCCACCAGATTGCCCAGCCGAAAAGCACATAAATCCCGAATAGTGGCTGACGTTCCCGCCACCATTCAGGCGAATAGAATACACCGGCGCTATACCAGGCGATAAATGCGAGATGCAGAAAGCTCCATGTGCTTACAGAGTATGTATCCGGCATGTCATCCGTTAGCATCAGGACAAAGGCAATTGCCAGTTGCGCGAAGATAGCTACATGCCAGAGTGGTAGCCAGCGTTGCCACATCTCGGGCGATTTACCCTCGAATAGATGAAGATACCAGGGTTGTGAGTTTTCTGTCATGGTGATTACAGGCAATTAGTGAACGATCTGCCTATTGTAGCAAAATCTCAGACATCTGCCCCGTTTTTCTTCTTGTTGCCTACCATCACGATGACGAAGAAGGCGAAGCAAATGGCGATGACGATGTACAGGAAAATTTGTAATTGACCTTCCACGAACCAGGTATTTGCCAGATTGAGAATGGTGACGAGAAATGCGCCTGCTAACCAGATTTGTGCTCTTGTGAGTGACATGATATTTCCTCCAATTGATTTGATGTCTACAGCATAAGTGAATTGCATTCATGGCGGAATTCATCTATTGGATGGAAAAAATAGCCGATCGGATGATTGACGATTGAGTAGTCAGTCATCAGTAGACAGTTTACAGTCTATTTTTCTGAAAACTGACAACTGTAAACTAATGACTCATAAAAATGTGTAAAAAGAGCGAACCAACTACAATAGAGGCGTGTCATAAAGAGTACATTGAATTATCAGGGAGAACCAATGAGATTTCTGAAATTTTTCGGGTTTGTGATGATGTTACTTGCCGTCACCTTGATGCCCGTATCGGCACAGGAAAGCGGGGATTTGTATTTTGTGAGTGAAGGCGATTTATGGACATGGAATCAAAACATGAGCAGTCCCGAACGCCTGACAGAATGGGGCTACAACGGCACGCCAGTTTTGTCGCCCGATGGTAGCAAAATAGCCTATTTATCGGTTGCGAGTGAGACGGTTGAAGCAACTGCTAATGAACCGGGCGGAGTCTTTGCATATGGCACACCTGCGATGAATGTCTGGGTGATGGATACCGCTAGCAGGGAATTCACACGAATTGCTGACCAGAGCGAAAATTATCCGATCTTGCGGGGTGTTCCGGCATGGTCGCCTATCGGCAACGAAATTGCATGGGTGGACTATATTTCAGACGCGGAAAGTTACAATACACGGGCGCGTTTGACGATCTACAATTTTGACAGTGAGGAAACTCGCTCTGTCGGATTTGTCAATTTAGGCTTTCAGGATGCAGGAATTAGCCTTCCATCCGTACAATGGGGTGCAGGGGGCATATCTTATCGGGTGTTTACCTATGTTGAGTCCGGGGATGCTCAAACACAGTTACACATAGTCAGCCCTGAATCCGGCAATCATTCCCAATTTATTTTGTATTCTGCTCCGGGGCAATCCTTCGGCAATAATGACATTGTGCCGCGTAATTATGTTTGGGTTGAACATAATGCACGCGCCATGATCGCAATCGTCAATAGCGATGGTTCATGGGTTTTGCTTGACCCGGCAAACGGTAGCCAGGTTGTGTTAAGCAATGCACCGATACTTGTTCCGCGTAATGATAACGGGGCAAGTTTTACCCCGGAATATTCGATTCCAGAGCAAGGACGATGGGAAATTCAATGGACAGCCAGCTCAAACAATACAGTCAGCAACCTGCCCTTATCTGGCTTTGATTTGTATCAAGTTGTCCCGGCAATGTCGCCGGATGGTACAACAGCCGCATGGGTCGATACGGTTGGCGCAGTTAGCTTCACAAGAATTGATGGCACACAGTTGAGCGGCATTATCAAAGGGTCAAACCCACCTGATAGTCAGCTTGATAGTTATGGCGGCATAGCAAGCGCGGTTTGGACACCGATGCGCTGGATAACAACAGGTAACACAGGCAATGCAATTCCAACTCCGGCAGTGGTTGCTCCGATTACGGGAACGCTCGCCTGTGATTTACCTGAACCCTTCGCCGGGGGTGATTTCATCACAGTGACAGCAGGTATTCCCAATAATTTACGTAATACCCCTTCCCTTTCCGGGGAATATATCGGCTCATTATTTCCGGGGGATGTTGTGAGTATCTCAGGAGACCCTGTCTGTGCGGATGGTTATCGCTGGTGGCAGGTTAGCGGCGAAGGCGGTTTCGGAGGTTGGACAGTCGAAGGCTCAGCAGATGGTAACGAAACCTGGTTGATTCGTCTGGCACAGTCGCCCCTGTTGAATGATTGTCCGCTTGCGCCGCGATTAGTACGTGGAGAACAGGGTTATGTGCTGCCCGGGTCGCCAAATGTCTTACGGGATGGACCCGATGTCACAGGCACAACCATCATCGGGCAAATTCCTGGCAACGGTGAATTCACGGTACTCGGCAATAGTCTCTGCGGGATGGATGGACGACGCTGGTATCCGGTGGACTATGGCGGTTTCACTGGCTGGACAGCCGAAGGTGAAGGCGAAAATTACTGGATTGCCCCTCTGAATTAATTTCAACGCGTTAAAAATCCTCTATTTTCACATTAGATAGAGGATTTTTAACGCAAAGCAACAAAGGCGCAAAGACGCGAAGGGAAATTTCAAAACTCTAATAGACCCTCTGTGAGATAGGCTAATTCTATCAGCGGGAATTTCCAGTCCGGGTCATTTTTATGCTTACCCGATACGTAATGCTTAAAACCGGGAAAACCTCCCCAGAAAAAGTTATCGCGCAAATAATCAATGAAGAAATCTCCCTCCATGTTGTTTACCATTGCGTCCATCGGATTATCTGCAAGATACACAGAGTCTGTAGCGCCACTATAGCCATGCTTATGGGCTACACCGGTGAAAAGTCTACAATTTCGCGGTCATAGTATTCATCAACGAAATCAGGGGTTAAATGACCTGGTTCTAAAGCATCGAAATAACAGCAAAACGGATCTGACATGATGGCGGTTTTGCCATAGATAGTTTCAGATGACAAGTATGTATGCTCACCAATCAGCCATATTCCTCCCACCTCCTCATACCACATACGAACTGAAAGTGGTATTTTGTGCAAGAATTCTTCCGCTTCCTCGATATGCCCCTGTCTTTCGTCTGGATTTGCTCCTATGAAAGCAGATTTCGGGTTAAAAAACTTGTATTTCAGTTCAATGAGTTTGGCATAGGTCATTTCGCAGTTATAGCGTACCCGTTTCATTGTTTCACGGGCGACTTCAACTGCATCATCATAAATTTCAGGTTCTAAGATGCGATCTTTGAGTTCAATTAGCTCTTTCCAGACAGCTTTGTATTCCCCTGCCTGGTAGCCTTCTAAATAGCTAGTCATTCATTCTGTCACTTTCTGCGGCGGGGTTTGCGAACTCTGATGCCTGTCCCGGATTTTCTACGGCTGCTGCTACTGCTGCTGGATGATGAGCTAGAACGGGGTGGTCTGACAGCGCGTGCTAATTTGCTCAGTGGCATCGTCTGCAACCAGACACTACCGGGTCCGGTGAGAGTTGCCATTGCTAAGCCTTCTCCCGAAAAAACAACATTCGCCAGTCCTTCTACCCCTTCAACATCAAATGTCACCGTGGGGTCAAACATGGCAATATGCCCGGTACTGACTTTGAGCGTTTCGCCCGCTTTCAAATCATGGCGGCGTGCCTCTCCACCGACCTGCACAAACATGCGTCCGGGTCCGGTGAATTTCTGGAGGAAATACCCTGCCCCACCGAGAAAACGCGCTGCAAAGCTATCTGCCTTCCATGTATCGAAGAGAACCCCGCTCTCTGCCAGCAAAAATGAGCCTCTACGGGCGATCATCGACTCATTGTCATAGAGTTCAAGCGGCAAAATCTGTCCGGGACTGGATGGTGTAAACACAATAAATCCGTTATCAGCATCACAGGTGAAATTGGTAAAAAACAGGGATGAACCCGCAAAGCTACGCACTAACATTTTGCCGAATGAACCGCGTCCCGATGTTTCCATTGAGATGCCTTCACTCATCCATGAGAATGCCCCCGCTTTACTATAGACACGGTCACCCTTCTGCATGGTCACTTCGAGATCAGGCATGAGATTGCCGTTGATGAAAAATTCCATAAATTCACCTGTATGATATAAATTTTGACGATTGTAGCACACATTTCACAGGAGCAATGAATCCTGTCTGATAGCCAAAAATGAAGATTAGCTTAACTCCCATCTAACGACAGTTGTAGTTTCGTAAGATTTCATTGAGAAACATAATTTATATGTCAATTTATGGTAATTTAAGGGGGTATCTTACGTGGGGAAGAGACTTTCCATAACCATTTTTACTAAAAATAGTGTATCATATTATAAGTTTCTGGTGAACTTCGGTAGTAACTTTGTCCGGGCACATCCGCCGTGATACATTGAAAACACTGGTTCACATAGCCGTGAGAAAAAATTTATGAAAAGCACCGATGTTCAAGCTATGTCCAACCTGTTATCTCACAACAGGGTTTCGATTTATTTCAGAATTCTTTCCGTCATTTCTTTATTTCTGGTTGTTGTTGGCACATTGAGTTTCCTGACATCACCCGTACAGGCACAGGGGTCTGATCGAGATGGGGATGGAATTCCCGATTCGACTGATGCCTGCCCCGGACATGGGAATGAAGGTGGTTTAGGGACTGATGCAAGTGGTTGTCCATATTACGACGCTGATTGGGACGGCGTCTATGACCGCAACGATGCCTGTCCCTGGCGTGCAGATGAATATGGATTTGGAGTCGGTAGTGACGGCTGCCCTCTCACAGGGGAAGTAGCTACAGAAGCACCAACAGAAGCACCGTCACAAAATCCCCCGGACACAAACACTGATAGCGATACCGACGATGCAACACAGGCATCTCCACCCTCAAATAATAACAATGACTCTTCTCAAAATGATGATAACTCCCCGTCGGATAATCATGTCGATACCACAGAAGAGCCGACTTCTACAGAAGAACCTGTCGTAACAGAAGAAGCTGACGACATCGGGCAACCCCGTGATTGGATTCGAGATGCAGATGGCGATGGTATCCCGGATACCGAAGATGCCTGTCCCTGGCGTGGGAATGAAGGCGGCTTAGGTGTTGATGAAAGCGGATGCCCCTACTACGATGCCGATTGGGATGGTTTCGTAGATCGTATTGATGCCTGTCCCTGGCGCGGGAATGAAGGTGGCTTAGGCGTTGATTTTACAGGCTGTCCATATTATGACGCTGATTGGGATGGAATCTATGATCGCAACGATGCCTGTCCCTGGCGCGGTGACGAATATGGCTATGGTATCGACGAAACTGGCTGTCCTCTGGAAGCACCGGAGGTCACACCGGAGATTACCCCTGAAATCACACCGGAAGTCACACCTGAAATTACTGAAGAACCGCCTGTTGATTCGGATGGTGACGGTATTTTCGACCGTGATGACTTATGTCCTGACGAGGGTGATGCTGGATTCGGCGTGAATAGCTCCGGTTGTCCGCTACCCGACCCCACGATCATCATTGAAGGTATTGATTTTGCTGACTGTGCGCTGGATAGTGACAATGTTGATTTTACCTGCATAGCAAGCAGTGTCTGTGATGGTGTTATCGCACAATTCGGGTTTGGAGAAGATGATAGCTGCGTGGATGTTGCGCTGACATTCATCAATGACTTCGACTTCCCTGAAGAACCTGTTGATACGGGCGAACCCGGAGACAATGATGGTAACTTAGCCACCGTGCCAGCAGCGATCATTGCCCTGCTAATTGCCCTGGTGTCCTATATTGTCAATTACATTCAAGAACAGATTCTGGCAACGCAACTCCGGCAAGAATTAGAGGGCTTCGGGCTGCTCACTGATCTGGTGGATTTGATCCTCAATTCCTGGAATCCAGCACAAATCACAGAACTACTCAATAATTACCTGCCAACGATGGACACCATAGGGTACAGCCTGGCAGAAATTGAGAATATTCTTCAGAATGCGTTAGATGGCTCACTCTTCGACTTCTTCAACCTGAGCGACATGCTTGACGAGATGACCACCGATACAGGTGATGAAGATTTGTATATCTGGGATATGAATGACCCATCTACCCCGCACCTATTCCCGCCAAATCCTGATGGCAGAGGAATCGTGTTTAACGTACATGGTTGGAATACACCGGATGCTGATGCTGCTGATGCATATTCAAACAATGCAGCATGGTTCGACACTGAATTACCTGACGGCGATCCGATTGTCATTGGTATTGACTGGAATTCTGATATTAATATAGAAGAAATTCCTGCGAGTATCAGAAATACCTTGACGTTAATCGACGGTACGCTTAATTCTGCCCGGACTCTTATCGGTTATTCACTCCCTTTGCTACGTTTCATTGGCGCAGGGGATGAAATAATCAGCAACGTTGAAGGTATGATAGCTCAACTTGATCAATTGAGGGAACAGGTCAGTTCTGTTCTCACATCTCAAGATGCATTACTGTTTCTCACTGTGTTCAGTCAAGTCCAGATGGCTTTCAACAACATCAGGAATTCGCTGCTGGCTATTACAGTGACTTTGCTTGCAGATGCTGATAGTTCTAACGGAATACGGCAGGCGATTGCAAACATATATAATGAGTTTGTTAACGATGTGTACAGTGAGGCAGTCACTCACATTAACAACGGGGTCAATAATGTCATGGCTTTAATTTTCGATCCTGCTCAAGAGATTTCAAGAATTACCGGACAGGCACTCGGAGAGCTATTGCAACAGCAGGCGATAGATAATCCCCATATCCCGATTGCAGTTATCGGGCACAGTCTCGGAAATCAATTGCTGATGGAAGCGATTGATGCAAACGATGTCTATATTGATATGTACATTGGTGTACAAGCGGCTGTAGCACATAGTATGATTGCTGCTGATTTTGATGATATTCTGGATCCTGCTGAGGTCGAAGAAATTCGAATGACCTACAATGAATTTGATTTTGTGTTGCAAGGATTTGGTCTCAGGGATGGTTTCGGCGGAGATTTCGCAATCGGAAATGAAGGTTTGTACAGCGATTATGAGATTCCGCTTGAATTCGCTCATATTGAAAATATTGATGTATCAGGCGCTTATCTACCCTGGCAATACGCAGGTGGGCATCAGACTATCAATATTTCAAATGCAAATGCTGAAACACAGGCGGCTGTATTACAAGCTATGCAAGACTTCTTAGGAATCGCGTAAATGTCTGAAGGAATGATCGCATTCAGTCGTAAGGGTGTGCTGCACACTTACGACTTAGCCACTAATCACCAGCGTCGATATTCAGGTGTCCCGTTGATGGTGACACCTGCCTGGCATCCCTCCGATGGAAAAACGGTTGCCTGTGGTCGTCAATATGTCTATCTGCTCGATACAGAAACGGGCGAACTGGAACGTCTGACGGAAGGTAGTGGCTATGATGGTGACCCGACATGGTCACCGGATGGTAAGTATATCGTTGCCGCCCGAATATCCGGCAAAAAAGGGCTGTATCTACTGAATGTCAGTGAACGGACATACGAGCCAATCCGCATAAAACGTGATGTAGCAGCACATCAGCCAGCATGGTCGCCGGATGGCAAACAAATTGCCTGCGTTATCACAGAAAATGGTGAGCATCAGATTTACACGTTTGATAGTGATAATTTGAGTGGAGAAGAAAAAACTCCGGTTAAACTGACACACAATCGGGCGTCATATATGCCAGCATGGAGTCCAGATGGTCAGAATATTGTTTTCTCACGTAAAGCAGGCTTGCATTGGTCTATCTGGATAATGAATGCCGATGGCACAGAGCAGCGACAAATCAGTCAACCGATAAAAGGCGATTTTGCTCCGGTATGGTCGCCTGACGGGAACTTCATCGCGTTCGAACGCTACGATGGCGACAGTTATAACATCTATATCATGCGCCCCGACGGGTCTGACATTACGCAAATCACAGAGTCGGGTGGACGACAACCGGCATGGTGGCTGGAAGAGTAACATCCGGCAAGCAAAATGGTATGAGATTCACTAACAGGTTGATCCAGTGAAAATAGCCGGATACGCTCTCAATTGTAACATATCCGGCATATGAGATTGGACTGTTATTGATTCAACCAATCCAGCAGGGCGCGGTATTTGTGCGCTTCTTCGATAGCTTGTGTCGCATAGGCTTTATGCCCGAACGTTTCAAACTCATTCCAGCTACCGGCATAGTGATAAGGAACAATCGTGCGACCACCGAAGGCAACCCAGGCATCAAGATAGTAGAGGTAGAGGTCATACATCTCAGGACGGGCATTCACACGGTCATAAATACCAACAATATCATCTCCTGCCGGGAAAAATCCTGCTCCTTCAAGGTCATAAGCAGTCAGATGTTGTCCGGCTTCGTAAGCAACTAAATCAATGCCGTATTGCTCTGCCAGATCACGATTGCGGCGCATTTCAGTCCCACTCTCACCGTCACCTGTGAATGTCGCATCAATCGCTGTATACATTTCTTCAAAAATACGGGCATAATCATCTTGTGTGAGATTATTCACATCCATATCCGCCAGTAAAGCATCCACATCCCATTCCCCTTCGGACGCATTGCCGATATAGGGAGCGATTGCAAGCGCATCAATCAGTGAAAGGTATCCCTGTGCATCAATCTCAGCTAATGCAGCTTCTGCCGGATATGACCAGGTTGACAATCCGCCGATAATTCCAACAACACGGTCAGGATTATCCGCAAAAACGCTGTCAAATATTGCCAGTACCTCTCCTGAGCGTCGCCCATAGTGATGATAGAGGAAGTAGTCTTCATTGTTTTCGCTCTCACTCACAGCAATAGATTGTTCATGCAACCAGCTATTTTGCGAGAAAAAGACGTTCCAATGCTCGTTGGTATATTCAACCCACACCTTTAGCTCAGGATTCAAACGGTCATGAACCAATGTTGCCAGTTGTTGAACAAAATCATCTGTTGCTTGATGCGGCAGGGTTATCCAGAGATCCGAGCCAAGTTCGTTCGCAAGGTCAATCTGAACCTCATAGGGAACACCGACACTCGAACTTGCATCATATGCACCCCAGGTATACCAGTCCAGTTGAGCGCGGTCTGACCAATCACTCACATCGGTCTCATTGGTGAAATTCCATTGCATCGGGCGAATCGGGCTGAAATGTTGCAGGTCAGAGAGTATCCAGGGGTAAAAATGCTCTCTGACCTGGCAGAATAACCGGGCAGCCAGATATGAATATCGCGCATCGGGTCTCCTGTATCGGTTGAGAGAATTTCTATCCAGAGCGTTGTCGAATTCTGTTCAGACACCGGGATGACCGCAGTATTATCTTGAATGTCAGGCGTGAAAGTTTCGCCGTTGAGATAGACCTGGAATGTCCCGGAGCCTTCCCATTCCATCGTATATTCACCGGATGGCGCGACAAGAGAGCCAATAAAAATGAGCAGTCTCACCGCCTGGTCAGGAGCTAATTGTGCTGGATAACCATTCTCTGTCAGAGGAATCTCGCGTTCATCATTCCATGCATCTGCGTCCGGGTTGAAAGAAATCCATTGTCCGGCATGACGGGTGACATCTGTGAAATAGATCACATTATCGTAATACGATGCCCATGAGAGATTCATCCCCATGCTAAAGGGAATATCGTCTGTTTGAGCATTTAATTGTGTCGGAGAGAACATGATGATAAGCAGAAAAAGTACAAATATGTGCTGTAGTGGAGACTTCATTGAGTTTGTTCCTTTGAAAATTGTCCCTATCTTTTATACAGCACATCAGATTTCCTGACATAGCAAAATATAACCATTTTCATTAAGACTACCGGATACTATGCCTTTCGTAGCCAGTACCAGCCGGAAAAATCATTCTGTTTGCTGTGTTCGAGTGTAAATCGTTGTGCATAAGTTGAAGCTACATCGTCCGCTGTCAATCCGAAGGAATAGCCCATCTCACTGCGGGGATGCACAGTTTCCAGCAATAATAAACTATCCGGTTGCATGACAGACCAGAGTGCGTCAATGTAGCTTGCACGGTCATCATCCGATAAGCTATGAGAGCATTTGATGTCTAAGACCAGTTTGTACGGCGGTAGTTGCATGGTTGCCAGTTTTGTGATGTCTCCAACACGAAAATCTATATCCAGATCAAGCATTTTCGCCCGTTTTCTCGCCTGTCTAATCGCATTCTCCACAAAATCAATCCCTGTGACCTGCCAGCCCTGCCGCGCCAGATAATGACTGTATGCCCCTGTGCCACAACCTATATCGAGCGCATGAGCAGGAGACAAGTTTTGCAAAGTTTCGAGCAATTCCGGCGGCATGTCCTCTGCATTCCAGGGGGTTAAATTGAACATGTAGGATAGCTGATAAATGAGTTTTTCCATGAGTTGTCACCTGTATAGTATGTTATAGTCTATAGCATAAGTTATAGGGCATAACGCCCTGCAAAAGCAATCATTTTTTGCTGCGGGCTGTGACTTAAGCTACAGAATCAGGAAAATAACTCATAAATGGTGAATGATGGCAAAAATAGATAGACGCATATTGCGAACACGACGATATTTAGGGGAAGCATTTATACGTTTGATAGAGAAAAAAGGCTATCAGGCAGTGACCATTCGCGATATTACTGACCATGCTGATGTTGCCTATGCGACATTCTTCCGTCATTACGGGAGCAAACAGGCATTACTTATGGAACAACTGGAAAAGGTCTTACAGACGATTGAGGCAGAAGCAAGCACTCATGAAAACGGCTATTTTGTCTATGAGGGGCAATTGCTATTCGAACACTTCAAAGCCAATCATGTTTTGTATCGAGGGCTTTTAGACCATATGGACGTGATTCGAGCGCTCAAACAGATGATAAGCGAAAATATCAGACCGCATGTCACAGCTATTTACGCACAGTACGAAAATCCGGTATTGCCACTTGAATTACTGGTGAATCACAGTGTTTCGAGCTTATTGAGTCTGGTGACATGGTGGCTGGAAAATGACATGCTCTATTCAACAGAAGATATGGCTGTCTACTATGAATTACTGGTGATTCAATCAGGATGGGGCGTGGTGGATAAAAAAGGACACGACTCAAGCGTGCCCTTCTCATTATCATCAAAATTATCCGACGAAAGCGGGTCCCGGGAAAATATGGGATAGTGCTTCCGGCATGATGCTACGGAATGCGGCTAAACCGTGTCCGCTGCCGATTTCAACGAATTTATGGTCAATATCACCACGATTTGCCTGACGACGCTGTAAAATGCCCGAGAGTGCCAAACCGGGTTTATAGAAGCGGGTCTGTAACTCGTAGCGTCCAACAGATTGGAAGATGCGTTCCGGCAAAACCCGCGCATTTTCAAAACGGTCGGCATATTCTAAGAGTTGTTTCTGCATTTGCCCTTTCCCCAGTGGTGGAGATAGCATAATCAAATGACTGAATACCGCCGCATTTTTGAGCGCTGCATGAGCCGCAGCAATCGCACCCACACCTGCTCCACCGATACCGAGGTTTGTGGCATCAATGCGATATTCATTTTGTAGCAAGGGGACAAGTTCGGTCAAAATCGAGGTGTATTGTTTATCGTTGCTGACATAATCGCGCATTCGTGCCCCTGCCCCGCCACTCTCGCTCATGGCAATGACAACCGGCTCAAGGCGACCATGTTTAATCATGGCATCAGCAATATAAGGCAATTGAACGGGTCCGACCATCCACTGACCATCAAGCAATACTAAAAGCGGGTATTCACGTCCGGGTTCATCGTCATAACCAGGCGGGGTATAAATCCAGAGGCGACGATTGGTAAAACCCATTTGAATGCTGGTGAAATCATGTTCATGGATGATGCCGTTTGGCACATTTGCCATTGCCGCCCAATTCGGGAACGGACGTGCTTGCGGCATACTGAGAACACTCACCCGCAGTGTCCCGTTGCTGACAACATTCGGATTGAGGTCATCCGGTTTCCAGCGTGCGATTCGGGATGGCAAATTTGGATCATTGCGTAGCGGGGTCATCGGGTCATCAACGACAACCAGATAATCCAGTAAATCATCGGGCTGAAAACGCCGCGTGATAAACCAGAGGTCTGTGCCTTCTAATTTCTCTAACGGGTCGAAGGGCGGGTCTCTCTCGATGATGTCGAGATTCAGCGCCACCGACTTCGCATCGGCACTCTGATGAATAAAGGTTGCAGATGTTCCTTCAACCCAGGGCCAGCGTGGTCGCTCACGCAATAATTCATTCACCAGTTGCTGGCGACTGACATCATTACTCAGTTGATTGACTTCCTGCAAGAATTGACTAAAGGAGTCCCATCGAGGCATGGCTCTTTACTCCATTGTTTGCGTATGTTATTGATATTGTCCCTATTGTAGCACCTGTACGCAATATCGGCATGTAATTTGTGATGAGTTATTGCTAAATGATCGTTGAAATCCTCTATAATGCTATTTTGAACTCATCATATCGTAGGGGCGCAACATGTTGCGCCCTTACCGTTCAGGGCGTTTCAGATAGAAATACTGCGAAATGAGATTCCACCTCTTCCAGAATATTTTCCCGTGTTTTGATAGCATCGTTGATTATAATTTTCAGTCCCCGTGCCGCTGCCTGGTGCTGAGATTGTGCTGCTAGTGTCAAATCCCGTTGTAGATGATTCTGCCATGCATTTTCAGGATTGGATGTATCTTGATGGAAATTGTGCTTACCCCGTTTATCGGTGGACATTTTCTTGAATTTTTCATCGGGGAATATCCAGAGCGCCTGTCCGGGCTGTGATAGTAATGGTGCAATGTATTCCGGCATAAACCCGAACCATTCCGCGACAACGCTCGTTTCCTGTGGTATAGCAAGCAAATCATCGACAATGAAGGGGAAGCGTTCGGTCATAATTTGAAGCGTTTGCTGCGTGAGACTTTCCACAGAACGATGCAACCAGCGTTCATCCATGCTCATCTTATCCCACAATGTCATAGCAGGTTGATTTTTCGGGGTGATGTTTGACCAATTTTCGCGCCAGTGCTGATCGCCATGATAAACCTGTACTTTGTATTTTTCTGCTAAGAGCGCGGCGGTCGTAGTTTTTCCGGCATCAGTTGCACCACCTATCCACAGAACATGTGAGAGAGATTTTTTCAGTGCGGGGAGTTGTTTTTCGTTCCAGAGTGTCATGTGCTGCCTCCTAATTTAATGGCGAAGGCAGCATATCATGATTTTTACTGTGAGCGCCTAATTTTGTAGGCACTCACAGAATTGTGGTCAAAATGGATTGTCCGGGGTATTATTCGTCTGAAAGAGGAGATAGGTTTTGCGCCATTTCTTCCTCAATCGCGATATACGATTGTCGCCAGGTATTCAGGTCATTGACGTTCCCGCTACTGAAAGCATAATCAGTCCCGGTCGGGGCTTCACTGTCACAAATATCATAAACACTTTCCCCATCTTCAATCATACGATCAGCATATTGTCGCACGGTTGCGTTGGTGTCATCTTCATGGCGTTCCAGCGTGTCATAAATTGCAATGAAACCCGCGCAATTGATCGCGATTCCACCACGCCGGGTTGCCAGCAAATCAAGCACATCCGCATAGATGAACCGGAGCGGGTCAGCTAAACCTGATGTATCTTCGTAAGTCGGTGGCGTTTCTCCTAATAGACTGACACTGATGTCACCCAGTAGCAAATTACCACTTTGCAGATACACACCATAACTACCTGCGGGATATAAGTCAGATTCATATGCCGGGAGTAAGTCGCCATCCACCAGAAATTCAAAGCGATTGCCAAAACCACTGACCATAATTTGCTGTGGTGGATTATCCAGTGAGCCTGTACGTTGTATCGTTTCGACCCCGGCTATCACATCCACAAGACGCCATGTCACTGTCCCTTCGTCAGAAGGCGACGAAAAGGCGATATAGTGGTAATTCATGTCATCACGCATACGGAAAGCAAGACCATAATCGCCAGCAGCGCTTGCATCGGCAATATCAAGGCGGACAGAAAAACCATTTTCATAGCCAACACGGAAATATTGCACAATTTCGTTTTCACGGAGTTTAACCTGCAATGAATTTTCCGGGTCAGGCTCGGAGAAAGCATCCCCGCCTGTCAAAATGACCAGTTCTTCGTACTGAGGAACGAGTGGTGTAGCAGTCGGTGTCGGGCTGGGAACATCTGTTGGCGTCGCAGTAGGCGGTGCAGGGTTAAGCAATTCGTTACCGACCAGAATCCCTGCAAAGAGTAAAATTGCGATGCCGATACCAACCAGTAAGCGCAACATATTCTGTGATTCAGCACCCTGGACGACAGGCGCAGCTATTTTGCGGTGTTCGATTGTCGCAAAATCCTGTAAATCATCGGGCAGTTGCGGTTTAAGCGCGGCGTGCATATCACGGGCAAAATCCACCACCGAGTGATAACGATCTTCCGGCTTTTTTGCCATCGCCTTCGATAGAATGGTGTTGATTTCTGCGGGGATGCCGGAGCGCAATTTCGTAACATCCGGTACGGGCATTTCTTTGTGTTTGCGGAGTAAATCGGCTTCAGCTTCAGAACCACGCAGACCGGGTTTTACATTGAATGGGCGCTGTCCGGTGAGCATTTCATAGACCAGAATCCCGTAGGCATAGACATCCGAACGCTGGTCAGCTACCCATGTTTCTGCCTGTTCGGGGGACATGTAAGCAATTGTGCCAGCACCTTCCATGCGAGTATTCTGTGGACTGGTAATGCCGAGGTCAGTCAAAAATGCCTGTCCGCTTTCGCGTTCGATCAACACATTGCCGGGCTTAATATCACGGTGGACAAAATCTTCGCGGTGAATGGCATCGAGGGCACGGGCAATCTGTGTCATCACGCGCACAACTTCATCAATCGGCATCGGAGTGCCCTTTTGACGGGCTAATTTGAGCACCTCTGCCAGTGAAAAGCCGTTGACATATGCCATGATGATATAGCTAAAGTCATCATGATTGACAAAGCGGTAAAAACGCACAATGTTCGGATGTGCGAGGTCGCGCATTCCTCTGGCTTCATCTTCGAAATATTCCACCAGATAGGGCATATTGTGATATTCGTCTTTGAGAAACTTGATGGCGAATTCAAGCGGAGCATCTTTCTCTTTAGCGCGATAAACACATGCCATCCCCCCCGCGCCGACAAAATCGACCAGGTGATAACGGTCATCAATAGTTGCCCCGACATAATAATGACGACTCTCACATTTCTTCTGTTGCACTGATGTTGCCATAGTGTTTACTCTGCTCTCGCCCGATTATTACTGCGAATATCGTTAGATTCTACCAATGTCTCTCAAAGTATAGCAATGTTTGACGATTGTGCGACACCTCTAGCCTTAAGTTTTCTCAAATTGCCCTATCCGGTACAAAAGGCTTAGTCACATTTATTGACTCGCAATGCGAATTGTAATATATTCACAATTGGGAACGCTCCCAAAAATATTTTTTCGTTCGAGTTATATCAGGGTGGGATAAATATGCCAGATAGTCGTTTTTTCGGTTCACTTTTCTTTCTCTTATTTGTTATTCCGATTGTCGCGGCACAGAGCCTCGTTGATGAAGCCTGTGCGAACCTCGTCAGTGAGGTGCTTAATTCTGTGGATGATGTCTGTGCAGAGCTTGAGGGCGGCAATGCCTGTTATGTACAGTCGCCTGTCAGTTATGAAGCGCAGGAGGGTGCAGATTTCACATTTGAAGCGCCTTCTGATATTGCGCCTCTGGATGGATTTGCCAGTATTAGCACAGGCTCATTTGATACAGAATCCGGTGAATGGGGCGTGGTTGTCCTCGCTTATCCGCAGGAAGCACCCGATTCGCAGATAGATGACCCGCTTGATAGTGGCATGGTGCGTTATTTGATGGTCGGTGATGTCACGATAACTGACACATCAGAGGAACCAGGCTTGAACCCGATGGAATCTTTCACGGTGAGTACTGCCGCCGAAAATGATTGTAACGGTGCGCCGGATAGTCTCCTGATGCAAACACCGCGTGGTGTGGTCTTTGATGTGACTGTCAATGGCGCGGAAATCACCATGCAGGAAGAAACAACAATTGTGGTTGAAGCTCAGCCGAATCAGACGATGACTATTATCGTCGTCACAGGTGAAGCCTCTGTCACCGCAGAAGGAACAACTTATGTGATTCTCGCCGGAGAGCAAACATTACTGATTTTAGGGAATGAATCAGGCTTAATCGTCGTTTCGCCACCGACTGCCCCGATTGCATATGACACGATTATCATCCAATTTATCCCGGTTCGCCTCTTAACAGAAGTCATTGAAATTCGCAGTGCAGAGCGCTGGACAGCGACGGGTATCACTGTCGAAGCCGGACAGACCTATAGCATCATCGCGACAGAATTCATGAAAACCATTGATTACATGCCCTGGACAGGTCCCGCCGGACATTCAAGCGCTGATTGTGCGGAAGCCGGACGAACAGACTGGGATTGTGTTTGCCGTAGTTCAGCAGAATGGGGAACATGCACAATGGACGAAACTCCATCCATGATACTGGTCGGGCGTATCGGCGATGGTAGTCCTTTTGTGGTTAGTTCAGGCGGGACATTCACCGCAGATAGTTCCGGTGAATTATATCTGGGAGCGAATGACAACACCTTTACGGATAATGTCGGCGCGTATTATGTGATTATCACTACAGGTTAAAATATCTGGGGCGGCGTAGTGTCGCCCCTTCTACCCTACGCTATTCTTCTTTCAGTTGCACAATTCAATTTGCTGCAACATAATCCTCAAAAATCCGTATATGACCTTAGTCCTGTCAACACAAAATACATTTCGGAACATTACAGATAATTAATGGATATAACAAAATATCAACCTGACGAAATGTTTGTGCTAAGAAAAGATAGGGACATGGTGTGAATGATGTAAGGCTTTATGATTCTGTTATGCAAAATTCATAAAGCAGATGTAAACTTCACTTAATGAACAAGAAGCGGAAGGAGTCGGGTAGAGTAATTCGTACCGTAGAAGTCTACTCGCCCGGACTAAAGATGAATGACCCAAAAATTTCTGAATTGACGGTGAGTCAGCTACGTCGCCTCATCAAAGAAACCGTGCAGGAAGCAGTTGTCGAAGTTCTGATTGAAATTAATGCAATTGCAGATGCCGAAGATGATCTGGTAGCAGAAGCCGAAATGACAGAATACTTAAAAGCATCAATGCAGGGATTACCGTATAACAATTCGGGAAATCCACCGCGCCTTGATGACTGAGACACCGGGGGAAACGCTATGAGCAAGGATTGAAGGCATATCTAATCACGATATGCCTTTTCGTTTAATGGAGTCAGTCTGTTTCTTTGTCTGTTTTCATGTTGTCGATTTTTGCCAGAGCATCCCCTGCGGCACGACAGAAGAGTTTCAGAATGCCCATATCGGTTGCTGAGAAGGGTTCATCACCCGGTTTATTCAACAATTCGACCAGACCATACACTTTGCCATCTCCGAGAAGTGGTGCAGCCGCAATCGACTGCGTTTTAAAGGCAAAGCGATCATCCACGCCCGTGTAAAAACGGCGATCAACCCGCACATCCCGCACCAGAGTCGGTTTTGAATGGCGAACGACCCAGCCAGCAATGCCTTCGGTGATCGGGATACGGTGGTTGGTCAATTTATCGGAGAGCGCACCGTAGACGATGACAAAAACCAGTTCATTCGTTTCTTCATCAAGCAGCGCGAGTGTACCGTCCGGCGCACCGAGGAGTTCCATAGCGTGATTCAGTGTCGTCCTCAAAAAACCGAATAATTCACTATCATCTTTAAAATTATCCGTCGCATTGTAAAGGCTATCCAGCGCCTTCACAAATCGTCGCAAGCTATTAACTTCCTCACCAAGTGCTTCGTTCTCGTCTCTTAAACGACTAAGTTCCTGTGCCCGAAATGCGTTCGGATTCATGGGAGCGGTCATCATACACCTCAAAAATACTATTTGTAACATTAAGTGTAGGATTTTTGAGATGCAATTGCAATCAGACGAAAGTAACCCGTAATGTGGTTTGTAATTGGTTAAGATCGGGTATTCAGCAGCTTATTAAGCCAATCCATCGCGGAATAAGGCAAAAAATAGCTCATGTAAGCGTAGAGGCGGCGCAACGTGGCGCTGCGGGGTGTGAGCTTGCTTGCAGTTAGAAAAGCAGCACGGGCATCGGCATTGTTACCCTGTTGCCAGAGCTTTACCGCTAGCAAATGATAGCGTCCGGCTTCAAAAAAATCGTATTCTGAATCATTGATGCAATCCACACGTTTAGTATAATGTCGGGCATATTGCACTGTTTTTAAGCGCCCTTCTGCCATCGCGAGTGTATCGGTGGTCAATGCCCCTTCCCGCACACGATAATTGACTAAAATCTCAGGGATACCAACAAAACGGTATTTATCTGCCAGACGTAACAACAAATCCCAATCTTCTGCACAGCGATGGTCAGGGTCAGCGCGATACATGCCAGCATCAGTCAAGCAAGATTTTCTCGCGAGAATGGTACTGGTCTGAATCGGGCTTCCGTTGGCGTGGAGCATCTTACAAAAGAGATTTTCTGTCTCAAAGTACGAGTTATCCGGCGCAACAGGCACATCATTTACCGGACTGCCCTGCTCATCCACAGGTTGCATCTGACAGTAAACAAGTGCCGCATCGGGATGTTTTAGCAGTAAATCCATGCTACGTTGAATTTTTGCCGGATGGAGAATATCGTCACTATCACAGAACTGGATATAGTCACCCCGGGCTGCATCAATACCTGTGTTCCGTGCGATAGCGGGTCCACTGTTGGCTTGCTGAATCAGGTGAATTTTGTCACCATAAGATTGCACAATTGACACGGTCTTATCATGAGAACCATCATCTATCACGATGATTTCCGTGTCTGTGTATGTTTGCGATAGACAGGCATCCAGTGTTTCGCGGATAAATTTCGCGCTGTTATACGCTGGAATAACGATGCTCACCAATGGTTTAACGCTCATGGTGTAGATTCCAGTCCACACTACGAATCAGACCCCGTCTTGCAAGCGCTAAATAAATCTGTCGCACAGGTTGCGGTAAATTCTGTTCCCACTGATATTGTTCATAACGTGCCTGTGCCCCATCGCCCCAGAGCCAATCGGCTGTTTTGTCAGAAATATCGAGGAATTGGTGTCCCCAATCTGTCCAGTATTTCTTCATCAGTACAGGGTCTACAGGTCTCATCTGCTGTGGCTGATTGAGCATGAGCAGCGCAAGATTGAATTCGACCCATTCGGCAGGTGTGCCACCACTCAGATTATCATCGTGCAATACGAATATCCCGGCAAGCATATTCGATGTTGTTGTCCTGGATTGACGCACTGCTTCCCGTTTGCACCATTCAAAATCTCCCGTGATACGGAAATGTGAATTAAAGTTGCCCGCTTCCTCAAGCAATCGACGGTGAAACATGAAAAAAGGACCCACACCTGTTTTCGGAGCTAGATTCTCTGCCCGATATTGCGGCAGTTTCTTGACTGATACCCCATTCTTCCGCATTTTAAAGGCAAAGTCGATCACATCAACACCATCGTTTAATTGCCGGTAGCCCTCAATCACTCCTGCTGCTGTACGCCTATCATCGACATTCCAGAATCCGAACACGTCACTCACAGCAAAATTCAATCCGCGATTCCAGGATGCATACAGGGTCTCACGCCCGACATAGTGCGTTTGAACTGTCGCGATATTTTCAGCGACCAGTGTTTTATCGAGAGCTGTCAACAACTGTCGTTCCCCATCGGAAGCATCGTTAGGGATAATAACAAATTCCAGATTAATCCCCGCCGAATTGACTTCACGGGCAAGCTGTAACGCATGTTCGATGTATTGTGGCAAGAATTTTTCAGTCTGATATAGCGATGTAATCAAAGAAATATCAGGCATGTGTTGCATTGTCCTATAAATTTTACGGTATCAATCATGACAGGCACTGCTATGAGGTACGAATTTCCATTAACCCGCATAACTATATCTTGAGATTGAAAAAGCGAAAAGTACAAATTTAAGCAGGTCAATCATGTTACAATATGTATGATTGTTGCCATTGAATAAATTCAACGGCTGCCAGAATCCCATTCGATAAATCGAATTCTCTAAAATTATGCTCTTTTTCGAACATCATCAGAATGGAATTCATTCCATGCGCTTTCGTAGCTGGAAAATTTATTGTCTGGTGTTATGAGAACTTGCGCTAGAAAGTGAATCCTATGCCAGCCAAACAGAGCAACTCCTTTGAAGAAGAACTCCATAATGCGATTGCCGATGCGGTTGAAATGGCACATCACGGCGTGTATGTCGGTGAAGTGACGGTGCTGAAATCGGTCAAAGGCATCACAAAGCGGCTGATGCGAATCCGTAAGCCGGAGTACATTGTCGCGAAAATCGAGGTCGCGCAGTTATCGGGCAAGTATCGGCAACAATTACAGGATGCGGGATGGTCGCATTTGTTCCCGTTTCAAGATGCGCTGGCAGTCGGCAGTCTCGCAAGTGTCATCGGACTATTCACAGGTGGCATTGGCTGGATTGCAGGAGGATTTGCCGCCGGAATTACCGCGATTAGTGCTGAACGTCTGCCCCACTGGATGATATGGGAATCACTCTCCGGCTCATTCGATTATGATGCCATTGCACAGGATTTAATTGAAGCCAACCGGATTCTACTCAAAGGCAATCTCAAAGTACTGCGAATCGACCCCATCAGCGAAGGTGAGCTCAAACAGAAAAAACGCGCCCACGCAAAACGGCAATCCTCATGACGACTTATGGCAACTTATTTCAGAGGAATCAACTGGCATTCACGGTTTATACGCCCGATGCGGTGCAGGGTCATTTAATCGGCAATCTTGACCATCATATTCAACAGGAAACAGGTTTAATGCCGGGATTCCGTAAGTGGATTAGACATGATGTGGTATCACTCACAGAATTTTATGGTGGCGAGATCACAGAAGAAAAGAAAACACAAACAATCCATGATTACGAAAATGTCCCGCTAGAAAACGTGCAATACGGGCATTTATTCGCACGTTTTATAATCACCGGATATTGCTTGTTGACTATCTGGCAGGGTGATGCGGCGATAGAAAAATTGCTTGACGTAAAAGGCAAAACTAACCCGGCAGAATCCCCTACCAACACAATTCGCGGCAGTTTCTGGTGTGACAATGCCATTTGCAACCTGACTCATTGTAGCGACGATAGCACAGATGCCCATCGAGAATTATCTGTTCTGAAATTGACAAATATATTTGAACAGGAAGCTATCACTGCTCCGTTATTTCCCCCGGAGAAAGACCCGCGTCCCTTCATATCACATTCAGCGATTTATATTACCGCGCAACTGGTAAATCGACTTTTGCTCAATCAGAGTTTCGAGTCAATTCCTGTATCTCGGCTGGAATCACATGATTCTAAAGAAAACATGTGGCACTTAACAAATGCACTTGAAGCAGTGAGGCAAAATTATCCTGATACAGAGGTCTCGCATTTCATTCAGAATTATCTGGAGGGGGATTTTGTAGCCGTAGCAGAAACACTACAAAAGTTGCCTGTCAGCAGATGGGAAGAACTCATCATCCAATGTGGTACAATCACCCGCGAAAGGTGGAATGCGATGAGGTCATCATGAGACAGATTGTCCGGTCTGTACTATCAGGAATACTGGTGACAATGCTATTGTCTGTTTCTTCTGCTGTGAGTGGCGTGTTTCACAGTCATTGTGGCGCAATTCTCGCATTCGGGCTTGACCCCTTCTATCACCTGACAGTGGATACCCGCCTCTATGATTTCAATACCGGCATGTCATTTTACGTGCAAACTGGCGACCGCACGGATAGAAGCATGTATTCCCCGGATGGTCGTTATCGCTATGATAGACCACGCTATACGGTCAATGATTACAACATTTTTCTGGTTGATAACGCCACAGAAGAACGTCAGACCGTATTTGGCAGTGCGCTTGTATGGGATATATTGTGGGCAGCCGATAGCCGGACATTATTTATATCGGAACGTCATTTCGAATTCCAACGGGCGATTATCAGGGCATTCGATGTTGAAACACTGGAAATGAGCTATCAGCATATCTTCCGTGACGCATCGCTTGTGTATCAATCGCCGGATTTACGCTATCTCTATGTGAATATTTTCCCTGAGACCGCCGAAACATTTCAAGGTATCCATTTCCTCAACACCATCACAGGCGATGTCACTGAATTTGAGGGAGAAAGCACTGCACGTGCGGTCTGGTCAGACGATGGGCGATGGGTCGCGAGTCAAAATGAGAACCGCATCAATATCATTGACCCGCAAACCGGAGATTTTCACCCCCTGTACAATCAGCCAATTTCAGGTCATAATTTAATATGGGTGAATAGCAATCTGTGGTTCAATCGCATGTCGGAAGATGGTTTATCCATATGGCAGGCAAATTTAGACGATGGTACTATAAGCCCGATGATATTTGATGCAAGTTTAGATATAGTTAATAATGAGGCAGGGTGGGCAACCATCCGTGATGGGGGTAGTGGAGAATTAGTGCTGTACCACTTAGAAACAGGCACAGGTCATCCACTTGAAATTACTGATAGCCTGGCAACACAGGATAACCGGATGGCTTTTTCGCCCGATGGACACTGTGCTGCGATTTTATTATCATCCGACGAAAATCTATTTTCAAAAGACCTGCGAATTATCAATTTAGAGACAGGTCAAGAAACACATCGACAAATGTTGTACGGGGCAATCACCAACATGCGCTGGCATAGTGCGAGGTAAGCACGATGAAACGCTTTTTATGGCTCATAACCGGATTATGGACACTCATCAGTGTTTCGATTTTTGCTGTCAGCACAACAGTCTTTGACTATCGCTGCCCGACAACCATCGCGATTCGTGAAGGCGAGATGGGCAGTTACAACGAAGAAATCCTCGATTTTAGCACCGGCATCAGCACAGGTCGCGACCATGTAAAGCCCTGGCAACTCTCCCCTGACGGACACTACCGCTATATTGAGGAATACTCTACCGAATCTTCTCAGGAACAACTGTATCTGGTCTCCACAGACAATAACCATCAGCAATTATTATTCACAGGACATAATCGCCCCTATGCGGCATGGGGAGCAGACGGACAGAGTATTTTTGTCTATGAAGAGGCATACAGTCCTGATACCCCGAATCGTCTGGTACGTTTCAATGTCGAGACAGGCGAATTGATGTATGAATACAGTAATCGCGTTCAGGAAGTCAGCAGTTCCCCCGATAATCGCTTCATCTATGTTGAATATTATGACCCGGAAACAAACGAAACCATCATGGCGTCTATCAACACAACAACAGGCACGATGGTTGAATTTGACCGCGCCTATCCGGGACGTTTTCAGCGCTGGTCGCCGGATAATCAGTGGTGGGTACGCGGTGGGCGTGAGAATTTCTATGTGATTAATCCCGAAAATGGCGAACTCCATCCGCAACTGAATCAGGCAATTTCAGGGCATAGTCCGGTCTGGACAGATGAAAGCCTGTGGTTCTTGCGCGATACGGACGATGGCTATGACATCTGGCAGGCATCTCTGCGCGATGGCACAATCGAAAAAGCCTATGATAACGCGATTATCTATTCACTCTCCGCAGATGATCGCTGGGCTGTGATTGCCGAATCAGACGATAATTTCAGCACAGCAATTTTGCATGATCGTCTATCAAATCAGCGTTATGACGACATGGACATCTATCAGACAGCATTTTCTGAGGATGGACGTTGCTTGCTCATCACCACCCGCCCGGATGGTGCATCAGACGGCAAACTCAGCATTTATGACCTCGATACCATGCAAGCGATTTATGTTGCAGATGCAGACCCCTATAATCTGCGTTATGATTGGTATGATTCAGAATAATCGGGTATAGTCCTCTGTAATTGTCCAAGTTCAGGCATACATGATGCAGCAGTTTTTGAGGCTACTGTTCATTTTATGGTTTGTGATGGTAGGAGCAATCATCGCGACAAAGACTGTTCCTATCGGACACCCCTGCCTCAAACCCGTGATTGTCCGCAATGAGAATCAAGCGGCTACGGGCAAAGTGATTATGGATTACCGCACCTCGGTCTCTTATGGAGAAGCCTTCAGCGATCCACTGGAAGATCATGGATTATCCCCCGATGGCAAGCATGAATTCTATGTCGAAATTTCCAGTAATGGTTATTATTCGCTCAATTTGATGCCCCCCGGACAAAGACAGGACGCGCAGCGCATTCACTACAGCCGCAATGCAATCATTCCGAACTGGTCAGCCGATAGCACGATGCTCTTTGTCTATGAATATGTTCATCAGATTGATTCACATATCCCGCTTCGACTCTTTACGATGGATATTTTATCCGGTGAAATAGGTCAAGAATTCTCGCCTGTTCCCCGCATTTTGTTTCAGTCGCCCGATTATCAGCAACTTTTTACCCTGATGCCCGATAATAGCGATGACCGTTATCAAATTATGTCGATTGATAGCATTACAGGTGATGCCACCCTATTTGATACAGAACTCTCACGCATAAACCGTCATTGGTCGCCTGATAACAACTGGATGATTTTATGGCATGTCGATCAACAACATTTTTCTATCATCGACCCGCGCACAGGCAATCCGCATCCGGTCGTCAATTCGCCGATAGAAGGCGAGTACAGCGCATGGACAGATCATAGCATCTGGTTTTCACGGCTTGTAGACAGCAATCCTGAAATATGGCGCGTCACTCTGGATGACAATAGCCTGTCGCCTGTGTTTCAAGGAGGGTTTTTACGGTCAATTTCCAGCGATGACCGATGGGCGATTATTGATAATCCTCCCGATGCGATGACATGGTCATTTCTGTATGACACACTATCCGAAACAGCCTATTCTCTGAGTATCCGTAACGCTGATTTTTCATCGGATTCACGTTGTATGGTGGCACAGATTGCCAACACGTCCGGTGAAGATGTGAGCTATGACTTTGCAATTTACGATTTACAGACAATGCAAGCGGTCTTTGTCCGTGAGAATGTACGGAGTTTCCTGACTTTTGACTGGTACAATGGTGATTAATAATGAGATTGTTTGTGAGATTGGTATTCGTTTTATGGCTTGTGATGATCGCTGTAATCATGGCGATAAGCACTGTTCCTATCGGACACCCCTGTCTCAAACCTGTGATTATTCGCCATGAAAATGCCTCCGGTTCGGGCGGTCAGGTGATTGATTACCGGACATCTGTATCCTTTCAAGAGCCTTTCGTCCCCCCTTATGAATATCATGGTGTATCACCGGATGGGCAGTATCAGTTTATCCGCGAATTTGACGCGACGCCCTATGAAATTCATGTGCGTTCCACACAGTCCGACGAAATATGGCTGGCATTTATCAGTTTTCACTATGTAACGCCGTTCTGGTCAGCCGATAGCCGTAAACTCTATATCTACGAATATAATTATCAGGATGAGAATCACGCACCTGTGCGTATGTTTATACTGGATGTTGAAACCCGCGAAAATATTCAAGAGTTTTTACCTGCGCCCCGTGCGGCATTTCAATCTCCCGACGCCCGTTTTCTCTTCGTGACGCTGCGTAATGACAGTGATGATGGCTATCAACTGGCTTCGATTGATACCAATACAGGCGAGACCACCTTATTTGACACAGGGCTTTCTCGCTGGAATGTCCACTGGTCGCCCGATGGAGAGTGGATGGTTTTGCCGCATGTTGATAATCGGCATTTTCTGGTGATTAACCCGCAAACAGGCGACAGGCATCCGGTTATTAATGAGCCAGTACGGGGCGTTTTCCGTGAATGGACAGAAAACAGTCTATGGTTTTCACAGACTATCAATGAACGTCCTGAAATCTGGCGCGTCTCACTGGATGACAACAGCTTGCACATGGAATATCATGACGGGTATCTGCGCTGGATTTCGAATGACGATCAATGGGCATATGTGAGTCTGCTACATAACACGCTCAACGGGTCATTTCTATACGACACTGTCGCACAGGCACCGAATTACGAGTTGAATATTCGTGATGTTGATTTTTCGTCGGATTCACGTTGTATGGTGGCGCGGGTGGTTAATTTTGATGGTTTCGCCGCCCGGTCTGATACGGTGATTTATGATTTACAGACAATGCAACCTGTTTTTGTGCGCGAAAATGTGAGTAACGCCTTCACACATGACTGGTATCCGGGTGACAGATAATGCGCTTTTTGATGTGGGCGATAGCAGGATTATGGATAGTCAATGCGTTGCTGAGTCTGCTGGCGATGACTATTCAGCCCGGAAATCACTGTCTGCGAGCAATCGTCATTGATGCAGGTTATCGCGCATCGTATGAGGCAACAATTCTTGATGTTCGAACCGGACTCACATTCCCGACAGTCTCAAGAAGCAGTCAGGTTGTCTCGCCCGATGGAAATTATTATTACACTACACCGGACTTTTCAGCTATCCAGAACAACATCACACGGGTATCAACGGCTACTCAAGAAAGACGAATACTTTATGAAACCACCAATGAAGTCGCGGCAATGTGGGCAGCAGATAGTCAATCTATGTTCATCATGGGTTTAACCTCCAACAACCGTGTCGGACGAACAGCACACCGGCTTATTCAAATTGACATAAACACGGGCGAGGTTTTGAGAGACTATCCTGTTCCCTCTAGCTCCTACATCGAACAATCGCCCGATTATCGCTATTTTTATGTCACAGAAGAAATAGACGGCGTAGAAACGCTTATTTCCTATGACACCTTGACTGGCGAGAGGACGAACTTTCAATTTTCACCTGTCCTGCTCCTGGATAGCTGGTCGCCGGATAATCAGTGGATGGTGCTGGAAGATGAAACGCAATTATTGCTGGTGAATGCAGAAACAGGCGCATTGCACCCGATGATTGAGAGCATCCCGGCATATGAAACCCCGGTTGGATATGACTTAGTCTGGACGGCTGATAGTCTCTGGTTTCAAGCGATAGACAGGACGTATCAAAGAATTGATTTGCGTGATGGCACTGTGTATCTGGAATACGAAAATGCAGAATGGGTCAATCCCTCGCCGCATGACCGCGTGCGTGATGTTGCACTCCATGAAGATGATGGCTTTCATCGTTATATCCATGACACCCTTAATAATAGCTATTCCCCCTTACTGATTTCTGTTCCGACATATTCGGAAGATGAACGTTGTTTGCTGGGGTTACACCTAAGTAATGAAACAGATTCCAGTGTTGAGATACTCATCATCTACGATCTTGAGACAATGCAAGCAGTTTACCTTGATGCAGGAAACAGCATTTCTACTTTATCCCTCTGGAATCTTTACTGGTACGGAGAAGAGTAACATGTGGCGCATAATGAGAGTAATCGTAATCCTATGGGCGGCAACTATTGCGCTGATTTTGTCCGCGATGACAATTCATCCCGGAAATACCTGTCAGCGTCCGGTCTTGCTGGATGCGCGTTCTAATAATAGCTACATCATCGACCTGCAAACAGGCATCGCCATTTCTTATCAGTCATCCGCCACTATATCACCGGATAACAATTACCGTTTCTCTATTGAGCAGGATAATCGCGGAAATCATATTTACCTGCACAATAATCACGGTATCTCATCACGATTGCTCTATTCAACCGACAATGTAGTACAGACATTCTGGTCAGCCGATAGTCAACGCCTCTTTATCCGCGAAGGTGAGCCTGTCGGACGCATCCTTTTAGGTGCTGAGCGCCTTTTCAGCATCCATATTCTGAGCGGAGATATGAGTGACGATTACGGGGTAACAGCCTTCACGCCTGTCTTATCGCCGGATAATCACTTTCTCTATGTGATGCTGCCCGACCCTGAATTGCCAGCAACTCGTTTAGCATCAATCGACACAATCACAGGGGAAATCATCGCGTTTGATCCGATTATTCCATTCAGTTTCCATACATGGTCACAGGACAATCAGTGGATGGCAGTGCGCGATACCAACCGTACCTACATTATTGATGCACGGACAGGCGAGCCACATCCACAATTCAGTGAATCAATCGAAGGCTGGCGCTCTCAATGGACAAGACGCTATCTATGGATACGACGCTTTGGTACGGATAACAGAGTTGACCTCTGGCAGGTATCCCTCGAAACAGGCGATGTTGCCCTAGCTCATGAGGATATTCTAGGATTCCGGGTTTCATCCAATGAGCGCTGGCAGATGGTCTGGCAGAGAACAGCCAATGAGACCGTTGCCGTCAATCTATATGACACACAAAATGATGTCATTCACAGAGAATTGCAATTTTTTGATGGTGATTTTTCTGAGGATGAACGATGCTTGCTCGTTCTGCCCTCTTTAGCCGGGAATGATGCCTACACGGTGGAAGTCTACAACCTGAATAACTTTTCGCGCCGATTCAGTCGCAGTATGGAAGAGTATCCGGTTCTACGGGATGCAGGTATCACAACAGGCAGTTTACGCTGGTACGACGATAATTAGCATTGTCGATTTTCTGTATCCCCTGTTAGAGTAGTCATTCATTTCAAGGAAAACAGGGTTAGATGGTTGCGATAATGCAGGTTAAGAAATAAACAGGGAAATAAGTGTAGGGGAAGGTCGCCGTGCCTTCCCGCATTTCAATCGCGGGAGCGCACAGAGGCACTCCCCTACACCTGGTCTATTTTAGATTTGTAGCTAAGATTTTCTCTCTGTTTAAAAGTTAAAGAGCATTATCTCAACCCTACGAAATACCCGTAAAATCAGGGGTTGTGTAGGGATGGAATACATTCCATACACCGGAATAAGGAGAGGGGTCAATCATGGGTACACTTTACATCGTCGCTACACCAATCGGAAATCTGGAAGATATGACCTATCGTGCCATACGGATTCTGAAAGAAGTTCAATTAATTGCCGCCGAAGATACCCGTACCAGTCGTGTGTTGACCAAACATTTCGAGATAGAGACTCCGCTAACCAGCTACCACGAACATAACAAACTCACAAAAATAGATTCTGTTTTCAACACCTTGCAATCCGGCGATGTCGCGCTCATCAGTGATGCAGGAACACCGGGTATCAGTGACCCCGGCTATGAGTTAATTCAGGAAGCCATCAAACGCGGCTACCCTGTTGTGCCGATTCCGGGCGCAAACGCTGTCATTACAGCACTGGTCGCATCGGGATTGCCAACGGATAGCTTCATTTACCTCGGATTTTTACCTAAAAAACAATCAGCACGCCGTGACTTGTTTAATTCACTCAAAAATGAAAAACGCACCCTGATTGCTTATGAAAGTCCGCACCGTGTGGGCGATACACTCGGGCAGGTCGCTGCGATGATGGGCGATAATCGGCAGGTCTGTATCGCACGGGAAATGACCAAAAAGTTTGAGGAATTCTGGCGTGGCACAGCCAAAGAAGCCGCACAACATTTCAGCGCAGAAAATCCAAAAGGCGAAATCACGCTCTTAATCGAAGGGGCAGCCGATGCGGGTAACTGGGATAAAGCGACTGTTCAAGCAGCACTGGAAAGCAAAATAGACGAAGGACTGTCACTCTCACGGGCAGCAAAAGAAGTTGCCGCAATGTCCGGTTGGAAGAAAAGTGCTGTCTATGAATTAGGATTGGAAGACTGAGTCCGTTTTCCGTAAAACTCTTAACATTTCAATTAAGTTCTGATAAGTTGAAAAAGCAATTCAAACTGTCAAAATCATATAGATGGCACGATAAGTTCCCCCAAAATATTTGTGCAACTTGCATAGTAAATCGGTTAATATGTCAATTTTTTGCTATGATAAGCTGGAAAGTATTGGACATGCAAGTTCTTTGCGTGTACACTATTTCTTAACAAATAGATATTTATTTAAAATAGTAAATGGGGTTCCAAAAATGATGACAGACATAAATGAACTACCCCTCGAAGCCACTTTAGAAGATACACCTGATTTAATTAAAGTCTCAGCACGGTCACGGTCTACCGCCGTCGCCGGAGCAATCGCAGGTGTCATCCGGCAACACGATTATGCAGAAGTTCAGGCAATCGGCGCAGGTGCAGTCAATCAAGCCGTCAAAGCGCTGGCGATCGCACGGGGCTATCTCGAAAGGGACGCACTTGACATTGTATGTATGCCATTTTTCACCGAAGTCGATATTGATGGAAGTGAACGCACGGCAGTCCGCTTCCGGGTCGAATCCCGTCCACTCTAACTCAAATCTTAAATCAGGGAGTATCTAGCCTACGGTACTCCTCCTCACTAAAGTCCCCTTGCCATAATTCCATGTAATGTTTAGACTGTTGGACTACTTTACGTTCGATAGCGCATGTTTGAGGCAATGCAATGCAAAAAGTCATGGTTGTCATGCCAACCTATAATGAGAAAGAGAACCTCCCGAAAATCGCATCGGCTCTATTCAACCTCGGTATTGAGGGTTTTGAAATGCTGGTCGTCGATGATAATTCACCGGACGGGACAGGTCAGTTGGCAGACAAACTCAGTGAACAATATGATAATTTGCTGCATGTCTTGCATCGCACAGAAAAAGCAGGATTGGGTCCGGCGTATATTGCGGGTTTCAAACGGGCAATTGCACTCGGCGCGGATGTCATTATCCAGATGGATGCGGATTTCTCACATCAACCGAAATATATCAATAATCTGCTGGAAGAAATCAAAATCCACGATCTCGTACTCGGCTCACGTTTTGTCAAAGGTGGCAGTGTCGATGAAAAGTGGAGTGCCTATCGAAAATTGCTATCCTGGTGGGCGAATCGTGTTTATACCCCGACGATTCTCGGAATGCCAGTTTATGATGCGACGGGTGGTTTCAAAGCCTGGCGACGGGATACCCTGATTGGCATGGATATAGACCGTGTGCAATCGAACGGCTATGTTTTCCAGGTCGAGATGAATTACGTGGCATATAAACTCGGCTACCGTGTGAGCGAGATTCCGATTCACTTCCCCGACCGTCAGATTGGGACATCGAAAATGGATAGCTCGGTTGCTCTAGAAGCTGCGATGCGCGTCTGGGATTTGCTTTTCCGTTACCGTAGCCTCAACCCCTCCATGCGTGCCAGTGAAGAGCAAAGTGCTTTAGTCCCGTAACCTCATTCAAAATCGAGCAAAAAGCTGAATGTCGAGGCATCTGTTCACATATCCAGCATGGACTGATTACAAACGATTCGGAAACCCCGCGAAGTATATGCACCTTCACCAAAATCAGTATGCCGATGAGTCACGGCAAAAAACCCCGGATCATTGTAATACCATGCCCCTCCTCTTAACACACGCGGTAAATTTTCCCCGGAAGCCTCCAGTGATCCCGTTCGCCATTCATTCAGACACCATTCCCAGACATTACCAGCCATATCGTACACCTTGAACTGACTTTCGCCGGACGGGTACCTATCCACATGACTTGTCCTTGACGTACCCGTTTGATTGACATCATTGTTACACCGCGAAGAGTCCCAGCTGTTGCCCCAAGGATACAGTCGATTATCATCCCCCTGTGCTGCCCGTTGCCACTGCTGTTCTGTAGGTAGCGTTACAGTGAATCTTAATTTCTCCGAAAGCCACTGACAATAAACAATAGCATCGTTCCATGTCACACCAATGACAGGCTGAAGGGAATGAACAAAGTCTAAATTATCCCAGAATTTGGGTTTCCGGTTTGTTTCAGCAACGAAAACGCCATATTGGGCATTTGTGATTGGATACTTTGCCATAAGAAAAGCGTCAACAGCAAACCGGGTCTGATCGTTCTGCACATAACCACCTGTTTTTAGCTGCACTGTACCGGCGGGAATATGTAACCATTCAAAAGGGGAAGGCATGAATGTATCCGGCGGCGGACTTAGGGGTTTAGCTTCAATCAACGGTACATCGGGTA
>ENA-OWNT01000384-OWNT01000384.1-seawater-metagenome-genome-assembly--contig:-NODE-384-length-108972-cov-6.433041_pt1 | contig 108972 bp, 105 predicted proteins | sample MGYA00238136_ERZ651165 | MGnify/ENA primary metagenome ERZ651165 (study PRJEB26861, sample SAMN08777766) | seawater metagenome | isolation source: coastal seawater | place: USA: Florida | collected...
TAACCAGCAGATGTACTGAATTGCGACCATCATAATAACTGGCAGTTACGCCGCCTCCGGTAGCGGACAGGTGATGATAAACGATAGCATCCGGGGTGTAAAGGACACGCCAGCCTGCCAGTTGCGACCGCCATGCAATGTCCATATCTTCGAGCAGGAAGAAGTAATCATCATCGAGAAAGCCAATTTCATCGAGCAATTCACGCCGATATGCCGATGAGCCACCGCAGGCACTGAAGACAAATGCTTCTTCATCGAACTGTCCTTCATCTTTTTGCCAGACACCACGATTAAACGCCTGTCCATCCACAGTGAAACCATCTCCGGCAGTGTGAAAGGTATCGCGTTTATCAAAAAGCATCATTTTACTGGCAACAATGCCGACATTCTCATGACGCGCAAAAGCATCTACAACTGCTTCTATCCAGTGAGAATCGACTTCGGTGTCGTTATTTAAGAGAGAGACAATATCGCCTTTTGATGCTTCCATCCCTGCATTACATGCCCCGGTAAATCCGCGATTTTCAGGTAACTCGATGAGTATAACCTCTGGATATTGCGCTTTGATATAGTCCTGCGAACCATCCTCCGAGTTGTTATCGACAATAATGATTTCGATATTCTTGTAAGTCTGATTACGCAAAGCATCCAGGCAAGGTTGCAGAAATTGCTTGCCATTCCAATGCGGGATAACGACGCTAAATAGCGGTTGTGACATAAGGACGAATGACTCTCACTTGTCTTAACTGTAAGGGCAGACCGTCGGTCTGCCCCTGCATAAAATATGGGCGTTATTGTCTCAAAAAGAGAAGATATTGCAATGTTCAAACTTCTACCCTACGCACATTACAATCTTACAAACGATATTAAGGACTTTGGTCGCATTGTCCAGAAATTGTCTTTAACGTAAATTGTAATGTGTAAGGCAACATTAATGATTAATTGAAATAAGGAACTCCACCGATGAATACATCAATGCAATGGCTTGTCCCCGATAAGGTGCTGTACTGGAAAATGTCCGGCACAGTTCATATTGATGATTTTCGTACAGGATTGCTTGAGCTAGACGCGATACTTGAAGAAGCCAATTACAAAGTGCATGTTATTGTTAATGCACGCAATGCCCGTTCATTGGAGGGAGAGGCAACATATATCAGGCAGATTACCCGCCGTGTCGCCCGTCATATTCGCATGGGATGTTTCTTTGTCATGAGCTACGACCTGGCATTTAAATACCGTCTGAATCGTGTGACAGTCGATTTCGGGACACATCTGCGTTACTCGAACAACTTCCGTAATACCTGGTATTCACTGCATAATATTGATAATAGTCTACCCTACGTAGCCCCCGAACTTCCGCAAGTCACTAAAACCCGTAAATTCGCTTGATTTCCCCTGTGAGGCAGTTCTTATTCAACGACAGTCTGTAGCAGATTTTCTTTTTCCAGGAATGTATCGACTGCCTCACGCCAATCTCTCATTTCGATGCCCAGATTTCTTGCTGATAGATTCGCGAGACTTGTATAAACAGGCGGCGTAGACGGACGTGCCCATTCGTGATGACTGATGCGTTCGATGTCTACATGGCTGAATCCAGCTTTATCCAGAAAATAACGTGCAAAATGATAGCGCGAGGTATATCCTGCATTGCACAGGTGATAAATACCGTAGCGTCCGGTTTCAATCAATTTTGCAATAGCGTCTGCGAGATCATCGTTATAGGTTGGATTTGCCACTTCATCAATCACAACCTTTAACTGTTTTCCTGCGTCTGCTGCCCCGAGAATCGCATGAATGAAGTTACGTCCACCATGTGCGAATAACCAGCTTGTCCGAATAATATAATGACGTGGATTGGTCTGTAAAACAGATTTTTCACCGACCATTTTGCTATATCCATAGGGATTTACCGGATTTGTCGCATCATATTCATAATACGGTCGATTGAACTTGCCATCAAAGACTTCATTGCTGCTGATTTGCATGATTGCAGCATTTATTTCATGGGTGGCAATTGCGAGGTTTTGTGCGCCATAACCATTAATGGCGATAGCTTTTTCAGGATTCTTAGCACATCCATCGACATCTGTCCATGCGGCGGCATTAATTACCAGTTGCGGTTTAAGCTGTCCGATAACTGTTTTCACGAGAGGAAAATTTGTAATATCAAGGTCACGTGAACCATAACCTGTGACATCATGTGACCTTGATAGAATTCGTACAAGTTGTGCCCCTAATTTCCCAGTAGCCCCTGTAACCAGTATCCGCATCAACGCTCTCCTCATTCATGGTCATAATGCAAGGCAGTATATCAGTCGTCCTATTGGACGTATAGCTACAGGTCTTTTTCCATATACCACTCGCCGTCTACATCTTCAACCTGGTCGTGATAGAAATCGAGTCCCGCATAAAATTTGACCAGATTCATGAATTTTGGATTCACAAACACGGATAATCGCTGTACACCTGCTTCCTCATTGATCGATTCTTCGACATCATAAACCAGTGCTGAGGCAATTTCATCATGGTCATAATCAGGATGCACGAACAAAAATTGAATCGAGCGCAAATCTTCACAATCACAATCATCCATAATCGGGATTCCGTACTGACACACGCCAGCAATCGCCTCGTCAACAATAGCAACAATCAAGTAACGATTATCACTCTCCAGCGTTTTTTGAAACGAAGCTTCTGTGTAGAGTGATTTCATCATACGCCCTGAACTGGATTCATCATAATTTTTTGATAGGGATGCTTTTATCAGAGTGCGAATCTCTGAAATATCCTCTTCAACGGCATCATAAATATCGACTGTCATTTTGCCTCGATTGCATACTGAATTTTCGTGATTGTTTGCTCATCCCATGATAACACCGCATAAGCTGGCATTTGAAGTTTCTCCCAGATTTCGACAGGTGATTCTCCCACTAAGCCTGTGAGATACATCGCCAGTATTCGCCCGTGACTGATAATGCCGATTGTCTCATCAGGATTTTGTTTTGCCAGTGATTTAATCTGTTTCGCCAGGCGTTTCCCGGCGCCTGCAAAGGTCTCATCCCCGAATAATAATTCATCGGGTGACAACATCGCTTGTTTGACAGCCTCACGGAATTCATCCTGACTCTCATAGAATTGTTTGGATTCCCGTTCTGTCTCATGTAGATTCTCAGCTATTTCAACAGGAATATTCCCTACTTTTTCCGCAACAAATTGACCCGTTGCCTGTGCTTTGGGTTCTGTGCTGGTATAGATTTTACGGAGTTTGTAGCCTTCGATTTCTTTTGCCAGAGCATGACAGAGTGTTTGTGCTTCATCGGTTAATTGCCACTGTGTTGAATGTTGATTTTTATCCGGTTGTGTCGGGGCATGTCGAATCAAAATGATCGTTGTCATTTGTATTACCTCATGATGAGCGTCATCGTATTATCGTCAATCACAATCGCACCTAAATCAAAGCTGTTGATGCCTGCCCGTGCACTCATTTGCTCGACAAACAGATTAGCCTGTGTTTCTGCCTGATTGACAATATTTGATAACTCTGTTGATCGCGGTGCAAAAACACTGCCACCGATTTGCACGCCGACAATATCCAGTCTGTTATCGCCATCAACCTGAACGACCAGACCCGCATTCTGCCAGATACCGGATTGCAACTCAAATTCGCCATTGATAACCATCCCGCCCGGACGCAGGTCAAAACTCGCATTTCGGATGCCATTTTCTCCCGATGTCGTACAAATTGCTGTTAAGTCCCGACATTGTTGTAGCAAACCATCTTCGGTGAATGTGACCTGCATCTGTAATTGCATGGTATCTTCAGTGTCCCCGATAATAATCGAGACACCCGTTCCACCGCCTTCAAAGGTCTGTGAATAACTTCCTGTACTCAAAGTCACCGACCCGACAGTTTGTGCATCCATCAGGGCAGGAATTGTAGGAACAGCTTGATTCAATATGTCGGATGTATCGCCAATTTCCTCTAGCCCGAAATTCGATAAAACCATGCCCGGCAACAATGGAAAAATGAGCATCGCTAAACCTGCAACGATTGCGATGCCGATGCCACCAAATCCAAGACAGCCACAGGTAATTAACATAAGGGAAGGTTGCCGTCTTCCCGGTTGATAGCGTTCGATCTTCATCCCTATTTCGCATTTCTCTGGTACGATAGAGATACATTGTACAGGAGATACTACATGCAAAAATACGCTGTTTTACTTATGGCTCTTGTTTTAGTGGGATTTGTCAATCAATTTGCGATTGGTGAAATTGAAATTAACCCGACTCCCGGTGCATCCGGTGTAGGCGACCCGTATTTCCCTGAATTAGGCAACGGTGGCTACGATGCTCAGCATTACACCATCGACCTTGATGCTGAACTGGAAATTTTGACGATTACGGGAACAGTTACCATGCAAGCAATCGCCACACAGGATTTATCCCGTTTTAACCTCGATTTCGCAGGGTTTACCATCAGCGAAATTACGGTTAACGATAATCCGGCGACTTTCACCCGTGAAAATCGTGAGTTGATTATCACACCGCAATCACCTATTCCCGATGGTAATGAATTTGAAGTAGCTGTGAGTTATAGCGGTATTCCCGGGCGCGATATAGATTTACCGCAATTACCCTTCTCACGCGGATGGACATTCTATAGTGATGGTGTTTATGTCGCCAGTGAACCGGATGGCGCATCACTCTGGTATCCTGTCAATGACCATCCCTCCGATAAAGCGACTTATACCATAATCATGACAGTGGAAGACCCGCTCATTGTAGCGGCAAATGGCACACTCGAAGATGTCACGACCGAAAATGGCTGGTCAACGTACACCTGGGAAAATCATGATCCCACAGCCAGTTATCTCGTGACAGTCAATATTTCCGAGTTTGTCCGTTCTGATGATACGGTTGTTGATGGTGTCCCGATTCGCAATTATTTCCCGGCATCGCGTCAGGAATTCGGGGACGAAGTTTTTTCATCGACTGCCGATATGATGGTATTTTTCAATGAACGCTTCACTCCCTATCCTTATGAAGCATATGGCGCAGTTGTCGCTAATACAACTTTGCCCTTCGCACTTGAAACACAAACCATGTCGCTTTTTGGCACGAATATTTTTGCACGGGATATAAATGCACAGGTCACAATTGCACATGAACTGGCACATTCCTGGTTTGGTAATCATGTCAGCCCTGCAATGTGGCGTGACATCTGGCTCAATGAAGGCTTTGCGACCTATGCATCTGTGCTGTGGATTGAGGAAGAATACGGTAGAGAAACTGCCATGAATGCGATGGACAACTGGTATAACGTCGTTCGCAACAATAATGTGATTATTGGCGATCCCGGCGCACGTAACCTGTTCAGTATCAGTGTCTATTTCAGAGGCGCATGGACACTACACGCACTACGTGAACAGCTTGGAGATGATACTTTCTTTAGCATCATCCAGACCTACCAGACAACTTATGCCCATCAAAACGCAGAAATCGCTGATTTCATAGAAATTGCTGAGGACGTTAGCGGCGAAGATTTAGCTGCTTTTTTCGATGCCTGGCTCTATTCATCAACTATGCCCCCCAAACCATAAATCCAAAAGTCCCCCTCTCTATAGCAAAGCGTTATGGAGAGGGGGATTCAGGGGATGAGGTTTATGCCATCTCTAATTGACGACGCTTATCTGCTTTAATATCGAGTCCATCGGCAAGCGACTTGCTTTCAATCCACTGCTGAATCATGTCTGCGAACAGCACAGGATTCTCACCACTCCAACCATGATGGACATCCGGGGCGAGTACACCCGCTGCATCCGGCATCGCATCTGCCAGTATCGACACAGATTCCACATTGATTTTGTCTTCTGCACCACCTGCAACGAATAATGCTGGAATCTCAACATTCCGCAAGTTATCGGCAGGTTGATAATCCAGAATTTCGGGAAGCAGCTTATTGAAGGTCTGCATATCGAGGCGCTTCATGCTCTCAAAATAGGCTTTTTCTGCATTTCCCTCAAGCTGGAACATCTTCGCGTTCATACGGATGAAAAAATCTTGCTTGATGACCATTTTTGATACATTGACCATCATTTTCATCATAAATGGCAGTGGCATTGCATTAACACCGCTCATCACGGCAGATTTAATAACCTCCGGGCGATGTTGCATCATTTCAATCGTCGTAATCCCTCCGAGTGATAATCCAACAACATGAGCTTTTCCACCGGGTACTGTCTCAGCGATGAAATCCGCTACAATTTGCGCCATATCTGACAAAGAATTTGCGCGAATCTCATTGCTCAAGCCATGTCCGGGCAAATCAACAGCGATATTGTGATATTGAGGCAGTTGTTCGGTCACATCATTCCATGACCACGCTGCCATTCCTGAGCCATGTAGATAGACAATTGTTTTCCCATCGGGATTACCTGATTCAACAAAATGTAACATGTTCTAGTCCTCCGATTTTGATTTATCCGGGATACTGATTAAACTGACGATGTAAGGTTTTCGATCCGGTGATGGCGGATTCTGATAGGCTTTCTGGAAAGCATCGGTAATGGTCTTCTTGAGTTCTGCTGCCTCATCTTCTGACAGGTGAAAAATTGCCTTGCTGTAACTCATATTGCCACTCAGAACGTCAGGGTCATTTTGCGAAGCATTCTCCACAAATCGGATGAAATCACCGATAAGCGAAGCTGCAAATGTCGTGAAATAACGCACATGCTCCTCATCACTCATATTTTGAATATCATCCTGTGAGAGACGACCTGCGTTTGTTGCTGTTCGATAGACTTTTTCGACTGTCCCGCGAATTTGTGTTTCTGAAACAATCTCCAAAATATTGTTTTCAGCCAGTGTATTGATATGACGATACAATGTCGCCTGGGCAATATCGGGCAATTGCTTTGCGAGTTGCTGCGGACTCATTTCTTGCCGCATCAATTCTGTGATAATACGCATCCGTATCGGGTGCAAAACTAGATCAACTTTTGACTGACTCATTGATTATTCTCATTTGTGATAATTAAAAATGATTATATTATCATTTGTGAGAATAATCAAGCAAATAAAAACAGATTCTCGTAAAAAACCTGTAAAAATGGGGCTATTCGTCTATCAGGAGAGAAACAGGGGTTTCGCGTTTTTTCGCTTCTTCGTCATAAATCAGGAAATCCGCCAGCGCAGTCGTGACAACTGATGTTGCAATAGGGAGCGCCTCTTCATCCCAGTCAAATTTAGGATGATGATGCCCGTACTGGTGATTTTCATTTTTGGGGTCACGGCAACCGATGAAGAAAAACATCCCCGGCACATCTTCGAGAATAAAGGACATATCTTCTGACGCCATTGTCCGTGCATTTTTGTCCAGATTCTTGATTTCAACTGTGTTCATCAACGCGCCACGCATCCGGTTGACCACATCAGGATCATTGATGAGCGGGATATTGAGATGCTTCACTTTGACTTCGGCAGTGCAATCCATCGACTCACTGACCGATTTACTAACATCGCGGATATATTGTTCCAGCAACTCGGAGGTATAGGCATTAAATGTGCGGAATGTCCCCACAATTTCTACTGTCTCAGGGATAATATTGTGCTTCATAGTACTGGTTCTCAAACCTGTGACCGATAGCACAACCGCACCGTCCATCGCATTCATCCGTCGCCCGACCATCGCGTGCAATGCAGAAATCAACTGCCCGGTGCAAACAACCGGGTCAACTGTTTGATGGGGCATCGCTGCGTGTCCACCTTTACCCTTCACAGTAATTTGAAAGGTCGATGAACCTGACATAATCGCGCCTTTAGCCACACCGACTTTGCCGAGTTCAAGGGGTTGCCACAGATGAATCCCGAAACTGTAATCGGGAATCGGGTCATCATCCAGCAAACCATCTTTAATCATTGCGAGAGCGCCACCCGCCCCTTCTTCCGCAGGTTGGAACACAAATTTGATGCGCCCTTTGATTTTGTCGCGGTGTTTGTGCATGATTTTCGCGACGGCAAGCCCGACAGACATATGCCCATCATGAGCACAGGCGTGCATTTTGCCTTCATTCAGGGAAACAAAGTCATGTTCATTTTGTTCGACAATGGGGAGCGCATCCATATCCGCACGATAAAGCACAGTTGGACCTTCTTCAGCACCTTCGAGCATTGCAACAATGCCTGTTTTACCGACGCCTGTTTGCACCTCAAGCCCGAGTTTGCGTAGCTCATCAGCGATAATGCCAGCCGTGCGTGTTTCTTCATAAGCCAGTTCAGGGTATTGATGAAAATCACGTCTACGCGAGACCAGTTCCTCACGCATTGCTTCTGCTTCGGCTTTGAAATCTATACTTGCTTGTGTTTGCTCCACCAAGATGTCCCCATGATGTGACAATTTTGTAATCCCGTTAACTGTAACACAACTTTGGTGATAAGTGTTAGTAGACCCGTCGAAACGAGCCTATATTCCTACTCGTCTACCTGTGCCAGTCGATCTGCATACTGTTTTTTATAGTATTCCAGATATTCACCTGTCTTTATTTTACGCCACCACCACTCATTGTCTATATACCATTGAATCGTTTGTGCCAGTCCGTCTTCAAAGGTATGTTTGTGTTCCCAGCCGAGTTCGTTTTTGGCTTTGTCGGCGTTCATCGCATAACGACGGTCATGTCCTTCACGATCACGCACATATTTGATGAGTGATTCCGGTTTGTCCATCAATTTGAGCAGTAATTTAATCACATCAATGTTATGGCGAATATCTTCACCCGCGATGTTGTAAGCCTCACCCGATTTACCCTCGAATAGCACTTTCATCACGCCGCGTGCATGGTCTTCAACATGCAACCAGTCGCGCACCTGCATCCCGTCACCATAGACAGGCAAACTATTATCTTCCATCGCTTCGGTGATGAAGAGAGGGATCAATTTTTCGGGATATTGATAGGGACCATAGGTGTTACTTCCGCGAGAAATAACAGTGTCCATGCCATAGGTGACGTTATAGCTGCGTACCATCAATTCACCACTGGCTTTACTTGAAGCATAAGGGCTATTCGGTAGGAATGTGTCTGTTTCGACACTGAATCCTTCTTCAACATCGCCATAGACTTCATCGGTGGAAACCTGCATGAAGCGTTCAATGCCATGTTGACGACTCGCTTCCAGCAAACGATACACGCCAAATACATCGGTACGGATGAAGGCTTCCGGGTCGAGAATGCTACGGTCTACATGACTTTCTGCCGCAAAATTGACCACTGTATCAATGGCATGGTCATCAAATACACCGCGCACACCTTCAAGGTCAGCAATATCGCCCTGCACAAATGTATGATTACCCGCATCTTTCAGTGGTAACAGATTATCTGTATTCCCTGCATAAGTCAGTTTATCGAAACTGACCACATTCAAATCAGGGCGTTCTGTCGCTAAGATACGAACGAATTCACTGCCAATGAATCCTGCCGCGCCTGTTACGAGAATATTTTTCATTCGTCGGTACTTTCACTTGTTGATTCTGTTTCTTTTGCTGCTGGTTCTGTTGTTGCTGCCGATGCTTCTGTTTTAGGTTCATCAACCAGTACAAAGCGTTCGATTGCTTCTGCAACACCGTTATCATTGTTACTACTGACAACTTCTGCTGCAACAGCCTTCGTTTTCTCAGCCGCATTCTTGACCGCTACACCGAAGCCGACTGCCTGCAACATCTCAACATCATTTTCAGCATCGCCGATACCCATGACATTTTCAGGTTTCGCTGCCAGTTGACGTAAGAGCGCCTTCACACCCTGACCTTTACTTGCGCCTTTTGGCAAAATTTCAAGTGAGGTGAGAACGCCACCATCGGTGAAACTGACTTTGCCGCCAATTTGTTGCTCTAATTGCCAGCGCAATGCTTTGAGTTTACGTTTATTGCCACCGACAACAATCAACTTGTGCATCTTGACTGTATTCACCTGATTGATAAGCGAACCAATTTCTTCCGGCATCGGTTCACCGAATTTCGCAATTGCTTCAATATTTTCATCAAGTCGTTTACAAACCAGTCGATTGCCACTGTAAGCGATGACTTCAAAACCCTGTGTTTCAGCAAATTGAATCGCATGACGGGCAACATCTGGCTCTAATTTATGTTCCTGGCGGACAGTGCCATCAGCGTTGTAAACCATCAAGCCCTGCACAAAAACACCCGGTGTATCCAGATTCAATGCTGCAATGATTGATTCCGCACTGGCGCGGGTTTTACCTGTTGCGATGATGACCTTCACGCCCTGTGCAATTGCTTTTTGAATGGCTTCTTTGTTTTTGTCACTGACCACATGATCATCATTCAATAATGTACCATCCAGGTCAACGACGATGTACTTGATATTCCGTTTAATATCCATGTATGTGATATTCCCTTTTTTAGATCCAGAGCGTGCTGTTGTCAGCTACATTCATAACAATACCACGCGGTTTCATTAATTTGTTGCTTTTCAATTCGGCATGACGACCAATTAAGCTATCCCGCAGCATCACATCAATATCTTCGACACTACTATTTTCAAGCAAAATCGACCGCTCAATTTCACAATTCGCAATATGTACATCATTATATACGCTGGTGAACGGACCTATATAGCTATTTTCAATCACGGCATTTTCACCGATGACTGTGGGACCCCGTACCACACTGTTGATGATTTTCGCACCTTTGTGTACTGTCACCCGCGCATCGACTGTCGAGCTTTCATCAATTTCTACGTCATCTGCAACCGATGGTACAAGCTCGGATAATACATAGCTATTGGCTTCCAGTAAATCGGGTGCTTTACCTGTATCAACCCACCATCCATCATGCACATGCGGGAATACACTGAAATTATTGTCGATCAGCCACTGGATAGCATCGGTGATTTCCAGTTCACCCCGGTCAGAAGGCTTAATCGCATGTACCGCTTTGAACACATTCTTATCGAACATGTAAATACCAACCAGTGCGAGGTCACTTGGCGGATTGGCTGGCTTTTCGACCAGATACTCAATACTATCATCGTCCCGTAAGCTCGCCACACCATAACTGGAAGGATTCGCCACTTTTTTCAGCACAATCTGGCTATTCCAGTTATGCGACTCAAAATCACGAATAAGCTGGCTGATACCACCTTCAATCGCATTATCCCCGAGGAACATCACAAATGAGTCATCGCCCAAAAAGTCCTCTGAAATTTTAACAGCATGTGCCAGTCCATCGGGACTTGCTTGATGAATGAAGGTCAATTTTACGCCCCATTGACTGCCATCACCGAGGGTTTCTTCAATTTCGGCTGCGGTACTGCCCCCGACAACAATGCCGATTTCGCTCACCCCAGCATCGCGAATTGTTTCAATAACACGCACCAGAACCGGCTTATTTGCCAGTGGAATCAATTGCTTGGCGCGAGTATAAGTCAGTGGACGCAGACGTGTGCCTTTACCACCACTCAGGATAAGTCCCTTCATAGACGGATGTTCTCCTATTGTTTGTCTTAACGCGCCATATTGTGAGGCAAGTGTTCTAAATTTTCAAGCGTGGTCAGCAAAGCCTACGGAATCCTATATATTTCGATATAAGGTCCCATTCTGACCTGTTGATAGATAGCGCGTGAAAAAGAAAGTTTTGTACGCGGATGAATAGCTGCAACACAGTCACCAGATGCATACGATGATGCAGTAAAGACAAGTTCCCAATTTTCTACAATAGCGTCACTGCGCGGCGGGAATGCCCGGGCTGAATTATTGCTGGCATCATCATCACCATCATAACAGGCATAATCTGTAAAAATAGCGTATTCAATATTGTCGTCATTGACTAATTGTACAAGGTCATCATAACTATCAACAAGTTCAACATATTCTGCACCGTACAGATTATAAGCGGGAGATGGTCGATTTTCCGGGCTTTGTTGCAGATACCAGTTCCACTGTGGCAGCATCGCGCCTTCAATCTCAATGGCTGTATAGATGCTTACTTCGTTCCGTTGTAATGGTACAGAAATTACAATCGATTCACCTGTAAGTATGGCTGTATCAGCAGGCAGATTCTCGACGATCCACTCTCTGGCGAGTTCCTGGGTCGTTTCTTGATTCATGACAATGAACAGTCGCAGCAAAAATGAGCCTTCCAGCACAATCATGGTGATGACAAAACTTGTTGCAATGAGTTTGGAATGTTGCTTGCTCAAGGACTGTAAAAACTCAAGTACATAATTTGCTCCGATGCCCCCCATCAATGCCATAATAATGACAACTGGATTCCAGTAGTAAAAATGGCTGGATGGACTCAATCTCGAACTGAGAACAGTATAAGGTAAAAGCAACATCATCGCTGTAATCATCACATACGGCGCTTTTTGTCGATTTTTCCAGATAGGCACAAATGCAAGCAGCAGGAAAACGCTAATCCATCGCCATATTACCAGCACGACATTTGTCATTTCAGCAATGGAAAGATTGATTTGATAAGATAGGGGTGGATTAACATCACTATAAAACATCGTCTCCAATCGATTTATCTCAAATATGAAATCATCCCAATAGATAAAAGCAAATGGATTAAAGAGGATATTTCCGATGATACCTGTAATCGCTGCAATCCAGAAATTTTTATCCTTGAAATATTGCAGTGGAAGGCGTTTCCAATCTCCATTGACTATGTCATAGCTGATATAGCCATGTGCAATGAGAAAAGCAATGCCGATAGGTGCAGATTGTAATTTGGATAACATCACCAGTGCCAGTGCCAGGGACATGACTATATAATCGCGGGTACGACGATATTTCCAGACCCGCATCATCGTCCAGATTGCAAAAGAGGTCATACAAGCTGCTAACGCATCCGGCAAGGCGAAAAGTGAGGTGTGAAAGAAAAAACCATTTAAGCACAGAATCAAGGCTGCCAGCAAACCAACTTTACGATTGATATACGAAGCAGAAAGTCCGGTTGTATAAATTGCCAGTGAGGCTAAAAGACTCATCCATAAACGGGTTGCAAAGATGAACTCCGCACGATTTTCAAAATACAGATTTTCAAAGTCTGCAATTGAACGGACATCGCCATCAATGAAATTTACCGTGAAAACACCCGCAATCGGTATCAGATTACTATAAGCAATCAATGACCTGTGATATCGGACATGCCTTGCCGGTAATTCACCATTGAGCAAGCGTACAGATGTTGTCAAATCACTTCCTTCATCTGAAATGATTTGATAAGGCAAATTATGATCAATAGATACCATTCGGATGATAAATGCAAATACTGTCAATCCGATAAGCATCCACTGTAAATAATTTTGATTACTCTGTTGTTCGAGGTTTTCCATCAATGGTGTGCTTTTTGAATTAGTATGTCCGGCGATTTTCACGCGGGGCATTGGTCAACACTGCGCCGACCACACGCACATTCACTTGTTCGAGGCGTTCACGCGCACCCGTTGTATTATCGCGGCGGGATTCCCCTGATTTTACGACCAGCAGTACACCATCCAGCTTAATTCCGAGCAATGCCGCATCAGTTGCTGCCAATACAGGGGGGCTATCAAATAGCACATAATTGGCGCGTGCTTTCAAAACACCAATGATTTCTGTCATGCGCTTACTGCTAAGGAGGTCAGCCGGGTTGGGGGCATCACTTCCCGCAGGTAAAATCATCAAATTCTCAACATCGGTTTGAACCAGAGGTGGATTTGCCAGCGACGCATCATCCAGCATCATGGTTGTCAAACCAATATTATCGACACCCCAGATCGTGTGTTGTGATGGGCGACGTAAATCTGCATCGACCAGAATTGTTTTATTACCACTCTGCGCGAAGGTCACGGCTAAATTTGCCAGCGCATCACTTTTGCCCTCGCCATCAACCGATGATGTGACAAGCAAAGTCTGAATCGCATTTTCAACACTGCTGAACATCAGGTTCGTCCGCAAAGTACGGTAGGCTTCGGCAGCGGCAGAACGCGGGTCAGTCAACGTAATCAAATTCGGTGTTGCCATAAATTGGACTCCGATAATTATCCGGTTAGCAAAACGGCGCTATTGTACGGGGGATTACAAACACAGGCTAGGGTTCGTCTCTTTCATACGCTCCTCATCCGATTGCTCTAAAATCGGCGTAGGTTTAACGTGAATAATAACATCAAGGAGGGGACATATGGGACAGTTCGATAACAAAGTAGTGATGATTACAGGCGCAGGTGGCGGTATCGCACGCGGCATCGTTAAAAAATTCGCAGAAGAAGGCGCAAAACTCATACTGGTAGATCGTCACTTTGATGCAGTCCAGGCGACTGTAAGTGAGTTAGCTGTACCTGACAGCAAATATCTGATTACAGGCGGTGATCTCGGCAAACCCGAAGATGCTGAGGCGATTGTCACAGAGGTAGAAGGCAAATTCGGGAAGATTGATGTACTGGCACATGCTGTTGGCGGATGGGCAGGAGGCAGTCCGGTCCATGAAACCGACATTTCAGTCTTTGAGAAGCAAATCTATCTCAATACTCGCATTGTCTATATCACGCTCGGACGTGTTGCCAAACACATGGTGGATAAAGGTGTAGAAGGCAGTATTGTCGCGATTCTTGCACGCACTGGCTTGAGTGGTTCAAAAAATACCGCTGCCTATGCTGCCAGTAAAGCCGCCGCACAACGTATTGTCGAAAGCATGGCACTGGAACTCAAAGACCATAATATACGGGTCAATGGCGTAATGCCGTCCATTGCCGATACAGAAGCCAATCGTAAATCAATGCCATCATCTGACTTTTCTAAGTGGGTTACACCCGAACAAATCGCAGATACAATCGCATTTTTAGCATCCGATGCTGCCTCTGCTATCACCGGACAGGCAATTGGCGTCTACAATAAAGTGTAACGACAGTATCTGCCGGATAAAATCAATATTTGCTTGAAACAAAAAAGCCTGCACACAGTATGCAGGCTTTCTATTATCCTATCCAAATTTCGTGGTGTCGATTTGTTACTTATTTGCGGAGCATCGTCAGAACTTCTTTGCGTAATTCGCGATCTTCTTCAAATACGCCGCGTGCTGCAACTGTGGTTGTGCTTGCCTCATGCAATTGAACCCCGCGTGATGACATGCACATATGCTCTGTATCGTATAACACGACCATAACACCCTGTGGCTTGAGCAATTCCATCAGCTTGTCAGCCGTCTGAGCGCCAATGCGTTCCTGCAACTGGAATCGACGCGAATAGATATTCAGCATCCGTCCTAATTTACTCAATCCGAGCAGATTTTCACCGGGTAGATAAGCAATCGCTCCATAGCCATGAAACGGCGCAAGATGATGGCTACATGTGCTGTAATAACGCATGTCTTTCACCAGAACCAGATCACCGCTCCCGCTTGAATTCGGAAAAACAGTGATTTCTTCTTCCGGCTCACGGGCATAACCGCTTGCCCAGTGTTCCAGATATGCTTTTGCCACACGTTTTGGAGTATCTGTGTAATTGGGGTCATCCCAGTTCACATTGAAAGCATCCAGCAAATCATGAACAGCACGATAGATTTTGTCGTATTGTTCTTTATCCCCTGTGACGATTTCAGTCGCTTCATAGGCTTCAACAAAGCTGGGACCATATTCATCGACGTTATCGAAACTAACAACCTCAATTTTTGGCGCAGTGTTACCATTCCCGTTGGGGATTATTGGACGGGGTTGCGTACTACGTCCGTTTCCTTTGGTGTTGCGGCGTTCACTGTCAGCAAACGACCCGTTGCCGTTACTCTTATAGGCGCACATATTGTCGGTTTCTCCTCACTAATGTGTATATTTCAGGGTACTACCTCACGGCAGGACCTTTCGGTTGAACATCAGTGGTTACAAGAGACCTGACCGATTTCGTGCGACACCAACACAATCAGGTGAAGTCTATGATTTGCAATCCACTAATACTTTGATGTTCCGGTGCAATATAATCTTACAACGAACTATGGTTATGATTGCACAGTTTTATAAGTTTTATCTAAGCTAAACGACAGGACAAGCTGAGAATATTCACCATATTTATAAATTTTTTAACATTGTGAATATAAGCTTTATTCTTTAAATAATTTACGGAATTTATGTGTTTATTGGATCATATACTTCCTTGAAATTTCATAAATCTCAATATTAGTAAATGTTTAACCTATCTTCTATTATAGCTGTCTATCGTTTTTGGACAATTTTGCTGATAGCATATCCCGGACACTGTCTGAGGAGCAATCATATTAAGAACTCGAATATTTTATCTAAACTTCTGTTATCGCTCGGCGGAACAGCATTCGGTCTCATTATCGCACTGACCGCATTTATCATTCTCATCGGAGATTTACGTTTACTGCCAACCTATATCTACGATGACACAGTTGTCTTTCGTAGTGGTAATGGCGATATTCTTTTCTGGCAGAGTGAATACATCGCCCCGCTTGAAAATCCCGAAGAAATTTTATCCGTGCATCGACTGCGTTTGGATGAATCCGGCTTTCGACTACCTGCAAATCCTTCTAATGGATATCGGGCGATTGCTCTCGGAGACTCTTATACAGAAGGGGCAAATGTCGCGATACCCTGGTCGGATGCTTTTGCAAATGCGGGTGAATTAAGTACCCGTAATCTAGGCTTTCGTGGATACGGTATCCGTCACTATGCCTGGACATGGCAGGAATTCGGTATTCAGGAAAATCCTGATGTCGTGATTATTGGCTTTTTTGGTGGCAATGATGTTTATACTGCCGGATTAGATATTTCTGCACCATTTCCGCTTCCAATCGAAGAACGTGCAAATGATCTTCCTGCTGAACCTGTCACAGACCAGACCTTATCTGACGAAGTCATTTATCCTATTTACCTGGCAGATGGCACACCGATTACCTTCCTCAGTACTTACATTAGCTGGATGAATGCCGCAGAAGACCAGTTAACTGGCTCGGTGAATTACCGTAATATCAGGGATGGTCTGACTCAGATTCGTGACTCTGCTGCTGATGATACCTGCCTGGTGTTTGTCTATTTCCCATCAAAACCGGAAGTCTATTTCCCCTATTTAAACGATGCTGATTACCCTGCATTGCTGGAGGGGCAAAAAACAGTGCTTATCAATAGTGATGGTACACTGCACATTGTTGAAGATTTTGACATCAATTTAGAACGTGTCATGGATTGGCGTTTGAACACAGGCAATGTCATGACCGGACTAGCTGATTCGCTTGGTTATCAGACACTCAATTTACATACTGTCTTTGATGAACATGCCACAAACGGGGAAATGCTCTACTACACTTATGACACCCACTGGAATCAAGCCGGACAGATTTTAGCCGGAGAAACCATAGCTGATTTTGTCCTTGATAACTGTGAAAACCAGTAAACATACGTTTAAGATTTTTCTATTGTCAGCGTGCATAACTTATGCTAGGATGCACGCCAATTAGTTGGAACAAGTCTAAAACAGACTCATCCAGAGCGAGCGAGAGAACGGCTCTTTGACCTCGCGGCAACCCCTGAAGCGTCGGGAAGGTGCCAAATCCGACAGAGGAATCTCTGGTAGATGAGACCGATTCACACACTAATGTGCTTTCGCGCCTTCTGCCACTGCGTATAGAAGGCGTTTTTAGTTTCAGTATGAGGAGCAAAACTCTATGCCTACAACTTTCATGACATCACCGAAGTATTTCTTCACTTCGGAGTCTGTATCCGAAGGTCATCCCGATAAAATGTGTGACCAGATCAGCGATGCGATTCTCGATGCCATTCTCGAACAGGATCCTGCTGCCCGTGTTGCCTGTGAAACAGCGACCAGCACAGGTTTAATTGTCGTCATCGGTGAAATCACCACCAGCGCATATGTTGATATCGAAAAAATCGTGCGCGAAACCATCCGCGAAATCGGCTACACCCGTGCAAAATTCGGCTTTGATGCTGAAACCTGCGGTGTTGTTGTGTCTATCAAAGAACAATCAGCAGACATCGCTCAGGGTGTGGATAAAGCACTCGAAGCCCGTGAAGGCGATATGACTGACGAAGAAATTGAAGCTATCGGTGCTGGCGACCAGGGCATGATGATTGGCTTTGCCTGCAACGAAACCCCTGAATACATGCCACTGACTGTGTCACTTTCACATAAACTGGTTCGTCGCCTTGCAGAAGCCCGTAAAAGCGGTGAAATTGCCTGGTTACGCCCCGATGCGAAATCACAGGTAACAGTTGAATATGCAGAAGGTAAACCTGTCCGTGTGGATACTGTTGTCATCAGTACACAGCATTCACCGGAAGTCACACAGGCTGAAATTCGTGAAACAATTATCAACGAAGTCATCAAACCAATTATCCCTGCTGACCTGATTGACGATGCAACCCGTTTCTTCATCAATCCAACCGGACGTTTCGTTGTTGGTGGTCCACTGGGTGATGCCGGACTCACCGGGCGTAAAATCATCGTAGATACCTATGGTGGTGTTGCCCGTCATGGTGGCGGTGCATTCAGTGGTAAAGATGGCACAAAAGTAGATCGCAGTGCAGCTTATATGGCACGCTACGTGTCCAAAAATGTGGTCGCAGCAGGTCTGGCAGATCGTTTTGAACTGCAATTATCTTACGCTATCGGTGTTGCTGAACCAACCTCACTGGCAGTCGAAACCTTCGGTACAGGCAAAATCAGTGACGAAAAAATCGAAGAACTGATTCGTAAACACTTTGATATGCGTCCGGCAGCGATTATCCGCGACCTTGAACTCCGCAAACCTATTTTCCGGCAGGTTGCTGCTTATGGTCACTTCGGGCGCGATGATCTTGATATCACATGGGAACGCACTGATAAAGCAGACATACTCAAAGCAGAAGCAGGTCTCTGAGAAAATTTGACCTGAAACAAAAAAGGGGACTGCTCATACTGACAATCCCCTTTTTAATTGCATTCAAAATATAGCGTTATGAGCCGTATTCAACAGATACGGCGATTTCTTCAAGTATTGGTCGAAGACTTGCCCCTTCACCGACTGCTGTTCCTCCAATGAGAACCATGTATGTGCCATCGCCAATTTCAATGCTTAATAAGATGGCATCGTTACCTTCCGCCTGACCTGATGTAATAGCTGCGGCGCGATCACCAATTGTAATTTCTTCAACTTCGCCGAAAGAATCTGTGCCGACACTTAAAGTTTCAGCATATACACCGGCAATAATAGCTGGAGTAGGTGTTCCATCGCCAGCCAGAGCATTTGCTCTTTCAGATGAGACGATCAAGCCTGTAACGGTGATTTCACCAGAATTAAGTGTATCTGTGGTACTTTCCAGCACTGCCTGAGAAGTTGCCATACGAACAGAACCACCCTGTCCATTGCCGACCCAGCCTTGAGGGTAAGTCAGGCTGACAGTTACACCTGCATCATCACGAAATGACAGACCGATTCCCGAATCGACAGCTTCCCTGATGTCTGCTGTTGCAGTGGGTTCGGCTTCCTCGGTTTCTTCTTCTTCCGTATCCGCTGTATCCCCGGCGTCATTTGTGTCGCCTGTATCTTCAGTGTCCCCGGTGTCATCGGTATCACCGCTCTCAACGGTCTCTACCGTATCCTCTGTGTCATCAGTGTCCCCATCACCTGCACCACCGCCACAGGCGACCAGAACAACGCTCAAAATAACGGAAAGAACAAATAAGAGACTGCGTTTATATAACATGTAGTTCTCCTCAAATAGGTTGATTTGTGCGTTTGTATTGTAGTAGATATTTTCTGTTGGAAGGTGGGGGAATTGTAAAAAAATCTTAATTGTCACAGAATCACAATGCAAAAAAGGTGTGTCCGCTTGAACACACCCTTCATTTGCGAATCGAATCTTAGCTTATTCAGGTTTACTCGCCACCTGCTGCGGCATATTCAATTGACCCTGCCATGCCTTCGATTGTCGGACGAATCTCGCCGGCTTCACCTTCTGCTGTTGCACCAAAGATAATGGCGTAATTACCGTCACCGAGGTCAATTGCAACCAGCACAAGGTCAGTTCCATCTTCTGAGCCTGTCACAACTGCGGCAGATTTACCATTTAGTGTAGCTTCTTCTACATCACCGATAGTAGCTGTATCCGATGCCATATCACCTACGAATGAGTTAGCGATAGCTGTCGGGCTTAGGTCTTCACCTTCTTCGACAAAGAATGATACCATTTCAGAAGGCAGTGCCAGCATGATGGCAACAACCTGACCGGATTCTACAGCAGGCAGGTCAGCGCCAGTTGCCATATCAAGAACTTCTTCGCTGGTAGCAAATGCAGCCGAACCATTTTCAGCACTGGATACCCAGCCTTCAGGATAGCTGATAGTGACTGTTGCACCCATCTCATCTTCATAAGAGAGGCTCTGTGAAAGATCAACACTTTCCGCTCCATCACCTGACCCATCGCCATCTGCTGATCCACCGCAGGCAACCAGAATAACACTCAAAATTGTAGAAAGTACAAATAAAAGACTGCGTTTATATAACATAAGGTTCTCCCTGTGTTTAGATTTATCCGTCTGTATTGTAGGGGAGCTTGCTTTCCTCTGCGGGGCAAAAGTGTAAAAAACTATTAAATATCACATAACGCTGGCAACAAAAAAGGCGTGTCCGATAGAACACACCCTTCAATTTTTTGATTATTTGACTGCTTATTCCGCCTGACGGGTCAGAATAATACGTCCGGTGATGTCACCACACTCTTCGCGTTCAAAATCAGCCAGTTCCCATGTGCCGACCAATGTTTCCTGTCCGTTGACAATTTCATAGTCCAGACTAACCTGCGCCAGACACCATCTGTCAGCAGTGGTATTTTCGAGCACGAGAGTCTCTGCTTCTGTGAAGAACAGTTCAGTACCATCGGCGCTACCTTCCAGACGGGCTTCCGAGTAAACATCACGCTCGTGTACCATATCCTGATAGCTGATACCTTTAATATCATCCCCTTCTTGCTCAATAACAATGCGATATTCATAGTGAATGTTATCATTATAGTCTTGAGTATACGTACCGACCCACTCACCACTGAAATCAACATCTGTGATTTGTGCTTCTTGAACTACTGGCTCATCAGCACTTTGCTGATTCAGCAACAAACCGACAAATACACCACCCAGAACAAGAAGGATTGCCACTGCCAGTGAAATACCGCTACGAACATCTGAATTTTTGCGTTTCTCAAACATTATCTATCTCCAAACTCTATTCAGGCTGACGTGTCAGTATCACGCGCCCGGTGATCTCACCACATTCTTCGCGTTCCCAATCAGCAAGTTCCCATGTGCCGACCAGGGTCTCCTGACCATTCAGAATCTGATAGGTAACAGTTGTTTCGGTCAAGCACCAGCGATCCATTGTCGTATTTTCAAGAACAAGTGTTGTCACTTCTTCAAAAACCATAACATTGCCATCGACAGTGCCGACGATGCGTTCTTCCGCGTAGATATCACGTTCGCTAACCATATCAAGGTAACTAATTCCTGTGATGACATCGCCATCTTGCTCAATGACGATACGGTAATCATATCTTTCGTCATCACCGTAGTCCTGAGTGGTTGTTCCAATCCATTCGCCACTGAAATCAACATCTGTAATTTCTGCCTCGTGAATGATGGGTTCACTAACACTTTGTTGATTCAGCAGCAAACCAACAAACACACCGACCAGCATAAGAATGATTGCCACTGCCAGTGAAATACCGCTACGAACATCTGAATTTTTGCGTTTTTCAAACATAGTTTAACTCCAATGATTATTCAGGCTGACGGATTAAAACAACACGACCCGAAATTACATCACAACCCGGTTGCTGGTCGCTCTGTCCTTCCCATGTGCCAATCATGGTTTCCTGACCATCAATGACCTGATATTCGACAGTTGTATCAACAAGGCATAATTGTTCATGGGAGGCGTTTTCAATCACCATTATTTCCTGTGAAGAATAGAAAACTGTATCTCCTCTGACCCATCCCTCAAAACGGGTTTCGGTGTAGATAGCGACCTCATGACTGCGTGTTAGATAGAGCGTTCCGGTGAGATCATCGCCATCCTGCTCAAAAACTACACGATAATCGTATAATGCTTCGTCACCATAGTCTTCGGTAGTTGTCCCTACCCACTCGCCTTCGATATTGATGTCGATGTCCGCGCTATTGTCGATAGCAGCATCTGATTCTACGGTTGATGCGTTCTCACTACCGGCGAAGCGCATCCCTGCGATAATTCCCGCGATAACCAGAACAGTTGCAAGAAAGCCTGTTAAAAGTTTTTGATGTATTGCCGAACGATGGGTAATCATAAGACTATTTCCTCAATACACTATTGGCGAACGATTACTTTATTTTGTGTTTTTCTGGAGAGAGAGGATAAGGTGCAAATTTATCGAAATGTGAGGATACTTTGTTGTCGCATCCTCACATATTGTCTGTCAGATTTTGATTAGTCCTGACGGGTTAATACAACACGACCATCAATGGTAGTACAGCCAGCGCGATCTTCTTCTGCGCTATCCCATGTGCCGATCAATGTTTCCTGACCGTCAATCACCTGGTAATTCAGGCGGACTTCAATTCGACACCAGCGATCCAGTGTCAGATTGTCGAGGACGAGGGTTGCTTCTTCATAGAAGTAAATATCAGTGCCATCAACATCGCCATCAAGGTCGGATTCAGCATAAATATCAACTGAATAATTGGTGGCTTCCTGATAGCTAATACCATCAAGCTCATCATTTGTCTGTGTTAAAACGATGCGATAGTCATAACGCACTTCCGACCCGTAATCTTCAGTCATTGTACCGATCCACTCACCGGAAACATCCACATCCTGAACCTGTGCGTCTACAATGATGGGTGTATCCTGACTCATCATCATGTCGGATTCAGCAACCTTAAGGTTCATAGCCGCAAAAGTGCCGATAATGATAACGAGGACTAAAATGTTCAAATACGGGAAATACCACTTGTCGGAGTTTTTACGTTTTTTGTGAGTAATCATAATGAGTGACCTTTAAACTAAACCCACCTGCGATTTTGTAAATTCACCACACAATTTTATTGTGATGAATAATGCTAACATTTTTCTTATAGAATAAGGGGTTTCACAGTGGAATGCAACCAACGTAGGCAAAACGTAGACAATTGACATAATATGCGTCAAACATTTGCTACGCTCTAACGTTAGCTTTATACTCTATGAACGATGTAATAACGATTTCCGCATAAAGGGGAAAATTCATATGCGTGCTCTGGGTAAATTTATTTGGCGATTTATGGTCATTTTTTCTTTTATCGTCAATTTTGTATTGATAGTTGTTTTGTTACTGGCTGGATTATTCATCTTCCAGATTAAAAATCAGGTTGCTGATCCTCTCATCGGCGGTTTGCATAGTACCGCTGCCGGGTTGGGCGAATCGACGATTGATTGGGTGATTCCAGTACGTGACTCACTGGGTATTGATTTAGAAGTGCCGATTAATGCCGGTACTATTCTCAGTGAGGTGACTGAAATCGGGGGTGTGCCTGTCACAGAACAAATCCCGGGGGAAACGGTTGTAACCCTCACCCGTCCTGTTCCGATAGCAATTACCGGGGCATATATTGATGCTGGTAATTTGCAACTGACCAATGCGACTGTGAACATTACGCTTCCTGCTGGAACGCAATTACCTGTTGCACTGGATTTAGTACTTGGACTTCAAGAGGATATTCCGGTTGAATTGGATGTACGTGCTGTCATTCCGCTCGGGCAAACACAACTCAATGATCCGATTAATCAGCTTGGCTTACTTTTTGAACCACTGGCAATTGGTTTGCATAATCTGCCGGACGATTTTTCTGAAGCGGGCGATTTTACAGGTAGAATTTATTCTCAGGTACTCAACGGAAATGAACCATTTGGCTCATGGCTAACGACATTCTTACTGTCAACCGATGGTAGTGGCTTCAATGACGATGTCTATGACCCCTGGTTCGGCTTTAGTCAGACCGCAGGATACAATTATGACCTTGCCAGCCAGAGCTATCCGGGCGAGTCACTGCCAATTGATACACAGGTGACTGTTCCAGGTGGTATCCCTGCTCTCGATGCTCTGCTTCCCGATCGTGAACAATACTACGACGGCGAAGGCGAAACCCCGATGATTTCCAGTCAGCAGGCAGCAGATATTGTCGATAACGCAGGTATCCCACCCTACACATGGGATGGTAGTTATGCTGACTACTTCGCATCGGTACAGGGGGGGTATGCGCCCTTATCTGTTCAAAGTGTGACTACAGATGCACAAACTGCACCGGAAGGGAACGGCGGTACAGGAGGTGTTCCGTTGGATTCAGATTCAACCGACACAAATAATGAGGGCTATGATATTATTCCGACTCCATCCGGTAATTAGACCTTAGAAGGTGTCGATGACAGAAACACCACGCATATGTGATTACGAAGGCTCGGACTATCGTACCGAATTCTGGGAAGGTCAGGGGCGCAATTATGAAGATACTGTCGAACGGCAGTTATTGCGTCGCATCCTTCCTTCAAGTGGCAAGCGCCTCTTAGAAATCGGCGCGGGATTCGGTCGCCTGACAGAAGAATACAAAGCATACGAGCATGTCGTTTTGCTCGATTACTCTTTCTCCCAGTTACAATTTGCACGCGAACAACTGGGAGACGAGCGTTATACTTATATCGCTGCCGATGCCTATAAACTCCCCTTTAAATCCGGCGTATTTGATGGCGCGACGATGATTCGTGTGATTCACCATTTTGAGAATGTTCCGGCTGTCTTGAGCGGTATCCGGCGCATCATGGCAGATAACGCGACATTTATCCTCGAACATGCCAATAAACGCAATCTCAAAGCGATGTTCCGTCATGCAATCGGCAAACAGGACTGGAATCCAAACACACTTGATCCGGTAGAATTTATCGAACTCAATTTCAATTTTCATCCACAATATATGGTGGATGAACTGAAGAATGCCGATTTCCAGATGAATGACCGAATTCCGGTATCATTTTTCCGTTCCGGTTTCCTCAAGCGAACTGTTCCAACCGGAGTTCTGGCTGGTATGGATAGCCTTATGCAGAAAACAGGTTTGCTTGTTTCACCAGGTATTTTCACCGTGAACACAGCAACAGGTCAGCACGCTGATAATGTCTCTCTCGGACGAAACGACATTTTTGCCTCCCCCAACACTGGCGGAGACTTACGTCGCGAAGGGGATTTCCTGATAGATGAAGAAGGCACACGCTGGCAAATCCGCGATGGCATCTACGATTTCAAAGAACCTGTAAGCTAAACGTCAAAAGGGCGTATTTCCTGCGCCCTCTTTCCCCTATCTAAAAAATATAATCCAATTGATTGACCTTCTACTGATTTATGTTAGAATCAGAACAAATGTTTTTAGGAGGGGAAATGACCGAAAAATCAATGAACACCATGTTAAGCGAAGCTATCCTTGTTAGCTTAGAAGAAACCTACGAAAGTGTAAAAGGTATTTACCTGGATAAAGGCACATCTATCTTTGAGACTTTAGCGACTATCTCCGCTGAAGAAGCCTCAAAGTCTATTTCGGCGAATTGTTCTTGCATCGCAGCACATGTCGCTCATATGACTTATTACAATGAAATTCTCTTGCAATTTGCTCGCGGTGAAAGACCGGAAACTGACTGGCAACATATCTGGAATACAGTCAAATCAGTTACACCGGAAGAATGGCAGACGAGTCAGAACAATCTGCGTGAGAGCTATCAAAAAGTGCGTGAGCTTGTTTCCAGTACCACATTTGAAAATGAAAATATGATTCAGGGTGCAATGGGAATCCTGATGCACAATGCCTATCATCTCGGCGAAATTCGACAGGCGCTCTGTACTATCAAACAATCATAAGGGGATAAGTCTGTGTTCAATAAAGTGACAGCCGTTGTTTTATTTGTAAAAGATTTCCAGACCATGTTGAGCTTTTATCGCGACACACTTGAACTCCCGGTCGTACAACTGGAAGAAAAATTCGTAGCTTTCAAAATGGCAGGTCAGGATTTTGCACTACAGGAACTACAACAATCTGCCGATATGGTCAATTTACCTGCCTCAGATTTTGCAGACCGTAATGGTGGTGTTGACAGTCTGATGTTGTGTACCCGTGTGGATGATGTTGATAGCGTCTATGAGAAACTTAAAGCAAAGGGTGTCGAATGCACAGCCGAACCTGAGACAAAATTCTGGGGATTACGGGTCATCTATTTCAAAGACCCTGAAGGCAATCTCTGGGAAATCGCGCAACCCATTGAAACATCAGAAGAATAGCTGTAAGGCTTTGCAAATACAGGCTAAAAATTACTCATGGAAATAAGCGTAGGGGAAGGTCGCCGTGCCTTCCAATGTAAAGGGCATGAAACCATCTCATGCCCTGTTTTTGCTAGTGTTCAGATGCCCATTCTTGCATGATACTCATCACAGCTTCAACCTGCTCAACATGCACCTGATGCCCGTTGTCCTCAAATATCTTGAGTGTGCTAGCAGGGATTTTCTCCGCAAGTTCTTGATTCCATTCGAGTTTTGTCATCTTATCCAGCGCCCCTGCAATTACCAGGGTGGGTGCTTGGATTTCGCCTAATCGTTCCCGCACATCAAAATTATCACAGGCGATGTAATCCCCTTGAATCACATGCACATCGGTTTCTAGGAGATGAGCAACACCCTGCTGTAACAGTTTTTTGTCGGCAACTTTACCCCATGACCACTTTGTGACCAGATAAGCTGTTTCTTCCGGCTTATCGACAATGCCCTCAATGATTGTCTGATTCACCACGAGATTAGCACCTGTCGCAATCAACACCAGACCGTGCAAATATTGTGGATAATCCAGCGCAATTTGTTGTGCAATGCCACCGCCCATACTATGCCCGACCAGAATCACTTTTTCGAGATTCATTGCGCTTATAAATGCGACTACATCAGCAGCATAATTTTCGATGCTAATCGGCTTACGAACAGGACTGCGACCATGCCCGGGCAAATCTATAGCGATTGCCTGTAATTCACGCCGCATTTTTGAATGATAATCCCGGTACTGGCTTCCCGCGCCATGAATCAACAGATAGGGAATGCCTTCAAACCAGTCTTTTCGATAATCTTTATAATAAATTTCGCCACGTTCTGTTTCGATTGTTGGCATTAACTCATTTCCTTTATGGTGACGCCACCTTTCATAGATGCCCGTGCAATGCCATTTTCATCGACCCAGCCACAGGCAAGTTTTGGAGCGGTATGCGCTGCGCCTAAATTACCGTCTTTATCAATAACAATTGTACCGATCATCGAATTTGGAATCACACTTTCAATATAGTCCATTGCTGCATTTGCAGCTTCCTGTGCATTTTTCCCATGTCGAATCTCATCAACAACATGTTTTGACAGTAGCACGCGCATAGCATTTTCACCTTTTCCGGTTGCACCTGCACCGCCAAATTCATCAGCATAGCCGCCTGCGCCGAATAATGGTGAATCCCCGATACGTCCCGCAGGTTTGAGCGGTGTGCCTCCGGTGGATGTTGCCACAGCAATATTGCCATTTGTATCAATCGCAATTGCCCCGACAGTATCCGATGCACCATCTGTATTTTGTGCGAAGAAATTAGCCTGTTCGGTTTCCGTTACCAGAGAGATATTCGGTACAAGTGGTATTCCGACACGGCTTGCCAGTGTATCTGCGCCTGCTCCAACAAAAAAGTTCTGGTCAGTTTCTTCTAAGACCTTTCGTGCCAGCGAAATCGGATAACGTACCCTTTGTACTGCTCCGACTGCCCCGAAATTGCGTTTACTGGCGTCAATAATCAGCGCATCCATTTCAACAACACCATCAGCGTTCAAATGACTGCCTGTTCCGGCATCAAATAGCAGATCATCTTCCAGCCAGTTGACTGCTTTTTCGACAGCATCCAGCGCACTGCCACCGGAATTAAGAATTCTCCACCCTATTTCAACCGCTTTAATGATAGACTGACTTTTGGGCATATCCAGCGCATCATCCCAATCCCATGCGCCGCCATGCACAATTAAACGAGCTTGCATTTAGTTCTCCTTTAATGCATGTGTGTGACGACGATTGTATCACGCTTCGGGATTGACGGGATTATCCAATTCCGGCATGATACGCGCCTTAAATCATTCGCTTATATATACAAGGTGAGACAGCACCAATGGCAGAAGAAACGAACCAGGTCGATCTCGACTTTCAACCTGATTTATCCCGTCCTGGTACTCCAATGGAATACCTGCGCTTATTCTTGAGTGGCTTTGCAATGGGGTCATCCGATATTGTTCCGGGTGTTTCCGGCGGCACGATGGCATTTATCCTCGGTATCTATGAAACACTCATCAATGCGATTAAATCTTTCAATGTTGACGCCGCAAAAATGGCGATTAGCTTTTTTACAGGGAATGACGAAGAAAAACCGACAATCATGGAGATTGTTGATCATTTGCATCTTCGTTTTCTAATTCCGCTCGGTATCGGCTTGTTGACTGCTGTTATCTTGTTATCAAGCTTGCTGGAAGACTTAATCGCTCATCAACCGACCTACATTTTCGCTTTTTTCGGCGGATTGATTATCGCGTCGGTTATCGCTATCGGCTTTAAAGTGAAATGGGGAGTTGTTCCTATCATTAGCCTCATCATTGGTACAGTGATTGCTTTCGTTATCACCAATCCTGAACTCGGCACACTCGGAGATACCTTCGGGCATGGACCCGTTGTACTCTTCATCAGTGGTGCAATTGCTATCTGTGCGATGATTTTACCGGGTATCAGTGGCTCATTTATCCTGCTTATTCTGGGACAATATCAGTATGTACTCAATGCTGTTAGCGAACGGGATATTCTTAGCTTGATTTATGTTGCACTCGGTGCAATGGTTGGTATTCTGGCATTTTCCCGTGTGCTAAGCTGGTTGCTGCGTAAATTTGAACATCCAACTGTTGCCTTGCTGGTCGGTTTCATGGCAGGGTCAATGCGTTTGATTGTTTACCGCTCAACCAACATGGTTGATGAAGAAACACTGGTTGCAACACCACTAACGCTTGAAACCAATCAGATTCTGATCGCAATTGGATTGTCTCTCGTGGGTTTCGTGATTGTCACCGTACTCGATCACATGCAATCCCGCTCGAATCCGATTCTGGCAATTTTCGACAAAAACGCGAGCGCAGCCACCGCAACAGGTGACTAATCTCACGTCTACAAATAGCTGAAACACGTTATACTGGGAGCAGGTTTATACATTACAACCTGCTCTTTTTTGTTATCTAACAGGGGAACTGAATGTCGGGTAAATATGATTCACTGGTAGAACGATTTCTCTTAGCTGAACCCATTCATCGCGTTGCCGCCCGTATGATTTTAATGGCACTGCAAGAAGATGCTATCGAACCACTGGCTGATGCGTATTTCGCGGGTGTCAATGATGAACAGGGCATTGCGATCCTTGACCTGATGGCAGATATTGGCGGATACGAAGCTCTCAATACCATGCGTGATATTGTCAAACATGAGACCAAACGACGCAAATTACGTGTTGCTGCTGCTCATGGACTCATGCGTAATGAAAATAATCTCAGCAAAAAAGAAGTCAAAGTCCTCAAACGTTTCCTGGATAAATACGGTTCTGAAAATGACTAATTGACAGTTTTCCGCGCATCAAACGATACAGTCTGCAATGTCAGGGTTTGTGTATCATATTTGAGAACCTCACGTATATTATCAGAGCAATTGTCCAGCAAATCTCTAATCGCTATCACCCTTTGTTCAGGAACAGCCATGCGGGTCAACCATGCCTCAATATCTAAGTCCAACCCCCACTGGTCAGTATCCGGTGATGTAAAACCTATTTCTGCAAAGAAATTTTTCCATTGCGAAACGGTGTAATCCCGAACATGGGATAAATCCCGCAAAAGCTCAATCGTCTGTAAAAATGTATCCTCAACATAAGATTCATACCCGACAATGTCTATCAGAATAAATCTGCCGGAATCCTTCAAAACACGGTTGATTTCAGCCAGCGCACCGACCGGATTTGTCCAGTGATGGGCACTATAACGACTGATGACTAAATCAAAGGTTGCATCCTCAAAAGGTAACTCTTCTACATCACCCTGACGTGTTTCAAGATTTTGCACACCGCGTTCCTCTGCCAGAATATTGACCTGCTCCAGCATATTTTCAGTTAAATCCAGCGCAACCACCTGTTCAACATAAGGCGCAACCGTCACACTCACATGTCCCGCGCCACATCCAGCATCTAAGACTTTGTTGACTTTCTCTCTAGAAAGCTCTTCCGTCAGCCATATCAAATCCTGTCCGGTGGCGTGTACTTTACTATGGCGATAATTTTCTGCTGTTTGCCCGAATTGAGATTGCACACTTGCTTTAGTGTCTTTCATCGCTGAATCCCTCTTGTGATTGAATTTGTATCAGCATACACCTCTGTTTATACTGTTACCAGTTGTCATTGATACTATTACTGAGACTAACAGCTATGGAACAATCGGAACGCAAAGAACTCGGGAAGTTTCTCCGGTCACGGCGCAATCGACTATCACCCGCCGACTCTGGAATCATCTCCTACGGAAGGCGACGTAGCACGGGCTTAAAACGCGAAGAGGTCGCACAATTAGCCGGGGTGAGTCTTACCTGGTATACATGGATAGAACAGGGACGCGACATCAATTTTTCAGTTGATGTGCTGGCTGGTATTTCCCGTGCATTGCAACTATTGCCACACGAACAACGCTATGCCTATGAATTATGTGGATTTCCGATCGATGTTCAGAGTGACAAACTGGAAATAGCCCCATCACTCCAAAAATTAGTCGAACATCAAGAGCCTTTTCCGGCTTATATCCTCGGGCGATACTGGCAGGTACTCTATATCAATCAGAGTGCAATCGACCTGTTTCATGGTTTTGAAGATTTACCCCCGGAACGAAGAAACATTATCTGGTATACCTTCGCCTGTGAGGATGCCAGAAAAGTGGTGCATCAATGGGACATCCGCGCCCGTCGCTTGCTTGCAGAATTTCGCGCCGATTGTCGCACCTTCCTGGATGACGAATTTCTGGTCAATTTTCTCACTGAATTAAGGACTGTCAGCACAGAATTTGATACCTGGTGGGAACAACATGATGTACATTTCCGTGAAGAAAACCGGAAGATTTTTCACCATCCCGAACAGGGCACGCTGACATTCAATCAACATACCTTTAAAGTGAGTGAATCTCCTGATCTCAAAATGATCATTCATGTTCCCCTGTGAATTCGCAGACGCTTATGTTTTCAGGTGGCGCAAATATCCTGCTCCCACTCACGTCGGCAGAAACTCATCTTTTATTAATTGGTTCAAATGAAATTCTTGCGAATGAATGAGGATTTTATTTAGCTATCCATCGTACCATATAGACAGTTGAATAAATCAGATATTGGAGGCAAAACACTATGGATTTCATCGGAGATGTAATTGAGTTTATCGTTAAATTCCCGTTCATCGTTATTGGTTGGGTTATCATTGGTATGCTGGCAGGTGAACTTGCTCGCCGCTTTACCAACTCACCGGATAAAAACGGGTTTGCTGACTTCGCCCTGGGTATCGTAGGTGCATTCGTTGGTGGTCTTGTCGCAGGTTTACTCGGCGTCAACGGACCAATGGGTGGTCTTGCACTGGTTGCATTCAATCTCTTAATCGCAACTGTAGGCGCAGTCATCGTTACATTCATCTGGCGTGCCGTGACAGGAGCAGACAACAGAGTGCTTGACTAAATCATCCTGAAAAAGTTGACTTTCATTGAGAGCCTATTTGATAGGCTCTTTTGCTTTAATGGTGTAGAACATGTCTTGAAACGACCTGTCTAATGGCAACGTATAACAAAATAAGCACGCACAAATTGTTGCCATCGGGTGTATGATGGGCTTTCATGAACCGGGCGAACATCGAGGAGCACTACATTGTTTTTTCTGCTGGCACACGGCGCACTTGGCAATTGGGATGAAATTTTCTTTCTCGGGATTGCCATTGTTTTTACAGCTTTTATGGGAATGAGCTGGTGGCGCAGTCGGGAATTTGAAATCGAAGAAGAGGAATTTTTTGATGAAGAAGATGAACAGTAGGGGCGCAATATAGTGCGCCCTCTTTAATATATCAGTCAGGCTTAGAATCCCATCGAACGCCCGATGATTTCTTTCATAATCTCGTTTGTTCCACCATAGATTGATTGTACCCGCGCATCCATCCAGGCTTTACTGATCGGATATTCCAGCATGTATCCGTATCCACCGTGTAACTGTACACACTGATCAACCACTTTATTGAGTAAATCAGTCGTCCGATATTTTGCCATAGCTGCTTGCTCGGGGGTTAACTTGCCGTCGTTCAAGAGCATAATGCAGTGATCAATAAACACCTGTGCAATGGTGGTTTCAGTTTCCATCTCAGCAATTTTAAAGCGGCTATTCTGGAACTTGCCAATCGGACGCCCGAATGCTTCGCGTTCTTTTGCATATTCCATTGTCATATTTAATGCAGTTCGGGCACCTGCCACTGCCGCAACAGCAATCGAGAGCCGTTCTTGCGGTAATTGCGCCATCAAATAGTAGAAACCATAACCTTCATCACCCAGCAGGTTATTCACAGGTACACACACGTTATCGAAGAACAGTTCAGCCGTATCCTGCGCTTTCAAACCGATTTTTTCGAGATTGCGTCCCCGTGTGAAGCCTTCCATATCCCGCTCAATGGCAATCAAGCTAATCCCGGAATGTTTCTGCTCAGGATTCGTTTTTGCAACTGCAATGACAAAATCGCCGTTGATCCCGTTTGTGATGAATGTTTTGCTTCCATTGACTGTAAAATGTTCATTTGCTTCATTACGAATTGCTGTTGTCCGAACACTTGCAAGATCACTACCGGTGCCGGGTTCGGTCATCGCAATAGCAGTAATCATTTCACCACTGACCATTTTCGGCAACCAGCGCTCTTTCTGTTCGCCTGTAGCATATTCCAGAATATAAGGAATCACGATGTCATTATGCAATCCAAAACCGGGTCCACTCGCACCGACGCGCACAAGCTCCTCGGACATAATCGCGTTATAGCGAAAATCCTTGATACCGCCGCCGCCATATTCTTCAGGAACATCCATTCCGAGATAGCCGAACTCACCTGCTTTGAGCCATAATTCTCGCGGAACAATACCGGCTTTTTCCCATTCTTCATGATGCGGGGCGATTTCCTGTTCCGCAAATTTACGAAACGCACTGCGAAACATATCATGTTCAGAGTCAAAAATAGTTCTTTCCATTGGCATATCAATAATCCTATCAAAATTAATTTAATGTCGATTAGATTATGACATACTTTGGCAAATTTAGGCAATCAAATTTCTATACCACCGGATATAAATCACGATCTGAGACCCCGGTAAACTCAATTATTATGACCATTCAACTATGATATGATGAGACCGTTACAGGTCATTGTTGCCCTTCACCGGAGGCGATTATTGAGTAAGTCCATTGCCCACAAGATTATCTACATCCTGGCATCCTCTATATTCATAGTTATTGCTCTGGAAGCACTATTGCGTTTCACTGATCCGCTCGGGATATGGCGTTATCGTTCTCTGAATCTGTTCTATAGTCAATATGTCGTAAATAGTGAGCCAACGGGCTATGATTTTGCTGACGGAACGCATACTGGAGTCGGACATACCTTTACGATAGAAAACGGCAATCGCAGATTACCGGATCGCGGCGAAGATTGCACAATTGCATTTCTCGGGGATAGTTTCGCATTTGGCTGGGGAGTGGATGACGAACAAATTTACCCTTATCTTCTTGCTCAAGAATTTGACCGCGTGACATTCATCAATACAGGACGCCCGGCATATAGTATGGCAAATATTATGCTGGTTGTGGATGATGTACAGGCAGATGGCTATGTCTGGTTCATAGTCGAAAATGATGATGCGCCGATAGCCACAGCCTACGGAAACCCGCCGCATATTCTATGGCGTTCCACAGCGATTCGCACCTATCTCGATGTATCACAACGGAATAGCGACGTGGATTATTATAATATCGACGGGTTTGCAGAAGATGTCATACAGTTGACTGGCAGAGATGATTTAATAGCCTTCGGATATGGTCGATTAGCAGAAATTGCAGGGGTAAACATCATCCCGGAATACGACTATATTTCTCCCGGAGACCATCATCCCGATGCAAACGGACACGCTCAAATTGCAGACCTTATGCTCCCGAAAGTGAGAGACCTTATCTCGCAGGTCTGCGGCGAAACATACGCTGAAATCGAATAGTAGCCGGTGTCCGCTACAAGCAACAATTGCATCAACTTCACCATGCAAAATATAATAGCTAAAAGATGACACATATCATGTAGCCTTAATGTCCTCCGGGTACAATAATGCACATGTTCATACGCTATCATAATCATTGAAAGGAACGCAATGGCTGTTGAAACTCCCGAACGCGTAAAATTGCCCTCACTTGATAAAATCTTCAAACCCAATAACGTGGCAGTAATCGGTGCGACCGAAAAAGCTGGTAGTGTCGGACGAACGATTCTCAAAAATCTGATTACCAATCCCTTCGGTGGAACAATTTTCCCCGTCAATCCCAAACGCCCGAATGTACTCGGTATTCAAGCCTATAAATCTATAAAAGATATTCCTGTGCCGATTGACCTTGCTGTGATTGTCACTCCTGCAAAAATCGTCCCGATGGTTGTTCAGGAATGTGTCGATAAAGGTGTTGAAGGCTGTATCATTATTTCTGCCGGGTTCAAAGAAATCGGTGAAGAAGGCGCAGACCTTGAACGTCGTATTATGGAAATCGCACAGGACAAAATGCGTATCATCGGTCCCAACTGCCTCGGTGTGATGGTTCCTTTCTTTGGTATGAACGCAACTTTCGCAGGTGGTATGGCGAACCCCGGTAACGTCGCGTTTATCAGTCAATCCGGTGCGATTTGTACTGCTGTCCTTGACTGGAGTTACGAAGAAAATGTCGGTTTTAGCGCCTTCATTTCTATTGGCTCAATGCTCGATATTGGCTGGGGTGATTTGATTTACTACCTCGGCGATGACCCGCATACCAGAAGTATCGTTATTTACATGGAAAGTGTCGGGGATGCCCGTAGTTTCCTCTCTGCCGCCCGTGAAGTCGCCCAGAAAAAACCGATTATCGTCATTAAAGCCGGGAGTACCGAAGAAGGTGGTGCAGCCGCTTCTTCCCACACAGGCTCACTAACAGGTAGCGACGAAGTTCTTAATGCAGCCTTCCGGCGGTCGGGTATTTTGCGTGTGGATAACATTTCGGATGTATTCAACATGGCGGAAGTTCTCGCGAAACAACCCCGTCCGAATGGTAATCGCCTGACCATCGTTACCAATGCAGGTGGTCCTGGCGTGCTGGCAACCGATTCGCTGATTAAAGGTGGTGGACAATTAACCCCTATCAGCGACAAAACAATGGATGAACTCAATGAATTTTTGCCCTCTGCCTGGAGTCATGGCAACCCGATTGATATTCTCGGGGATGCTGAACCGGAACGTTATGCAAAAGCACTCGAAATTGCGGCGAATGATGAAAATGCCGATGGTTTGCTTGTCATCCTCACCCCGCAGGATATGACTGACCCGACAACCACTGCTGAAGCATTGCGTCCCTACGCCGAAATTGAAGGCAAGCCAGTAATAGCAAGCTGGATGGGTGGCATTAACGTCAAAAATGGCGAACGTATTCTGGCACGTGCGGGGATTCCTTCTTTTGAATACCCGGATACCGCCGTTCGACTGTTCAACTATATGTGGCAGTATAACTACAATCTGCGTGCGCTCTACGAAACACCGGAATTACCCGCAGACCTTGATGACCTGCAACCGGATAGAGAACGGGTTGCTGAGATTTTCGAACAGGCAAAATCTGAAAATCGTACCATTCTGACAGAATACGAATCCAAAGAAGTGTTGCGTGCTTATCATATTCCGGTAACACCGATGGAAATTGCAGCCGATGAAGAATCAGCCGATGATGCGGTCAAAATTTCAGAAGAAATGGGCTATCCGGTTGTACTCAAACTTAACAGTCGCACTATCACTCACAAAACTGATGTAGATGGTGTTCAACTGAATATCAGCAGTGAAGCCGAAGTTCGCGCCGCATGGGATAAAATTAAAGCAGGTGTAACCCGTGTGCATGGCGAGGGACATTTCAACGGTGTTTCAATCCAGCCAATGGTCAAAATGTCAGATGCCTATGAACTGATTATCGGTAGCAGCCCCGACCCGCAATTTGGACCCGTTATCCTCTTTGGCTCGGGTGGTTCACTGGTCGAAGTATTCAAAGACCGTGCTTTAGCATTGCCACCTTTAACGACAACACTCGCCCATCGCATGATGGAACAGACCAAAATTTACGAAGCATTGCATGGTGTGCGCGGACGTGATCCCGTTGATATGGATAGCCTCGAAAACTTGCTGGTTCGCTTTAGTCAGCTAGTTGTCGAGCAACCCTGGATTGCAGAAAGTGACATCAATCCACTGCTGGTATCGCCGGAAGGCATTCTCGCGCTTGATGGACGTGTTGTCCTGCATCCGGCAGATACGGCAGAGGAAAATTTGCCACGTCTCGCGATTCGTCCCTATCCGCAACAATATGTCGATAGCTGGACATCCGAAGACGGTAACGAATTCACCATTCGTCCGATTCGCCCGGAAGATGAACCACTTGTGGTCAAATTCCACGAAACACTCTCGGAGCGTACTGTTCAACTGCGTTACTTTACGCCGATGAACCTGCGCCAGCGTGTTCGTCATGAACGCCTGACACGGATTGTTTTCATTGATTATGATCGTGAAATGGCACTTGTTGCGACCCGTTACAATCCAAAAGCAGATGAACACGAAATTGCAGGTGTCGGACGTATCACCAAATCCCATACTGCAAGTGATGCCGAATTCGGAGTTATTGTCAGTGACCGTTATCAGGGACAGGGTATCGGACGTGAATTGCTGGGTCGCCTGATTAGTGTTGGACGCGATGAAAATCTAGCAACAATCACAGGCTATATACTCGCTGAAAACGCAGGCATGATTAACCTCGCCAAACAACTTGGATTCAGCCTCCGCACCAATGAAGATGGCATGGTCGAAGCAACCTTAGCCCTCTAAACGTCAGTATCATTTATAACAAAAAGAAGGTTGTCACATTGGCAACCTTCTTTGTCCGGGGCGCGGAAAGAAGAGTTAGATGAATCCTGAACACCTTCTGTTTTAAACGATCAAATCGTGGAGTGCCTGGATATAATCATAACTGGCAATCAAAGTAGATTGATGCTTTTGTAGTATTTTTGTCGCTTCCGTTGAAATTTGTGCGGCTATTGCTTTATTCACATCCTCGACAGCCTGTTTTTCTGTCTTTGCAGCGATTTCTAATAATTCCTCGCGGCTAATAGGAAATTGAATGAGTGCCTCCGGCGTATTCTGAATGCCTTGCATTTCCAGATCAACCAGGTCTTTCAACTCATTGAGAAACACTGTATGTTCCTCGACAAACCGATCAAACTTTTTCTTTAAGTCAACTTCGGTAACAACTTCCTCAACCCGCCGTAATACACGGATAGAGCGACGAAGCATATTAATTAGTTCTAAAGTCTTTAGATCTGCGGGCTGGTTCATTGCACCTATCCTCAAAATAATTTAATAACATCTTGAATAATAATAGCAAAGATAAATAACCCGCAGATGAACATCCTCTAATATTTCTACAAGAGGGAAAATAAAGTTAGTCTTTCCCATCAATAATCTTGAGTCTTAAAGCTTTGGTGGCGGCTTCTGTGCGGCTGGCAACATCTAATTTAGAGATGATACTGCTGACATGATTTTTCACTGTCGAACTACTAATGAACAGAGTTTCTGCAATTTGTTTGTTGGATTTTCCTCTCGTAAGCAATCCGAGCACTTCTAGTTCCCGCTCTGTGAGGTCAAGTTCTTCCGGTACAGGGTTTTTCATTGACTTAATCAGTACCTGTGCTGCTTCCGGCGCAAGGGTTGATCGCCCATGTCGTGCGTTGCGTATTGCGACTCCGAGCTCATTTACCGATACATTTTTTAAGAGATAGGATGTTGCACCTGCTTTGAGTGCCCCCTGCACAAGCTCCACATCCTTAAAATTCGTGAGTGCAATGATAATTGTATTTAAAGATTTTTCGCGTATGGCCTTGATAACCTCAATACCACTCATATCAGGCATGACAAGATCAAGCACAAGAACATCCGGTTTAAGTTCCTGACAAAGCGCAACAGCCTCCTTACCGGTGTGTGCCTGTCCCACAACTTCAATATCGCTAAATGTACCCAGCGAAACATCCAGCCCGCGCAGGACAATATCATGATCGTCTACTATCAGAACCCTGATTTCAGCTTGGTTTTCATTCATCCCCAATTGCTTCCTGATTGTGCCATCGTATCTGGATTGTTGTGCCATGATCGAGTTTTGAGTTTATTTCAAATCTTGCTTGAATATTCTCAGCCCGTTGTCTCATATTGGATAATCCTAATCCGTGACCATTGTTAAATTCAAAACCGATGCCATTGTCTGCAATTAATAAAACAGCCTGATCTTGCTTTCCCCGATAATTCAAATCGACACGGGTTGCATTTGAATGTTTTACAATATTATGAAACGCCTCCTGTGCGATACGATAGAATGCAACTTTGATCCGCAATGGCACACTGGAATTTTCCGAAAGGTCAACATTCAGGGTAATTTGCTTGCGGCTCCAGATTGACTCAGCTAACTGACGCAACAGGTCAGGGAGATCCGTTTCAAGTAGTTTCGTCGGTTTGAGTTCAAGGAGTAACGTGCGTGTTTCAGCAAGTGCGCCCCTCGTGAGCAGATGGAGTTCATTAAGTAACTCGATGGTTTCAGGGGGCACATCATACGCAGATCGCGTGATAGCCTCTGCAATAACACTTGCTGAAAATAAAGTTTGTGTCACCGAATCATGAAAATCCCGTGCTAATCGCTCTCGCTCTTCGATGACTGCCATACTTTGTGAACGGGCATATAGACGTGCATTTTGAATGGCTATCGCAGCTTGAGCAGCAAATGCTTTCAGGTGATTTTTACTTATTGCTTCATCTGACTCTGACTGACCATGTTCGACCAGAATCAAACCAATATTATCCGCATTTAAGATGATTGGCGTAATAATCAGCGATCCGCCGGATGATACGCGGCGAACGCGCATAGGCGATAGTCCATACAACTCTATGATATGTCCGTGTTGAATGAGACCCTGCAAAAAATCCAGGGTATGCAAGGGATGACCCGCAAAAAAATTACCCAGCATGTCTATTTCGAGAGGCAGATAGCCCTGACTGTGTGTAATGCTGGCAAATCCATTTTCAATCAAACAGATAGCCGCTGCCTGGATAGGTATCAGGCGTCCAATACTGTCTAAAATCCGGTCAAAAACCTCCCGGGTATTCAGCGTAGCAGTCAATGTCATGGCTGTCTCCTGTAGAATTTCAGCCAATAGACGTTGCCTGCGCCCTGATGCCTGTGCTTCTTTCTGCTTTGAAATATTTGTACAGGAGATTATGTAAGAATGATCATGACCCGCTATGCGATTAATACGCACCAGCATCGGGATCGGGATGCCGTCGTTGTTTCTCAACATCATTTCTGCCTGAACAGGATTTTCTGTCACCTGTTGAATGGCTATCGCAAGCGCTTGCTCTTCTGTATCAATCGTTTTTAGATATGAGAGTGCATCCGTGTTGCCTGGCTCAATACCGAAAATATCAATAGCTGACTGATTGATATGAGATAGGTGACTATTTTCTACGATGATAATTGCATCCCCGGAACTCTCAATACCAAGATTGAGCCTGGTCAGTTTTTGAGATTGTTCAAAAGCCGTCCTCGATAATTGACGGGTACGCAATAAAACATCCACCTGCAGCTTTAAATAGCTCAGGTTAATCGGGCTTTCCAGCACATTATCTACCAGTTGCCATACTGCTTCCTGTTGTGTCTTTTGATTTGTAATAAGCAATACTGGCAAAAAAAGAGGAGAGGCTTCCTGTTTCGAGATGCCAATGGTGCTATGATGTTTCGCCAATCCATCTCTATCTACAATAATGAGATCAACGTTACTATGAGCGTCCGATTCTGGATCAACAAGGGTATAGTTATCTTGAACCCAATCGTCCAGCAATCGGCGATTAGTGTCGTGATGAAATATAATTTTGATCCGCATCGTTTTCATAAGTATGGCTCAGTATTGATTTGCATTGCACTTTCACTCATTTTCGGGAAGAGGCTGACCCTCTATATGCTCTGTATCACGCCATGTCGGGTTTCCCGTCAATAAACCATGTAAGTCTGTGAGTGGTTTGCTGACACGAATGCCATATTGAGTGAATTCGAACTCACGCATAGATTTCTCAAAGTCGCTCACACGTTTTTTCAACACCCCGACTGCACGGCGCAACGATCCCTTCAATTCAATGTAACGCATATAAATAATGCTATCCATCAGATAGCTGACCTCAATCCCCGTAGCCCGGATCGGGTCTGCAAGCTGATGAACTTCATTGATTAGAATAACTGTAACGCCTTTCATCCGCAGATATTTGGTTTGAATGTGCAGATGTTTAATCAGATCATCGCCCTGCATTGATAATCTATAACCTGAAATACTATCAATCATCACTATCCGGGTATCATGATCTTCGATTTCATGGCGAATCACGTGGGCAAACTCGTCCGGCGTGAATTGTAAGGGTTCGATTTGCACAATATGTAACATATCATTGTCAAGCATTTCCTGTACCGGAATATTAATGCCCTCACAGCGCTTTTTGATAATCATTTCATCTTCTTCAAAAGCATAAATAACGGATCTTTCTCCGCGCCCGGCTGCTTCCTTCATAAATTGCAAACCCAATGTCGTTTTGCCAATACCCGTAGGACCCGTAATTAAAGACACTGTGCCGCGTTCAAGCCCGCCGTGTAACATTTCATCCAGTTCTGCGATACCCGATGCGAGTGGCTTGACACTGAAATCACGATCCGGTTCTTCCGGCTCAATGAGGCGCGGGTAGACGACCATACCGCTAGCGGTGAGGCGCATCGTGTGATAACCACCGATAAAGTCTGACCCGCGTGATTTCACAACCCGTATCGAACGACGTTCCAATTCGTGTCGTAAGTGAATAACACCATCTGCAATAAATTGAAGTTCATCATCCGCTAGCGTGTTACTTTCTTCCGAGGTAAACACAATTGAAATATTACGATCCATCAGGTATCTCAAAAATGACAAAATATATCGGCGAAAATCATATGTGTCGTTTGAGAGATAATGCAGTTGTGTCATTGCATCAATAAAAACACGCCCGGGTTGTAATTCGTCTAACTTTTCTGTGATCGCCTTTGTAATTGGTTCGCGCTCAACTTCAGATGATGAAAAAATATCGTATGATTCCAGATTTCCAAAAAAATCAGATGATGGACTCAAATCTAAGAAATGAATTGCATCAACATCCATATTGATCGTCGCAGCATTTTTCTTGATTTGTTCGGCACTTTCACCAAAAGTGATAAATAAATTCGTCCGATCAGATGCATTTTCTGCAGTCAGGTAGTGTAAGCCAAGCGTTGTTTTTCCTGTGCCTGCTATACCGCGCACAAGGTAAGCGCGTTTCTCGATGAGACCATCACACAAAATCACATCAAGCCCTGTAACACCCGTTAATATACGTTTGAGATCATCCACCTTAACACCTCTCAACCATAAATAGACCGAGTATAACGAATTACACTAATAAGAACTAATCCTCATAACAAACATAATTAAAAATTATCGTTGATAGAAGTGATATATAACTTAAAATCACAATTTTGGAGAAAAATAGGTCAAATGACCTACTTCAATATGAGCTAAAAGCCAGATAAGCATCCCGCACTGTTGCTACCACGAATATGTACTCTATGAGGAATGGACGAAGTAGAATATGTCCATTGAAGGTGATGTTGTCAGTGAGCGTTGGGACAGGTCATCGGACGTGAATTACTTAACTGCGTGATTAGCGTTGGACATGATGAAAATCTAGCAACAATTACATATATCCTGGCTGAAAACACAGGCATGATTAACCTCGCCAAACAACCCGGATTCAGCCTCCGCACCAATGAAGATGGCATGGTCGAAGCAACCTTAGTTCTTTAAACAGAAATATACATCTCCAACAAGAAAGAAGGTTGTCGTAGATGCAACCTTACTCTGATTTACTTTTGACTGTGGTAACAGAGCTGCCGGGGTACAAGAACGTTTTTGCAACAGTGGTTGAACTGCTACAGTATGCTATGGAAAAGCACATTTTAGATCAGTAATTTATATATAGAATCGGGAGTGTGATGAAATGAAAACTCCCGATTCTATTATAACTACATTAGAATAACGGGGCGTTTACTGTTGTCGGGACTAAAAATATACCTGCAACATAGACAACAGCAATGACACCTGCTACAAGGGATATAGGCATTGCAGCTCCACCCTTTTTCTTTTTAACTCGAGCTGCTCCCGCTGCAATAAAAGGTAAAATTACCATTCCGATCTGAGTTGCATAGACAATTAGTGCGCGTGAATAAATGCCAGATGTGTCGCTTGACCATTGAGCCGCTACGGTCAGATTGAACAATGCAAGGATGATTGTGCCATATAACAGATAGCTGGCTTTATTGTTGCCATCTGCAAGTGCAAAAGTCGCTATGAGTGCGGTAAAGAAAACGAGATAGACTAGAATATCTCCTAATGTTTCAGGACGTAGAACCTCTAAGAATGCGCTGACTTGTTCCATTTTGGATAACTCCATATTATGATTGTAACGTGTTTATAAATTGATTCCAGATAGGTTTATGTTTATATATTAACTTAATGTCAATTATAAACACATCCGCCAACTGGCTAGTTTTTGTACTGGATATAGGTTGATTTTTGAGAAACAAAGAGATGCCAGGCGAAGAGCCTGGTCATTAAAAGCAGGAGGATGGTTAATATCCATCCTCTTGTGGGTATTTCGAGGTCGCTATTTTTGCGGGCATTTAAGAAACATCTCAAAGAGTGTGGATTAGCAGATAAAGGCGAGACACCACATACCCTGAGACATTCTTTTGCCAGTAGCTTGATTCGGCAGAGGTACTCCTGGCAGTGGTTAAAGACCTACTAAGCATAAGGCTGTATCCACTACAATGATTTGTGTTCCCACAACGATGAACTACTACAGTCTGTCCAGGTTAAGCTGTGTCAGTAAACTTTGAAAACTAACCATCTGACCAGTTTTCGTAATGAATTGGAATAATTATAATATGGCTTAAAAATTGAGGTGCAAACACATGGACACACAAGAAATTCTAAATATGACGAATAATCGTTCAATTCCAGTAAAGCAACGGGCGCAACAACTTATCGAACATGGTTTAAAAGAACTCGACCTGGAACTCGGTATCATTAGCCATGTAGAACAGGATAAATACACAGTTTTGTATTCAAACAATCCTGAGCTAATCGGTGAGGAGTTTCAACTTGGTGTTACATATTGTCAAATCACGCTGACATTAACTCAAACGCGTGTATTAGCTGTGGAGAACTTTGCTGTTTCAGAATATTTCCGCCATCCTGCCTACAAAGCATTTAAACTTGAGACCTACATTGGTAGCCCGATTACAGCGCACCGAAAGGTAAAAGGTACTATTAATTTCACAAAGTCTACAAAGCGCTCAACTTATTTTTCCAAGGATGAAAAAGAGTTTGTTAAAAGCTTAGGTAAAGCCGCAGAAGTAATTGTTAATGAGATGTTGACATTGAAAAACTGACGACCTTGCCAGATGCTATGCCGACAAATCTTTCTCCAACAAGTACATATTAACAAATAACTGATATTGTAATTGTGTTGATTGAGAAGGAAGCGTAATTCGACTTTGTAAAGCAAAAGGATGGCAATTAACCATCCTGTGCTTTGTTATATAAGGCGAGCCGATAAGCCGCATTCTGTCTCCTCTTAAAGAGGCGGGAATCATCTATCTGGGATGCCCGTTACCGGACACCTCGTGCAACCTACCCGATACTTTTTGCGGAACGGGTCGCTCCAATGTATCTGCATGGTCTTGCTCCTGATGGGGTTTACCTGGCTGTCTACGTCACCGCAGACACCGGTGCGCTCTTACCACACCGTTTCACCCTCACATCTTGCGATGCAATCTCATCTCTGTGGCACTGTTCCATCGGCTTTCACCGCCTGACCGTTAGTCAGCATCATTACCCTGTGGAGTGCGGACTTTCCTCAGTCAGATATTTACCTGACCGCGATTCCCTGGCTCACCCGTAATCATTATACAATTTCTCCATGACTACTCTCAATCCCGGATACATCATGCCAGGGTAGGACAATCGTCAGATAGGCAATGGTTGCTTCACTACCATTAGCAGACTACAATGCCTGTATGGAACATCCGTCAAAATGTTGAAAAAGGGCTTTATGAGCGCAATTCGACAAACCCGCAGGGGCAAACAAAGCAATCCATTTAGTGAAATCTGGCAAACTTACTTCGCATCCGGTGATGTGATGGCGTTGCTGATTTCTATCGTCTTATTGTTGATGCCCGCCCTCGCATTAGAAGCGGCAGAATGGCCCCTCGACCTTAATCTCACAGTTCCGGTGATGCTAATCAGCCTGCTATTTGGCTATTTTCTATCCCGTAGTCGCTATAACGAACTTTATGCCCTGCTTGTCAGTGGCTTATACGGCGTCATTACAGTTCTACTCGTTGCAGCCTTTGCTAATTCGGTCAATCCGATTCGCGGTATTCAAATTGTCATTCTCCGCAGCAGTGAATGGCTCTATGATGCTGTTACAGGCGGTATCAATCAGGATAATCTCGGCATTTCGATGATTGTGGCGATTCTGTTCTGGTTTTTTGGCTATAACGCTGCCTGGCATATCTTCCGCATTGACCGTGTCTGGCGCGTGATTATTCCACCTGGATTGATTCTTCTGGTCAATATGGTTGTCTATGCAGGTGAAACAAATCTTGACTTCTATTTGATGGCTTTTGCGCTGATGTCATTGTTGCTCATTGTACGCAGTAACCTTGATGCCCGTGAATGGGACTGGTATGTCAACGGGGTACGTGTCCCACAACGCTTACGACGGCAATTTATCGTGGTTGGAACGGCTATTTCACTGATTGCACTGGTCTTAGCCTGGGGGATTCCTTCGGGTAATTTGCAGGAACGTCTCGATAATTTTCAACGTTTTCTCGCATCTGACCCTGTGCGGCAAATGGCAGAATTCTGGAATCGGCTGGTTGAACCAATCGAAAGTGAAGGACCCGCAACTGCCGATTATTACGGTGGTGATTCGCTGAATCTCGGCGGTGCAATTCAGTTGGGCGACCAGGTGATTATGGTCATTGATGCTCCGATAGATAATCGCTATTATTGGCGCTCCCGTGTGTTTGAACGCTATTCTGAAGGACGCTGGATGCCATCAGCGACCCGCCGTGTCCCTGATTTATCTCCGCCTTTAGAAATCGTCAATCCACCGGGAACAGATGCCGGACGTACAATCCTCAATCACACCGTGACGATGAGTAGCCCGACACGTTTAATTTACACTGCCCCACAACCTGTTTCTTTGAATATTGCCGGACGTATTGATCTTTTACGCACAAATGGCGATCAAGACGATGCGACATCTCCGATGAATGTTTCCGTAATTCGTCCTGAACGGGTTATTCAACGGGGCGAATCGTATAATGCAACAGTTGCTATCAGTACTGCCTCGGCATTTGAATTGCGTGAAGCCGGCACAAATTATCCTGATTGGGTGATAAGTCCTAATGCAAGTACTGCCGGAATCAGCGCTCGAACAGCCGAATTAGCCCGCCGTATCGTGACAGATGCCAATGCAAACAATCCTTACGATCAAGCAAAAGCGATAGAAACCTATTTGCGCCAGAACATGACCTATAATGAACAAATTCCTGCACCTCCCGCAGGGGTAGACCCGGTCGAGTGGTTTTTGTTCACACAGCAGGAAGGCTATTGCACCTATTATGCAACATCGATGGTTGCCATGTTACGCAGTCTTGGCATTCCAGCACGCATGGCAGCAGGATTTGCACAGGGCGATTATGACCCTTCATTGGGGCAATATGTCGTCCGTGAACGCGATGCTCATACCTGGGTAGAAGTCTTTTTCCCGGGATATGGCTGGGTCGAATTTGAGCCAACATCCGCGCAAGCCCCTTTGAATCGGGATGGTGATGATGTTGCCAATAATCAGGATAATCCATCGGCTGCACCGCCAACACTTGCGCCAACCAGCACACCAACGCTTGCGCCAACTTTTACGCCACAGCCAACTGCCACATCGCAGGATAACAGTGCCGCAGCAGAAGATTCTGCACCGACCGTCACGGTAACACCCAGTCCAACGCCGACGGCAACCCCGGTGATTGTTCCGACTGTCGCACCACCCGTTGCACCACCTGACCCTCCGGATGATAGTTTCTTGAGCTTCTTGCTCCCGGCGATTGGTTTCGCATTCTTGCTATTTGTCTCGATTTTGCTATTTGTACTGGTGAGTCTATTCCTGTACTGGTGGTGGGAATTGCGTGGAATGGGCGGATTATCACCGATTTCAAAAGCCTATACAAAATTGATGCGCTATCTGGGCTTAATTGGATTCCAGAGTCGTGATGATGAAACACCGGAAGAACGTCGCCGTCGCATTATCAGGAAGATTCCACAGGCAGAGCGTCCTGTGAGTGCGATTACCCGCAACTACACAGTAGAGCGTTATAGCAATCGCCCTGAAGGTACAGCCGAAAATGCCCGTCGCAATCAATCTGCTGACAATGCCTGGTCAGAAGCACGGCAACACATCGTCATTCGCTGGATTCGCCGCTTCATCCCATTCCTCAAAGATTAAATCCGTAGAGGTAGATCGATGGTCTGCCCAAAATTTCATTAACATCCCTCTCCCGCCGAAGAATGAGTGTTCGGGAGAGGGATTCAAGGTGAGGGCAGAGTCTTTACGCAAATCTTTCCAGCGATTCTGATGCCATCTGTACAACCCATCCATGTTCGTCGGGATCATTCGCGACGGTTTGTAACAAACCAACAGCCTGTTCATTCCCGAGCAAACCGAGTGCATGTGCCGCATAATAACGCACAATCGGCTTATGTTTTTTATCTTCCAGAGTATCCATTAGAGGAATCAGACATTTTTCACTACCGAGTCGCCCCAATGCTTCGGCGGCAAATGTCTGCGTTTCTTTGTCGGGATCAGTTTGCATAATTTGTACCAGGTCAGGCACACAATTATCATTCCCGAGCCATCCGAGTGCTTCAATCACCTGCTGACGTACTCTGAGGTCACTTTCACTATCCAGAGCGTCCATTAGTGCATCGAATGCTTCCTGTCCGCCGGTTTTCCCGAGAGCAAGCACTGCACGGCGTCTCACATCGCTGTGATTATTCTGATCTAATTGTTTTATAAGCGCAGGAAAGATGCTTTCATCACCAATTTCTGCCAGAACTTGCAGGATAAGCACTATGACATCATCCGCTAAATCTGTCTCTAATAAGATAACAAGCTCACTGACCACATCCTGACCGCCGATTTCACTCAATCGACTGGCAGCAAGCGGACGCAATAGCTCATTGTCACTTTGTATCAAATAATCGAGCAAAATTTTCGCATCATCGTTTGCGCCGGGCGCCTGCATTTTTTCTATAGCGCGTTCACGCTCATGATTCATTTCGTCGAGATGTACTTTTGCGGCAGCACGTAATTGTGCCAGCAAGCGATTTCTCGCATCATTATCCATAACTAATCCATTCAATTATGATGTCAGCATCCTATCCATTATAGTCAATTCCGCCTGGCTGTGACATCAGAATACTATCACGATACTGTTTTGATATAGAGAAATAGCTATTGAAGCCCCTCTCCCAACGAAGAATGAGTGTTCGGGAGAGGGGTTTGGGGTGAGGGCAAAATCTGTTTTAGACTTCGTTGACGATAGTGAAAACCATCGGACGACGGCGGGTTTCGTTATACAGCAACTCGGATACATTATCCTCAAGTATCGAGGCAGTCCGCCCGTTTGCACTCCGGTTTGAATTCAGTACATCACGAACTTTATCTTCGACACTTCGCATCAGTTCATTTGCATCACGGAGATAGACAAAACCACGCGAGATAATCTCCGGTTTGCCGACCAGTTCACCATTACTGCGATTCAAATTGACCGAAACAATCAGGAAACCATCGCGTGCCAGAATCTCACGGTCACGGATAACGGCACGACCAACATCACCGACACCGCTACCATCGACAAAGACATATCCACCCGGAACACGTTCACCTTTGCGAATATAGTGTTTGTCCATTTCAATGATTGTGCCATTATCTGAAACAATCACATTGCTTTCAGGAATACCGGATTCAATTGCCAGACGTGCATGACTGTGTAAATGACGCACCTGACCATGAATCGGCATCAGGAATGTCGGTTGAATCAGGTTAATCATCAACTTCATTTCTTCCTGCGAACCGTGTCCTGAAACATGAACATTTTCGAGCGGCTCATAGACCACATTCGCGCCGCGTTGAATCAGGCGGTCAATTGTGCGATAGACCATTTCTTCATTACCTGGAATCGGGTGTGAAGAGAGGACAATCGTATCGTCTTTCTGCACGTCCAGGTAACGATGACGTCCGGTAGATAATTTGCCGAGGACAGCCGAAGGTTCGCCCTGTGAGCCTGTTACCATCAAAACGACTTTGTGTGGTTCGATGCTATCCAATTTACTAACATCAACAATCATGTTGTCCGGTATATCCAGATAACCGATTTCACGTGCTAATTTCACATATTCCCGCATGGTAAATCCGGTGATGACCATTTTGCGTTTATAGCGTTTTGCTACATTGGCGACCTGCTGTACACGCGAAATCAAGGAAGCAAATGTCGCCACCATGATACGCCCTTTTGCATTTTTGAAAACTTTTTCAAATGCAGGTTCGATAATGGATTCGGATTTTGTCCAGCCAGCACGGTCAGCATTGGTGCTATCTGCCATCAGCAATTTAACACCACGATCCGCGAAACTCGCCATGCGTGCATAATCCGGGCGTTTCCCATCGACAGGATTGTTATCGAATTTATAATCTCCGGTATGGACAATCAAGCCATGTGGTGTGTCAATTGCATACCCGACACAGTCAGGAATACTATGGGTCACACGGAATGGTTCAAGCGTAAACGGACCAACCGGGATTTTATCGCCCGGTTTAATGACCTTGACATTTGGCATTTTAGACGGTGCTGCCGGGTCATTAAAGCGGGCACTATTATGAGCTTTAACTTCAATCAATCCTGCAGTCAATTTTGTCGCATAAAGTGTCACATCAGGGAATGCATCAATTACATGATTAACTGCGCCGATATGGTCTTCATGCCCATGTGTATAGAAAATTGCACGGATATTGAGGTCTGTGCGTTCTGTGAGATAGCCAAAATCGGGGATGATATAATCGACACCATGCATATCATTTGTAGGGAACATGATGCCTGTGTCGATGATGAATGCTTCATTACCATACTCGAACACAGTCATGTTCTTACCGATTTCCCCTAATCCACCGAGGGGAATAATTCTTACTTTATGTTTTGCCATGTATTACTCCAATACAAAATGTCCGACTCTCTGTCTGAGTACAAGTCGGTTAATTGACATTAAAATTTAGCAGTCAGCCAAATCAAGCTCGTAACAAAAATAAGTGTATTAGTAATGCAAACTATCGCTCACTCATGGAGCGCTTTCTGACAATATATCTCTTTCACGAATTTATACTGCGCGTCACAGTCTGCCGTATCCATACAAACATCATACAACAAAATAGAGTTTTGTGATAGTTCAGGGGATTATCATCCCGTTAAGAGTCTATTTGATTTATGCTGACATTGTATCACAGAGAAGGCGATGAAAACCTTGTGATTAAATTACGGAGGACAATCGCAGGGGATTGTGAACAGTCCACAACCCCATTAAATTACTCTATTCAGGATACCAGTCTGTAAAATCGTAGAGGGCTTGCACGACATTCATTTGCTCATCTTCGCTCAAATCAAAGTAAAATGGCAAACGTACCAGACGATCACTAATATCTTCAGTGACCGGACAATCACCTGCTTTCCCGCCATAGTGTTTGCCCATGTCAGACGTGTTCAGTGGCAGATAATGGAAAACGCTATGAATGCCTTTTGTTTTGAGATAAGCGAGGAATTTGCTGCGAACCTCAAGTGATGGCATCAACATATAAAACATATGATAGACCTGCTCAACATGGTCAGGAACAGTCGGCAATTGAACATGATGTTCTTCTGCCCAATCTGTGAGATTCTCGTAATAACGATGCCAGATTGCTTCGCGCTTACCTTGAATCCGTTCGCGCTCTTCTAATTGTCCATAAAGAAATGCCCCCAGCATATCCGACGGCAAATAACTTGAGCCAACATCAACCCATGTATACTTATCAACCTGTCCCCGAAAGAATCGACTGCGGTTTGTCCCTTTTTCACGGATAATTTCTGCCCGTTCAACCAGATCAGGATCATTAATCAGCAATGCGCCACCTTCGCCACAGTGAAAATTCTTGGTTTCATGAAAACTCTGAGTCGCCAGTTTGCCGAATGTGCCAAGATATTTGCCTTTATATTTAGCAAAAAGCGCATGTGCATTATCTTCGACCACAGCCACATTGTGACGATTCGCAATCTCCATAATCGCATCCATTTCACAGGCAACCCCTGCGTAATGAACCGGAACAATGGCTTTTGTTTTCTCTGTAATCAATGCCTCTAGCTTCGTTTCATCCATATTGAGTGTATCGGAGCGAACATCACAGAAAACAGGTTTTGCACCCCTTAGCACGAAAGCGTTGATCGTACTAACAAAGGTAAACGATGGCACAATGACTTCATCACCTTCTTCAATGCCCAGCAAAATAGCCGACATTTCTAAGGCATGGGTACAGGATGTTGTCAGCAACACTTTTGGCACGTCCATGATGTCCTGTAACAGTTTGTGGACTTCTTTTGTGTAATGTCCATCACCTGAAACATGCCCGCTCAGCAAAGATTGCTGTATATATTCAAGCTCTTTTCCTACAGTTGCCGGTTTATTAAACGGAATATGTATTGACATAGATTGATTTGCTCACAGTATTCGTTGATTTAACACATTTAGCATATATCATGCCGACAGACCCCGCATAGGTTCACTTAAAACCATTTATGAAGCGTATAGTACGAGCGATCCATTTCAAATCCGAGTCTTGCCCACACTTTTTGTACGGCAATATTGGTAATCTGTGTCGAGACAATCATTTTTTCAACGCCCTGATCCTGACACCACCGCATCCCGTGAACCATCATCGAACGATAAATGCCCTGTCCCTGTGCATGAGGCGCAACACCGAAGAGCACACCCTCGCCATCAATATCGTCATTTTTTCGGAGGGTCGCAAAACCATCTAAACGACCATCATGATCAACGACCAGAACTTCATCGGCAATATCCCGTGATTGCACAGATTTTGATGCCCAATCAACATAAACTTCATCGCATTTGTCATCCGGCAGTTTCGGGTCTGCGTGATAATGCCCGTAGTAGCCCTCAAAACTGGCAGTCGCAATTTTAGTGACTGCATCAATATCATCCTGTGTAACAGGGCGCAAATGATGTGTACCCGTATCTTCCGGGATAGATTTTTTGTCGTATTTGAAAGCGTAATAAACCAGCGTATCCATTAATCGGTATCCATCGCTTTCCATTTGCTGAACCTCCCGCAAATTAGCCGATGATACCCGCGCAATAGATAACTCGACGCTATTCTCCATACAAAATTCATGTATCTGATTCACATCTTCGGATGTTTCAATACTGGTTGCAATCGCAACAGGGATACCGAATCGTTTTAGATCAAGCTCTGAAAAGTGTAATTGCATTGTATGTTGCACCTCTATCGACTCTTGTTGAACCACTTGTGATACCACAGATAAACTTCTGATGTGCGGAAACCACATTTTTGATATAAACGATTGGCAGCAATATTGCGTCCCTGGGTTACGACCTGGATGTTCTCCATGCCTTCTTTAGCGAAATATGCGAAAGATGATAAGACCAGGTTGGCACCTAAATTTTGTCCTCTGGCAAATTCAGCTACACCGATAAGACCGATTGAGCCGATTTTGCTGTCTCTATTCAAGTCACAGGTAATGAATCCCTGGGGAATACCAGCTTTCCGGGCAACCAGTACCTGATTGGCAAAATCCTCTTCGATACTGCGGATGAGCCATGTTTGATACAGGTGATTTGCCTGTTCCTGAGTAAAATGTGGATCGTAGTAAAAACGGGTATGGACAAAGGCATTGTCAATCATAGGCAACATACTATCTGTATCTTCCGCAGTTGCTTTATCCAGTGTTAACTCATTACTGATATGCGCTTCTGCATATGGCTTACTGAGATTAATCTCATAGACATGTCGCACATCAACATGATAATAATCTTTCGCCTCAACATTACGGACAGTTTCTGCATGATTTGACTTTGCCATGAAGTACAGGCAATCAATTTCATTAGTAGCGCACCACGCGTCAATCTGTTCAGCCTGTTCCTGCGATAAGGTAGTTGGTAGTATCCGCGCAATTCGATACCCGAAAAAATCTGTATCCCAGGGCAAGTATTTGCATAACCCGTCTAAATCCTGTGTCATTTAATTCCCTGCTTGCACGGGTTCGCGCCGCGCAGTTTGTACATGTACGGTATAAGGTGGTTTATCCATCAAGCGGAAGTGCATTCGCGCCAGATATTCTCCGATAATGCCAATGGTAAACATCTGTGTCCCTGAAAATATCGAAATCATAGACGCCAGGAATGTAAAACCCGGAACACCACTACTTTGCAAGACCAGCAAACGAAATGGAATGATATAGATGAGCAACAGCACACCAAAAATAGTCAATCCAAAACCCAGATAACTTGCCATCCGTAGCGGCAAAACGCTAAATCCGGTTAACATAGTCGCTGCTAAATTGAACAACTTAAGGAAGTTATAACCCGATTCGCCAATAGTACGCGGTTCATGTTTGACAAATGTATGGGAGAACTTTGTCGTACCCCAGCTCAATAAAACATCTATCGAAACATAGGGGCTGGAATAGTGTTCAAAGGTTTTGCGAAGATGCGTTCGGAACGCACGGAAGGCACTCACATGACGCGCCGCATCAACTCCCATTGCATTCCCGAGCGCAAATCGAATCAGAAATGACCCGAGATTACGTCCAACAGTATGTTGTTTGGATTCAGGTGTCCCGTAGACGACATCATGACCTTCATCCAATTTTTCAAGCAATTTGATAATTTCCGATGGCGGATGCTGCAAATCATCGTCCATCGTGACAATTATGTCATACTGCGCCGCACGGATACCACATAACAGCGCCGCATGTTGCCCGTAGTTTCGCATCAATTTGATACCACTTAAAGCCGGATAATCTTGAGATAACGCCTCAATCACATCCCAGCTATTATCGCCACCATCATCTTCGACCATGATAACTTCATACTGGTCGGCAATTTTCGGGAGTTCTTCTGCGAGTCCCGCCATTAAATCACCGATTGTTTGTGCCCCGCGATACACAGGGATGACAACCGAAAGAGAAACCATTCTGTCACCTTCATTTTTTTGACTCGGAGTATTATGGGGAGGAGACTAGCAGATTACAAGGGGTAACGAAATTACGGATAAAACAACACAATCGTAGGGGCAAGGCGTGCCTTGCCCGAAAATACATGAATAATTAAGAATAACGTTGTAACAGTGCCTCATGCACACGATTTGTAACACGCAACACTGCATCGGGATTATGCTCTCCCGGAGTACCTCCCTCTGCAATAAAGGCATCCCGCAGAATTTTACCCCAGTTACCTGTACTACGACGGGTCGGGTCTGCGATGTATTCTTCCGGCGCTGTTGCAATGCGTCCACTCGGCGGGTCAATCATCCGGTTGATACTCATATAGACATCATCAATATCACGTGGTTGAATATTCGGCACATCAATCAAACTGCGGTGCATATATTTCCGCTTCATTTCGTAGAATTCTGGCAGACTCATCCGTTGTCCGGTTGCTGTTTCAACTTCAATATCAATACCTTCACGGTCAGATAAATCCTGTAATTCTTGATACTTTGCAGTACTCAATGGACCCACTATCGACATCAATTCTTCATCATCCATCATTGCCTGCATATCCATACCATGCTGACGATAATAATTCTCAACCAGAACATGTGTGAATTCAAAGTCTGATAAGACTGCTGCCTGCCGTGATGCACTGATATTCACAGGCATTCCGGTACTTTCAATTGTACAGATACGCTTGGTCATACCCAGGTCAGGACGTACCCGTCCGATAGGATTGTGCATCGCAGAAATCAACTCACCATCGACTCTCGCACCTAACAGAGCGCGTGCCGCAGCATTTGCCCGTTCAGATTGAACAAGGAAACCATAATCATCAAATCCTGTTTCACTTAGATGAGGCGTAACCGGTAACTCAACAAAGTGCCCGGTGATCGTCGTGCTTCTCAGATATTCACGGACACAGGTTAATTCAGGATCGCATGTGCCGTTGACGAATGGTCCCCCCTTGAGCAATGCCGCGTTCGCAATCGCCGTTGCACTCTTGAGCATGGTAAAGAAGGTGAATAATCCCAGAGCTTCGCTACGCCCGGCAATATCGAGGTGGATATGACAACCCTGCAAACGGAAAATCTGTACCACATTGGCATCGGGTAGCATATTATAACGTTGACGGGCTTCTGTCATACGGTCTTCGTATTCAGGGAATTGTGCATTTATCTCACACATCACATCAACGGCAGTATGGACTTTCGGATGGTCGGTGAGATCGAATGGACTTTTGATGGGATATGCCGACATCATCGCGGTATAAATACCTGTTGCTTTACTGGCTTGTACCAGCGATTTCATGATGCCTTCAATTGACATGCGGGTACGATTATAGCCAATACCCGGAGCAACATGCACTTCCACTTGATATGCACATGCCTCACGGTCAACAGTCGGAATAATGCCGAGCATACTGGCATTATTACGATAATGCTCCGAAAATACTTCAACCTCATCTTCAGTTGGCGTTGTGCCATCGGGATAATATAAGCCTAATTCAAGCTCTGCCCCTAAAGCACGCATTTCAGTTGTTGGATTATGACTTTCAGCGAGATTCGTATGATTTACACTGGGGTTAAAATTATACGGGATGACACTCTGGAGTAATGTTTTCCCATGACGATAGCGTTTACTGACAAAGCTCCCGAGCATATATTGTGTGCCATTCACATGCCCGAGTAAAACATTGCCTTTTTCGGAATCGAGAAATAATGTTGTAATCGGAATTCCCGCCGCATCTGCTAAATCTTCAAGCGGTAACTCGTCGTTGTCGGATTCACTGGCAAGTGTCTTGAGCTTTTCATTGAACCGTCGTTTTTGTTGTTCAATGTCTTCCCAGGATACTGCTGCACCATATGCTTCGACAACCTCATTTGTAGGCAAGGGGTCACTCATAAAACAATCCCGCATTCTTTGTTGGCAAACGATAAACCATATCTCTTAAAGTATCCCGTGAACCTGTCATTTTGCCTGTGCTATGACGAACCACGAGAATGACTTATTTTCGAATATATGAATCATTTTGGATGAGGCAATTATGATTCACAAGTGGTAATTTGCACAGTCTCACTAAGGTGGAATGCACGAAGTTTAGTGAATATCACTAATTGAAAGAAAAGAAAAATGGATAGCATATGCCATCCACTCTGATAACGATTATTTTGAAGATTTTGTGCCGACCCGTTAATTGTCCACAATCATTGATATTGTTCTGCCTGTGTACGATACAGCCGGGCATATTCACCATTTTGCGCGAGTAAATCCTCATGTGTGCCGTATTCAACTATTTCACCCTGTTTAAGGACAGCAATATAATCCGCCATCCGTAAAGTACTGAAACGCCCTGAAATCAATAGCGCTGTTTTATTACCTTTTTCAGCTAAAAATTGTTGATAAATCTCACGTTCGGCAATCGCATCTAAATCAGCAGTTGGCTCATCTAAAATGACAAACTCCGCATCCCGCATATGAATCCGGGCTAAAGCAAGTTTCTGCCATTCCCCGCCGGAGACATCCATGCCGTTGCTTGCATCATCAATGATATGGTGACTCAAAACCGTATTATAGCCTTCGGGTAATCTGTGAATTGTTTCAGAAATACCCGCTTTTCGAGCAGATTCTTCAATCCATACCTGATTATGTATTTGAGAGGCATTCCCGAGCGCAACATTTTCGCGCACAGATAAATCATAACGGGCGAAATCTTGAAAAATTGTTGCAATATGATTTCTCAACGCTGGCGGTGCAAATTCCCGCAAATCGACATCATCCCACAATATTTGACCATCATCGGGGTCATACAGGCGCGTCAATAATTTCGCGAGAGTTGTTTTACCTGCACCATTCTCACCAACTATTGCGACTGTCTTACCTGCCGGAATTGTCAGCGAAATATTTTTTAAAACAGGCTCTAAATCATCCTGATATTTGAATGACAAATCTTTAATTGTCACGCCACGCTGTAAATTCGGAACACGTTTTGGATTAACTGGACGCGGCAAATCATTCGGCAGAGCTTGAAGTTCTTTGTATTGGCTGAAAAACAGGCGATGTCTGTTCAGGATGCTCAGATTATCGGCAATCGCGTTCATAGACTCCAGTACACCGACCAGCGCCGAAAAATAGAAGGTCACATCACCGACTGTGATAATCCGTTGTAATGCTTGCCGGACGACGATGCCAAGTGTGCTGCTTGCAACAGCCCCGACCAGTAAATTCAAGCCACTTTTGATGCTCAGTTGCTTGAGTTCATTGGAACGGTTGATATGATGGACATCGTTGTTTGTTGCCTGAAATTCATTGAATATATAATCCTGTAGATTATAGGCACGCACATCTTTTATAACATCGGGGCGCGACATCACCACAGAAAGGTAATCCCTGCGACGTTCTTTGGGGCGACGTTGCTGATAGGTCTGGAATGTCATCCGGCTCATCCACATCCGCCCGATAAGTTGTGGTACACCTACCAGCACGACCAGGAATGCTAACCAGGGACTTAGCACCAGCAAAATACCAACAAAGCTAAATAATGTCACAAAACGCTGGAATAATTCACTCAATTTAAAAATCATCCAGGGTGGACCCAATGCCAGACCATGTGATGCTGCATCCATGAGATTATAGAAGCGAGGTTGCTCAAAATAGCGGATACCATCGAAGCGATTTAATTCATCGAACAACATGGTTCGGGTAATCACATTAAGCTTGCGACCCATCTCGGCACGGCAATAGGCTTGCAAATCATTCAGGAACTTACCGGATATGATGACAATCCCCTGCAAAATGAGCAAAAACCACATATTTTCAATCAACGCGGTGATAAAATCACCCTGGAGATTATTCGCCAGTACATCGACAAGGCGTTTGATAACCCAGGCAGATACAACCGGACGCAAGCCGAGTAAAACCTGTATCCCGATGAGTGAGAAAAATAAAAACGGGCTGGCACGATAAGAAATTGCGGTAATTTCTAATATGTCTGCAATGAATTTATGAAATCGCTTAAAAGGGGCAAGCATGATTCAGCCTTACGCCACTGAACAACATTTGTAACAGCTTACCACTTTTTGATACAAAATGTGAAATCATTTTCGTTAGCATCGGCTAATTAACAGAATTGGTCTATGCTGAATCCTATATTTTATGTGCTATAATCCCCTCTGTTGATCGAAAATCTATGATTCATTTAAAGGAGTTTTTGTTTTATGGCTTACGATAAGATTGTTGTTCCCGATACCGGGGAAAAAATCACCTTCACCGATGGCAAGATGAATGTGCCTGATAACCCCATTTTGCTCTTCATTGAGGGTGATGGTATCGGCTATGACATCATGACTGCCAGCAAACGTATCTGGGATGCGTCTGTTGAAAAAGCCTACGGTGGCAAAAAGAAAATCACCTGGATGGAAATCTATTCCGGTGAAAAAGCGGCGGACGTTTACGGTGGCGATTACATGCCAGAAGAAACATTCCAGGCTCTGCGTGATTACAAAATCGGCATCAAAGGTCCATTGACCACACCTGTTGGTGGCGGATTCCGTAGTCTGAATGTGACCCTGCGTCAGGTACTGGATTTGTATAGCTGCATTCGTCCGGTTCGTTGGTTCCAGGGTGTTCCAAGCCCTCTGAAAGAACCACAGGATGTTGATGTGGTTATCTTCCGTGAAAATACAGAAGACATCTACGCGGGTATCGAATTTGAAGCGGGTACACCGGAACGCGATAAGCTCGAAAAATTCCTTCGCGAGGAAATGGGCGCAACCGGATTCTTCGAAGGTGCAGGACTCGGCATTAAACCCGTTAGTGAATTTGGTAGTAAACGCCTGATTCGTGCTGCTATCAAATATGCTATCGAACGTGGGCGCGAATCAGTCACTCTCGTTCACAAAGGCAACATCCAGAAATTCACCGAAGGCGCGTTCCAGAAATGGGGTTATGAACTGGCAGCAGAAGAATTCCCCGAAGAAACCATTAGCTGGGATGATGTTGCTGCTAATCACGGTGGTAAAGTGCCGGAAGGCAAAATCCTGATTCAGGATACCATTGCTGATATTATGTTCCAGAAAATGTTGCTGCGTCCGCGTGAACATGATGTGATTGCAACCACCAACCTCAATGGCGACTATCTCAGTGATGCGCTGGCAGCAGAAGTCGGTGGTGTGGGTATTGCTCCGGGTGCAAACATCGGTGACGAAATCGCACTCTTCGAAGCAACACATGGTACAGCACCAAAATACACCAACCTCGACAAAGTGAATCCAGGTTCACTGCTTTTCAGTGGTGTCATGATGCTGGAACACCTCGGATGGTTCGAAGCCGCTGACCTTATCACAAAAGCATACGAAGCGACTATTGCTGACAAAATCGTGACCTACGACTTCGCACGTCAGATGGAAGATGCGAAAGAAGTGAAAACCAGTGAATTCGCAACAGCTATCATCGAACGCATGGATAGAGTCTAATTCATCACTTCGATAATCGGTTTTACAAACAAAACGGGTGTGACAGCGATGTCATGCCCGTTTTTTCATCAAAATAGCTGTGTCGAATATTTCAAAGTTGCCAGCAAATCAGTATGATTGATCTTTTTACATTAGATTCGAGAACTAAAATTTATGAGCGAGACCTCTCCCCCTGCAATAACAACGGATGCTGGACAGCATGAAGGCATTTATCGACGCAATTTTATATTTTTCTTGCTGGATGGAATATTGTTCTCGGTAGCAATCGGCATGATCGGTTCAACGACTGTTATTCCTGATTTTGTACGTCGCCTGACAGATTCAGAAATTCTAATCGGTCTATCGTCCAGCATGTTTGGTATCGGCTACACATTGCCTCAATTGTTCATTGCACGTTTTCTCGTTAATCAGAAGCGTAAGAAATGGTGGTTTATTGTCCCCAATGTTCCAACACGCTTTGTGCTTCTGCTGTTCGGCTTATTCATATGGTTTCAAACAGATTTGAAGCAGAACATCATCCTCATAATTTTCCTGGCTTCTTATGCAATCGCGGCACTGGGGGATGGACTGGTCGGTGTACCCTGGGCAGACTTAACGGGGTCGAGTCTTAATGAGAAGTGGCGTGCGCGATTTTATGGATTGATGTCTGCCTCATCCGGTCTGATTATGCTGGCGGTAACACCGTTAATCGCGCTCATATTGAGTAGTAGCGGTTTGAGCTTCCCGCAAAACTACGGCATTATTTTTGCTCTATCAGGACTATTGTTTGTGATTTCAATATTGCCTGTCATTTTTGTGCATGAACTGGTCGATACGACGCCAACAACATCTGAACCGACGACTGCCCGATATTTATCAAAACTGAGACAATTTCTACAGCATGACCGCCTGTATCGGGGTATTTTGTTAGCCCAGGTACTCACTGCTTTATATATGATGGCGATGCCCTTTTACATCGGCTTTGGCACAACAAAACTCGGTTTATCCAGCGAAACAGCAGTGCCTGTCCTTCTCGCGATGCAAACACTGGGCAACATTGCCGGGGCGCTGCTTTATACCTGGCTCGGTGCAAAGAATAATTTGCTTTACATTCGATTGGCGCTTTTCGGAGGAGCAATTTTACCACTTCTGGCTCTACTCTCACCGTTTCTTGGCGCGACAGCTTTGTATATCGGATTTTTACTGTCTGGAACGGCGATCAGCAACCTGATGTTTGGATTTCAGAATTGGATTATTACCCATGCCCCGTCTGAAGATCGACCGATATACATTGGATTATCCAACACAATTATTTCTGTTGTGTCGATGATTGCCCCGATTATCGGTGGTACGATTGCTCAGACAGGCTCTTACAGGCTGTTATTTATAGTGGCTCTGGTGATGATTACACTGGCACTCTTCATGTTGCCATCCGCAAGCAAAAAACATTGATAACGAGTGTTTTTCGTAAATAGTTGAATATCCGGTTAAAATGGTTCATAATAGGTCTTATAATGTCTAAATGTGCCTTTAAGGTGTTTTGTGTCGAACCATTATGAAATCCGGGCAAATTATGATAACGATACAATTGTCATGTATCAGGCATATTCTAAAGCAATTGCTTTGCCTGCCCTCAAAGAACAAAAATTTGTCTCGCCATTTTCATTTAATCGTATGACATGGATAAAACCATCTTTTCTGTGGTTGATGCACCGGAGTAATTGGGGACGTAAATCTAATCAGGAATACATTCTCGCTGTTCGAATCACCCGCGTCGGATGGGAAAAAGCACTCTCTCAAGCAGTCCTCACCTCTTACGAAAAATCATTACATCACAACGTCACCGATTGGCGCAAAAAATTTGACGAAGCAATTGTACATGTGCAATGGGATCCCGAACGCTCACTTAAAGGGGCAGATTTACAGATTGAAAGCATTCAGGTTGGACTAAGTCGTCACATTATCCGTGAATTTGTCGATGAGTGGATAGTCAGCATCGAAGACATCACACCAACAGTTCGCAAAATCTACGACCTCTTACAAAAGGGCGATACCAAAAATGCGAAACGCCACCTTCCACCGGAAAAAGTTTATCCCCTTCCATCAGATATTGGTGAACATTTACTGATTTCCAGTTAACTCAACTTTTTACCATTTCTTCTATGGTTTCTATACACATGAAAGAAAAATCCCCTAATTATTGGGGAGAGTGGCTATAATGTATGCAGATTCAATCAAAAAAGTGATTATTTTTATGAATACCATCAAACAATATGCACTACCTGCGATCATTTTCATCTTAATCTGCCTGATATTCGCGCTAATCATGAATCAAAACATCAATTGGGATACCTGGCGCATCGCAACCTGTATGCCGGATAATTGTTTCTGTGAGCAAATTCGTTATGATGAAACCATCCGGCAACCCTCGAATACCTGGTCAGCGATGGTGTTTACCTTGATTGGTGTACTTGTCGCCGGACACGCCCTTAATCAACTAGAGGAACAACATAGGTTATCCTTATCCTTTGCCATCATTTTTAGCATAGCCCTGATTGTTATTGGCGTCGGGAGTGCCTTTTACCATGCTTCAATGACTTTCTGGGGACAATTTTTCGATGTAGGCGGGATGTATCTGCTGGTGAGTTTTATGCTGGTCTATGCCTGGATACGTTTGTATGGATTATCGACGGTCACGGACGCAATTCTCTATATTGGCATCAATATTATTCTCTTTGCTATGCTCTACTTTGTTCCTGAAACACGGCGCGGATTATTTGCCCTCGCTCTATTCGCCGGAATCAGCTTTGAACTGTATTATGCTGCGTTTCGCAAACCGGAACTCAAGCGCTACTGGTTCAATTATGGCTTGCTACTTTTCGCGATTGCCTATGCTATCTGGAATCTGGATACGAATCGCATTTTGTGTGATGCCGATAGCCTTTTACAGGGTCACGCTATCTGGCATATCTTCGGTGCGGTATCATCGGGGATGCTATATCTATACTATGTCTCTGAAACGCAAGAAAGCTAAACACTCATGCCAATGAATGAATCCACCCGCCACGTTGATTTACTGAAAGCCTTTTCGGATAACCGTTGTCCGATTTGTGCAATGGTCATGCGTGACCTGAAAAAAGACCTCGACATTTTACTCTTAGAACGCATCAACAAAGTTCCGACTCATCTTGCTTTTCGTGCAGGACGCGGATTGTGTAATGGTCACGCGCATCAATTGACAAAAGCTCGCGGTGGCGCACCTGCAATCGCGATTATGTATGAATCAACCATGATTGAATTTATGAAAGATGTCGCGAAGGCAAAACCCGGTGGTGGATTAGGACGTTTCATGGGGAAAAAATCTGTCGGAGATAGTGCCGCCAACCAGCTTGAACCGACAGGTGACTGTCTCATCTGCGAATTGATGAACAAAAATGAAGCCTCTTATGTCAACATCATCGCGGAAAATGTAAACGATAAACAGCTTATCGAAGCCTTTGAACAATCCATCGGCGGAATCTGTATGCCACATGGTCGATTGGTGATGCGACAATGCAAGGACAAAGTGACTTTAGAAGCATTCATGGCGATGCAAGTTCCGAAATGGCAGGAACTCCACGAAGATTTGAAACTTTACATCAAGCATAATGACGAGAATGTCCCGCATCACAAAATGGGCAAAGAAGGGGATAGTTGGTCGCGTGCCATCCGTTACCTATCCGGTGAAGAGCATGTGTTTGGTTATCGACGCTAATGAATTTCTGCCATCAATCCAAAGTGGTCAGAACAATATAGCGTCTCATCATCCATTGCAGGGTCTGTTCCGATGAGCTTGCATTCAGTTACAGAAAAATCTTTTGTGTGAAAAATATAGTCAATCGCACGCGGACTCAGATTTTCGTCTGCCCGTAGCGGAGTCGGGAAAGTGACATCCGGCTCATCACCATGAAACATTTCATAAGCGGAGAATAGCTGTTTTTTTGCTAGATTGACTGTCTCAGAATCAGGTCGGGCATTCATATCCCCCATGAGAACATAAGGTGTGTGGTGTTCGTGCATCCAGTTGAGGATATATCCCATTTGCTCCAGTCGAATGCACTCATCACGGTAGGGTTTATGATGCAAATGTGTATTTACCACGTTGACCTGTTGTCCCTTAAAATCAATTAGAACCCGTTGAGCAGTACGGAAGCCTTCCGGTAATTCGATGCGTTCATGTTCAATAACAGGCAATCGCACCAGAAACGCATTCGCGAGGATATGTGGTGTATACCAGTCTTCACATAGAAATGTTTCATAGTAGTCACCGGATTTTCCACCGAGTGCATCGGCTATAATTTGATGCTGGTCTATTTTGATGCGAACTTCCTGCAACGCAATCACGTCTGCATTGGTCTTTAGCAGTGTTTCGATGATTAGCGGAAATCGTTCATCCCAACGATTAGCATTACTTCGTAGATTCAGTGTTGCCAGTCTTACCATGCCCGTTTATCACTTTAAAATACCGTTAAATCACATAATTACTATTCTATCCAGTTTTTGTGAAAACGAAGAAACCCTGATTATAATCTCATCTAAGCCACTGACTGAAACTTACACAACAAATGAAGTTGTACTCATGAATGGGATTGTCGTACAAACTTAAAGTAGCTTGTACAGCTTTGTCTCATCACCTCGCTCACACCATTAAAGACAACAAAAAGTCTAACATCTTCTAAAAATCTTCTGAACATCTCTGCATTAAACTCCTGTTAAATCGCTTAAATAGAGCTTCACATCCTGCTTATGTCTTTAATACAGGCTTCAAAATCGATGTGAATAAAATCAAAAAAACAGGTTATAACGCAATGGATAACAGACTAAATGATCGTCACTACGACGAAACACAAAGACATAAAACCCTGGAACAGACACTGTCCGGTTTTGATCCAATCTCATTGGCAGAGATGTCAAATGTGTCGCTGCTCAACCGGATCGACACCAAGTATTTGTTCCCGATCAGTGATTTACCTTTTATCCTGGAACAAATTCAAGCGGATTATCGCATTCTCGATATCAATAACATTCGCTTGAATCAGTATCACACCGTGTATTTCGATAAAGCTGATTTTACGCTCTACAACCAGCATCACAATCGACATGCAGACCGTTACAAAGTTCGTGCGCGTCAATATGTAGATACCAATCTTGCTTTCTTTGAGGTGAAGCACAAAACCAATAAGAAACGCACGATTAAATCCCGTTTACCTCTGGAAGATGAGTATCCGGTATATGGAAATGACGTGACACATTTTGTCCATTCACATACACCTATCAAGCCGGAAGACCTGGAGCAAAAACTCTGGAATGATTACTCACGCCTCACACTGGTTGGTAACACGCAACCGGAACGGGTGACAATTGACCTCCAGCTTACATTCGGGCAGGACGGTAATGTAACAGGCTTACCCGGTCTGGTGATTGCCGAGGTGAAACAGGCACATTTTACACAGAATTCCTATTTCATTCAGCAAATGCGCCGTATCGGTATCCGTAGTAGCTCATTCAGCAAATACTGTGCGGGTGTTTACCTGCTTTATGACAATGTGAAAACCAATAACTTCAAACCGGTTATGCGAAATGTGCAGAAACTGGTAGAAATGGAGATTGCCAATGCAAGCATATCTTGATTACGCGATGAGTTTTGCAATAAATCTGGCGATTATCATCATCATCGTGAGATTTATCTACTATCCACGTCAACGCTCGAAGGACTACGTATTCACCTTCTTTGCGTTCAACACCATCATCTTTTTTGTGATGAATTTGCTGGGTGCTAGTGAGATTAGTCTTGGAGCAGGTTTCGGACTGTTCGCAATCTTTTCTATATTGCGCTATCGCACTGATACCATTCCGATACGTGAGATGACCTATCTCTTTATCGTGACAGCATTACCTGTGATTAATTCTGTTTTGCTGGGTACAGATGCCTATCCAGAATTTCTGGTGACAAACGTGGCTGTGATTGCTGTGCTTTATTTCCTGGAAACAGAATGGGGCTTCAAATACGAAATTCACAAAACCATCCAGTATGAACGGATTGAACTGATTCGCCCTGATCGCTGGGACGAACTCATAGCAGACCTTGAAGAGCGCACAGGATTACCGATTAAGCACATTGAAATTGGCAGCTTCAATTTCCTGCGGGATTCAGCACGCATCAAGATTTATTGCGATGCAGATGCCATTCAAAACACCAGAGTGAAAGTCATGAACAACGGGGCTTTCGACGATAACGAATGATACAAACCATGAACACACAATCTATCAACCGAAATAAGGAAAACACACAATGAAACACAAATTTATCGGAATTGCACTCCTGCTGCTGGTTGTTGCTATGATGAGCTTCAATAGCATCCAGGCTCAAACAACGACTATCGAAGCAGATACAACCATCCTGTTTGACGGAACATCCATAACTGTAAACGGCAACGGAGCGAGTGTCGATGCGAATACCGTTACCATTAGCAATGCGGGAACATATAGTCTCAGTGGAACGCTGACAGATGGTCAGGTCATTGTCGATACAAAAGATGCAGCATTGGTGACACTTATTCTAAACGGTGTCAATCTCAGTAGCTCAACCAGTGCGCCGATTAATATCAAAAATGCAGATAGTGCAGCGATTCTGCTAGCTGATGGCACTGAAAATTATGTGACAGATGCGACAACCTATATCTATGAAAACCCTGAAGATGATGAACCAAACGCCGCTGTTTTCAGTGATGACGACCTCACAATCTATGGCAACGGTAGCCTGACAGTAATCGCCAATTATAACGATGGCATTGCCAGTAAAGATGGTCTCACGATTGAAGGCGGTGTCATTAATGTAAGCTCCGTCGATGATGGTATTCGCGGGAAAGATTATCTCATCATTGATGGTGCAAACATTACACTCAATGTTCAGGGTGATGGTTTGAAATCCGACAATGAAGACGATTTAACAGTCGGTTATATCAACATCCATAGCGGGATATTCAATATCACATCCGGTGGTGATGCCATTACTACACAATCCGCATTAAATATTGTCGATGGGACATTCAATATCACATCCGGTGGTGGTAGTGCAGCTTACCTGGATGAAAGTCTGTCGGCAAAAGGTCTGAAATCAGCCGTCGCTATCACAATTAACGGTGGTACATACACAATTGATTCTGCTGATGATGGTATTCATTCAAACGATAGTATCGTCATTAATGGCGGGACATACACAATTGCGTCCGGTGATGATGGTATCCATGCAGATGCAACGGTTGATATCAATAGTGGCACAATCAACATCACGACCTCTTATGAAGGCATCGAAAGCGCGATTATCACGATAAACAACGGTGACGTTCATATTGTTGCCAGTGATGACGGTATAAATGTCGCCGGAGGTGCAGATGGCTCTGGCAACGGTGGACGCGGTGGCGGCGGTTTTTCAGGCGGAAACTACTTCCTGTATATCAACGGTGGATACATCGTCGTAGATGCAGAAGGTGATGGACTGGATGCAAATGGCTCAATCGTCATGAGCGGTGGTACTGTACTGGTCAATGGTCCGACTATGAGCATGAATGGTGCGCTGGATTATGATGGGTCATTCCAGATTACAGGTGGCTATTTCGTGTTAGTTGGTAGTTCTGGCATGATGCAAGCACCGGATACAACCTCGACACAATATAGTCTGGCTGTTGCCTTCAATACGACATTATCAGCAGGCACTCCTGTGAGTATTCAAAACAGCGCAGGTGAAACTGTGATGACCTTCATCCCGACAAAAACCTATCAATCACTTGTATTCTCTTCACCCGAACTGCTTGGTGGCGAAACATACACCATCTATCAGGGTGGTAGCGTCAGCGGAACAGTAAGCGATGGTCTGCCGGTTGATGGAACATATAGCGGTGGCACAGCCTACACCAGCCTCACTCTGTCAAGTATCACAACACAGGAAGGTGGTGGTAATGCTGGAGGTGGACGCGGCGGACGTGGTGGTGGTAGCGGCAGACCATAATCCACTATCAATAAAATAAACAATAAGGTCGGGTACGTGAACAAGCGTACCCGATTCCCGGACTAATAGCTCAAGATTAATCATCATTCACAAGGAAAACAACTAATGAAAAAGACAAAACCAGATAACACCGGTAACAAACAGGGACATATCAGCAGGCGCGATCTTTTGAAATTATTAGGTGGAACCGGTGGCGCGTTAATTACCGGATTCTCATTTAACCACCTCTTGCATGGTACAGGTACAGCAGCACAAACGATCAACGATAGCTACTCGCACAGCAATGATACATCCCCGGATTACTCGATAGTATTTCCAGATAATCTTGTGAATAGCATTCTTATCACGGTTAGCCCTGAAAATTGGCAGGCAGTTCAGGACGATTTGACTAACCTGCTCGGTGGCTTTGGAGAAAGTCGCGGGCGTGGCGGAATACCGGATAGCAATAATTTTGCTCAACCTCCCGGCGATTTTCAACCTCCAGAAGGTTTTCAGCCACCTGAGGGAGCTCAACCTCCAGGAGACTTTCAACCCCCGGAAAATGGAAATCCTCCCGGCAACTTCCAGCCACCACAGGGCGGCGGATTTGCTGGTGGGCTTAGCTTCACAGAGGAAGACCCCATCTGGATTCCTGTGACAATCACATTCGGGGATGAAATATGGGAAAATGTTGGTTTCCGCTATAAAGGCAATTCAACACTTATCGGGGCATGGGGTAGTGGCTCATTGAAAATCGGCTTCAAGCTAAATTTTGATAAATTCGAAGATGATTATCCCGAAATTGATAATCAGCGTTTCTTCGGCTTTGATGAAATTAGCTTCTCCAGCAATTATCGTGATTCATCTTATCTGCATGAAAAAGTTGCTGCCGATATTTTCCGAGATGCAGGTATTCCTGCCGCACGAACAGCCTTCTATGCAATCACCCTTGATTACGGCGAAGGGCAACAATATATCGGTCTCTATACGGCTGTAGAAGAAATTGATGACACCGTACTCGATACACAATTTTCTGATGATGATGGCAATCTCTATAAACCGGAAGGTACAGGTGCTGCTTTTGCTGCCGGTACATTTGATGAAGCCAGCTTCGAAAAGAAAACCAATGAAGATGAAGCAGATTTTAGCGATATTCTGGCGTTGTTCGATGCCCTGCATTCTGAAACCAGAATATCTGACCCCGGAACATGGCGCGAAAGTTTGGAATCTGTGCTGGATGTCGGTGAGTTTATTCAGTGGTTAGCAGTCAATACAGTCATTCAGAATTGGGATACCTACGGCTCAATGGCGCATAATTATTATCTCTACAACAACCCTGCAACAGGTTTGTTGACCTGGATTCCCTGGGATAACAATGAAGCACTTACAGGGGGTATCGGACGCAATAACAACGGCTCATTTGACTTAACCAATACATCAGACCAATGGCCGCTTATCAGTTTCTTGATGAATGACGCCGTTTATCACGAACTGTATGTAACTTATGTACATGAGACAATCAGTACCGTGTTTGAACCGGGACGCATGACACCTATTTATGAAACGCTGCATGAATTGATAAGCCCCTATGTAACCGGAGAAGCAAACGGTTCAGCCGATATGGAATTTCAATCACTTGAAATCTTCGAAAACTCACTCACAGAATTGATAGCTCATGTTAATCAGCGCTACACACTGGCGCAACAATATGTGAACAGCCAATCATAGGTGTAAACAGGTGCGGTAAGGGACAACTGCACCTCCACATCGTTTTATAGTATCCTCATATGAGGAAATGGAGTAAGGGAAGCCAGCATGAAAACAATCATGATTGTCGATGACAAAAAAAGCGCACAACGCCTTGTCGCAGATTATCTGACAGCAAACCATTATCGTACTGTAACAGCCAACAACGGCCGGGAGGCACTTTACGTCTCCCGCCATGAAAAGCCCGATCTTGTCTTGCTGGATATTATGATGCCGGAAATGGATGGCTTTGAGTTCATGCGGTATTTTCGTAAAGAAAGCAATGCGCCCGTCATCATGCTTACAGCCAAACTGGATGAGACAGATAAAGTTATCGGCTTAGAATTAGGTGCAGATGATTATGTAACAAAGCCTTTCGGTATGGCGGAACTACTCGCGCGGGTAAGAGCTAATTTGCGACGGGTTAGCGAACAGGCTGTAACGACTGATATTCTTCGTGCGGGGAATATTGTACTCAATAAATCAAACCATATTGCGACTCTCGATGGCAAAGCTATCGACCTGACACCATCCGAGTTTGACTTACTCGGTATTTTTATGGCTGCGCCGGGGCAGGTATTTTCCCGTGCGAGTCTATTAGAAAAATTGAAAGGGAATAGCTTCGAGAATGTTGAACGGACGGTTGATGTGCATGTACGGAATTTACGCTCAAAAGTCGAGCCGGATTCCAGTAAACCTCAATATATTCTGACTGTGTTCGGCGTTGGCTATCGCTTTAATAATGATGGGGACGAATCAGGCTAATGCGCTTATCAATCACAATCAAATGGATTCTGACACTTCTATTGTCGAGCCTGATAGGTGTTGCTCTGGTGGGATTCTTTGCCTATTGGACAACAACAAGAGAATTTGATCGCTTTCGTAGCGAGCTAACAGAGCAAGATTTTATTGAAGACGTCATTCAATACTATGAAACAAATAATAGCTGGGACGGTGTGAGTGAGCATTTATACTGGAGCATTGAACCTGCCAACCATTTAGATACGGCCTCTAATAATTTCGACAATAGCCGTGAAGAGGCTAATACGCCCGGTAATTTTAATACTGGTCGGGATGGCTATCGTTTTGCACCGATTATCTATGCCCTTGTGGATGTTGATGGTACTGTTTTATCAGGTGCGGGTCCTATTAAAGTCGGGGATACCATACCTTTAGATGAAATCGAGCCTCTGGTCCCGATAACGCTTGATGGTGTTACCATCGGTTATGCTGTGAATGCCCTGCCACCACAGGGTTTATCTCCTGATGAGCGCGAATATCTCAATAACACAAACCGGGCATTGATTGCAGGGGTTATCGGCGCAAGTTCTGTAGCTGTTCTCGTCGGACTTTTGCTTTCCCGTCACTTTTTATACCCCCTGACCGAATTGACGGAAGCCATCACAGCGATGAAATCAGGCGAGCTTCATCAGCAGGTAACAGTCAAAACAAATGATGAACTCGGGCAACTGGCAGAAACTTTTAATCAGATGAGTGAGGAAATTCATCGTGCGAATCAGTTGAGGCAGCAGATGACCGCCGATATTGCTCATGATTTGCGAACACCACTACAGGTGATCACAGGTTATATCGAGGCGATGCGGGATGGAGTCTTACCCGCCACGCCTGAGCGTTTTGATGCCATGAATAATGAAGCCCTCTTACTTAAACGGCTGGTCGATGATTTACGCACGCTATCCCTTGCAGATGCGAAGCAACTCAAACTGGTGTATGAAGACGTTGCCCCGCATGAGCTAATTGACCAGGTTAAAGATACTTTTGCATCCCTTGCTGCGGAACAGTCTGTGAGCATAACCGTTGAATCGGATGATGATTTGCCTGAACTCAAACTCGATAGATCGCGTATGATACAGGTACTCAGTAATCTAGTTAGCAACGCACTTCGTTATACACCGGAAGGCGGTGTCATTTCGCTCAGAACCGCACAGGCTGACGATACGATTCAATTGATAGTCAGCGATACAGGAAGTGGTATTCCTGCCGCAAAACTGGCGAATATCTTTGAGCGTTTTTATCGTGTGGATGAGTCCCGCCATGAAGTGGAGGGAGAATCGGGTTTAGGTCTGGCAATTGTGAAATCAATTGTACAGGCGCATGAAGGAACGGTCACAGCAACCAGTGTGGTCGGCGAAGGAACGACTTTCACGATTACATTGCCCGTATAGGTCAAATAGGAAACCGCCATCTCAAGTATTGTCCATTGATTGATGAAGCACTCAGGCTGTTACAAGGAGCGAACAGGTGTCAAAAATATATATTCCATCCAGTAGTGCCGACGATTGGAAAGGATTTCTTAAAGACCCTGAAAAACATTGGAAGATAGGTTATTCAGCAAGAGCCTTAGCACATTGCTGGACTGATGCAGACGGGCTTCCTGGAGAAATAGCAGATTTATTGGCAACTTCTGATGAACCTGCACTTCAAAAAGTTGAGCCACTGCTTATTATCCCTGAACTCATAACACCTGTTGCCGGTAAAGGCGAACCCCCGCATAGTGATGTTTTTGTATTAGGGAAAGCTAGTGATAAGGCATTGGTCAGCATCACAATTGAAGGCAAAGTAAAAGAGTCTTTTGGCAACAATCATTCTGTTGCGACATGGAAACAAAAAGGGAATATAGAAAATCGCGCACAACGGTTGAGTTTTTTACTGGAAAAATTGGCACTTTCAGAAACAAAAGCGGACGATGTCGTTTATCAATTGGTTCAACGTACCGCATCTGCCGTAGTAGAAGCCGGAAGATTTAATGCAAAATATGCTGTGATGATTGTTCAATCCTTTAGCCTGAAAGACTCGCATTATGAACAATTTGAAAAATTCGTAAATGCCTTCAATAAATCCCCAAAAATCGGAGAATTGGTCGAAATCTCAACATATAATGACATTCGTATTTTTGTCGGATGGGCACGGGGTAACGAAAAGTACCTGAACCAATAAATGTTTATAAGTGCTTTTCATCGCCCGAAAGCAATCGACTAATCAACAATGCGATGAATGCGACGACAATCAGTAAAATGCCTGTCCAGATCGCAGCATCAATATCACGTTCAAACACGGCGTAAACCAGCAATGGCATCGTCTGGGTGCGCCCCTGCAAACTCCCCGCAAAGAGAATCGTCGCGCCAAATTCTCCCATAGCTCGCGCCCAACTGAGAATTAACCCGGCACTAATTGCCCGGATTGAAAGCGGTAAAGTGATAAACTGAAATACTTCTGCTTCGGTTGCACCATCGACCCGTGCTGCATCTTCTAACTCATCGGGAATCCCCGCAAATCCGAGTTGTGCCGCTCTGATAAAAAATGGTGCAGCAACAAAAACCTGGGCAATCACCACCGCCCACGACGTAAATGGAATGCCAATCCCCGCCCCTGACAGAAATTCTCCGATAAAGCCCCGTCGCCCGAATGTCAGTAACAGCGCTAGACCTGCAACAGCCGGAGGCATCACAATCGGTAATTCAATCAATACCTCTATGAAACGTTTGCCCTTGAATTGCCATCTCGCAAAAACATAAGCAAGTGGCAACCCGAGAATGACAATCGCTATCAGGCTGATACCTGTCGTGCGTAAACTGAGCCAGACTGCATCCAGCACAACATCGCTATCCGGTAGATTTTGCCAGCCACCACTTTCAAATGCCCGTAAAATCAGCACAAATAGAGGCAACACAAGAATCACATAAGCAAATCCGGCAAATAAACCTAATATCCGTTGCCCGGTATTGTCGGGTTTAGCAGAATGTTTCGATTTCCTGACTGTCATCAGCCTCCATTGTGATTTCTACTTCCGGTGTGGCTTCAAGTAAAGATGACTCAGGGGAGCAGAATCCCCATTCCTGTAAAATAGATTGACCTGCGTCAGATAATACAAATTCAATAAATAATGCCGTAGTCCCATCATTATCGGATTCAATGAGTGGCGCTATCGGATAACTTGCACTTGGACTTGTTCCTTCTGGTGCTTCGATAATCTGAACATCATCAGCAATATCTGCTGTAACATCCGTTCGATACACAATTCCGGCATCTGCTTCCCCCAATGCAACCCGCGCTGTAACCTGCCGTACATTGCTTTCTTCAGATACAACATTTTCAAGCACAAGCTCTGAATAGTCATCCCCATAAAATGGATTCAGATTTTCAAGTAATTGATTGGTGTATTCACGTATCGGCACAGACGGTGCGGCAATCACCAGAAAGATATTATCATTGGCTAAGTCTTCTGCCGATTCAATCATTGCCGGATTATCTGCCGGGACAATGATAACAGGCTCATTTTCCGCAAAAATAGAAATATCATCTTCATCTACCAGCCCATCATCTATTAATGTTTGCATCTGCTCTTGATTGGCACTCGCGAAAATATTGGCAGGTGCGCCCTGAATCAATTGAGCCGCGAGGGTTGACGAACCTGCGAAATTTAGCGTAACCTGAACATTATTTTCCTGCTCAAATTGATCACTCAATTCTGTGAAAGCATCGGTTAGTGATGATGCAGCAAATATCAATAACTCATCGGATGATTGCGCGACAGTCACCGTTTGCGATGATGTAAATATCGCAAAAACAGTCAGGAGTAGGCATAATATAGAACGTTTCATGAGTCTTATCGGTCAACTATCCAGCAAATATTGGTTTGGAGAAAATTCACAATGTAGGGACACGATGCATCGTGTCCGGGTATAAAACAAAATTTCTCCAGAGATTTATGTATACAGCATTTTAAATTTGAATCAAATACGTATCAAGAAAATTAAGTCGGGGAAGATGAAGTGAGCGACTCTGAGAAAAAATGTATTCTCGTGATAGATGATGATGCCATGAATCGGGAAGTAATGGAAGCATTCCTATCTTCTGAAAATTATGATGTCCTTCTGGCAAGTAACGGTGAAGACGGGCTGGCTTCAGCAAATCAAAATCTACCGGATGCTATTGTACTCGATATTCGGATGCCGGATATGTCCGGTTTTGATGTATGCCAGCAATTGAAAAGCGAAACCAGCACAGGCAGTATCCCGATTATGATTGTCAGTGGATTTGACGATAAAAAAGATATTGAGCGCGGCAAAGAAGTCGGTGCGGATGATTTCCTGACCCGCCCCTTCGATGGGGATGATTTGCTTGCACGGGTACGGAGGATGGTATCAAACTGACGACAACCCGACGTTTTCCCAGCGTAGCCCTGTCAATGTATCACATAGCCCATAAAATAATAGCAGTTGTTGAATAGGTAGCAATCATTATGGGATACAGAACGCGGCAGGGTGGCGGACCGCCTGCCTGGTTTACATTTTTATTGGGTGTTGCATTTGTCTTCGGTGGCTCATATCTATGGGCGAATTTACAGACTTTTATGCGAAGTGGTGTCGTCAGTGTCAGTGAAGCAACCGCTATTTCGCAGGATTTATCGACCTCAACCGCCGTTCAACAGGTTACGGAAGTAGCCAATCTTCCCACGCGCCGACCCACAGCAACAGCAAAACCACCCTGCCAGGAATTTGAAGTTACTGCGAATAGTGGAATCATGCGACAGGCAGCTAGCACGACAGCCCGTTTACTGGAATCATTGCCGCAGGGAACAGTCATATGTGTCCTGGATAGTCTCACAGGAGATGATGGCTTCACCTGGTATTTCATTGATAGAGATGGCATCACCAATTTTATCGAACCCGGTTACATGCGCGAGGATGTTATTCGCCCGATAAACCCGACTGCCACACCGACAACGACACAATTACCTCCAGCGACAGTCACATTGACTTACACCCCGACATCAACTGCAACCCCGGATGATTAAAGATCGTGTTTGGCTTTAATATGCGCCAGAAGTGCATCAGAGCCTTTGTTAACCAGTTCATACACATAATCAAAGCGGTCATCATAATAGGGATCAGGCACAGTCTCAACATCAACCGTCCCGGCATCTTTGGCATAACTCAAAAACAGGCGAATTTCTCCGTCAGATTCGCCACCGGCATGTTGACGGATATTCGTCAAGTTTGAGCTATCCATCGCGAGGATATAATCGAAATCACTCAAATCCCGCCTTTTGAACTGCCGCGCCCGACCATCATAAGGGACACTATGTTTCTTGAGGACAGCCCGTGTGCCTTTATGTGCCTGTTCGCCCACATGCCAGCCACCTGTTCCTGCTGAATCCACCATAACCTTAGAACCGAGTCCGGCTTGATTCACCTTATGCTGAAAAACACCCTCTGCCATCGGAGAACGGCAGATATTTCCGAGGCATACAAATAAGACTTTTATCATGATGCTTTCCTCATTCTGTTTCGTCTGAATCAGAGTCTGTATCCAGATCAGGATGTGTTTGCTCAAGGATTTCAGCCCGGCTAGCAATGGTTTCATCCTCAATCACGCCTTTATTATCTTCTATATCAGGTGTTTCCTCGGGCTCAACCTCTTTTACCTTCACAGGTGGATTCATAGTAATATTGCCTTCGATAAATGCCCCGTCCTCAGTCGTCAGCGAATTCGACTTAATATCGCCTTTGATACGCCCGGTGCGGAGTAATTGCACTTTATTCCCGGTGACATTCCCGCGAACTGTCCCCGCAATCGAAATATTCCGTGCTTCAATGTCGGCGTTGATTTCGGCTGTCTCCCCGATGAGAACATTGCCTGTAATATCCAGTTTCCCCGAAAATACCCCGTCCAGACGAATATTACCTTCGCTTTTAAGTGTACCTTCTAAAACAGTCGAAGCGCTTAAAACCGTATCAAAGCCAACATGACCGGACGACTGTTTTTCACTATCGGACTCTGCTTCATCGCTGTTGCGTCTGCCTGAAAAAAAAGACATCGCTGTCTCTCCTCTTATCATCTGCTGAATCATAAACCCACTATAGCGCGAAGAGCATTAGAGTTCAATCACCGCAGCATGATACAAATTTATAACGCAATCAGCTTTTTTGCTCTGCTTCCTGGTCGGCTGCATCCAGAATCGCCTGAATTTGTTCGATACTGTGAACACCGCTGCGGATAATTTCAGACTCACCGCGTTCCATCGCCTCTTCATTCTGAATAGCTGTTCCACGATGCACGGCTGCTGCAATCGCATGTGAGCCAACAGGTCCCGAGAAAATGATGAAAATACTCAGCGCAATGACTTTCAGTGTAGCATCGGGAATAATAAACGCTGTTCCCAGCCCGATGAACAGGACACCTAATGTACTTGTTTTGCCGGAAGCATGTAGACGGGTATAGGTATCGGGCAAACGCAAAATTCCGACAACACCCAGGGTGCTGAACGCCACACCGATAAATATGAATACCACGCCCGCAATATCTAAATACTGATCCACTTAAAATACCCGTCCTTCGGAGATATAGCGTGCAATGCTGACCGTTCCTGCAAACGATAAGGCTGCAACTACAATTCCGATGTCAATTGTCGTATCGGTTTGTTCAACCACCGCTAGAATCATAACAATCCCGACCAGCAAATTGGTAATCGTATCGACTCCTACCAGGCGTTCTCCCGCAGATTGACGTGGTTTAGCAACACGGTAGAAAGCAATCGGTAGCAGAATGACCATAACGATCAATGCAAAATTTACAGCAAGTTCAGTCCATGCCATTGGATTTTCCTTTCCCGTCTGCGTCTTTACCCAATATCTGGCGAATCAACTTGAGACGATTTGTCTGGTCTTTTTCGAGCTTTTCACGATTAGAGGCTTCCTTATCAAGCGTATGAACCAGCATCGTTGTATTGCCATGCTCATCTTCACCATAATCAATCACCAGTTCGCCCGGTGTAATCGTGATTGAATGAGCACTCAACGCACTGATAACTGAATTGTTGCTCTCATCCTGTGTGCTGATATAGGTCGTGCCCGGGTCAATTGGCATCCGGGGTTGTAAAACTTTCCCCGCGACATCAATTCCCGATAAAATTACATCCACAGTTAACCGCAATATATAAACAATCAGCGCGAAGAACTGTGATGGAATTTTGAGAAGACTTAATTCTTCATCTTCCTCACCGAATGCGCCTGTATTGACACGCACCACCTGAACAATCGCAAAACCGAATGCCACACCAACCAGAAAACCTTCAATTGACAATTGCCTGGCAAAGATCATCCAGAGAACTGCCATCACAACTGTATAAACGAGTGTTAGTACCATGTTTTAGCCTCCAAACAAATTGACGGCTGATATATAGATTTCAGGTTGCATAATCTGCATTGCGGTTTGCTCTGCCAGAATCACTAGAGGACGCGCATACAATCCAAGCAAAATACAGATACCAATCAAAAATGCCGGAGCAAGCCACCCATCGCCTTTTTCGTGAGATTCCAGCAGGTGCAAGCTGACCTCGCCCTTTTTCTGGAAAACCCGTTGCCATGTTCTAAACATATACATCAAAGTCAGTGTTCCCGAGCCGACAGCCAGTCCGAGTGGCAACCATTCTCCAAAGGCAACGCCGCTTCGTACAATCGCAAATTTACTGATAAAGCCATTCATCGGAGGTAATCCCGCGAGAGACATCCCACCGAGAAACCATAACATCCCGATAATTGCCGGAATTTTATGCCCGATGCCTTCAATATCAACAAAATCCACACTATGCTCATGACTTTGTCCGGCAACCAGACCCATAATCATCAACAATGCCGATTTGATAAAGGCATGGTTGAAGGCGTAGATAATCGCCGCAGTCAGGGCAAGTGGTGCAACTGTCCCTGTATTGTCCAGACGTGCCCAGCCAATCGCCACCAGAATAAACCCGACCTGACCGATAGTTGAATACGCCAGAACACGCTTACCATTATAGGTTCTTAATGCTGCCAGACTTCCGAAGAAAATCCCGATAATCCCCAGAAAAATCAACAAATTCTGAATCTGTGGTGCTTCAAATGTGAACAGCAGTGTCAATGTGCGGATTATCATGTAAATCCCGACTTTCACAATGACCGACGAGAGCATCGCACTCACAGCCGTTGGTGCAGTTGTATGAAAATCCGGTTGCCAGAAATGAAAGGGGAATACAGCACTTTTCAGTAAAAATGCACTCATCAGCATCACCGCCGCACTTCGCGCCAGTAATTCGCGATTTTCGCCTGTGAGAATCAGTAGGCGTGCCATATCCGCCAGATTCAGCGTGCCGAACGTGATATACATCGCTGCAATACCTGCCAGCAGAAACAATGTCCCCATACCACTGATAAATACATACTTAATCGCAGCTTCCAGACCATAGCGATTGTCACTCATTGCGACCATTGCCACCGACGATAGCACCATCAACTCCATAAAGACGAAGAAGGTGAATAAATCGCCTGTATAAAGTGAGCCGTTCAATCCGGTTGCCATCACAGCAAATAAGGGAACAAATGCCGGATAACCGACTGATTTTTCCTTGCTGTGAATGTTATACATGAAACCCGCCATCATGACAGTCGTTGCCATGAATCCAAAGAGCGCCGAGAGCATATCCGCAACCATCACAATGCCATAAGGTGGTACATAGCCACCCATCCGATAGGTTTGCGGACCCTCTCCAATGACCATCATCAACACAATCAGACTACATCCCCAGGCAAGCGCACTTCCTGCAAAACCCACCCATCGTTGTGTACGGTTATGCCGTGCAAGAACCAGCGTCACCACCGTTGTAAATAGCGGGATGAAGACCGTCAGCAAAATGTAAATATTGTTCTCCATACCACCTCTACTTCGTTAAATGGCTTATGTCGTCCGAGTCCACACTACCATATCGACGGGATGCAATATTCACCATCGCCATCAATAGAGCATATGACCCGAAACTAACGACAACCGCAGTCAAAATCAATGCCTGTACCAGAGGGTCACTGGTCTGTAATCCCTCCTCAACGTTTGTTGTATAAGGGGCAACTTCACCCCTGAATGCACCTGCTGCTAAGAAAAAGAGATTAACTCCGGTGAACAAAATACCGAATCCAATAACAGACTTAATCAAATCTCGCCGCAGTAGTTGAAATACACCGATTGCAAAGAGTAATCCCAGTGCAAGGGCATAAAGAAAATCAATCACAATAAGTCTCCCTTATTCGCTCTCAGATTCCAGGTCATCAATATCTGCAATTTCGGTCGGATGAGCAATCGCATCCATGATAATCCCGAGACCACCGAATATCGTTAGTGCGATACCAATCTCAAAGAACAAGCCGGATGTCAATTCTAAGCCAAAGCGATGCAACATCTCATTGATTCCGAGGTCTTTGCCATAATCAACATGCGCGAGGAATGTCCCGCCGTGCAAACCGAAGATAATCGGGATAACAGCGTTAACCACCACGATGACCAGACCCGCTCTTACCAGTCGATAGGGTCGGAATAATTTTAGACGTTCTTTGGCTTCCTGATACCCGAAAATCACATACCACAATGAAGTCGCCAGCCCTGCAATTGCTCCGGCGGTAAAGCCATCTCCCGGCGCAGCACTACCATTAATGATATGCGATAGCGCCACAAGAAAACTCAATAACAACACCAGACGTGCTACCAGTCGTGTGAACGGTGTACTGAGATTCGTTGCATCCTGCACCTGTTCAATCGATTCATCCGAAAATTCCGACTGCCTCTTCACCGTTGTCGGGTCAGGCGCAAATGGATTAACCCGTGCATAACCCCGCGTCAAAATTGTCAAAACACCGAGTGCTGCCGTGCTGAATACAAACACCTCAATCACAGTATCCATGCCCCGGTAATCAGCAACAATCGCGCCGACGACATCTTCAACATGAATTTCTTCATAGGTATTTTCAAGATGATAGCCGGCAATTGATTCACGGTCAGGACGATTCACCAGCGCGGTCAATGCAAAGAAGAATATGGCTAATCCGACTAAGCCTGAAATCAAAATATCCCGCACAATCCCGAGGTTGAATCCCCTGAACATTGTGCGCCCTTTCCAGAGCTTGTTCATTACATCATAACGTTGACCCTGGCTAATGCGTCCCAGCATGATAATCACCAGCACAGTCGCCATCGTTTCAATCAAAAACTGTACCAGCGAAACATCCGGCGCGGGTTCCATCAAGAATAAACCACCAACTGCATAACCCAGGATACCGAGTGCCAGCGCAGCCGTGAGATGGCTTCTTACCAGTACCGAATATGCGGCAGCAACTATCGTGAGAAGCAGTAAGACCGCACGGAAAACTGTCTCCGCATCCAGTTCACCGACACTGAATGCTAGCGGTTCACCCGCTGCGAGGTCAGCCAGTACACCTGTACTCAAGACCGTGACAGCTACTGTGCCGAGAATGACAATCAGGTAATAGCGCACCTGACCATTTTGCGTCTTAACGACCTGGTCGCCAATCCAATCCGTAGCATTGAGTAATCCACGATAAATATCGGTTGTGCGCGGCAGTGGCAGGCTGCTCAAAATCGGCAACCACACTCCGCGTATCAAGAACACGACAAATCCACTCGCTACAATCGCCATACTGGTCAGGAAAATCGGATTGGTAAAACTCGACGGCAACAGATGCAAGCTGATAGCCTTCGGTGTGCCTATCGCGATAATATCCTCAATTACAGTAATCGGCGGGTCGAGCATCAAACCAAAAACAGTTGTGCCGATTGCCAGAACCAGTGGCGCAATACTCAACCAGATAGGAGAGGCATGATAGTGAATTTCTTCTGTTGGCTCTTTGAAGAACACATCCCATATGAAGATAAATCCTACTGTCCCGGTCAGTGCCGCACTGATGCAAATGAACCAGTAACTGATTTGTGCGCCCGCAAATTCTGCTTCGAGCCAGACATCCAGCAAGACTTCTTTCGCCACAAAGCCAAAGAAAATCGGCAATCCCGCCATCGACAAACAGGAAATCACAACAACCGTTGCGATAATTGGCATCTGTTTTCGTAAGCCACCAAGATTATCTATGATGCGTGTGCCTGTATTATGGTCAATCGTACCCGCACTCAAGAACAATGCCGCTTTATACAGGGCATGAGCGATAATCCCGACAATTGCTGCCTTAATCCCTAGACTCTCCGGCAGACCAATCATCCCGACCAGCGCACCCAGCCAGCTAACTGTTGAATATGCCAGCAAGCCTTTAAGATCACGTTGCCAGAGTGCGATAAATGCCGCAATGAACATTGTCCCGATACCGACTGTCACCAGTACCTGTGTCCATAAGATATTCTCGTGCATCGCAGGATACAATCGCAGCAGCAGATAAACACCGGCTTTCACCATCGTCGCACTATGCAGATAAGCACTTGCGGGAGTTGGTGCTGCCATCGCACCCGGAAGCCAGAAATGGAAGGGGAATTGAGCACTTTTCGTGAATGCTCCAGCGCAAATTAAAATCAATGTCCCCAGATACAGAGGATGTGCGCCGATTGCTGCGGGGTCAGCCTGTAAAATATCAACCATGTTGAAGCTGAAAATGCCCGTATTGCTAACGTCAGCCGTGATGAATGCCAGCAATACAAAACCGACGACCAGTGCCAGCGCTCCGATACCCGTGACTAAAAATGCTTGAGTTGCCCCGAAACGCGCATCTTCGTATTTTGCGCCTTTAAAACCAATCAACAGGTAGGACGTGATACTCGTTAATTCCCACATGATGAACAGTGTGATTAAATTGCCGGATAACACCAGCCCGAGCATCGCGCCAGCAAAGGCAAACAAAATCGTGATAAACCGTGATTGTTCGGCTTCATCTTCGAAATAATATCCCGCATAAAGGAAAATCAGTGTTCCGATGCCCGTAACAATCATTCCGAATAGCAGAGATAAACCATCCAGATAGAAACTGAGCGTTAATCCCAGTTCAGGAACCCAGGTAAATTCCTCAACAATCGCATTGACCTCGATGATTTCGCCATCAGTGATAGCTGCTTCATCAACAGCATGTTCATCATCGGTCTCTTCATGGGTTTCATCAACAACAGTCTCATCTTCACTGTGTGAATCGTCCTCTACATGAGAATCGTCTTCCCCGTGATGTTCATCTTCGTAGACAATGCCATGTTGTTCTTTATATGTGCTATCAAGTTCCTGTACCTGCGGGAAATACCAGGCAAATGTGAGGAAAAGCCCGAACATCACACCTGCCGCAATCCATGTCCGTGCGACTTTCGGGACATATTTATTGAGAGGTGTCATGCCGATGATTGCCATAATAAATGGCACAAAATTAATAATTGCCAGTGTCATTCAGCTTACCTTGCTCGATGCCGTTTGAGTGAATTCGTTTCGATAGGATGATCATAAATATACCGATTGTCTACTCAAAAACATGATTTTGTAGGGACAACACAGGTGTTGTCCGCCGGAATCTACAATATTCATTATCGAAAAATTTGATCTTCATCTTGAAGTGCGTATTTTAACGTAAATTATAGTGAAATAGACATACGATAATTGAACGCTAACATTGTCTATATTGCACAATTTTTCACAAACAGACATCCTACCAGTAATTAATGAACACTAGTTAAACAAAACCGGACTTTTCAAAAAACCCCTAATTATTGGGGGGTAAACAAAAACCCCCGCATCAACGGAGGTTATCTGTAAGGGCGCAGTATACTGCGCCCCTAACCCGACAATATTATAACTTTACTTGCCGAGGCGTTTTTTCAGCTCTTCATTGAGTGCAGGTAATACCTCATACAAATCACCCACAATACCATAGCGGCTGATTTTGAAAATCGGTGCTTCGCCATCTTTGTTGATAGCGACAATCAATTTACTGTTCCGCATACCCGCTTGATGCTGAATCGCACCACTGATTCCGGCTGCAATATACAGGTCTGGATTGACATTTTTACCTGTCTGACCAACCTGATGCTCATAAGGAATATAACCTGCATCAACTGCCGCACGGCTTGCACCAACTGCTGCACCGAGTGTATCTGCAAGTGGCTGAATGATTGTGTCAAAGCCATCTTTTGCTTTCCAGATTTCTTTGTCCTCAGCATCGCCGGGTGCATCTTTAGGATTGTTTGCCATCCCGCGACCACCGGAGACAATAATCGCCGCATCATTGAGATTAACTTTGCCAACTTCAGCTTCAAAGCTCTCAATTTTGACGACAATATCATCTTCTGCCAGAACAGCATCAACGGTTGAGACATCAACACTGGCTGAATCATCTTTTTCATTTGGAGCAAATGAACGTCCGCGCAGGGTAACAAACTTTGTACCTGTTGTGACACTCATTTCCTGCAAAACTTTGCCAGCATAAGCCGTCCGTGTAACTTTGATTGCGCCACCATCGACAGCCAGTTCAATCGCTTCGGTGATTAGACCGCTATTGGTGTCAGCCGCACTACTTGCCATCAATTCACGTCCACGACCTGTCGCAACTGCAATCACAGCTTCGGGACTATTATCTTCAACCAGTTTACTGAGCAACGCCGCATAGGGTTCTAAACGGAATTGCTCAAGTGTCGCATCATCACAGACAATCGCTTTTGCTGCGCCATATTTTCCGGCTTCTGCTGCGATTTCTGCGGCATTTTTACCGAAAACCAATGCGGTAACATCTGTGCTGAGACCTTCCGCGACAGTTGTTGCTGCACCGAGTGCTTCCCAGCTAACATTCGCGGCTGAACCATCAAAGGTTTCAATGAATACAAATACGCTCACAGGACTTTTTCCTCCATCAGCTTATCGGCTAATTTGGCAGCTTTTTCTTGTACGCTTTCACCATCAATCATTTCGCTGGTGATGTCACGTGGCGGAGGATTGGTATAACCTTCCATGCTGGTGCTGCTTGCGGGCAATTCGACCCCGAGTTCAGCAGGTGTCCATTCAGGAATCGTTGCTTTGCTAGCTTTACGAATCCCGATGAATGAAGGATAACGCGGTTCGTTGATGCCTTTCAGCACGCTGAGAACAGCCGGTAATTTTGCTGTCAGAACCTGTTTGCCCTGTTCCAGTGTTTTCTCAACTTTGATTGTTCCGGCATCGGCATCCAGTTCAAGAATTTCTGAAACATTGCTCAACATCGTCCAGCCGAGTTTACGCGCTGTCTGATAAGTTGCCTGGTCACTACCAACATCAACATGGTCTTTACCGAAAATGACAAGCTGTGCATCCTCAATATTTTTGACTGCTGCTGCCGCCAGGGTTGACCATTGCAGGCTATCGGTGACATCTAAGCCATCCGCATTGACGCGCACCGCATTTTTGAGACCCATTGCCAGACTGTGTTTGAGCGCATCTTGATGGAGTTCTGCGCCGACTGCAATCACTGTGGAATCGCCTTTGACAGCATCGGCTTGACGGATTGTTTCTTCGAGGGAATATTCATCCCAGGGGTTTACAACAGTTGCTGCATCGCCCCATGTGACTGCCCCGCTGCCATCGACTTCGACCTTCGCGGCAGTGTCCGGAGTACTACGGGTAAAGGTTACAATATGCACCTGATACCTCCTTAAAAAGATTTATACTAAAAACCCTCACATTTAATTTCATTGTAGGGGAGTATCTGTGTATACTCCCGCAGGTGATTTCATTGAATGTGTGTGGATTCACTAAAATACAGATGCGTTCACACCTGCAATATTTACAGCATATTGTACACGAATCTAAGTTAAAATCTAATCCTGATTTAATTAATTCAACAGTGATAATTAGCACAGTTCATAAAGAAATTTACATAATCAACCATCCAACAAAAATTCTCCCTTGCTTGTGGCATACCGTCAGCGATAGAGACTAATGTGGAAATCGCAATAACTCTGTGTAGGAACTTTGGCTTAACTTGTCCGGTTACTCTTGAATAACCTGCTTCCCCTCTCCATCAGGGAGCCTGCGAGTGCAATGGGGAGGGGACTGAGGGGAGGGGTTTTTCATCCTCCACAAACCACAGAATGACCCACGTCGCTCCTGCATACAACACCAAACCCAACAAACCCGATACAACTTGCCGCGCCACAAATGGTCGATTATCCCAGGCTTCCCCTGGTTGCATCCAGTAAAAACCTAACTCATTAAAAGTTATTTTACTCGTTGGTCGCATGATATTTGCTGATAGGAGAATACTTTGGTCGAAAGGAGTAAGTAGTCCTGCATGTATAGTTTCGCCTATACGTTTTCGATTTTGACAGCTTTCGAGAGAGTTTGGGAAAGGGGTATTCGCATCAAAGCACAAACCTTGATATGTCAATGTGTGCGGATATGGAACAAGGAGTGGATGGATAAATATAGAACACGCCAAACACGTGAGACTAAATCCACCGTATAAAGCAATTACCCCTGTACTCCTCTTTAAAAATGTTGGCTTTGGGTGAAGTGCTAAAGTAAAAGAAGCAACTAATCCGCAATTTATGAACGCGAAAATTAGAATAACACATAGGGCTATTAAGATTGTTTCCCACTGTGGATAAAGGTCTAGTGTTCCTTTATTGACATTTCTACTTACATAGGAATAGACCTCATAAAAAATGTAAAAACCGCTTCTAATTCGATTTTCAAACAACCATTCTGTGAATGCCAATGCCAACCCCATCTTCGGAGGCACAAGCAATAAATTCCATTTCAATGTGCGCCGGACAGGCATCCACCATTTATGATACTTCGGTCTATCCGGCAACCATCGCGGAAGAGTAATTTTCGCCTTTTCACTGCTGAGAATCGGTTGTGCCGCCTGTACACTACTCAATACCACCATCACATAAGCGAACAAAACTATAGCAACCATTCCCGCTAAAATGCGCCCATCGCGGATGTAATGCCACAGAGGAATCGTCGCCACAGCATAAGCACAGAAATAACTGATTTTTTGTAAGCGCTCAATCATGACAACGCCCCTTCATCCTCAACGAACCACAGAATGACCCACGTCGCCCCTGCATAAAACATTAATCCCAACAATCCCGCCACTACCTGCCGGGCCACAAATGGTCGATTGTCAGGTTCAGAAGACCAGCCAGTCATCAATTCAGCATCATAAGTGTAAATTCTTGTGAATCTTGAGTTTTCACCTACAGGTCGCATGATATTGGCACTTAACAGCACCCCGTCACCTGTGAGTGTCATGATTCCTGCATGAATGGTCTCCCCAACTCTTCGTCTCAATCTGATTTGTTCTTCATAGGCTTGCTCTAACTGTTGATATTCGGGCGAACCACATTCTACGGTGCTGCGGCATCTAAAATTTCTCGGGGGGTCTATTCCATAAGATACAGTAGTAAAAATTAGAATGCCAAAAATTGTGAATGCAATCATTATAAAATTAATGATTGCTCTTATATACTTTTTTATCGAAAAACTATTCGTATTAAAGTTGAGATGTATCAGCGCAGAGACAAAACCAGCTTTTGCGACAGAGAATATGATAATGATTAATAATCCCAAAAAGAATGTGGCAATCTGAGGATAGGCATGTTCAAAGCTATAAACATGATGACTGAAATATATATAAGGACTCAAGAAAAAATTACGTAAGGCATTGGGAGCAGTAATCCTTGCATATTCAATCTCATTCATCCAATGACTATGGAAAAACTCCACAAACCCGAGAGCCAACCCCATTTTCGGGGGGACGAGTAGCAGATGCCATTTCAGTGTGCGCCGGACAAGCATCCACCATTTATGATACTTCGGTCTATCCGGCAACCATCGCGGAAGAGAAATTTTTGCTTTCTCACTGCTGAGTATAGGTTGTGCTTCTTGCACTGAGGTCAAAATTACCCCGATGTAAGCAAGTGTTATGACTACAATCATCAAAGCTAAAACTCGCCCATCACGGACATAATGCCACAAAGGAATCGTCGCTACAGCATAAGCAAAGAGATAGCCAATTTTTCGTAAGTGCTCAATCATGATAACGCCTCCTCATCCTCCACAAACCACAGAATGACCCACGTCGCCCCTGTATACAACATCAATCCTATCAGACCCGCCACAACCTGTCGTGCAACAAATAAATTGTTATTCCAGATCTTATCTCTATAAGGATGACCCTCGGGGTGTGGAGGATTGTATCCTCTTTCTTCGCTATATTCACGAGGAGGACGCATGATATTTGCTGATAGTAATGTTCCCTGTGCAAAAGGTGTTATCGAACTTGTTTGTTACAGTCTCAAATACTCTTAATCTCAGGCAACCAATGCTGTCATAGACTGTCAGTTTATAGATTTGCCATTCTTCATCAATATATACTGGACTGCCATTTTCATATACGACAGTGTGTATGCATGGTAAGGAATAAGTATTGGAAGAATTGTGCTGACTATCTGTTGCAAGTTCCACTATCCCCACAAATCCCAACGCTATGAAAACACGCAGAGTAATCATAATAAGGCTTTTTCGATATAACGCATCATATTTTCCTGTTTTTATGATAAGACTGGCAAGTAACGCCGCTTCAAAAATAGAAAATATTATCAGGGTGATAAAAGCAAAACATACAAATATGAATTGTGGATATACTTCGGGTATAAGATGTAAGCTGTAGTTTCCAAAGTTATGTGAAATGTAGTTATAAGCTCGTCCACCTGGAATTGCTAGTCTGCTAAAAAAGAGTTGGTGTACAAACCCGAGAGCCAACCCCATCTTCGGAGGCACAAGCAAGAGATGCCATTTCAATGTACGCCGGATAATCATCCACCATTTATGATACTTCGATCTATCCGGTAACCATCGCGGGAGTGCGGTTTTCGCCTTTTCACTGCTGAGAATCGGTTGTGCCGCCTGAACACTATTTAATACCACCATCACATAAGCGAACATTACAACAGCTATCATCCCCGCTAAAATGCGCCCATCACGGATGTAATGCCAGAGAGGAATTGTTGCTACAGCATAAGCAAAGAGATAGCTAATTTTTCGTAAGTGCTCAATCATAAGTCACCTTCACTAAATTTGAGGCTAACTCTAGCGAATGACAGTCGCTATCTCCATAACGCTCTCTCTATGCTTCCCCTACGCCTGACAAACGGTTTATAGCTTCCCCTCTCCATAGCGAGGAACGAGCGGTGATGGGGAGGGGATTGAGGGGAGGGGTTTTGTACATATCAACGTTCATATGTACGACATCCACAGCCCAAAATATGCTACCATCCACGTAGGGGCATAATGCCTCATGCTTGATTATGTGTGGGATTGGCACAATTGACAGTCAAGCAAATTTCTGCCGCAAAAATGACACGCAAAATGAGCGATTTCCGGCAGAACTGACACAAAATAGCGTAACTGTCAAATTTTGCCAGAAGCCACTGCCACAGGAAAAATGCACATTAAAAATTGAATCGGGTAGAGTCCGGGTTATGTGGTGGTTTGAATATTGCCAATCTAAGAGGAAAACTCAAGTTTTGAGGTGCATTCAAGCTAAAAACGGAGCTTTACACAGGCAAAAATGGATAAAACCAGACTACCGGCAGAAAACTATTCATCCTCTGCCAATGCCATCATAAAAAGCTTCCCCTCTCCATAGTGAGGAACGAGCGGTTATGGGGAGGGGACTGAGGGGAGGGGTTTAAGACTCCAAAATTAATTCCCTGCTATCCCCTGTTAAACAGAGCATTTTCAGTCGGAAATCATAAAGCTAGCTTCGCAACCACTCCATCCACGTCCCCAACTCTGAATCGAATTGCCGTGTAATCTCATGCGCGATTTCCAGACCATTGTTGCTATCGCCATTGCCATGTGTCATCACAACCGCCGCCCATTGCTTATCTACATTGCCAATCGCCAGATGACGCGCATCCATCCCCGACCCCCATTGCCAGAAATAACGTCCCTGAGATGTATCCTCTAAACCCCATCCATTCCCCCAATGAAAATTGGATTTCGCCGCAACACCCTGTTCGGGTGATAACATCACATCTGTAATGGATTTGTACTGTTCATCCAGCATCACCAGCATGAATTTTGCAAAATCATCGGCTGAACTCATCAAACTAAAGGCAGCATTCGTGTTCAAATGGGGGAAACAGGCAATTAACCAGAATTTCCGCATTTCCTCATCAAATACCTTGAGATAACTATCCGTCATCCCGAAATCGTTGAGTAGCGGTTGTATCAATTCCTCAAGCGGCTGACCACTAATCTCTTGCATCACTTTTTGCAGATAACAGTAGCCCTCACCCGAGTAATTGAAATCTGTTCCCGGCTCGAATTGCAGCGATAAACCTTCATGCTCATCCCGCCAGTTGGGAAAGCCTGTCGCATGAGATAAACAATGCCGTGCGGTAATTTTATCCACCCGTGAATCATCCGGCAGATAGGACGCATCCAGATAATCCCTTAGTGGTGTATCGAGATTGAGTTGCCCGTTCTCGACCATCTGTAAGGCTTTGAATGCAACAATCGGCTTTGTGAGAGATTGCGCTGTAAACACGGTATCAGCTTGCATCGTTTCGCCATTGATTTCACCGAAGCCGTTGCGATACGCAATCTCAGAATCTTCAATAATGACGATGCTCACAGCGTCTACCGGATGTTTTTGCATTAAATCGGGGATGAATTGCTCAAGCGTGTTTATCTTCATTGCCTGTGAACCTTGTCCAATCAGTATCTTCTGACCAGTACGTTCCATCAGGCAAAATTGTTCGATTATCACAGCGCACATCGGATAAGGTCGCATCAACCAGCGTTGCTCCGGTCAGATTTGCGCCTTTGAAATTCGTCTCCCAGAAATTCGCTTGATTGAGGTTCGCATTCTGGAAATTTGTGTCTGATAAATCCGCCCGTGCAAAGTTCGCTTGCGTCAGAATCGCATTTTCGAAATTGGAATTATTTGCCTTCGCGCCCCGTAGATTGGCAAAGGTCATGCGTGTATTGCGAAAACTCGCATTTTGCAGGTTCGCATTGTGGAAATACGCATGTTCCAGTGTAGCCCCTGTAAAATCAATCGCTTCGAGGTCTGCCGTTGCCAGCGTTGCCTTCGAGAGAGATGCACCGGATAAATCAATCTCATTGAGTGTGCCGTCTTTATGAGCAACTCGCTCTTTCAGCGCATCCAATGCAGACAAAGCATCTCCATTCCGACTATGTTTCAGTTGTTGCAGTAATTTATCTGTCGGTTGAAAGCGATTGAATATGGATTTTAGTTTTTTCATGAGTCATTTTTCCTGATTACTAACGCCACTACCATAACCAATCCTGATGAAGAAAAGGTGAATATCCGGCATAAAAAAAGCGCAGAATAGTCCGCGCCTGTTGGTTTAAGCTTGATCTTCCCATATCGGCATAGGCGGGTCGTCTCCTACCAGCACCCCTTCCAGATAAGATTCTGCTTTACTCATCAAATCATAGAATCTCTGAGATAACTTATCTGTCCGGCAAACCATCACCAGAATCGCATCATATCCGACCGGACGCATCAGAACAAAGCGAATCACCGCTTCGGCTGTAACATCATCGTTCATCAATAATTTGAGGAATACCTCTTTAGATTCCCCCTGACCCCAGGACTCACTCGCTTCTTCGCCCAATAAAAACATCGCTGTAGACACTGCTGCGAGACGTTGCGTGCTTTCATCACCCTGTAATGTGGTTGTCCAGGTCAATCCATCTACATGCGTCAATAGAAGTCCTTCGATTTCGATTGCGGCTTCCTGTAAAGACCACAAACATTGTGTCGCGAGTGCTGTGCGTCGTTCGCCAGAGATCATACTCATATCTCACTCTAATTTCTCTATGGATCTATTATAATACGTGTTCCTTCAAAAAAGGTATGAGATGTTTGGCAAATTCCTGTCCCATCTCTGGTAGAATATGCAAACCATCAAATGTGTATTGATAGCCCCACTTCGCCCGTTCTTCCTCAAACTTATCCCAGCCACTGTTCCAGTTTGCACCGATCTGCTGAATAAATTCTAAGGTAATCGCTTCACGTTCTATAGGATTATCAGGCGTAAAAATCGCATCTAAATCCAGAATCGGTATATTCAAGCTCTCTGCAACAGATCGTGCTTTTTCATTGTAGACCTGTTTGGCTTTAACTACTTCACGGCTGTATTCAGTAGGGGCTAATCCAACCAGTGGATGTACATAGTTCAACTGCAAGTAATGCAATAGCTCACGATAGCTTTCTTCAAATTGATCGGGCGTTACCATACCGTCTTCAAGTTGTTTAGCTTTTTTGTAGTAACCCCGGATTGCAGGGAATGTATAAGAATTCGCATCATTCCCGCCGACCATTACAAACATCGCATCCGGCTCATGTTCTTCTAGTACATCATCTAATCGACGCAGGAGGTTTACAACGGTATCGCCACCAACACCTGCATTGATTATTTCATGTTCGGGGAGAGCATCAGCAACAGCTTTCACAAAATTGCCACCATACCCGCCCCATGTCAGGCTATCCCCTAAAAATACAATCCGCATGATACATCTCTTATTCTGCTTGCTTCCATAGCACTAAATGTATCATGGTCGATAAATTCACTCAATGACCAGTGAATTCAATATGATGTCAATTGCCTCACTACCACCGAATGCACGGAAATAGATAGCATATCCATTTATGATTGTCTCAGCCATGATCGTATCACTACCATCGCGCAGAGTCATAAAATACATATTTGCTTCTAAACCACTTCCAATCGCCCGCCGTTCTTCCCCGTTGAGCGTTGTACCCGAGAACATCCCCGATTCAAAACTTTGATGGGATAATTCACGCATATCGTCCATATTACTGACGCCTTCAGGTAACTCTCTGGTCGAGAATTCAATAATTTGGGCGTCAACAGGATACTCCAATTCGTCTGATCGATAACGCTCGTCCGTAAAATCAAAATCAGCGAAGGTTAGCATGTACGGTATAGTTCTATCAGGAATAGCACTGATTCGCTCTTCATATTGCAACGCGGCAGGATAATTGAAACTGAAACCTGCTGTTGACTCTGTAAATGTCAGCAAATTGGAAACAGGCGTATCCGTTGCCTGTGGTTGATCCGGTGTTTCACCGATAGCAGGTGTTGGGGTGGTCAGATTACACGCCATCAAAATCAGCATCATTAGAATGAGTGTTGTCATTGCTTGTCTGGACATGCAATTTCTCCTTTTGTTGTCCCATAAGAGAAAACACGTATCGAATGTTATTCGTTCCAGCTTAAATATCAAAATGTCATTAAAACAGATAAAGGGATTCTTATCTGGCTATTGTGACAATCTAACAAAGAAATTGAACACTGGAATCAGAGTATGTCGCCTGTTTTCAGGGGAAAATGTTATTTTATACAAATATTCTTTTGTAACATTTCAACAAAAGATTGCTAAAAATGTCAGTAGCTTTACATATCCATTTGAGACGTAATTTTCCTTAAACTATTTATAATGATTCGATATTTTATTTATAGGTCGTCATCATAATGATAGCAACTGCACCGGACACACTCATTACAACTTATCTTGAAATGACAAATCCAGCTCAATTCAAGCCATCATTCAATCAAAATGATAACATCCGTATTGAACGTATGGACGAAATTGATCTCAGTTTCTATCGTTACCTCTATCAATCAGTCGGTGAAGATTATCGCTGGCGTGACCGTCTGGTAATGCCGAATAGCGAACTCCGCGCAATCCTTAGCAGTAGCAATACACATGTTTTCGTGCTCTACGTGCAGGGCGCTCCGGCAGGTTATGTCGAACTCAATCAGCAAGGTAGTTCCACTGAAATTGCTTACTTCGGTCTACGTTCCGAATATCACGGACGGGGTCTGGGGAAACACCTGCTCAGTGTTGGCATTCAAAAAGCATGGGAACTCGGTGCAAAACGTATCTGGTTGCACACCTGTAATCTGGATGGTGTTCATGCCCTGTCAAATTATAGAAAACGTGGCTTCAAACCTTATATGGAAGAACGCGAAGAAATGCCGGAGCTTTATCAATAATTTATACAATTTAAACAACAAAAGGGTCTTGAATGCACAAAGACCCTTTTTTGATTCATATTTAAGACCGATTAGTCTCCAACTCCCCCGGTTTGAGCCTTTGCCCCTAATGTGAAATGTTCTTCCGGTAAATCGGGGTGCATTTCGACTCCGGCGGGTGAAATTTCATAATAGGGTTCACCGTCCCAATAGGCAGAAATTTTCTCTGGCAACATCAAACCATCTACCGGAATTTGTTCCCGTGCCAGTTTCAAAGTCAGGCGTTGTTCTTGCTGACGGTCAGGATTAAAACAATGAACATCGACATGCGAGACAGTGTAATCCTCACGCAAAAATAGACGGATGCTATCATTGAGCTTTGTATTGACGGCTTCGATACCATTTGCGCCCGATGTTGATACCTCGATAAAGTGTTCGCTCATCGGTGTTAACAATATAGCTGCCATTTGCCACAAACGACTGCGTGCAGAACTCAAAAAATCTGTTTTGTCAGATTGTTTATTCCGTCCGATGGTGTACTGTGTACGATATGTCTTGCCATCAAAGGCTTCAATACCGGTCTGCACAGGTAGTTTCAAAGGCTTCGCCGTAAAATCCCAGCGCAAATGTGTGGGAAAGGCAAAACTAGCCTCCGCTGATACCGGAATCCAGGTTTTCACCGGACCCAACTGAAAACGGGTACGTCCATTAAACGTGATACGAATTTTTTCGATTGCGGGTGGATTGACGCCATAACGGGCTTCAATTGCACCACGCAGACGATTCTTTGCCTCAGCATCCCCCCGACACAACAACAATACTGGCATGTTGTTTCCCTTACTGATTGTTACATACTATAAAGTCAGTATATCAGAAAATACTGAACGACATCAAGAAAGTTGGGGGAAAATTTACGGGTGTTTATAAATTGTAACACCCGTTTACACTTAATCGATGCTTTGTTCTATACATCATCCATCAGGTCAGCGATGAAACGCGGGTTCACGACTTTGCTTGTATCATAGGGTAAGTCATAGTATTCAATCAAAGAAACCAGTAGATTTTCATGGGGATACGCCTGTGTCCGACCTTCCCGCACAGTCCCGAATGCCTCCGGGAGACTCATTCCTTCGTATTCAATTAGATACGCCATCGTCAAACTCACGCTCCGGCTAATCCCTGCCGCACAATGCACCAGAACAGTTTGATCATCTTCAATTTGTTGATAGATGAATCTGGTCACTTTCGGGATAATGCCATCGGGTATTGATCTTTCATCGGAGAAACCGGTATCCAGAACAGTAAATCCTTTGCCCCATGTCCAGCGCTTCCGGTCAGCCATATCGAGACGAACAATTGCTGTGATACCTTCTTCTTTGACAGCATCCTGATTCTGAATTGCCTCAAAATCTCCCACGTACAGATTATCGTAAACTGCATCAAACATAGCCATCTCCCGATACTTTTCGCAGAAGCATATTAAACGACAAAAATGGCAAAGAAGTCAATCACAGTAAGCTATCAAAAAGAGGATAGCCAATTAGCCATCCTCTACAGGTCAACTATGATTTTGCGACTTCGTTGATATAGCTAATCACTGTTCTGATGCCATTTTCATACTGGTCGAGATGAAAACTCTCATTCGGACCGTGTGCCTGTGAATCCGGCAGACCAAATCCAAGCAGAACAACAGGTAAATCCAGAATCTGTTGAATTTCAGGGACAACAGGGATACTGCCACCCCCGCGCACAAGTAAGGGTGGATTCGGAAAATTAGCTTCATATGCCCGGATAGCCGCCTGTACTGCCGGGTGGTCTATGGGCGTCAGGGCAGGAAACCCGTGATGTTCTTCTAACACCTCTACTCTGACAGTATCCGTTGCAATTTCGAGAATATAGTCACGTACTTTCGCAAAAATATCGTTCGGGTTTTGATTGGCTACAAGCCGGGCACTGATTTTAGCGACAGCCTTCGCCGGAAGCACCGTTTTGAAACCTTCACCTGCATAACCGGATGCAATGCCGTTGATTTCCAGTGTGGGGCGTGTGCCGATTTTCTCAATACGGTTGTATCCGGGTTCACCCCATACGGGCAAATCTCCCATAAATTCTTGCCATTTATCATCTGTGATGTCGGATTTTGCCAGGGTTTCGCGTTCTTCTGTATCTAAATCAAGAACATCATCATAGAACCCGGGAACAGTAACGCGCCCATCTGTGTCATGCAATTGAGCGATAATTTCAGTGATCGCCTGTGCTGGATTGTGAACCATGCCACCGAATCCACCACTGTGTAAATCGCGAACCGGACCCCTGACAACTAACGTCATGGTCATCAAGCCACGTAGCGAATAGGTCAGTGAGGGCTGTTCTTTCGATTGCACCCCTGTATCGCTAATCAGGCAAATATCCGCAGCGAGTTTATCTTTATGCTGCTCGACAAATTTTCCTAGATTCGGTGAACCAATTTCTTCTTCGCCTTCAATCAAATATTTGAGATTAACAGGGCAAGAGTCTGTTTTGAGCAGTGCTTCAACAGCCTTCATTTGAATCATTACCTGCCCTTTATCGTCAGTTGCGCCACGCCCGTAGAGAACACCATCTTTAACAGTGGGCGTGAAGGGGTCAGTATCCCAACCATCTTCGATGACCGCAGGTTGTACATCATAATGTCCGTAAACAAGAAGCGTCGGTTTATCATCTCCTGCATGAAGCCAATCCGCATAGACCACCGGATGACCGTCAGTTGGCATCACTTCGACATTTTCCAGACCCATTTGCATCATGTCAGCGGCTAGCCATTCTGCTGCCTGACGCACATCATTCACCCGTTCAGGGTCGGTACTGACACCGGGAATCGCTACCCATGCTTTGAGTTGCGCTGTGAATTTCTCAAAATTCTCTGAGACATAATCGTATGCTGTTACCATAAAATCCTCTTCTATAGAAAAGGGCGATTCAGCATCGCCCCATTTTTGTTATTCACTCTCGATTGTTGCGACTTCCCGCAGGAAATATATAGAAGTCGCAATCCCCTTATGGAACATCTCAAGACTAAAATGTTCATTGGGTCCATGCAAATTATCGCTGTCCTTGCCGAAGCCCATCATAATCACAGGCATACCAAGTAGACCCTGAAAATCAGAAACAATCGGAATGCTGCCGCCTTCTCGCTTGAAAATCGGTGCAGCGCCCCATCCTTTTTCATAAGCACTGGTAGCCGCTTGCATCGCGGGTGTATCAGTTTTGATGAGTGCTGGCAACGCCCCTATACGTAACTGTTTTACCTCAACATGGACTGTTGGTGGAGTCAGTTTCTCGATGAATTTGATAACTTTCGGAGCAATATCTTCCGGCGTTTGATTGGCAACCAGGCGACAACTAATTTTCGCAATCGCTTTATGTGGCACAATTGATTTACTACCATCACCATAATAACCACTCGCCATCCCCGTAATTTCCAGTGTCGGACGTGCGCCGATTCGCTCTAATAATGTATAGTCTTCTTCACCCCAGGGAACAGGTGCGCCTGTTGCCTCGCCCCAATCAACATTATCCCAGGTAATTTGTGCGATTTCTTCCCGTTCTTCCTCAGTAAGTTCGACCACATCATCATAAAAGCCGGGAACAGCAATTGAACCATCATCTTTATGTAATTTGGTGATAATTTCTGCTAATGCCTGTGCTGGATTGTGAACTGTGCCGCCGAACATTCCGCTATGTAAATCCTGTTTGGGACCAATGACGGTCATTTCAAAAACAACACCACCCCGCAATGAGTTCACAATGATTGGCTGTTCGATATTATTCATACTGGTATCACTGATAACACAGACATCAGCCGCTAATTTTTCGCCATTTTCTTTGACGAATTGTGCAATCGCTTCACCGCCAGATTCTTCCTCGCCTTCAATGATGAATTTGACATTTACAGGTAAGTCGTCATCACTCTGGAGTAGTGCTTCAACGGCTTTGACATGTGCATAGAATTGCCCTTTGTCATCGGTTGCGCCGCGTGCATATAGCAGACCATCTTTTTCGACAGGTTCAAAGGGATTTGTGTCCCAACCATCTTCCATCACAGCAGGTTGCACATCATAATGCCCGTAGACGAGAACTGTTTTTGCATCTTCACCTGCGCCCATCCATTCGGCATAAACAAGCGGATGATGTCCTTCGATTTCAATTAATTCACTTGATAAGCCAACACGTTTAAATTCTTCAATCAGCCAATCTGCTGCCTGTCGAACTTTACCTGAAAAAGCAGGGTCGGTGCTGACACTCTCGATTTTCAGGAGATCAATGAGTTCATTCTGAAATTTGTCAGCATTATTTTTCGCGTATTCTAGCGCTGTTGTCATGTAGATTATCCTTAGTTGGCTATATCCTGTAAAAAGTAGATGGCAGTATCAATGCCTTTATAAAACATGCTCAGGGGGATATTCTCATTTGGACCATGTGCGCCACCCCCCTTATAGCTGAATCCCATAATTGCCAGATTCTTACTGACACCCAGCATATCATGTGTGATAGGGACACTACCACCCGCACGCTCAAAAACTGGCTTCACCCCCCAGGCTTTTTCATAAGAACGATATGCTGCTTGCATCGCGTCGCCATTATAGTCTATGCGGATGGCAGGCGCTTCGGCTTCCACATGCACAAATGACACTCTGACTGTGTCCGGCGCAATCTCACGGATGTAATTTTGCACTGCTTCCATTATTTTTGTGGGGTCTTGATCGGGGACAAGGCGGCAACTGATTTTTGCAAAGGCATGTGCAGGTAAAACAGTTTTAAATCCTTCGCCTGTGTATCCCCCTTGAATACCATTAATTTCCAGTGTCGGGCGTGCGCCGATGCGTTCATGCAGTGAGAAATCTGCTTCGCCCCATTGTTGTGGCGCATTGGCAACATTCGACCATTCTTCTGCGATAGACTCATCACTTTCTGCGAGTAGTGCCCGTTCTTCTTCATCTAATACAGCCACATCATCGTAAAAATGAGGAACAGTGATTGTGCCATTGTCATCATGCAATTTCGCAACAATTTCTGCAATGACCTGCGCCGGATTATGCACCGTTCCGCCGAAATGCCCACTATGTAAATCTTTCTGAGGACCATGTACATGCACTTCTAAGGTGATAATGCCCCGCAATCCATACATTAGCGCAGGTTGTTCGGGAGAGCGAATAATCCCATCACTGATAACAGCAACATCAGCAGCAACTTTTTCAGGGAATTGTTGGATAAATGCCCCGATTGTCTCACTGCCCGATTCTTCTTCACCTTCAAACAGCAGCTTGATATTTACGCCTGCGCCATCGGTCTTGAGCAGTGACTCAACAGCACTCAACCATGCCATCACATGTACTTTGCTATCAGTTGCGCCGCGTGCAATAAATTTACCGTCACGAATCACTGGCTCAAAAGGATTACTATCCCAACCATCGGCTATCACGGCAGGTTGTACATCATAATGACAATAGACCAGAACTGTTTTTGCATCTTCTCCAGCGCCATTCCATGTACCGAGTACTATCGGGTGACGACCTTCCGGCATGTCTATCAGTTCAGCAGAAAGACCAATCGCCTCCATACGGTTGACAATCCAGCCTGCTGCATCTCTGACATCATCCTTAAATGCAGGATCAGTGCTAATACTCTTCTTTTTAATCAGTTGGATGAAGCGTTCGGTAAAGCTATCTCGATTTGCGTTTGCATAAGTGTGAGCATTTGTCATAATTATCTATCAGTCCTATTCTTTTGAGAAAGTATTGAGCTACTATTTTATCAATATTTATCAACATGGAGACCAATCATTATGACCCCCCATGAACGTGAAATTGTTGATCGTTTTCTTGACGCCTTCAACCGTATTGAAGCTGCCATGCGTACTGTCTTGAAATCCAGAGAACCTTTCGGATTATTATTACAGGCAATGTTCGATAGGAACAGAATTTTTAATCAAGAATATTCATTTTTGAATGATTGTCGCCAGCTTCGTAATATCTTAGTCCACAGAAGTTTTAAAGATGAAACCTATATGGCGTTACCCGGTAGTGCGATGGTTGGATACCTTGAAGAGTTAGCCGATAAATTTGAAGATATTCCAACTGTTTATACATATTGCGCTAAAGATGTGCAATCAGTTCAGATACATGACACGATGTACCGCGTGATGAACCTGATTCAAGAAACAGACTATACACAGTTTCCCATCTATGATGATGATAAATTCGTTAGTCTATTGACCGAAAATGTGCTAACACGCTGGCTGGCAAAACACGTTGTAACCATTCATGAAATGCCCTTTGCCGACTTACGTCATACTGTAGAACAGGCACTCACCTTACAGGATACGAATGCACACTGGCAATTTGTCCCCCGCAAAATGACGATTCCTGAAGCAACAGCACTCTTCGCAGAAAAACCCGTCCTTGAAGCCTTGATTATTACCGAAAGAGGTAAGAAAAAAGAAAAACCAATCGGTATTGTAACCCGCACCGATGCGCTTGACCTCCTTGATGGCAAACTTGATCCGCGCAAGTAATTCTTCCCGGGAACATTCATTAACAGATGCCTCCGGTTATCATAGTAGAACACTTTTGAATCGAATTTGCAGCGGAAGGGTATATTATGAGTTACACAACAAAAGAAGAACGGGAAATGGTGGATCGTTTCAAAGCCGCTTTTAATAGAATTCACGACTTTATGCACACCACGCTCAACGAATCTAACAAACCTTTTGGCGTTCTTCTCAATAATATGCTGGAAAAGCATCTCATTAAAAACAAAGATTACACCTTCCTGAATGCCTGTCGTGAATTACGCAATTTCGTGGTTCATAATAAAAATTTGTACATGGCAATTCCTTCAATTCAAGTGGTGGAAAAGATTGAGAGACTTGCTAACAGATACGCTGATGTCCCGACAGTGAATCGTGAGTTTTCAGATGGTGTTCAGACGTTGCGTTCTTCTGATACGATGATTGATGTTATGAAGATAATTGAGGAAACAGCATACACACAATTTCCTGTTTATGACGATCAAGATAATTTCGTCAATCTCTTAACTGAAAATGTCATTACACTCTGGCTGGCAAAACATGTTGTGCGTAACCGGGAAGTGGGATCTACGGATTTAAGTGATACAGTGGCAGATGCTCTGAAACTCCATGATGACGAAGAACACTGGGAATTTATCCCCCGCCATATGACGATTGCCGCTGCCACCGCTCTGTTCGCTGAAAAACCGGTACTCGAAGTGCTCATTATTACCGAACACGGTAAAGTAACAGAAACCCCGGTAGGTATTGTTACACGTTCCGATGCACTGGATATGCTGGATGGCAAACGCGATACACAGCGTCGCCGTAAAGTCCAGACGGACAGTTAAGACATCGCTTTACTGGCATGTTCCCATATGACCTGACGTGTTTCATCGTTAGGGTCAAAGGGGAAATAATAGCCAACACGGTCTAACAATCCGTCATATTTTTCACGAACGGCGTAGGGCAAGTCCTCCGGCGAAGCAACAACCGCAAATTCATGTAAAATTTCGTCGGGGACTTCCTTCCACATAACATCCCACTTATTTTCCTTCGTCATGCGATTCATTTTTTCGCCAAAATCACGCCAGCCATGAATATCCAGCACTTTGTGGTAAGACGGTGTGCTAGCATAAAAAGCAATCTGAGACTTAATTTCTATCGTGTTGCGTTGAATTTCTTCCTCGTTGCGCCCTGTGACAACAAAAATCGCACAGTTTAAAGCGACATCATCAATGCTGCGACCTGTTTTTTCCGCGCCCTCTTGAATCGCCGGACGGGTTACTTCTTTCAGATATTGAGGTGTATGGAATGAATGCACATGGAATCCATCACACATTTCTCCCGCTAATCGACAGAGTGCCTTTCCTACCCCTGCGATATAGATAGGAATCTCAGGATGTTCAATTGGACCCGGATTAAAAAATGGAGGCAAAACTCCAAAACTGTAATGGTCGCCACGATACCGTAAACTGCCGCCATCCTGAAACGCTTTCCAGATGGCACGTAGAGCTTCGATATATTCACGCAACTGTGAAACCGGTTTTCCATCCCACTGTGCGCTGAATCGTTTGACAATATGCACGCCGATTTGTGTTCCAAGCCCGAGCATAAAACGTCCGTTGGATTGTGCTGCTAAGTCCCAGGCAGTCTGTGCCATCACCATCGGGCTACGCGGGAATGCAACTGCAATTGCTGTCCCGAGTTCTAATTTTGTCGTGTGATGAGCCGCAAGCGGAAATGGCAAAAATGGATTGTGCATGGTTTCGGCAGTCCACAAACCATCAAATCCCATATCTTCGACTTTTTTAGCTACATCGGGAATTGAATTCAAATCATCGGGGAAAATCGTCACATCAAATTTCATCTAATAAATCCTTTAGCAAAAATCGATCATCTGCCCATTATACCGCGCTGAAATACATTCGCCCCATCTCTCTGATAATGCTATAATGCCCTTAAGTTGAAATAGAAGAAATTAAAGGTTGCCGCGAATGGCTGATAACGCTACTCCTGATAATTTAAAACCTGAACATCTGGTGGCACTTTACCAGGTATCTACATGGATTAACTCGACACTTGATTTTGATAATGCACTTGATAACGCAATGAACGCGATTATGGAAGTGACGAAAGCACAACGCGGTTTCCTGATGAGTGCTGATGAGGAAACCGGTGAAATGAAAGTGCTTGTTGCACAGGGGATTGATGGCGGCACGATTGAATCCGAGGGATACAGTACAACCATTGTCGGTGAAGTTGTCAAAACCCGTGAACCCCTCCTGACCAATAATGCTCAGTTCGATGAACGCTTCAGTGCCGGACAGAGTATTATTATGCGTGGTTTGCGTGCGATTCTTGCTGCTCCGATGATGGTTCAAGACCGTTTAATCGGGGTGGTCTATGTGGATACTTCAATGAAAGCCGGAACATTCCGCCCGGATGACCTTTCATTATTACAGGCAGTTTCAGGACTTGCTGCCCGTGCAATTGAAAATGCGCGTCTCTACGCTGTGGCACTGGAAAAAGGTCGTCTGGAACACGAACTGAGTATGGCACACGATATTCAGCAAAATCTTTTACCTGCTGAAATGCCGCGCACACCCAAATACGATATTGCTCCTTACTGGCAAGCTGCCCGTGAAGTTGCGGGAGATTTCTATGATGCCTTCACGATGTCAGATGGTGCTGTTGGCACAGTGATGGCAGATGTCTCTGATAAAGGTGCTCCGGCTGCCCTCTTTATGGCTGTTGCCCGTACTTTACTACGCAGTCATGCTCATGCCGGATTAGACCCTGTGGCAGCGATGAGCCATACCAACGATTTACTGCTTCAAGATGCTGAAAATAGCGGTATGTTCGTGACCATGTATTACAGCCGTTTTGAAGATAATGGACACAGTCAACATGTAAACGGTGGACACAATCCCCCTATTTACTACCGGCATAAAACAGGCTCGGTCGAATTACTACCGATTGGCGGACGTGCACTTGGCTGGTTTCCAAACAACCCCTTCAAAGAAATTACGATTGACCTTGAACCTGGCGATGTGATTGTCTACTATACAGATGGTCTCACCGAAGCTGAAAATCCCCGTGCTGAACCTTATGGCGAAGATCGTTTGATGCAGGTTGTCGCACAGGTCGGGGATAAATCATCCGCAGAATTGATGGATATGATTCTCAAAGATGTCGATGAATTCAGTGAAGGTGAACCGCCGTTTGATGATATGACGATGCTGGTTGTACGTTATAACGGCTGAGATACTTTGCTGAGAGATAAATAGAAGGGGCAATTATGATTCGCACCGATTCTGGCTATGTGCGGAATCTTAATACACTGTTTGTGAGCATTTTCGTTATTGTCGTACTGCTTGCAATCTGGCAAATACGGGGCATTTTGATGTTAGCCGCCGCCGGAATGATGCTTACAATTACCTTCTCGATTCCGGTTCGCTTTTTCCGGCGCTGGCATGTGAGTCGCCCGATTAGCATTCTGTTGTCGATTGCATCGGGTATCTTCCTGATTGTGTTATTGTCGTTTCTTGTTTTCCCGACGCTCTTTGATCAGTTTGAAGCCCTATTCACCAATACAATCCCGACAGGTATCGACCAGCTAACTGAAATGTGGAATAGTGGTGAGCTTTATGACCGCGTGCCTTTTCTGGAAGAAACAGTTGAGGTATTCAATGCCTCTGACTTTGAGGTTGATTCTAATTTTCTAAATCAGGTGTTTGGTCAGATTACGAGTGCCGTCAATCGTGTCGGTGGGTCACTGATTCCAATTATCGGTGGAGTTGCCAGTGCGCTTGTGAGTATCTTCATCGTGATTTTCGTGAGTTTCTTCTTAATTGCTGAACCCGATAAATACACTCATGGCATCATCCGCTTGACCCCGCTCTGGTATCGTGACCGGATGCGCGAAATTATTGTTCGGATTGACGAAACCATTCGTGCATGGATTAAAGTAACAGGTGTGTCGATGCTTCTGGTCGGGTCAATCACGGGTTTTGGTCTCGCTTTACTCGGCGTTGAGCAATGGTTAGCACTCGGTGTAATTGCCGGGCTCGTTTCCTTTATCCCGAACTTCAGTGTATTTATTATTCTTGTACCAACTATTGCTGTGACGGTTGTTGAAGCTCCCGAGCTGGTATGGGTTGCCGTTCTGATTGTCGTTGTTGCATCTTTTGTGCAAGCCAATATTGTAGGACCCATTCTCACAGCAGAAACCATGCACCTGCCCCCTGTACTTATCCTGGTCGGGCAAATTATCTTCGGTTTCTTTTTCGGTTTTCTTGGATTGATGCTTGCTGTACCTTTGATGGCAATTACAGTTGTGCTTGTCGAAGAAATCTATATCAAGGATGTTCTCGGAGATAACCGACCCGAAAAACCTCAAATTGATAAGTACGATGACGATGAACTAGTTTTCGCTGAAGCCGATTAAATTGGTAGGCAATGACCAGCCACGCCAGATGGCGGTCAATCGCAAACCGAGTGTAATTGTCATAGAAACGATAATTGCTACTGTGCTAAATCCATATTGCAACAGTGAAATATAGGCAACTGCACCACAAAGAGATGCCGTCGCATAGATTTCCTTTCGTAATACAAGGGGAATCTCATCACTCAACACATCCCGAACCATCCCCCCTGCTACACTACTAATCACACCCATCATTATCGCAATCAACCAGTGTACGTTTGCATTAAGTGCCGCCTGTGTCCCGATCACGGTGAAAAGTGATAATCCGAAAGCATCTGCCAGTAACAACGGACGGTGTGGCAATAACTTGAAGCGCACCAGAATCACAGTCAGGACTACTCCGATGAGAACAAAAAGCACATAAATCGGGTCACGTACCCAGAAAACAGGGGTTGTTCCGAGGATAACATCGCGCAAAGTGCCACCACCAACCGCAGTTACAAAAGCAATCACAAAGACACCAAAAATGTCTAATTGCTTTTTGCGGGCAACCAGAGACCCCGTAATTGCAAACACAATGATGCCAGATAAATCCAGAATGTAGAGCATTTGCCACCTTTTTTAAGCCGAATATATAAGGAAGAAAGCACTTTATCGACATTGTAGACATGAGTCAATTTGGAATTCGTTTGAAAATTGCCCTTGCAAATGATTTTAGCCTGTGTATAATTCCCGACGTTGTTGAGAAAGAAACGACACAGTTAACAAACAAACACGCAACGAAAGGTGGAAGCGGCGCTAGTCTGAGTGGATTAGCCAGTCCGGTTCACAACACCATAAGGGACGAGAACGACGCGCCCTAAACTCAGTTGAGCGGTTTTCAAGAAAGCCGGAAAAATTCCTTGAAAGAGGAGCTTGACAAGTTAGGGTGAGGTTGGTATATTTGTCTCTATCAGTTGCGGAGTAGTGGAAACTGCTTCGTTTTTGTCTCTGAGAAAAGAGCAAGTGCAGTTTAACAGCAGAATAGTAAGTTCAGACAATGAGCAAGTGAAATAAATCAGAAATGAAACCCCCAAGAATATGGAGAGTTTGATCCTGGCTCAGGATGAACGCTGGCGGCGTGCCTAACACATGCAAGTCGAACGGGAAGCCACCTTCGGGTGGTGGAGAGTGGCGAACGGGTGAGTAACACGTAGCTAACCTGCCTTCAAGAAGAGGATAACTATTGGAAACAGTAGCTAATACTCTATAAGCTCACGTTATGTAGATGGATGTGAGAAAAGCGTATGCGCTTGAAGATGGGGCTGCGAGCCATCAGCTAGCTGGTGAGGTAAAAGCTCACCAGGGCGACGACGGCTAGGGGACCTGAGAGGGTGACCCCCCACACTGGAACTGAGACACGGTCCAGACTTCTACGGAAGGCAGCAGTGAGGAATATTGCACAATGGGCGCAAGCCTGATGCAGCGACGCCGCGTGGGTGAAGACGGTTTTCGGACTGTAAAGCCCTTTTCTGTGTGACGAGAGTGGACGGTAGCACAGGAATAAGTCTCGGCTAACTACGTGCCAGCAGCCGCGGTAAAACGTAGGAGGCAAGCGTTATCCGGAGTTACTGGGCGTAAAGCGCGTGCAGGCGGATTGGTAAGTTACTTATGAAAGCTCCTGGCTAAACCGGGAGAGGTTGAGTGAAACTGCTAATCTTGAGTGGATGAGAGGTAGGTAGAATTCCTTGTGTAGTGGTGAAATGCGTAGATATAAGGAAGAATACCGGTGGCGAAGGCGACCTACTGGCATCCAACTGACGCTCAGACGCGAAAGCATGGGTAGCGAACGGGATTAGAAACCCCGGTAGTCCATGCCGTAAACGATGTACACTAAACGTTCGTAGTCCTACGGGGCTATGAGTGTTGAAGCTAACGCGATAAGTGTACCGCCTGGGGAGTACGGTCGCAAGGCTAAAACTCAAAGGAATTGACGGGGGCCCGCACAAGCAGCGGAGCGTGTGGTTTAATTCGAGGATACGCGAAGAACCTTACCTGGGTTTGACATAATAGTGGTAGTGAAATGAAAGTGGAACGACCCTTCGGGGAGCTATTACAGGTGCTGCATGGTTGTCGTCAGCTCGTGCCGTGAGGTGTTCGGTTAAGTCCGCAAACGAGCGCAACCCCTATCGTTAGTTACAAGTGTCTAGCGAGACTGCCCGTGGCAAACGGGAGGAAGGTGGGGATGATGTCAAATCAGCATGGCCTTTATATCCAGGGCTACACACACGCTACAATGGCGCATACAATGGGTAGCGAAGCCGCGAGGTGGAGCCAATCTCGAAAGTGCGTCTCAGTTCGGATTACAGGCTGCAACTCGCCTGTATGAAGTCGGAGTTGCTAGTAACCGTGTATCAGCACGGCACGGTGAATACGTTCCCGGGCCTTGTACACACCGCCCGTCACGTCATGGGAGTTGATTACGCCTGAAGTCGGGAAGCTAACCTAACGGAGGCTACCGCCGAAGGCAGGATTGATGACTGGGACGAAGTCGTAACAAGGTAGCTGTAGCGGAAGCTGCGGCTGGATCACCTCCTTTCTAAGAGACGTGAGAGTAAGCAATTACCTCACAGTCAACAGAGGATACGAAATCGCGTATGGAAGTGAGCGTGTATGGGAGAGCGTGGACGGTTTGTGAAGCTAGTCTCGATATTGTCTGACTTACTACTTTGCTGTTAAAGGCATCTCTTTAAGAGAATCAACAAACTGATTAACAACAAAATCTTGACAAAATATCGCGCAGGCGATATAGTGTTTAAACCATTAAAAATACCAATGAGGTTTCATTTGGCGAACGCAGTAGAAGAATCTGGAATTGTATAGAAGATAAAAGCAATCAGAGCGTTTGTTAGATGAAGCTCGGCAAGATTGTCGGGCTTTTTTGATGCATAGAAGCAGAAGAGCAGTTTAAGAGTATGGAATAGATAAGACATCAATCGGCGTGTATCAGTCATTTGAGGCTGGTGTGCGGTGATGGGTGGCATATCTACCCGATTGTTCTGTCGAAAGGCAGACGTGCAGCTTAACAGATGGATAATTTAAAATAACCAATGCGAAAATAAAGAAGATGAAGTATCGAAATAGTACGCGATACTCTTCAATTTCTGAGGTTTTGAGACGAAAAGAAGTAATGAGAACGAGAGTGTCAGCATCTCCGTATCACCCGCTGGTTAGAAAAAGCGAATAAGGGCGCATGGTGAATGCCCTGGCGTCAAATGCCGAAGAAGGACGTGATACACTGCGAAAAGCCACGATGAGGTGTGTATAACCGCAAGAGTCGTGGATGTCCGAATGGGGAAACCCGTCGGGGGTCATACCCCGTCATCCTGTTTACAGGAAGGGAACCCGGGGAACTGAAACATCTAAGTACCCGGAGGAAAAGAAAAGATTCGGCGAGTAGTGGCGAGCGAAAGCCGAAAAGCCCCCCTCATAAAAAGCAGAAGCAGAATGATCTGGGAAGGTCAACCGAAGACGGTGAGAGTCCGGTATGCATGAGCAAGAGGGTTTACGAGTAACACGGAGCACGCTAATTCTGTGTGAAGATAGGCAGACCACTGTCTAAGGCTAAATACATTTGACGACCGATAGCGAAAAAGTACCGTGAGGGAAAGGTGAAAAGAACCCCGGCGAGGGGAGTGAAAAGAACCTGAAACCGTGTGCTTACAACCGGTCGGAGGGGTTTTAATACCCTGACGGCGTGCCTTTAGGAGAATGAGCCAGCGAGTCAATGCATGTGGCAAGCTTAAGACAGAGACAGTCGGAGGCGGAGCGAAAGCGAGTCTGAAAAGGGCGTAGAGTGGCATGTATTGGACACGAAACCGTGTGAGCTAACCATGGGCAGGCTGAAAGTGCGGTAACACGCACGGGAGGGCCGAACCCACCAATGTTGCAAAATTGGGGGATGACCTGTGGTTAGAGGTGAAATGCCAAACGAACACGGAGATAGCTTGTTCTCCCCGAAATAGCTTTAGGGCTAGCGTTGCGTGATGAGTACCGGAGGTAGAGCACTGACTGGGCTAGGGGGCGTATAGCTTACCGAACCCAATCAAACTCCGAATACCGGTATATTTAGCGCGGCAGTTGGACGGTGTGAGATGAGTTTCATCGTCGAGAGGGAAAGAACCCGGACCCACCGCTAAGGTCCCCAAGTCTATGCTAAGTGGAAAATGATGTGATTGTGTCGAGACAGCCAGGAGGTTGGCTTAGAAGCAGCCACCCTTTAAAGAGTGCGTAACAGCTCACTGGTCAAACGCAGTTGCGCAGACAATGTAACGGGGCTCAAGCATAGCACCGAAGCGCGGGATTCGAAAGAATGGTAGGGGAGCGTTCTATATGCGGCGAAGGTAATCTGTGAGGGTTGCTGGAGCGTATAGAAGTGCGAATGCTGGCATGAGTAGCGAGAAATATGTGAGAACCATATTCGCCGAAAGTCTAAGGTTTCCGACGGAAGGTCAGTCCGCGTCGGGTTAGTCGGGCCTAAGGTGAGGCCGGGAGGCGTAGCCGATGGACATCAGGTTAATATTCCTGAACTGGCATGGTGTTGGATGTATCGGTTGAACAAAGGTGAAGCACTGAGTGGATTGTGCGTAGCTGGCGGGAGATCCAAGAAAAGCTGCATCTGTAAACCATGTTACCCGTACCGCAAACCGACACAGGTAGACGGGTTGAGAATACTAAGGCGAACGGGAGAACCTCTGCTAAGGAATTAGGCAAAATAGTCCCGTAACTTTGGGAGAAGGGACGCCATCTGTAAAAGGGTGGCCGCAGTGAAAAGGCTCTGCCGACTGTTTACCAAAAACACAGGTCTCTGCGAAGCCGCAAGGCGACGTATAGGGGCTGAAGCCTGCCCAGTGCCGGAAGGTTAAGGAGACGTGTGCAAGCACTGAACTGAAGCCCCGGTGAACGGCGGCCGTAACTATAACGGTCCTAAGGTAGCGAAATTCCTTGTCGGGTAAGTTCCGACCCGCACGAAAGG